>Ga0137375_10010117_pt1 | contig 11178 bp, 9 predicted proteins | sample SagtaG_24_FD_104936 | JGI IMG/M metagenome (GOLD analysis project Ga0137375, IMG submission 104936) | Vadose zone soil microbial communities from Sagehorn Ranch, Mendocino, California, USA - Sage1_R_113_16 metaG | ecosystem: Environmental > Terrestrial > Soil > Vadose zone | place: USA... | reverse complement strand
GCCGACGGTCGCGATCCGCCCGAGAAGCCGCTGGCCGTGCAGGTAGTCGAGCTCGGCCTGGCTGAAGACACTCCTTGTCTTCGCCATCAGCGATCCCTCCTCGGCATGGCCGATCGTGCCGGCGGCGACGTCCTTGCCAGCAGCACGATCAGCAGCGCGCCTACGGTCAGATGCAGCAACGTCAGCACCAGCCGGCTCTGCTCGTCGATTCCGCGTCCGGAGAGCGGCGCCCCGAGCGACGCCGCCAGCACGAGGGTCGCGAGCGCGACCCAGGCGGCTCGCGCGCGGTGGGTGAGCCGCTCGAGCACGGCCAGGGCGAGCCAGGCGGCGAGCCCAGCGACCAGGCTCGTGATCACGACCGGCCCGGCGGTCAGGTCCTGGGGCACGCCGGGGCCGAAGGCGGGCTGGCGCACGTCGACCCCGAAGACCAGCGCGCTGAGGCCCCAGACGGCCAGGGCGGCCAGCACGGCGAGCACGACGGCGATGGGCCGCGCGGTGGGGCGTCGCCACAGCGATCCCCGGGTAGCACCTGGTGATGCTGCGGGTTCCCTTGGCGATGCCATCTCGTCCCTCCGATGGGTGACACTTTCACCTATATAGGTGATGGTAGCACCTAACTACGTGACGGCATCAAGTTTCCCGCGCTACCCTCGTCGCATGAGCGAGCCCGACCCCCGCCACCCCTCGGCCGACACGGTGCCGCAGGCCCTGGGGCGGCTACGCGTCGCCCTCCAGGACGCCTTCGTCCAGGCCAGCCGCACCCTCGGCCTGACCGCCCAGCAGGCCGAGCTGCTGTGCGCCGCGATGGCGCCCGCGGCCGTCGGCGACCTGGCCCGGGCGCTGCGCTGCGACCGCTCCAACGTGAGCCACCTGGTCGAACGCGCCGCCGCGCGCGGGCTGGTCAACCGGCGCACCGGCGACGCGGACGGGCGCGTCACGGTCGTGGGGCTCACCGCGGAGGGGGAGCGGCTCGCCCAGCGCTTCATCGCCGAGCTCGAGGCCCAGACGCGGCCGCTCTGCGCCCGCTGGCCTGACGAACGCCGGCAGCTGACGGTCGAGCTCCTCAACGAGCTCTCGGACACCCTCGATACTGCCGCCAGCCAGGCGCGGGCAGGGCGTCCAAGCCGGCATCCGTCGCCGCAGCGACGCGGCAGGGCCCCAGCCCGCTGATAGGACGCTGGAACGACCGCCTGCCGATTCGCTTCCCTGCGCTCCAAGCGGTACAGACACTGCTGCTTGACCAGGCAGCCTCACGCTCGCTGCTCTCCCCCTACAAAGGGCCCGCCATAACGGATGAAGCTTCGCCGTTCGCTCTACGCTCGACCCCGTCAATCGTCCGAGGAGAGCAATGCACCAACGGTGCGTTGCTGGCGCCAACGAAGGCGGGAGGGTTCGGCGGGGTGGTGGCCGACGTGGCGAAGCTGTCGGTGGGGCGGGAGGAGTATTACACCCGCGAGCTGGCAACCGACCACGAGGCGTACCTGTCCGGCCACGGTGAGTCTCCGGGACGGTGGTACGGCGCCGGCGCCACCTCGCTCGGGCTGCAGGGCGAAGCATCGGTGGCGGGGTTCCAGCGGATGTTCGAGGGCCGCGACCCCGACACCGGCGAGTTCCTCGGCCGCTCCCACGGCAAGGGTGCGGTGCCGGCGTTTGATGTGGTGCTGCGACCGACCAAGAGCGTGTCGGTCGTCTACGGCCTGGGCGATCCGGCCACCGGTCGGGCGGTGCTTGAGGCCCATCACGCCGGTTGGTCGCCTCAGCAGATCGCCGGCTGGCTGCCGCTGGCCTACCCTCAGGACTCGGTGATGCGGGTGTCGCACGAGACGATCTACCTGTCGCTGTTCGTGCAGAGCCGCGGCGCGCTCCGCCGTGAGCTGCAACGCTGCCTGCGGACGGGGCGGGCGATGCGCTACCCGCGAGGCAAGCGCCTCCCCCAGGGGCGTGGGCAGCTGCGCGACACGCTCCACATCAGCCAGCGACCCGCCGAGGCGGCTGATCGGGCGGTGCCGGGTCATTGGGAAGGCGACCTGGTCTTTGGCAAGCGGCCCAGCGCGGTCGGGACCTTGGTCGAGCGCCACAGCCGCTATGTGCTGCTGTTCCCCCTCCCTAACGGATTCACCGCCGAGCGCATGCGCCCGGAACTGACCACTGCGGTCCTGCGGCTGCCCGAGCAGCTGCGCCGCTCGCTGACCTGGGATCAGGGTCGGGAGATGGCCGAGCACCTGCAGTTCACCATCGATTCCGGTGTCCAGGTCTACTTCTGCGACCCGCGCAGCCCCTGGCAGCGCGGCACCAACGAGAACACCAACGGCCTGCTGCGCCAATACCTGCCCAAGGGCGCTGACCTGCGCCAGCTCGACCAGGCTGGGCTGGATGCCATCGCCGCCGAGCTCAACGGCCGCCCTCGACAAACCCTAGGCTTCAAGACACCCTCACAGGTACTCGCGGAGGCGTTGCACTGACCCCCTGAGACCGCCAGCGTTTCTGCGACAGGCCTCACTCTCCCGCCGCGAGGGTCGTTGGCGGTGTCCAGAACCCGTGTCCGAAATCAACGTCGCGCAATCTCCGAAGTCCTCGATTTTGGACAGGTCATCGGCTTCGGACGCGACCATGGAGGCAAAGCTCCAGGTGACCTCTTCCGTGGCAGCAAACAACGGGTGACACTTGCACCGCAGAGCAGGTCCAGCACCAGACGGGGCCCTGCCCGGTAGCAGCGGTCATGGCTCGCCCCAGGCGTCGACGCGCAGGAAGCGGCTCACGGCGAAGAACCAGATCGCGGACAGGATCGCCACCAGCAGCAACGCGAGCAGCCAGGGCACCGGTCGCAGCCAGCCGACGATCAGGGCCGCGGCCGCGCCGCCGGACAAGGCCAGGCGCAGTGAATTGAACACCAGGGACAGGCGCTCGGCGTCGACCAGCGCCTGCTCGGTGAGGACCAGGGCCGCCAGGCCCGTGGCCACGGCGCCGGCCAGCAGCCAACTCGTCCCCGCCGGCGTCCTCGCGTCATGGGCATGTCCGATCAAGCTGACCATCCCAGCCCCGGCGGCCGTGATCGCCAGCGCGATCGGGAGGTGGCTCAGCACCCAACTCGCCACTGCGGCACGTTGCGCTCTGGGCAGCCGCCGTCCCACCAGATCGAAGTAGATCCACCAGAATCCGAAGCCCATCGTCAGCGCCAGCATCCCGGTGACGATCGTGGTGGCGTCACGCTCGGTCGCCGACAGGCCATCCACGACCCCGATCACGACCTCGCCGAGGACGATGATGGTGAACAGCCCGAAGCGCTCGACCAGCGAGTCGGTGGGGGTCAGGCCCAGACCGGCCTGGGACCTGTGGGCGGCCAGCACGATGCCGACGATCCATGCGACCACCAGGCCGGCCCACACGAGAAGTCGTACGGTGGTCGGGAGGAGGGCGCTGGCCCCGATCACCACCACCGACACCCCGGTGCCGACCACATAGCCCCCCGCAAGGCCCAAGGACTCGGAGTGGTCCCGGCGGTCCTGACGCCAGACCGTGTACCACAGCCAGGTCTGGACGACTTGGTAGGTCGCGTACACCACGGCGAAGCCCCGGCCGCTGCCGTCGGCGGCCTCGGCGGTGAACACCGCCAGCACGACGAGGATGCCCATCTGGACGAAGACGATGCTGCGGGTCCGTCCGTCCTCGCGGCCGTGCAGCTCCAGGTACAGCGACCCGTTGATCCACGCGATCCAGATCAGGGCGAAGACGACGGCGAACTCGACCAGCCCGCGGACCGAGACATGGGTGGCCAGGTGGTGGGCCGCCTGGCCGATGACGGCCACGTACACCAGGTCGTAGAACAGCTCCAGGTCGCTGACCTGCCGGTCGGCGATGGTCTCGCCGTGGGCTCGTGGCGGCCGCCAGAACCACCGCTTGAAGCGGCCGTGGGTCTCGCTCGTCATGGCAGCAGTAGACCACCCCGACCATCCGAGCCGAACGCCTGGCGTCGAACCGGAGCCACCGACAGCATGGTCACTGGGGGACGGCCGGGTCACCAGCAACCAAGTCGGCCTGGTCGGGGTGGCGGCGCAGGTAGGCGCGGACGAACGGACAGAGAGGGACGAGCTTGGCCCGCGGGCGCGGAGGTCCTCCAGGGCCCCGGCGACCAGCCGCTCGCCCAGCCCCTGGCCCGCGAAGGCAGAGTCGACCTCGGTGTGGACGAGCAGGACCGTGCCCGGCCCGGATGAACCCGGCACGGGTCGTTCCCAGCCAGAGGTCGTAGCGCGACGCCTGTGGGTTGTCGGTGACACGGGGTTCTGTCGGCATGGCCATCACCTCGATGGTCCTGGTCTCGGGTCACCGCCCGAGGGGTTGGCCCGCCCTGGCCCGGGAGCCCTGGCGGCTCGCAGGCTGTCGGTCCGGGTCCGATCAGGGAAGCGGCTGGCGTACTCCTCCTGGAGGTCGGCGGTGCGTGCTAGGGGTTGGTCGGCCGGGGTGGGTTGAGGACGGCTTCGATCTCGAGGAAGACCTGGATACGGTCGCCGATGACCACCCCGCCGCCGTCCATGGGGATGTTGGTGCTGATGCCGAAGTCGCCCCGGCCCAGCTCGGTGGTGGCCGAGAAGCCGGCCCGGGTGCCGCCGTAGGGGTCACGGGTGAAGCCGTTGACGTCCAGGGCCAGGGTGACCGCCGGGTCACCCCGTGCAAGGTCAGCTCGCCGTCGACATCGAAGCCGTCCTCGCTGTGGCGGATGCCGGTGGAGCGGAAGGTCATCGTCGGGTAGGTGTCGGTCTCGAAGAAGTTGGCCGAGCGGAGGTCGTCGTCGCGTTGGGGGTTGTTGGTGTCGATGGAGGCCAGCTCGATGGTGGCCGTCACCGAGGAGGCCAGCGGGTCAGGGGCGAGGGTGAGCTCGCCCTGGAAGCGGGTGACGTGGCCGCGGACCTTGCTGACCATCAGGTGGCGGACGGTGAAGGCCACATCGGAGTGACCGGGATCGATCGTGTAGGTCCCGGCGACGTAGCCGGGGATCTCCACGGCAGTGGTCGACATGACTGCTTCCCCTTCCGTTACCGGGCGAGGGCGAGGGCCCGTGGCTGGACGACGATGCGCTCGGGATCCTCCTGGTCAGACCCCCGTCTGCTTGGATGAGCGGAGCAGCGACGAGGCCTCTTCCTGCTCCAGCAGGCGGCCATTCAAGCCACCTAAGGCATGCAGGTCGCCACCGACCTCGATCCGCCCAGATTTCCGGACGCCACCGTCGACGGCCATCGGCTCGAAGCCTGCGATCCGGATCAGGCGCTCCACCTGGGCCGCTGCCCTGGCGTCGTCGGTCGTGTAGAAGAGGACTGCAGGCGTTGGCCTTCGATTCGTACCCGACGAAAGCAGCGGTGCAGGCAAGGTTCCAAACGCCTTTGCATACCTGGTTCCTTGTGGAAGCCAGCCAGCGACGACCTCACCGGCGGACTGACCATCGGGAAGCGTTCGCGAGACCGTCCCGTCTGCTGCGATCGCGATTGGATTCGACGGGTCGATGACGAGCTTGCCTGGCAAGAGGTCGGCGACCTCGTCGATCACGGCCTTCATGGGGCCAAGCCACAGGGCGAGGATGACGGCGTCGGCCCGTTGAACGGCATCCCGGTTGTCCAAGGCCGCGGTTGCCGGAGTTCCGATCTCGGCGGCCAGCTTCTGCACCTTGGCGGAACTGGTGGCCGAAAGCAGAACGGGCTCCCCGCCTGAAGCAAGCTCGCGCGCCACGGTTCCGCCGATGTTGCCAACTCCAATGATTGCGGTTGTCATGTCTACCTCCTGAAACATCGGTCGGTCATTCCTGCAGGAGGCGTTCGGTCAACACGATCTGCACGATGTCCTGCACCGTCTCCTGGCGAGCCCAGTCGCGCTGTAGCTCGCACGCGAGCGAGACCCAACTGATCGGCCTGGCTCCGGCTTGCACGACACGCTCCAGGCCGGCGCGATGCGCTTCGACAGAGGTGCCGGCGATCGCGTCGACCACGGGATAGACCTGGTAGCCCTCGCGCAGCGCGTCAAGCGCCGCGAACGCCATGCAGACCTCGGTCCAAAGCGCACAAAAGATCAGCTTGCGACGCCCAGTGGCGCGCACCGCCGCAACGAAGTCGACGTCCTCCCAGGAGTTGATGCTGGTTCGGTCGACCGGCGGGCTGTCCTCGAGCAGCCCGGCGAGCTCAGGGACGGTCGGTTTTCCCTGGCCGGAGGCGACGTTCACGGTCGAATGGACGATCGGCAGCCCGAACGTCCTGGCCGTGTTCACCGTCGACACGATGTTCTTGAGTAGCAGCTCCGGGTCCATGGATCGGACCGTGGCGAACTGCGCGGGCTGGTAGTCGATCAGGACCAGCGCCGCGTTCTGTGGCGTGATGAGATGGTCGGTGAGCGGATCGCGGATCGTGCCGCTGGACATGCGGGTCACCTCACCGAGGTCAGGGGTGAACGTAGGAGCCGTAGCCGAGGTCGAGGCGGATCGACTCCATGACCCAAAAGGTGGTGCTGGGGGTGAACACGTCAGCCGCTGCCAGCACGCCGGTGTACTTGTCGATGACCGGGGCGGCGGCGGTGTCGGCCACCGCATCCAGATAGCACTTCACCGCGGCCCAGCTGTTCTCGCCGTACTTTTGGAAGTACGGCGTGGGGTCAACGGTGGGAAGCGACGTCCTGACGCTGGCAACGATGTCGGCCATGTACTGCTGGTGCAGCCTGACGTCGTCGCGGGTGCCGAACCTGCCCAGGTGGCCGCCGATGAAGTGCTTCCACGGGTAGGACAGGGCGGTGGCGGGGGCCTGGAGGTAGCCGGGGATGTCTTCGGTGAGGTTGGAGAGGTAGACCGGCGCCCACCCCGGGTTGACGATGTCGACCAGCATGAGGGTGTCGTGGTCGGGCAGGTGGATGTGGATGTTGTCGGGCGAGTGGTTGGGGCCGTGCCAGGCCAGCTCGATCCGCTCACCGGCGATGTCCAGGCTGCGGCGGTCCTGGAAGGTCTCGGTCGGCGCCGGCCTGGCCGGGTCGTCGTCGCGCAGCAGCAGCCGCCGGGTCTCCTCATGCCCGATGCGGACCACGCCCGGGTCGAACAGCGAGGACGCGCCGGCGTGGTCGGCGTGGTGGTGGGAGTAGATCAGGTGGGTGACGGTGTTGCTGACGCCGTTGGCGGCGGCGATCTCGTCGATGGCCCGCTGCAGGTTGTGGCCGATCGTCGGGGGGGCGTCGAACAGCACCACGCCGTCGGGGGTGGTCAGGAACGCCGCCTGGTAGGTGCCGTCGGTGACCCAGTACAGGTTCCGCTCGACCCGGCCGACGTAGTAGCCCTGGTCGTTGAGGGCGGGCCCGAGCGCCGAGCGAGGGACCGGCGCGTAGTCCGGCAGCGCTGGGACGCTGGCAGCGCCCGAGTCGGAGGATGTCGCAGTTGTCGTTTCCGGTGTGCTCATCGAGCCCTCCTTGTCGCGGCGTCTTGGGGGACAGGATCGATTCCACTGGCAGGCATCGTGGCCGCCAAAGCGAGGCGATCGAATCCGGGAATTCCTTAGTCCGCGACCCCAGTTCAAGCTGCTGGGAGGAGAGATGCGCCGAGTATCGGCACGGTCGGGATGGTGAGGTCGCCGGGAGCGCCGTTGCTCGGCCGGCAACCTGAGCGCGAGGTGCTCGGGCGGTTGCTGGAGGCGGCACGCGGCGGGCACGGCGGGGTCTTGGTGGTGCACGGCGAGCCGGGCGTGGGCAAGACCGCGCTGGTGGAGGACGCGGTCGAGACGGGGCGGGAGTTCCGGGCCGCCCGCACCGTCGGCGTCGAGGGGGAGATGGAGCTCGCCTACGCGGCGCTGCAGCAGCTGTCCGCACCGATCCTGGAGCTCACCAAGCGCCTCCCCCAGCCACAGCGCGACGCCCTTGCCGTCGCGTTCGGCCTCCGTGCCGGCCCGGCCCCGAATCCGTTCCTGGTCGGCCTGGCGGCCCTCGGCCTGCTGTCGGAGGCCGCCGAGGAGCGGCCGCTCCTTTGTGTTGTCGATGACGCCCAGTGGCTCGATCGGGCGTCGGCGCGCGCGCTTGGGTTCGTGGCTCGCCGCCTGTTGGCGGAGAAGATCGCGCTCGTGTTCGCGGCCCGCGAGCTGGACGAGGCGCTCGCGGGCTTCCCGGAGCTGCACGTCGGGCCCTTGGGGCATCGCGATGCCCACGCGCTGTTGGAGTCCGCCCTGCCGGCTCGGCTAGATGAGCGCGTGCTGGAGCGGATCATTGTCGAGACCCACGGAAATCCGCTCGCCCTGTTGGAATTGCCGCGCGGGTTGACGCCAACCCAGCTCGCGGGCGGGTTTGGCCTGCCCGCAGCGCTGCCCCTGCCTGCGCGGATCGAGGAGAGCTTCACCCGGCGGCTGGCAAGACTCCCAGCTGATGCACGGCGCCTGTTGCTCGTGGCCGCGGCCGACCCAGTCGGCGACCTGGCGCTCGTGTGGCGGGCCGCGCAGCGGCTCGGCATCCCCGAGTCGGCCGCGCAGACGGTCGAATCGGACGGCCTGGTGGCGTTCGGGGCCGGTGTGGTGTTCCGGCATCCGCTGGTTCGCTCGGCGGTCTACCGGGCAGCCGGGGCCGATGCGCGCAGCGAGGCCCACCGCGCCCTCGCGGACGCGACCGATCCGGAGATCGACCTGGATCGCCGCGCCTGGCACCGGGCCCAGGCGGCAGCCATGCCCGATGAGGAGGTCGCCGCGGAGCTCGAGCGGTCGGCAGCGCGAGCGCAGGCGCGGGGCGGTTTCGCCGCCGCCGCGGCCTTCCTCGAGCGCTCCTCGGTGTTGACGCTTGACCCCGCGCGTCGCGCCGGGCGGGCCTTGGCCGCGGCCCAGGCAACCCAGCAGGCGGGGGCGCTGGACGAGGCGCTCATGCTCGCTGAGCGCGCGGAGGCGGGCCCGCTGGACGAAATCCAGCAAGCCCAGGTCGACGTCCTTCGCGCTCGCATCTCCTTCGCCACCGATCGCGGCAGCGAGGCCCCGCCCCTGTTGCTCACGGCGGCCAAGCGCCTGGAGCCGCTGGACGCGCGGCTGGGGCGTGAGCTCTACCTCGACGCGCTGACCGCCGCCCTCTTCGCCGGTCGCCTGGGAGGCGCCGGCGATGCACGACACATCGCCACCGCGGCACGGGCCGCGCCGCCATCGGCGCCTCCGCCGCGGGCGGCGGATCTGCTGCTCGACGGGCTGGCGGTGCTGATCTGCGAAGGGCCCGCGGCCGGAACGCCGATCCTGCGCAAGGCGTTGCGCGCGTTCCACCGCGACAAGATCGGAACCGAGGAAGGGCTGCGCTGGCGGTGGCTGGCCGGTCGGGCAGCGGGATTCATCTGGGACTACGAAGGCTGGGACTCGCTGACCACCCAGCAGATCCGGGCTGCCCGTAAGGTCGGCGCCCTCGCACACCTCCCGCTGGCGTTCAGCACCCGTGTCGGGGTCCACATCTTCGCGGGAGAGCTGGCGGCGGCCGCGTCGTTGGTCGAGGAGGCGGACGCCCTCGCCGAGGCCACCGATGGTCGCATCGTCCCCCCGTACGGGGCCCTCGCCCTGGCCGCCTTCCGTGGCCGTGAGGACGAGGTCACACGGTTGGTCCGAACCAGCACCCAGGGCTTCATCGCCCGCGGCGAGGGGATGGGACTCACCGTCGCGCAGTGGGTGACCGCCGCGCTCGACAACGGCCTGGCCCGCTACGAGGAGGCGTTCGCCGCGGCCGCGCAGGCGGCCGCCGACCCACATGAGCTGTGGTTCTCGACCTTCGCACTGGTGGAGCTGATCGAAGCCGCCAGCCGCAGCGGTCGCGGCGAGCGTGCCGCAGCGGCCCTTGAGCTGTTGAGCGAATCGACGCGCGCCAGCGGCACCCCGTGGGCACGGGGGGTCGAGGCCCGCTCGCGGGCCCTGCTTGATCGAGGGGAAGCAGCCGAGACGCTGTACCGCGAGGCGATCGACCGTCTGCAACCGACCCGCCTTCTCTTGGACCGCGCGCGGGCGCATCTGCTGTATGGCGAGTGGCTACGACGGCAACGCCGACGCCTCGACGCGCGCAAGCAGCTGCGGGTTGCCCACCAACTCTTCTCCGACGTCGGGATGGAGGCCTTCGCCGAGCGCGCGCGGGTCGAGCTGCAGGCGACCGGCGAGCACGCCGGCAAACGGGCCGTGGACACCCTTGACCAACTCACTCCGCAGGAGACGCAGGTCGCGCGCCTCGTTGCGCAAGGACACACCAACCGGGACATCGCCGCGCAGCTGTTCATCAGCCCAAGCACGGTCGAGTACCACCTACGCAAAGCGTTCCGCAAGCTCAACGTGAAGACACGCACCCAGCTTGCACACCGCATGTCGTAGTTAGGCCGCTTGGACTGGGACTCCCACCTGCCCAGATCCCGGCCAGCTGGGACGGCCCAGGTGGGCGCCGGCCGGCTGCGGTCGCTCCACCCGAGTTCCGCAGCTCGGGTCGCGCATGGTCCGCGAATCTGGCCGATGACCAGCGGAGATGGGCGATGGCACACGCAGACGGCGTGTATCTAGGCGCGAGCGTTCGCCCTGGTCAGGAGGCTGTGGCCGCCGGGGTGAGCTGCCAGACGCGCGGAGGCTCGGGCAGCCCGAGCTTGGCCAGGATGGCGCGCTGCGGGCTGGTGATCTCGGTGCGCTGCCGGAAGGTCCCGGCGGGCCCGGCGAAGGTGCCGAGCTTGATCCGCTCCAGCTCGCGACGCAGGGCGGGCCAGGTCTGGTCGCAGGTGGTCTCGATGGTGCGGGTCAGCAGCAGCGCCAGCCAGCACAGCAGCACGTGCGCGCGGATGCGCTCCTCCTTGCGGTGGTAGACCGGGCGCAGGTCGAGCACCTGCTTCATGTCCCGCCAGCCCCGTTCGACCACCAGCAGCTGCTTGTAGCCCAGCGCGATGTCCTCGGCGCTCAGATGCGGATCGCTGGAGCGCAGCAGGTATTTGCCGTCCAGGCCTTGCTCGGCCTTGATCGCTCGCCGGTCGATGCGCAGCAGCCCGCCGGGCGTGACGCGCAGGTAGCGGTGCAGGCCAGGCTTGGTGGAGATGACCCCGCGCAGCTCGGCCCGCTTGGTGGCCGGCAGCTTGTCGGTGCCGGCGATCATCTCCTCGAGTTGGGCCAGCAGCCGCTCGCGCACGGCGGCGTCACGGTCGGCCTGCTCGGGGTTGTAGCAGATCACGAACCGCTCGGCCTCGCTGATGCG
>Ga0137375_10010113_pt1 | contig 11181 bp, 8 predicted proteins | sample SagtaG_24_FD_104936 | JGI IMG/M metagenome (GOLD analysis project Ga0137375, IMG submission 104936) | Vadose zone soil microbial communities from Sagehorn Ranch, Mendocino, California, USA - Sage1_R_113_16 metaG | ecosystem: Environmental > Terrestrial > Soil > Vadose zone | place: USA... | reverse complement strand
TCGATGAGCGCGCGCGTCCTGGAGTCTTTTGGAGAAAGGCGATCGAGATGGCCTTCGAGGTGCCGCTCCACCTGCTTTTCCGTCTCCGCGAGAAAGCCGAGGTTCCAATGATCTCCGAGCCGCCCGGCGACGCAGCCGATCGCGAAGGAGCCGGCGTACCAGAGCGGGTTGAGCACGCTCCTCCGCCCGCCCAGCTCGGTGATTCGCTCCGCGCTCCAGGCGAGATGATCGCTTTCTTCCCGCGCCGACTGTTCGAGCTCCGCCTTCAGCGAAGGATTGCGCGAGGCGAGCGCCTGGCCTTGGTAGAGCGCCTGTGCGCAGACTTCGCCGCAGTGATTGACCCGCATGAGGGCGGCCGCGCGCCTGCGCTCGAAGTCCGTCAGATCGGGCTCCGCGTGCTTCCCGGCCGGGGTCGGCCGGCGCGCGGGCGCGACCCCGGACACGGCGCGCAGCCCCCTGTCGAATTCGGAGATCAGCCGGTCGATGGGGCTAGCGGACATGGCGGGAACGAAAACAGCGAGTGTATCAGGTAGGAGGCGCGGTCACCGGCGCCGCCCTCGCACACCACCGGACATGCGGTTCCGCATCCGGCGGTCCATGAAGCACGCTGGAGGCGCTGCACCGTATCGAGCAGCGACACCAGCCTCAAGTGATCGAACCAGGACTTCCGGCAATCCTTTGGACTCCATGAAGAGATGATGAATCCGGAATTGAGCCGGTCTCGATTCTTTCCACTTCGGTCTTCGACTGCCGATCAACCGAAGCGCGACGATCGTGACGGTCGAAGGGCCGTCTATCCCTTTAACATAAGACAGATGTGCGTGATTCCAGACAGGTTCAAGCACCGGATTGCGGCGCGCCAGCGGGCCCTTCAGAGTTCGCGGCCGAATTGATTCGCCTATCCCTCTTGCCTTGCTGCGGCGGTTGGAATAGATTGCCCAGTAATTTACCATTAACCCGCTCCCATCGATCCCATCCGAGGGCGCGGAGGCGAGCGAAATTAACATGAGACAGATTTTGTGCGTGGTTCCAGACAGGTTCAAGCACCGGATTGCGGCGCGCCGGCGGGCCCTTCAGAGTTCGCGGCCGAATTGATTCGCCTATCCCTTGTCGGATGTGCAGCATGTCACCAACAGAGGATCGCCCCTGGGCGCGAATAGCTTGTCGTGGTGTTGAAGATGTGATCCAACGCGGTGATAGTGAAACGCGACACGCCGGCATCGAGCAGTAGATTCTCGCCGGGATGTGACTGCGGCATTGAGGCGGACGTCGCGCGCAATCAAGGGAGGATGCATGCGTGTCGGCGTCGTCTACATGGGCAACGAGTCCGACCGGATCTGGGGCGGCGGCGTCATTACGCACTATCTGGTGGAGGCACTCGAAGAGCTCGGCCATCAGGCGTGGCGCGTGTCAGCTACCGAGAAAGCGGACCTCTCTGGCCTCCAGCCGGTGGATTTCGTGATCTCGGAAGGTGTGCCCGCCCCGATGATGCCGCACGAGCTCCGGCGAAAGACGCGTCGCGTCGTGTACTGGTGGCTGTCGCAGCTGTTCTATGACGAAGAGGCGATCGCCCAGGCACCCTTCGACGGCATCGCGACGAACGCACACGCCGCTGCCCATCGGCTTCGGGCACGAGGCGTTCGCGTGCGCACGATCGATCTGGCCGCATCACCCTCGCTGGGGTTGGCGGCTCCTCGACCGGAATACATCACGTTCTCGACGTATCTCGGCAACTACCCACACAAGAGTCAAGAGCAACTCGATGCCATGCTGCGCCCGGCCCTGCCGTTCGGGCTAAGCCTCTGGGGGCGAGGCTGGCAGACCTCGTCGTTTCGCGAGTGCTATCGCGGCATTTTGCCGCTGCTCGACATCGGTCCGCTCTATCGCAGCGCGAAGGCGGTGTTCGCCATGACGGAAGACCGCCAGAAGAAGTTGGGCATGGTCAACAACCGGATCTTCGAGGCACTCGCTTCGGGAGCCGTGGTGATTTCGGATCCCCATCCGTTTCTCAGCACACATGAGCTCGGGCCATTCGTGCAGTTCGCGGCAAGCGCAGAGACCGTGCGCGACGTATTGGAGCGGCTCGAGCGGGATCCATCGCTGCGGCGGCTGGCGGCTGAAGGCCAACGATGCGCCTGGGCGAACCATACGTACCGGCATCGGGCAGAACAGTTCGTCCGCTTCTTCGAGGATGAGATCCGGCAATGACATGGGCGACGGGTCCGGTCTGACGTTCGACATCGCGTCGCGGCCCATCTGGTCGAGCGACTTCGCCACCCCGAGCGAATGGCAGGTCGTGCGCCACTCGTGGTGGGGCCTCGAGAACCTCGACATCCGGGACGATCCGACGGGTCGCTTTCCGAGAATCCTCCGCGTCAGCTATCCGGCAGGTTCCGCCAGTCCAACCACCCACCGCCAATACGGCCATCCCATCGGTGGCACCCAGTTCCTTGCCGCGTGCGGACTCCACCCGACTGACGAACGCCATTTGCGCTATTACGTGCGTTTCGCTCAGAACTTCCAGTTCGCGCGCGGTGGCAAGCTGCCGGGCCTCTGCGGCGGACGCGTGTTCGCGGGCGGGAAGGTTCCTGACGGCACCAACGGCTTCTCCACGCGATACATGTGGCGAGAGGATGGGGACGGAGAGCTGTACGTATACTCGCCACGGTGTCGTCGGTTCGGCGAATCGATTGGGCGAGGCACCTGGAGGTTCACGCCCGGCCAGTGGTACTGCCTCGAGCAGCACCTCGTGCTCAACACGCCCGGTGTGCCCGACGGCCGAATGCGCGTGTGGGTCGACGGCCGGCAGGTTCTCGACGTGACCGAGATGCTCTTCCGAACCGTGCCGGCGCTGCAGATCGAAGCGATCTGTTTTTCGACGTTCTTCGGCGGCCGCGATCCGTCGTGGGCGAGTCCCGTGAACACGACGGCCGATTTCGGCGGGTTTGCCCAATGGAACGACCCGAACCGGCCGGAGTCGTAGCAAGGCACTCGGCTGGACCGGATCCCCCACAACGTAGAAACATTCCCGCGGACCAGAGTCATTCCACGTTGCAAAGGACCGTCAAAATGCGGAGCGAGACCTCGTTCACGCCGCGCAGCCTTGCTGTCGTCGGGCTCGGCTACGCGGGCTGCGTCACTGCGGCATGTTTGTCCAGGCTCGGCCATCAAGTGATTGGCGTCGATCGAGACGAGCTGAAAGTCGACGCCGTCAACGCGAAGCGGGCGCCATTCCACGAGCCCGGATTGACGGAACTGGTCGCGGAAGGCGTTGGGGCCGGCCGCCTTCAGGCGACTGCCGATCTGGCGTGCGCCGTCAGCGTCGCCGACATCGTTTTGGTCTGCGTGGGTACGCCGGCGGAGAAGAACGGCAATGTCAGCCTTCAACAGCTGCGCCGCGTCTGCGAGGAGCTTGCGGCCGCGCTGCGCAGGCGAACGCGCGACCTGATTGTCGGTATTCGCAGTACCGTGGCTCCCGGCACGTGCGACCAGGTTATCGCTCCGCTACTCGGAAGAGACGGTCGGGTTGCCGTACTGCATCATCCGGAGTTTCTGCGCGAGGGGAGCGCGGTGTGCGACTTCCTGGAGCCAGGACTCCTGGTAATAGGTGGTACGGAGGGATGGGCCGTTCGCGAACTCGCCGCGCTCTACGCCCCGCTGGGCGTCGAGCCCTGTTTCGTGTCCATCAGGGCGGCGGAGATGATCAAGTACGCGTGCAACAGCTATCACGCTCTCAAGATTGCCTTCGCCAACGAGGTCGGTGCGCTCTGCGAGCGGATGGACATTCCGTCGCACGAAGTCATGAACGCGTTCTGTCGCGACCACCGGCTGAACATCTCGTCAGCGTACCTCAAGCCAGGATTCGCGTTCGGCGGCTCCTGCCTGCCGAAAGATCTGCGGGTGCTTACGTTTCGCGCCAGATGCCTCGATCTCGAGTTGCCGTTGCTGGAATCGCTCCTCCCCGCCAACGCGGCGCACCTCCAGCGCGCGATCGACGCCGTCATGGACTATCCGTCGCACCGCATTGCGATCTTCGGGCTCGCGTTCAAACAGAATACCGACGACCTTCGTGACAGTCCGGTGATCCCGCTGATCGAATATCTGATCGGCAAAGGCCGCGAGGTACGCGTGTTCGATCCGCAGATTACGCCCGCGCGCATCTACGGGACCAACCGAGAGTTCATCCTGACGGCCATTCCGCAAATCGAACGGCTGATGGTGGCGTCGTTCGAAGAGCTGGTCGATTGGTGCGATTGCCTCGTCGTGGCGCAGCCTCCCCAGCGAGAGATGAGCGTTGCGCTCGCGGCTGTCCGCCGGCCGCTTCTGGACCTGGTGGGCGCGTTTCCGTCAAACCTCGACACGGGGACGGCGGCGGCATAGACGTCGCCAAAGACACACGTGCCCTCGACCTACACGGCGATCGGCGGAATTGAGCCATCGGGAGAAGCTGGGGGATCGCTAACCCGCAAGCATCGCATCAATACGCTCGCACATCCTCTCCCGCAGCCGAGCCGCATCAAATGACGCATGCCGCTCCGCGAAATCTCTGGCCCCGCGGCCGAAATTCTCCGAATCGATCAGGGCTTCCAGTTTCTTGACAATTGCGCCCCCGTCGTGCACGCCCGCGCTCAAACCTGCGCCCATTCGCTCCACCGCGCGCGCGTTGAGCTCGTGCTCTAGATTAATCGGGATCTGCAAAGATGGCCGCCCCGCCAGAAGCATTGCGGCCGTGGTCCCCCCATTGCCGTTCAGAATTGCCAGGTCACACTCGCGACCAACTATAGATATGTCCAACCGCTTCTCCTCGAGTCGCAGTGTGGACGAGGCAAATCGCTCCGCCCAAGGCCCCGCGACCCCTTCAATATATGCAACGGTAGGAACGCGGCGATCATTGAGGAACCGCAGCACGTCGTCCAGGGCCGGGAACGGCCTGAGGTACGCGAACACCTTTTTCCCAACGCCGTCAGGCCACCGCGGCACACCGCCGCCCGAGGAGCCGACCATGCCCAAGTACTCGGTAGGCGTCGGGCGCGACGCGGAATATGGATCAAGTTCTGCAAACGTTGTGAGAAGGGCGTCGTCCACCTCCGAGTACAGTTGGCCCAAGCGCTGCAGAGGCATTTGCTTTGCGAGCTCCAGAACCCGGTTTGCGACGAGCAAGACCTGATCTTCCTGGGCGCGCAGTTGGCGTTGGCTTACCTCCCGCCAGGGTCGCAGGCTCGGCAATGGAAAGACGTCTGACGGTACAGTAAACCCGGTCCCGATGACGACGCGGCGCGCCACAAACCCGCGTGCCGCCAGCAACGCTGTTGGACTGTGGTCAAACACGATCAGGTCGGGCCGCACCAGCTCGTAAATGCTTCGCCACCCGGCGGCGTGCGTGCGAAGCGTCTGCTCATTGCAAAACGTCAAGTCGCGTAAGATACCCGCGAAACAGTATGTCGTCGGTGGCGTCACCGCGGCGCCGGGCCAGTACGGCGCGGGCAGGAGCCGCACCGCCGGGTCGAACGCGCCCTCCGCGCCCCGAAGCTCCCGCAAAGCCGCGAAGACACGGTGCCCCAGCGCCAAAGCGTGATTCGCCAGCGGCGACAGCCGCATGATATGCCCCAGCCCTGCTCCAAGTTCCCAGGCGAAAAGTATGGTGGCCATAAGCAAGTCCCTCGACTTAAGAACTTTCAAACATTCGCGCAGGTCACCGCGCAAAAATTGCGTGCTGCGCCTTCTTTTATCGCGCAACTCGGGACAAGCGCAATGAATTCTTCAGATTGAAGTGTGATGGTATTCACCTGACAGTGGTGAGGTAAAGGGGTGGCCACGACGCTCCTAGTGGGTTATAGAAATCGTACCCCTACGGTTTCGTAACCTCAAAAGGAAACGTCATGACCACGATCGAGAAGGTAGCACGCAGAAAACTGTTGTTGTTGGAATTGGCCACTGATCTGCAGAACGTGAGCAAGGCCTGCCGCCTCATGGGCTACTCGCGCCAGCAGTTCTACGAGATCCGCAGGACCTACCAGACCCATGGGGCGACAGGCCTTGCTGATCGTCTTCCCGGGTGCGCGGGCCGCATCCGAACCGGGTTACCGAGGAAGTGGAGAAGTCGGTGCTGGAATATTGCCTAGCCTTTCCAACCCAAGGCTGCCTGCGGGTGGCCCAGGAGCTCGCACTGAAGGGCATGCAGATCAGCTCCAGCGGCGTGCGCGGGGTGTGGAGTCGTCACGGGTTGCTCTCCAAGCACGAGCGGCTACTGTGCCTGGAGCGCTCGGTACGCGAGGACAAGCTCCCCCTCACCGAGGAGCAGGTGCGCCTGCTCGAGCGCTTCAGTCCCGAGTTCCGGGAGCGTCACATTGAAGTCAAGCACACGGGCGAGCTCGTGGCGGTGGACACCTTCTTCGTGGGAGACGTACACGATGACGAGCTTTAGCCAGCGGTAATTCACTTGGCTACCCGAATCCCACAGATCCTCCCGACTAGTCCAAAAATCCTTGGCGAGCTTTTCGCTAAGCCCGTCGCCAGTGAATATCGCAAAAAAATGTCGATGCCAGTTATTTCTATATGCCATCGGTGCGCCTGGGACACTCGAAATCACTGGCGTTATTTTGCTCCACCCGGGACTGGGGGCGTAATGGGTTGGGTCCACCACGAACTGCCACTGGGATGCGGATCAGCGCCCTTAAGCAAAAGGGTCATGCTGGTATCGGTTGCGTGTGAAAAAGACCAAGTGGCCCCCGTACCGACAGAAAGCGGAATAACGGTGTTCGGGAGACCAAATGGGCGATGTCCCAAGGAATGCTGAACGGTTAAGGTGAGAGTGGCGGCTCCTTTCCCCTGCATGTGGTATGCAGGGGGTCGCCAAACCAAGAAAGGAGCCACCGAAATGAAGTCTCTCACGAAGTCGTCCAAACCGAAACTCGTTGCCAAGGATGTCCAGGTTCAGTTCGCGCTTCCCATTGCCGGGGTGCTTCGCGATGTACAAAGTGCCTTCTTCGGGCTGTGCGTCGGTGCCGGAAAGGCGGTGTTGTCTGCGATGATGGAAGAAGACCGCGTTGCGCTGTGCGGCCTCAAGGGTGTTCCGGATTCTGCTCGAAGTGCCTATCGAGGCGGCCACACGAAGAGCTGGGTGACCCTCGGCGGACGAAAGATCGCTGTTTCGCGTCCGCGGGTGCGCGCACTGGAGGCTGCCGAGCTTTACCCTCCTACCTTTGCGTGGGCGGCGCAAACCGATCCGCTCAATGCCGCGACGATCGCCGCGATCAGCGCCGGGGTGTCCACCCGCCGCTACCGCACGACGCTCGATGGTTTGCCTCCCAGTGAGGAGGAGGCCTCGATCTCCAAGAGCGCCGTGTCGCGCCGCTTTGTGGCCCTGAGCAGCGAACGCCTGGGTGAGTGGCTGAGCCGATCCCTCGATGACCTGGTTCTTCCGGTGGTCATGATCGATGGCATCCACTTCCGCGACCGGGTAGTGCTTATTGCCCTGGGAATCGACGACCAGGGAGACAAACATATCCTGGGAATTCGGGAGGGCAGCACCGAGAACACGCGAGTCGTACGTTCGCTCCTTGCCGATCTCATCGAGCGGGGCTTGGATGCCGAGGCGCCTCGCCTGTGGGTGATCGATGGGGCCAAAGCCCTGCGCCGAGCGATCACCGAAGTGTTTGGATCTTCGGCCCTGGTACAACGCTGCCAAGAGCATAAACGCAGGAACGTCCTCGATCACCTGCCCAAGGAACTGCAGGCGAGCGTTTCCCGGGCGCTGCGCGATGCCTGGGAGACAAAAGACATCCTGCTTGCCAAGCGACAGCTCGATCGCCTCGCCCGTTCCCTCGCCAAGGCTCATCCGGGAGCCGCCGCGAGCCTTCGCGAGGGACTCGATGAGACGCTCACCATCATCGAGCTCGGCATCGATGGGGCACTCTACCGGACTCTGCGTAGCACCAACCCGATCGAGAACCTGAACGGCCTGATCGCACACTACACGCGAAACGTGAAGCGCTGGAAAGATGGTCACATGTTGCTTCGCTGGATCGGTTCTTCCCTGCATGAGGCAGCCGGCGGATTTCGCTGCGTGCGCGGATTCCGTGAAATGAAGCGCCTGTGCAGCGTATTGCTGCAACGTGTCCAACCGGATTCTCTCGTTCAACGAAAAGTCGCATAACATGACCAACCCCGAGCCGTCACACCCACCTCGTTCAACACGCTACGGGACATTGCCTTCATATTTCCTGTCAAACTCAGCGCCGCTTCGGCGCCGGCATGATGGGCTGGGCGGGATCGACCTTGGGTATCTCGGCGCAACCCTTGAGCGCTTCATCTTTAAAAAGGCTGAAACGAGGCTTGAGCGCGGGTGTGCTCGCCGTCACGCGTCGCCGAGGATAGTCGAGCGTGAACGTCGGTCCCAATCGGTCCTCGGCATCGCGCGGATTCCAGAGAAAGAAAATTCCTCCGGCGTAATAGACCGCGTATCTCTTGTGCAGCTCGCCCTGGTCATCTTTGTGCGCGGTCAGCTTTCCGCTCGGAGCAAACCGCGGCCGAAAAATGCCGCCGCCGTAGTCGCCCGCTCCCTCCTCGTTCCAGTCAATGCTCGCAACTGGCCAGCAGCCCACCACACGTTGAAACTCCCACTCAAGAATCACATCAGTTCGCCGAACCCAGGCTTCTTCTGAATGGTTATCGCGTATAGCCATCGTCATGAGCCAGCCTGAATACTCTTTGCTCTCGAACGGATCGAGCAAGGCCACGCCGTAAGCAAAAGGCGCTCTGCTGAGAACTTCTGCATCCTCCCTCGGCGCTCTTCTCAGCGCGATCCCGTCTCTTGAGGCTTTCCCCCAGCAAGCGGTAGATCCGTAGGTGTCCAGGCACTTTTCGAACGCGGTGCCGGGGCCAGGCGGTGTCTCCACCAAGCCTTGCGCGTACCCCAATGGAGCGCTTGCGCAGCCCAGCACGCCAGCCAGCGCGAACAGCGTCACAGGTTTCAGATGCATGGGCGCCACTCACCACGGCACGGTGAAGTGCTCGTGGGTTCTGTGCTGCCGCTCGACGGAGGCTTTAAGAATGTTCGTGATAAAGCCGTTCTCCATCGGCGCTCGCGGATCAGGTCCCAGACTACTCGAAGATACGCCATACGTCATCCACGGTCCGATCACCTGACTTGCGCCCCGGTCTTTTAATGCGTAGGAGAAATCACGCACGATTTCGGGTTGGGTCGCCGATCCGCGCGAGACCCAAGTGTCGTCGAGACGGCTGATGTCGAGAGCGCGGCCATCCATGTGGGGACTGTATCCGTATTTGGCGGGATCGAAACCCGAAGCCTTAAGCGCCGAATTGAGCGCATTGGTCCGATCCGCCTGACTCAGTCCGGCGAGGCCCATTTCGTTGGACGTGAGGAAGTAGTTTCGCAAGTCCTGTGCTTCTGGGCGCCAAGCGCCGCCTATCTCGATCCGCCCAATGCCAGCATCGGCCGCGGCGTTCAGCATCGTAGTGTAGGTATTCCAGCTTACTTTCGCCGCCGCTTCGCCAGCTTCGATCCCCATAGAACTCGCCAGACTGGCAAATCCGGCCCGGAAGCTTACATCAACCGACACCCCCAGACCGGTGCTGCCCACTCCGTTCCCGAATAAGTCAAGCCGCTGAGCGTTAACGTTCGCATCTGCGCTCTGTTGACTGAGGAATCTGTCTGCCGCCGCAGCCGGACCGTAATCTCCATTAACAGCTGAGCGCGCACTCCAATCAGACAACGGCCCTCCGCGCAATTCATCGACCGAACCGCTCAGGGTCCCTAGTGCATAGCCCATCCTGTCGCGCAGGACGAAGCTGCCGAGCATTCGGTCGTAGTCGTCACCACCGCCGCTTCGCAGGTGCTGAATGAATTCCGAAACCGTACGCGGCTGGCCGTCGCTTCCGACGATGGTCTGGTCCAGACTCGTCACCTGCCGCGCTGCATCACCGGCAGACGACATGCGCGCATCGATCGTATCCGGCGGCAGGCCGCCAGACGGCGAAATATCGCCCGCACTGAACCCGCCCGCGCCCTGAGTGCGGTACGTACGATAACCCGCGTCCAGCTCGGGCGAAGTACCGAGGTATTGTCCGCTGTCGCTCATTACCCCGACCGGATTGGCTTGCGCATTGGCGAGAGCGTTAGCCGCCTCCGCTTCGTTATAAATATTGCTCAGAACTGCCGTCTGCTGCGTCCCCGCTCGATTCAACTGCGCCACCATGTCGTTGCCGAGCATATTGCCGAATGCATCCGCCGCGAGCTGCACGAAGTTGACCCGGCCGCCACCGTGGACTGCGGCGCTGATTGTCTCGCGGAGCGCGCCAGCCGCGACGCGGGCGACGAACTGGCTGTTCGTCACTTTCCCGACGTCCTTGCCGAAGGCGCTGGTAATCGGCGCTGAAATGGCAGCCGCCGCAACGTTGCGCCAGTCGAATTTCTCCTGCTGTCCCGTGACGATGTTGACGCCCTGGTTGACGGCGTTGTTGATCGCGCCGTTGGCCATCATCTGGCCAAACTGGTCCTTGATCCCGAGTCCGTTGGTGCCGGCAACACCTCCCTGACCGAAAGACGCGCCAATTCCGGCCCCGACTACGGCGCCCGCGAAACTCCCCCAATTGAACCCGTGCTGCACGCCGATCGCATTGCCTACCGCCTGGCCGGCCAGATTCCCTGCGGCCGCGCTGACCACGGCATTGGTTGTGCCGTAGTACCCCGCTATTGACGCCTCGGTCGCAACATCCCCGCTGGCCTCGACTGCAGCCGTCTCCCAGCCTTCCATGTAAACCCCGGTGTAATACATGACGACGATGACGACGATGGCGATGATGATTTGACCGATGATCCCGCAGCCCCCTCCTCCCTCCGGCGGCGGCAGCGGATCCGGCGTTGGCAGGTACGGGGTGGTGTCCCCGATCAGCTGCCCCGCGTTATACGGCTTGAAAGTCTTGTAGTCGTTGTGGACGTTGGTGATCTGGTTGGGGATCGTCAGCGTCTGGCCGGCCTTGAGGTCCGCATCGCTCCTGAGGCCGTTCGCGTCGGCGATGATGTACCAGAGGTTGCTATCGCCGAAGACTGCGAGGGAGATGCTGCGCAGGGTGTCGCCCTGGTTGACGACGTAGCTCGAGGGTGACTGCGCGGGATAGTTGGTCCCGACCGGGGTGTAATTGAAGTCGAAGTTGGCGCTC
>Ga0137375_10010108_pt1 | contig 11185 bp, 10 predicted proteins | sample SagtaG_24_FD_104936 | JGI IMG/M metagenome (GOLD analysis project Ga0137375, IMG submission 104936) | Vadose zone soil microbial communities from Sagehorn Ranch, Mendocino, California, USA - Sage1_R_113_16 metaG | ecosystem: Environmental > Terrestrial > Soil > Vadose zone | place: USA... | reverse complement strand
GGCCTCGGTGAGGTCGGAACCCGGCGGCACCCACACGGAAACCGTTGCCGGCGCCGTGCGGTCACCCGTCGAGTGATTGAAGATCATGCCCGAGAGGACCTTCTCGTTCGGCACGACGACCAGGCGCCCGTCCCCGGGGTCCACGTAGGTGTAGGAGAGCGTCAGGTCGTCGACCCGCCCGGTCTCCCCCTCGATCGTCACCGTGTCGCCGATCTTGATCGGCTGCGTGATCGCGAGGAGGATCCCCGCCACCATGTTGGCGAGCGTCTGTCTGGCGGCGAACCCGATCACGAGCCCCAGCACCGCGCTGGAGGCGAGGATCCCCGTCGCGAGGCGCTGGATCTTGGCGAAGTTGCTGAGCGCGAGGGCCGCTCCGATCAGCAGGATCAGGACGAAGACGAGCCGGCGGACGACGCGCAGCCGTGTCTGGGCCGCGCGGGACACCCGCACCTCGGTGACCCGGCCGGCGACCCTTCCGGCGCGCGAGATCACGAACCGGTCGACCGCGAAAGCGACCACGAAGGCCACCGCCATCGTGATGACCGCCGAGATCAGATCGCCGTGCGCTTGCCAGAAGGTCTCGTCCATCGTTACCTCTTCGTCCCCCGTCCGCCGGGTTCCTTCGTGACAATGCTTCCATGACTCGCCCCGACACGGCCGAACCCCGGGCCGTTCTGCTCGACGCGCTCGGCACCCTGGTCGAGCTGGAGCCCCCGTGGGTGCACCTGGCCGCGGCCCTCGAGACCGAGCCGGACGAGCGACTCGTGCGGGCGGTGAGAGCCGAGATGGCCTACTACAAGGACCACAGCCACGAGGGCCGCGATGCCGACTCGCTCGCCGAGCTGCGAGCCCGCTGCGCGGCGATCCTCTCCCGCGAGCTCGACCGCGAGATCTCCGTGGAGACGATGATGGCGACGATCCGCTTCCGCGCCTTCGAGGACGCGGCTCCCGCGCTCGCGGAGCTCCGGGGCCTGGGCCTCGACCTCGTCTGCGCGTCGAACTGGGATATCTCGCTGCCGGAGGTGCTCGGCCGATGCGGCCTCGACGGCCAGATCGACGCGGTCGTCACCTCGGCCGAGGTCGGGGCTCGCAAGCCGGACCCCGCGCTCCTGGAGGCGGCGCTCGAGCGCGCCGGCTGCCTTCCGGCCGAGGCGCTCTACGTCGGCGACACCCCGGAGGAGGACCTCGAGGCCGCCCGCGCGGCGGGCATCCCCGCCCTCCTCATCGATCGGCAGGGAGGGGCGGACATCGACTCCCTGGGAGCCATCCGCCACCATCTCGAGCTGTGAGCGATTCCGGAACAGCACAGGCGGCGCCGGCGGGGTCGATCTTGCCCGATGGAGCGCACGAGCCGGGCTCGCAGGCGACCTGGGGCCCGGGCAAGGTGGGCGTCGGGATCCTGGCGCTTCTCCTGACGACCACGTTCGAGGTCGGGATCGTCTCGGTGTTCGACCCCGACCTGAATTCGCTCGCCGCACGACTCGTGACCCAGGCGCTCCTCGCCGCGACGCTGGTGGGGATCGCGTTCGTGGTCACCTCGAGCTCGGGGGAAGGCATCGCCCCGGCGCGGACGCTCGGGCTCAGACGTCCATTCCGCTCACCTCTCGGCATCGCTGCCGCGGCCTACGTGGGCTACGTCGTGTTCGCGGTGGTCTATTCCACCCTCATTCACCCGCAGCAGAAGGACATCACCCGTGATCTGGGCTTCGGCCACGGCGCGGTCGGCACGATCGCCGCGGGCCTCCTGATCGTCATCGCCGCTCCGGTCTCGGAGGAGCTCTTCTTTCGGGGCTTCATCTTCGGCGGGCTGCGGCGCCGGCTCTCGTTTCCGGTGGCGGGCCTGATCTCGGCGGGCATCTTCGGCCTCTTTCACTACACGGGGGCGGGCAGCCTGGCGGTCCTGCCTCAGCTTGCGTTCCTGGGCCTCGCGCTCTCGTGGGTGTACGAGGAGACCGGCTCCATCTATCCGACGATGGCGATTCACGCGCTCAACAACGCGTTCGCCTTCGTGCTCTTGACGTCGTGACCGTCGAGCAACAGGCGGCACCCGCGGTGATCGCGCGCCAGCTCCAGAAGAGCTACGGCGGCCGCCTTGCCGTGGACCGGATCGACTTCGAGGTCCCCACAGGGATCTGTTTCGGATTCCTGGGACCGAACGGAGCGGGCAAGACGACGACGATGAAGATGATCTACGGGCTCGCCACGGTCGGCGAGGGCGAGTTGCGGGTGCTCGGGATGGACGTCACGCGGGAGCGGCGGCAGATCAAGGCCAGGCTCGGGGTCGTGCCCCAGGAGACCAACCTGGACAACGACCTCACGGTGCGCGAGAACCTGGTCATGCAGGCGAGCTACTTCGGCACCGACGCCCGCACGGCTCGCCCGCGGGCCGACGAGCTGCTCGAGTTCACGCTGCTCTCGGATCGAGCCGACGAGCGCATCCAGAGCCTCTCGGGTGGGATGAAGCGGCGCCTGTTGATCGCGCGCGCCCTCGTCAACGACCCCGAGCTGATCGTGCTCGACGAGCCGACTACCGGACTCGATCCCCAAGCCCGCATCGCGGTCTGGCGCGCGCTGGAGCGCCTGCGCTCGCGCGGCGTCACCCTGCTCCTGACCACCCATTACATGGAGGAGGCGGCCCGCCTGTGCGATCGGCTCTTGATCATGGACCACGGCCGGATCGTCGCCGAGGGGGATCCCGCCGCGCTCGTCCGCGAGCACGTCGGCCGGGAGGTGCTGGAGCTGAGGCTGGAGCCCGGCTGCGACGCCGAAGCGCTGATCGCGTCGCTGGACGGGCGCCTCGACGGCTACGACCTCACCGAGGACGCCCTGACCCTCTACGCCGACGACGCCGAGGGCCTGCTCCAAGCCCTGGACAACGACCGCTTCCCCACCGACTCGGCGCTCGTTCGCCACGCCACGCTGGAGGACGTGTTCCTGCGCCTCACCGGCAGATCGCTGCGAGAGTAGTCCCATGGCGATGCTGTACGAACCCGGCTATCGCGGCCTCGGCGGCCCGCTCGTCGTCCGCGAGCTTGTGCCGTCGCCCCGCCACGCCGCGGCGATCTGGAAGCGAAACGCGCGCGTCTTCTCCCGCCTGTGGCGGGGGGCGCTGCTGCCGACCTTCCTGGACCCGTTCTTCTATCTCCTCGCGCTCGGCTTCGGCCTCGGCACGTATTTCGCCCACGGCATCGAGGGCATCCCCTACAAGGACTTCGTCGCCCCCGGGTTGATCGCCTCCGCGGCGATGTGGTCGTCGGCGTTCGAGACGACCTACAACGTCTACTTCCGCATGAACGAGCTGCGCCTGTACGACAACGTGCTGTCAACCCCGATCGAGGTGCAGGACCTCGTCTTCGGAGACCTCGCCTGGAGCGCCACCCGCGCCACGATCTACGGCTGCGTCGTGTTGATCGTGGTCGCCGCCTTCGGACTGGTCTCATCTCCCTGGGCGATCCTGATCCCGCCGCTCGTCACGCTGGGCGCCTTATGCATCTCGGTGATCGGCTACGCGTTCACGACCCTGATCCCGAAGATCGACCTCTACAGCTACTTCTTCACGCTCGGGATCACGCCGATGTTCCTGTTCTCCGGGATCTTCTTCCCGTTCGACAAGCTGCCGGGCTGGGTCGAGGTGGTGGCCTGGCTCACGCCGCTCTACCACCTGGTCGAGATCACCCGCGGCATGGCCACCGGGCCGGACGCGCTCCAGATCCTCATCCACACCGCGTGGCTCGCGGGCGTCACCGCGCTCCTGTTCCCGATCCCCGTGCGGGCGTTGCGGGCGAAGCTAGTCCCATGAGAGTCGGCACACGCAGAGCAGCCTGGATCGCACCTATCGCGCTCGTCGGGACGTTTCTGCTCGCGGCCCCACCCTCCGGGCCCGCGTCCGCCGCCCGCCGTCACCTCTCGTCGCCGAACATCAGGGACAACCGCATTCCCTACGGAGACACCCGTAAGCATGAGATGGCCGGCTACTCCAAGCGCCACTACGGACACCACACCTGGAGGCTCCGCCACACCCGCCTGATCGTGATCCACTTCACCGACGGGCCCACGTGGCGCTCGGCCGCCTCGGTGTTCGCGTCGAACGCGCCCTCGATGGGTGAGCTGCCCGGCGTGTGCTCGCACTACATCGTCGACAAGCGCGGGCACATCCACGAAATCGTCCCGCCGCGAATTCGATGTCGCCACACGATCGGCCTCAACTACACGGCGATCGGCGTCGAGATGGTTCAGGTGGCCCGATACGGCTCTCACTGGGCCGATCAGCGGATCCTCCATCGCAAGCGGCAAATCCGCGCAGCGCTGCGTCTGGTGAATTACCTGCGGCTGAAGAACGGGCTGCGCGTCCGGGACGTGATCGGACACGCGATGGCGAACTCCAACCGCTACTTCAAGGACCTCGAGGGCTGGCGCAACGACCACACCGACTGGCTGAAGCGCGACGTGCGGGTCTTCCGGCACCGCCTCCGGCGCCTGTGAGCTCGCGTCGCAGCGCGGCGGCGGCGCTCGCGGCGCTCGGCGTGGCCGCGTGGCTCCTCGCAGCCGGCGGTGGAGCGCTGGGAGAGGCCGGTCACGGCTCCCGGACGCGCGTCTTCGGCCATTCCGTGGAGGGTCGGGCACTCGAGGTGCACCGCAGCGGCGCGCGCGACGCGGCCGGCGAGGTGATGGCCATCGGCGTCATCCACGGCAACGAGACCGCGGGCCGAGCGGTCATCAAGGAGCTCCGCAAGCAAGGAACCGCGCCGGCGAACGTCGAGCTCTGGACGGTGCTCGAGATGAACCCGGACGGTGTCGCGCACGGCACGCGCCAGAACGCCAACGGCGTCGACCTCAACCGCAACTTTCCCCGTGGCTGGCGGCTCCAGGGGAGCTCGGGAAGCACCTACTACTCGGGTCCTTCGCCGGCGTCCGAGCCCGAGACGCGGGCGGCGATGCGCCTGATCAGGCACGTCCGGCCGGACGTGACCATCTGGTACCACCAGCACCTGAACCTGGTGGACGCCTCGCGGGGCGCGAACCGCCACCTCGTAAAGCGCTACGCGCAGGTCGCCGGCATGCGGGTCGAGCGGCTGCCGCGCCTGCCGGGCACGGCCACTCGCTGGGAGAACGGCACCCGGCGCAGGGCCAACGCCTTCGTCGTCGAGCTGCCGGCCGGCTCACTCTCGTCGGCTGAGGTCCGGCGCCACGTGCGGGCCGTCCGCGCGGTCGGCCGGATGGCGGCCGACCGCTAGGAGCTCGCGGCATCCGGGAGCGCTGCCCCACCGGACGATCCCACCCGCCAATCCGCATGGCAGAATGCGGGCGGTGACCGGGAGGCGGCGGATCGGTTGGGGGGCGGTAGCGCTGAGCGCCGCGGCGCTCGGCACGGTGCCGGCGCTCGCGATCGCGCAGAGCGGCATCGAGGCGAGCCGAGCAACGACGACGACCACGGTCCCCACCACCACGACGACCACGGTCCCGCCCCCTCCCGAGCCGCAGCGTAAGAAGGCCAAGCTGAGCCTCGACATGCGGGGGCTCGACGGACACAGGGTCGACGTGGGAGGACGGATCCACGCGACCGGACACCTGCGCCCGTACGTCCCGAATCAGCACGTGCGGCTACGGCTGATGCGAAACCACCACGTCGTCAAGAAGGCAAACCCGGTCACCAGGCGCGTCGACCATAGGAACGTGGGCGGGTTCCACTTCCACTCTCCACAGCTGTTGAAGCCGGGCCATTACCGCTTGGTGGCCCATCATCAGCGCAGCCGCCGGCAGAGGGAGGACGTGGCGCACTCTCGCCGGTTCGGCATCGACTACCCGGACCTGGACCCGGGTCAGCGCAACGGCGACGTCAAGCTCTTCAACCACCTCCTCCTGCATCGCGGCTACTACACGTCCCACGGACGCGGCTACGGCACCGACACCGGCCTCGCGGTGCTTGCCTTCCGCAAGGTCAACGGCATGTCGCGCACCACCAACGCCACCCCCGGGATCTTCAGGACACTCGCGGGTGGGGGCGGCAGCTTCAAGCTCTCCTACCCGGACGCCGGTCGCCACGTGGAAGTCGACATCTCGCGCCAGGTGATGGTGCTCGCAGCCCACGGCAAGGCGCAGTACACGTTCCACGTCTCCACCGGCGCGCCGGCGACGCCCACGATCCGCGGCCACTACCAGTTCTACTCGCGCCAGCCGGGCTACAACTCCCATGGGATGTACTACTCCGTGTACTTCCAGGGCGGCTACGCGACCCACGGCTACACCCCGGTGCCCACCTACCCGGCGAGCCACGGCTGCGTCCGCAACCCGATCCCCTTCTCGATCTTCATCTACAACTGGGTACAGCTCGGGATGTCGATCTACCTTTACGACTAAGTGGCGCCGGGCGCAGGCACCGACCCGACTCACCCGTGAACGCACCTGACCTGGAGCGGGCCAGGAGGGTGCTCCTGGCCGAGCTTCGAGAGCACGCCCTCGTGATCGGCGACGTGACGCTGTCGAGCGGCCAGCGCGCCGCCTATTACGTGGATGCGCGGCGTGCCCTCCTGCGCCCGCCCGGCTTTCGCGCTGCCGGCGAGCTGATCGCCGCGGCGGCCACCCGCGCGGGCGCGCAGGCGGTCGGCGGGCCCGTGATGGCCGCCATCCCGCTCGCGTGCGCCGCGATCGCCGTGCCGGGCGGCGAGGGGCTGGTCGGCTTCTTCGTGCGCAAGGAGCGCAAGGAGCACGGCCTGCAACGGTGGGTCGAGGGGCCGGTTGGCTCCGGCACCCGGTGCCTCGTCGTGGAGGACACGGTGACCACGGGAGGGTCGACCGTCGCGGCCATCGAGCGGATGCGCTCGGAGGGCCTCGAGATCGCCGGAGCCCTCTGTGTGGTCGATCGCCTGGCGGGCGGCGCCGACGCCATTGGCGCGGTCGCCGGCGCGCCCTGCGAGGTGCTCGTCACGATCGACGAGGTCTACCCAGAGCGCCCGGATCGCACCTCCACCGGCTGATCACGCAACGTGCGCACCATCTGGAGGGCGACCGCCCGATCGGCCACAGCGGCCGCCAGGTTCGCGTTCTCGACCAGGGCGACGCTGTAGTTGACGATTGCGTCGCGCCGCAGGACGACGAGCGTGACCCGCTCCCGAAGCCCTCCTTTGGTGGTGCCGTCCGCCGTCGTCTGGACGGCGTCCAGCGGCGTCCCTCCGAACGGACTCGGCTTGGCGGGGTCGAGCGGCGACTTGAAGCCCGGGAGGGCCGCCAGCGTCTGGGTCGCGGACCGGCCCAGCGGCACCTCCAGCGCGTCGGCGTTGCGGTCGACGGCCAGCGTGACCGCCACGAGATGGTCGGGCGAGCGGAAGAGCACCTTCCCGCCGTGCGCGGTGAGCTGCCAGCCCGGCGGGATGCCGATCGCATAGCCGATCGAGCGATCGCGGTGCGGTTTCCAGCCGGGCGCGAGCTTGGGCAACGGCTGCGCCACCTCGGTAGCGGGCGTCGTGGGCGTCGTGGGCGTCGTGGCGCCACCGTCGCCGCAGCCGGCGGCAAGCCCCGCGGCTAGGAGCGTCAGCAGAAGAGGCGCTGCATGGCGTCGAGCCATCGCCACCAGTCTTGCGGACGGCGCCGCGGCGCAATCCGACGGTCCGCAAGGTCGCTCTAGTTGATCCGGAACGCTTTCTTCGCTGGGGTCGGGTCGGGGCCGCCGGGGCCGACGGCGCGGACCCGGAAGAGATAGCGGCCCCGCTTCAGCCGCGCATAGGTCTTCGGCGAGGAGCAGTCCCTGAAGGTGGCGAGCTTGAAATGGGCGGCTCGCCCAAGCCGGCACTGAAATCCGGTGGCCTCCCCCCTTGCGTTGAAGGTGAACTTGGCCCTGTGCTTGGCGGAGTTCACGGTGGCCTTCGTGATCTTGGTGTCGGGTGGGGAGGCAGCCGGAGGAGGCGGAGTCTCCTGAGGCGGCGGCGGCTCCTGAGGCGAGCGATCCGATGCGGTGGCACCGTGGGAGACGACGTCGGTGCCTCCGTCGTCGTCGGTCACCCGCAGCGAAACCGCATAGGTGCCCGAATTCGCGTAGGAGTGGGTCACCGTCGGAGTGGTCCCCGTGTCGGTTTCGAAGCTCCCGTTCCCGTCCAGGTCCCACTCGTACTTGGCGACCGAGCCGTCGGGATCGCCGGATCCGGAGCCGTCGAACGTGACCGCGTCGCCGGTGCGCGGCGCCGCCGGCGAGAAGTCGAACGCAGCAGTCGGCGGCTGGTTGTAGGTCGACGCGTCTGCAACCGTCGCGACCAGCGGCTTCTCGAACCCGCGGCCGTACTGCTCGCCGGCGGTCGCGTCCTGCTCCCCGGGCAGCATCACCATCCGCTGCTCGGAGACGATCTCGTCGAGCGGGACGGTTTGGCGCGCGTTGTCCGACTCGACCTGGAACAGCAGGTGCAGGCCGTGAGTGCCGATGTCCCCCTGGTAGAAGCGCGCGTCACCGCCGGGTATGGCGGGATCGCCGCTGCCGGGTGCCGAGTCCCAGCACTTGCGTGGGGCGCCCTGGAAGGTGGTGGGCTCGTTCGCCGATCCGGGATCGATGCGCATCCCCGGGTCGCTGCCCGTGCCGTCGTCGAAGCAGGAATCGTCGCGGTAGTACGGCATGGCCGCCAGCGACTGCGGCGCGCCGCCCGGTGTCAGATCCGTGACCTTGTCCAGCTGATAGCGGTCGACGATCGTGCCGTAGGGGCCGGTGGTCTCGTTCCACGGCAGCGACGCGTTCAGGTCGCCGAACGTCGGGTCGGTGACGTCGATGCTGAGGTGGTAGGGGAACCTGCAGAGTTGGAGCTCCTCATAGGTCGTGCGGTACGCCTGGTCGATTTGGCTCGTGTCGTTCGGGTCGTTGGCGGCGTCGTACTTCGAGGTGCACGGGTCGTCCAGGTTGCCGAACACCTCGTCGTTCTTCCCGTCGACGGGAACGCCGTCCTGGACCTTCGGGTTGTAGTAGGTGCTCACGGTGCCGGCGTTGAAGTCCCACTGCGCGTAGATCCCGTCGAGCGGTGGGATCACGTGCACGCGCAGCCAGGTCTTCTGGCGCATCTCGTCGCGGTAGAACGTCTCGCGACGGATCACGTTCGTCCCCGAATCCGCGCCCCAGGTCTCGCGGATCGCGCGGACCGGCCCCACCCGCTCGCCCAAGAGCTGGCTCGAGCCGCCCCAGTTGACGTCCTCGTCCTCGAAGCCGCAGCACGGTGTCTCGGAGCTCGGGTCCTGGGCGAAGGCGCGAGCCTTCCAGCGGTCGATGAGGTCGGGGCCGTAGTTGCCGTCGTCGTTCGGCGAGACCCGGATGCCGGTCATGAGCCAGCGCCCGTCGTAGCGGAAGCTGTAGCGCGGCGTGGACACGGTCGCGTAATCGCCCGGGCGGCGCTCGCCGATCTTCAACGACCCGTCGGGGTTGCGGACAGGGTTTCCGTCCTTGTCGCAGTAGGGGCCCTGCGGCGCGTTGCCGTAGCCCTCGTAGTTCGACTCGGAGTACTGGAAGAGGTCCGCGTTGGGGTCGCGCTGGTAGCTGACGTAGCCGTTGTGTGCGTTGAACGCCGGCGCGGGACCGTCCGCCGCGGCCCTCATCACGTAGGCGTAGCTCTCCGCGGCGGTCAGCGGATCCGCGATCGTCACCCGCCGCACGTCCTCGATCCCCCGTGGGAGGGTCGCTCCGTCGGGAGCGGCCTGGCCGGCGTCGCTGGCCATGAACGACAGCTCGTCGTTGTCATCGAGGCCCGGCACCGGGTCGGAGGTGGTGGCAGGACCACCCGGCTCGGGCGTGCTCGATGCCGGGTCCTTGGCGGGCACGGCCAGGCAGGGGTTGCTCGGATCGTTCGCGGTGAAGCGGTAGCCCTCGCGGTCGTACGCATACGTCGTGTGCTGGTCCTCGCCCGAGTAGGCCGAGAAGTCGGAGGCCGAGTTGTCGAGGTAGCGGGTGAACATCTCGTCCACCTGGAACGGGATCTGGACGAACCGCCCACTTGTCGCGTCCCAGCGATACCCGAGCAGGCGATCGGTCGGCGTTCCTGCGGGCGTCGCAGGCGCAGTGTCTACCTCGGGATCCTCATAGTGGTTGTGGGGGCAGCTGTCGCGGTTGCTCACCGCCTGGCAGTCCTCGAAGTCGGTGAGCGGCAGCTTCACCGTCTGGTTCGCCGGCACCGACCAACCCGTGAAGCTCTGCCCCGTCAAGACCACGGGGTCGGCGTCGCGGGCCGCGGGCACCGTGGGATCGACGATCGGCAGGCGGGTGCCCGCCGCCGCCGAGAGCGCGGGGCCCCCGAGCGCGCAGCACGCCGCGGTGGCGAGGGCAACGGTGAGGCGTCGCCTGCCAGTCCGGCTCCATCCTCCTTGACTAACGACCCCCACGAAGCGAGCAAGTAGAGCAGGCCCAACTCCGGCTCGCAAGTGGGAACCGTCGCTCTGAGAGGCCGGACGCCCCGAGCAGGACTCGAACCCGAACTTGTGGCGGGGAGCACCTGGATCGGTACGATGAGCACGCGAGGAGCGGCGATGTTCTCCAGGGATCGCAAGAAGCGCGAGGGGGACCTCAAGGAGCATGGGAAGCGTGCTCTCGGGACGGTCCTCGAGAGCCAGACGGGCGGCGGGGCCCAATGGAACGTCGGCAACCCGATCGGCGATATCGGCACGAGTCACGCGGTTCGCCTCACGATCAGGGTGCAGCCGGCCGATGAGCCCCCGTTCGAGGTGCACTGGAAGACGAGGGCGGAGGATGGGTCGATTCCGGAGGCCGGCCAGACTGTGGTCGTGTGGTTCGACCCCGACGACCACGATCGGTTCACGGTCGAGCTCCAAGACGCCGCCGCGGTGGCCGAGGAGAAGTTCGGGGAATTCGAGCAGCGCACCGGGCTGGACGTCGGCAAGCTGATCGGCAATCCGGACGAATTCCGCGAGGCCCTGCAGGGCGGTCCCGGCGTCAATCCCGCGCAAGCGGTGCGCGAGGCTCTGGACCTCTCCCCGGAAGCGATCCAGGGCGCGGTGGGCGGCGCACAGCAGGCGCCGGCGGAGGCCTACCAGCAGTGGCTGGCCGCCGCCCAGGCGGCCAGCCGGCGGATCGCCGGCGGAGTCGCCCGAGGATCGCCTCGAAAAGCTCGCGAAGCTTCGCGACGCGGGCGCGCTCACGCAGGAAGAGTTCGAGGCCCAGAAGGCGAAGATCCTGGGCAGCTCGTGACGATGTGCCCGCCGAAAGCAT
>Ga0137375_10010101_pt1 | contig 11188 bp, 10 predicted proteins | sample SagtaG_24_FD_104936 | JGI IMG/M metagenome (GOLD analysis project Ga0137375, IMG submission 104936) | Vadose zone soil microbial communities from Sagehorn Ranch, Mendocino, California, USA - Sage1_R_113_16 metaG | ecosystem: Environmental > Terrestrial > Soil > Vadose zone | place: USA... | reverse complement strand
GGCAGGTCGCGCGCGAGCGCCTCTACGCGCAGACCGGCATCCAGCGCCTGCCGCTCAACACGCTCTACCAGCTCGTCAGCATGCGGGAGAACAGCGATCCGCAGCTCACGATCGCCGCGACGCTCTTGCTCGTCCCGGACCTGTTTCACTACTGGCTGACGGGCCGGAAAGTGGCGGAGTACACCAACGCCACCACCACGCAGTTCTTCGACGCACGGGCGCGGCGCTGGGCGACCGAGCTCTTGGCAGAGCTGGGTCTGCCCGCGCAGATCCTGCCGGAGGTCGTCGAACCCGGCGCCGTCCTGGGCGGTCTCCGGCCCGCCGTGCGCGATACGGTCGGACTGCGCGCCGACGTGCCGGTGATCGCCGTGGGCACCCACGACACCGCCAGCGCGGTCGCGGCCATCCCCGGCCTCGACGCGCGCAGCGCGTACATCAGCAGTGGCACATGGAGCCTGGTGGGTGTTGAGCTGGATCAGCCGATTCTGAGCGAGCGGGCGCGGGCGCTGAACTTCACCAACGAAGGAGGCGTGGCGGGCACGATCCGCTTCCTCAAGAACGTCGGCGGGCTATGGCTGCTGCAAGAGTGCCAGCGCCAGTGGCAGCGCGAGGGCCAGACGTTCACATGGCCCGAGCTGGTGGCGCTGGCCGAAGCGGCGCTGCCGCTGCGCAGCCTGGTCGACCCGGACGCGCCCGACTTCCTGAACCCCGGCGATATGCCGGCCGCCATCCGGGCCTCCTGCCAGCGCGCGGGCCAGCCGGAGCCAAACAGCGTCGGAGCCGTGGTGCGCTGCTGCCTGGAGAGCCTGGCGCTGAAGTATCGCTGGGTCGTGGAGGCGCTGGAGGCGCTGACCGGCCGGACGCTGGACACCATCCGGATTGTGGGCGGGGGCAGCCAGAATGCGCTGCTGTGCCAGCTCACCGCCGACGCCTGCAAGCGCCAGGTGGTGGCCGGGCCGGTCGAGGCCACGGCGCTGGGCAACATTCTGGTGCAGACCATCGCCATGGGCCACCTGCCCGAGCTGGCGGCCGGGCGCACGGCGGTAGCAGCGTCATTCCCGCAGAACGTATATGCGCCGCAGGGCTCGGGTGACTGGGACGCCGCCATGGTCGGCTTCGGGGCCATAGTTGCGGCAGCGCCGTAGCAGATGAGACAGCTTCGCCAATAGCGGCAACAGTCAAACAATCGTCTGCAGCGTCTTCTGCGCGAACTTCCTCATCCAGGGGCTATACAATGCGGGCCGGGCAGATGACGCGGTCCGGCTGCTCACGCTCCCGGCCAACGTCGCCAACCTGCGCAGCTATCTGCACATGATCGCGCTTGGCGCCGGCTCCCCCATGGAGGCCTGGGACCCGGCGCTCAAGAGCAACACCACCTTCTCGCACCCCTGGGCCGCCAGCCCGGCGTACCTGGTCTACCGCGGCACCTTCGGCATCCAGGCGCTCGAGCCAGGATACAAGCGCTTCGAGGTGCGGCCGCAGCCCGGCGGGCTGACCCGCGCGGAAGCCGTCGTGCCCACCGTGCGTGGGCAGATCCCGGCGGCCTTCGCGACCGCCGATGCGGGCAAGCTGGACATGGTCGTCGGCGTGCCGGCCAACACCTCGGCGCATGTGGCGGTTCCGAAACCGACCGACGGCAGCACCACCCTCTACGTCGATCGCGTCGCGCAGGAAGGGACCGTCGACGGCAATTTCCTGACCGTCGACGTCGGCTCAGGCTGCCACATCGTCTCGACCACCGGCGCTGCCAGCCTGCCTGCTAACGTGCTGCAGGTGGCGAAGGGATGCGACACCATGCCGCCGGCCATCACCGTACCGGCCGACATCACCGCCGAGGCGACCGGCCCGAACGGCGCGGTGGTCAGCTTCACCTCCGCCACGGCGACCGACATCGTCGACGGCAACGTCGCCGTGAGCTGTGATCACGCTTCCGGCTCGACGTTCCCCCCTGGTACCACGACCGTGACCTGCTCGGCCACCGATGCGGCGGGGAACACGGCCACTGCCAGCTTCAAGGTCATCGTCGTCTATAAATTTGCTGGCTTCTTCCAGCCGGTGGACAATCCGCCCACCGTGAACAAGGCCAAGGCGGGAGTGGCCATCCCGGTGAAGTTCAGCCTAAATGGCAATATGGGGCTGAACATCTTCGCGACGGGCTATCCAAAGGTCGAGCAGGTGAACTGCAGCAGCGGGAGCGTCGATGATATCGAACAGACCGTCACAGCGGGGAGCAGCAGCCTGAGCTACGACCCGGCGACCGACACCTACACCTACGTCTGGAAGACCGACAGCAAATGGGCCAACACCTGTTGGAAGTTGACAGTGCGCCTGATTGATGGGACCGATCACGTGGCGTACTTCACGTTCACGAAGTAGCGTCGGTCAACAGAGGTCACCGAGATCACAGAGATGATTGTCTCATACGTCATCTCTTGGCCTCGGTGACCTCTGTGGCAGGCGAAATCTCATTGTAAAGCTAGCAAGCAGCTACAAGCTCAACCTACATAGTCAGCTCATTTAGAGCCGTGTGGCGAGGCATCCAAGCGATCGCTACTTTTTGATCAGCGGTAGCCACAGCTTCGGATTTCCAATCGTCACGGTGATCGTCGCCACGTTCGAGTCGAGCTGACCGTCGCTCACGTTGAAGGTGAAGCTATCGACGCCCGCAGCGCCGGCATTGGGGGTATAGGTAAACGCGCCGGTGGTCGCGTTGGTGATCCGCGCCACGCCCTGCGCGCCGTTGGTAACGATATGGTAGGTGATCGCGCTGCCGTCGGGGTCGCTGGCGCCGAGCGTGCCGCGGTACTGTACGTTGTACGCAGTCGTAATTGCGGCGCTAGTGGCAACGGGCTGGTTGTTCGGCGCGCTGATTGCGACGGTGATGGTCGCCACGTTGGAGTCGACCAGGCCATCGTTGGCTTTGAAGGTGAATGTGTCGATACCGATCGCACCAGCCTTCGGCGTGTAGGTGAACGTGCCGGTCGTGGGGTTGTTGAGTGTCGCCGTGCCCTTGCTGGGATCACCTGCGCTCACGAGCGTGAAGGTCAACGCGTCGTCGTCGGCATCGCTGGCCGGCAGCGTACCGGAAACCGGCGTGCTGGCGGCGGTGGAGATCGTGGTATTGGCGGCGATTGGCGCAAAGTTGAGGCCGTTGGGCTGCAGCGGAATCGACCAGAGCTCCGTGCCGGTGGTGTCGTCGTTGGCGCGGAAGAAGACTGCCGTGCTCATAGCCGTGAACTCGGCCGGGTGCGAGTCGCCGGCGCCGGCGGCGATATTCTGCACCAGCTGCGTGGTTTCCGCCGTGCCGCGACTCTTCCACAGTTCGATCCCAGTGGTGCCGTCGTTGGCCGCGAACAGCAGCGTGCCGTCGACGTTCGCCAGCGCCGTCGGCGACGCGTCAAACGCGCCGGCGTAGATGTCCTTGACCTGCACGGTGCCCGCGGGCGTGCCGTCGCTCTTCCAGAGCTCGATGCCGCTGACGCCATCGTTGGCCGTGAAATAGAGCGTCCCGTTGACGTTGGTCAAGTTGCTGGCCGACGAGTCAAACCCGCCGGCGTAGATATCTCTGAGCAAGGTGGTGCCCGCGGGCGTGCCATCGCTCCGCCACAGCTCGATGCCATGCGCGCCGTCGTTGGCCGTGAAAAACAAGGTATTGCCCACTGCCGTGAGATTCCCAGGGCTCGCGGAAGCGCCTGGAAAGCTGATATTGATATCTTTGACCTCGAGCGTCCCGGTGATCGTGCCGTCGCTCTTCCACAGCTCGCCGCCGTCGGTCCCATCGTCGGCCGCGTAAAACAGCGTTCCGTTCACATTCGTCAGCTGCGTGGGCGACGAACCCGGCGGGCCGAGCAACCCCGGATTGATCTCTTTGACGAGCAGCGTGCCGCTCGGGGTGCCGTCGGTCTTCCACAGCTCGGTGTTGCCGGCACTGGCGGCGGCGGCGAAGAACAGCGTCCCATTGACGTCGGTTAGCTCAGTCGGGTTGGCGCTCGCCGCGCTCGGGGCGATCTCCTTCACCAGCAGCGTGCCGCTCGGGGTGCCGTCGGTCTTCCACAGCTCGCGCCCGCTCGACACGCTCGCGGCGCTGAAGAACAAGCTGGCGCCGGATGGCGTTAGCTCGGCGGCCGAGGAGAACACGTCGGTGCTCGTCAGCATCGCCGTGCCGGCGCCCAGGCCATTGCTCTTCCAGACCGTGCGGCCCGATCCGTCGTCGGCGGTGAAGAACAGCGCGCCTTGAAACTCGGTCAGCTCAAGTGGGTCGGCGGCCGCGCTGCCGGCATTGATATTCTTGACGAGGCTGGCATTCCCAGCAGTGCCATCGCTCTTCCACAGCTCACGGCCCGTGGTTCCGTCATCGGCGCTGAAATAGAGGGTGGTGCCAAGCGCGACCAGGTGCTGCGGCGAGGACGAGTCGTTCGGCGCCGGGGGTAGGTTGGTCTGGTGCGTATTGAGGTCCACGACGCGCGTAGCTGGGCTGGCGGCGCGGGCGGGCACCCCGACGACGAGCGCGCACAGCGCCACGAACAGTATCAATCGGCGCAAAGCTGCGGCCCAGCGGGCCTGGCAATGGTGGTGATACATAGCGGAACGCTCCTTTTGCAGTGGTGATGATTGTGTTCCAGTATCCTGGGCGTTCCACTTTAAGCTGAACCGGCGCAAACCTTAAAGACCGACTAATCGGGGATGACAAAAAGTCTATTGCATGACATTTGGTTTACATCCGCCCCCGCCGGCAGATGGCAGATCATGGCTAAGGTCGTCAGTTGGGACGCGGTTGCGCTGGGCGGCAGCGGCGTAGGCGATGCGACTCGCGCGGTGGCGGGCGGGTTCCAGAGGAATGCATCCGGCGGGACCGCCGCGGCCGGCAGCGTCTCATCCAGGGTGAGTCGTACCCGTCCGTTGGGGAAGTCGAGCCCCCGGATGATGTAGCGCTGGGCGTCGAAGTAGGCCGTGAAGCGTTCACTCAAGCGATTGCCTGGTGCGGGCACCGCCTGCACGACGATGACCGTGACGCTGTCGAGGGTTTGCGACGGGAGCACGCCGACCCCCTGGACGCTGCCCTGGGCGATCGTGCTCAGATAGTTCGCCACACTGGCGCCATCGAACAGGTTCGGCTGATCGCCGATCACTGCGGCGACGGTGCCCGACCGAATGCTGATGGTGTCGCTCCGCAGGTTATAGTTATAGTACTGCGCAGTGGGTCCGGTAATGATCGTGCGCTGGATGCTGGTTGGAGTGCCGTCCTTACCCAATTCTATGAGCGTCTGCGCGGTGCGGACGATGGCGCCGCTCGCGTCGGCTTGCGCCCAGACCTCCGCTGTGCTCATCGCGGGAAAGGGGGTAGTCTGCTGCATGCTATAGCGGTAATGAACCGTCTGGTGTGGTAGAGTTGGATAAAGCTGTCGGCGTCGCCGCGCAGCGCCAACGCCTCATCGGTGTCTCCCGCTGCCGGGGCGGTTTGGCCGTGCGCCGGCCGTGCGAGTAGGGTCGGCTTGCGCCCCATGGAGATCCTCCTCAGCATCAGAAGGGTGCTGGTCTATCTGCTGCTATTTGTCCTGGCTGTGCTGATCTATGGCTGGGTTGCGCTCGTTCATACCCGCCTGGCAACCCCCGCGGAGCGCATTGCCGTATGGCAGGGAACCTTCTGGGGGCTCGTGTGCGGCGGCGCGTGGACCATCGAACTCATGGTAGCCAATCTGCTCGGGCCGGACTTCGGCTGGCTCAATCTCATCCTCTACTAAGGAGGAGACCGTGATGCGTTTGGATAAATGGTTCTATCGTGGTGGACGTCCCAATCGGATGGCACGCATGCTCAACCGCTGCTGGGCCGCAGTCTATGCGCTCGGGGTTGCGCCGAATTACCTGGTCACCCTCGAGGTGTCCGGCCGGCGGTCCGATCGAATCATCCGTCTGCCGCTCGTCATGGTTGTCGTGGCCGGTGAGCGCTATCTGGTGTCCATGCTTGGAGCGGATGTAAACTGGGTGCGGAACGTGCAGGCAGCCGGAGGTAACGTCACCCTCCGTCATGGTCGGCGCGAGGAGGTACATCTGGAAGAAGTTGCGGCCGACTGCCGTGCGCCGGTGCTGAAGGCGTACGTGCAGCGCGCCCCCGGTGCCAGAGCGCATCTGCCGATTCAGAGGGATGCGCCGCTCGCCGCGTTCGAGCAGGTGGCGGCCCAGTTCCCTGTCTTCCGGGTCGTAGCGAGGAACATGGCGTAAGCATGCAGAACGAAACACTCCACTGTCATCGCCTTTCAGCGCGATATTGCGGCGGGTCGCGCAGGACCTCGGCGCTGTGCGCGACTTGGATGTGTTCGCTCTGCATGTGCTGACGTACCGCGATTCGCGTCCTCAGGACGCGCGCGCGGAGGTTGAGCCGCTCGTCGCAGCGATCGAGACCCGCCGCTCTCAAGCCCGTGAGCGCTTGCTCGACGACCTCAACGCGCGGCGCTACCACACATTCAAGCGCGCCTTCGCAATGCTCCTGACCACGCCCGGCGCCGATCTGGCCCAGCGTGACGGGGTTGATGCGACAACAGGCGTGCGCGATGTCGCCGGCAGTGCGATCTGGCGCCGCTACGAGCAGTGGCGCGCCCACGAGGGCGCGCTGGTAAACCCGACCGAGGAGTTCTTCGCCGACGCGCTGGGCCCGAACGTCGAGCGGGTGCTCACGCCCCTGATCGCCCTCCAAGAGAACCTGGGTGCGCTCCAGGATGGCGTGGTCGCGCAGGGGCATGTCGCGGCGCTGGGGCTCAGCGACGATTTTGGTGCGCAGGCCTACCTGGCCGCGCGCGACGCCGAGCGCGCCGCACACCTCGTGGAGCTTCCGCGGCGATGGGAGAAGGTTGGCAGCGCGACCTACCGGCGACAGCTCACGCTCCTGGTTGCGCTTGCGCCCGCGTCGCGGCGGGCTCATTTTGGGGTTGCGGTGCCGGTGCGGTATCCTGCGCAAGCAGCGTACGGATGAATACGCTGCGCCGGACCGGGAAAGAGCGGGCAGGTCTCGGCCACGTTGTCGCAGACCGTGATGACATAATCGAAGGGCTGTTCGAGATACTCGTTCGGGTGCTTGGATCGATGCGACTGGATGTCGATGGCGCACGCATCCATGGCGGGGTGGAGCGCCGCGCCGGTAGCGAAGTAGCGCGTGCGCAGCAGGTCAAGATCCAAACTGTAATAGATATCGCGGCCATCGGCCGAGCTGCGGCGCTCCGTCACGAGCTGCTGGTCGCGAAGCTGCTTGAGATGGTAGGACACCAGGTTCATTGGCTGGTCGAGCAGCCGCACCAGCTCATGGACCCGATGGTCGCCGCGCGCGAGCGCCGTCACGAGACTCCAGCGCAGGTCGTGGGCTAGCAGCCTGAGGAAGTCCGGAGCTTGCGTGGAAAGCGAGTTGGTGGTCATAAAAATACTCCAATTGAAATTGATTCAATTTTAATTGGAGTATATCATTCTGGGAACTGTGAGTCAAGCCCTTCTAAATGCACAAGCGCGTGACATCCTTCGTGGTCACCCGACCATCACGATCTCCGGCAGTGGGACCACCCACGAGGTGCTCGACTCCATCCAGGCATCCTACGACCGCGCCGCACTCGATACACGCGTCGTGCGGTTCGCGGCCACCATCCCGAAATCGCTGCTGTTATCAGCGCGACCCAATGGGTTAGATTTGCGAAGAGTGGGTCTGGCGGCACGTGGCTCGCGCACCGTCGCGGGGGAGGTCTGGCGATAATACTCAGGGCGGACAGCGTGACTGGCACGCCGTCCGCCCTGGCTGTTGGCGCAGGTGCTGCTGCTTAGGGCAGGTACACGACGTTTTCCCAGCTGAACACCTGGGGCGCGCGCGGATCGATGGTCAGCCGCAGCCACTCGCTGGGCGTGTTGGTCGAGCCCTGCACCGTAATGCGCGTCAGGTTTGGCACGGCCTGGGTGCCGTGAATCGTGCCTGTGGCGCTCGCCGGGTCCGCGAGCGGCTGATCGACCTTGAAGAGGTGCGAGTCGCCGTTGATGAGCAGCACCGGGCGGCCAAAGTGGACGCTCAGATCCGCCAGCGTTTGCACGAACGGCCGGTAGGCATCCAGCCCATCGCCGCCGGGAGCGAGCGCCTCCGGATCCCACATGTCGGCTTGGAGGCCGATCAGCACTGCCTTGGCGTGATCGTCTTCCGCTTCCTCGAACGCCGCCTTCAGCCAGCGCAGGTCCGCGGCGGTGCGCTCGGCAACTTCCTGCTGGCGCGCCGCTTCGTTCAAGAATGCACCGGTTCCACCCTTCCAGGGTAGGGTGTCGTTGTTCGAGCCGGGCACGTTCAGCGTGACGAAGACCACCTGCGACTGCTCCCAGCGCACGTTCTCAACGAATTGGGCATCAGTTGGATGACGGCGATCGAACTCCCGTGCCTGGGTCTCCACCTCCATGCTGCGCCGGCCCAGGGTATGGCCAGGATGCGCGAAGAACAGGCTGCGGATGCTCGCCAGCTCGTTCAGCGGGGCGCCGCTGCTGCCTTCCTTGGTCTTGTGGCAATCGGTCCACTCGTTATCGCCCGGTGTGTAGACGACCGGGTCGTTGAATTGTTGAAACAGGTTGAAGATCCCCTGATTCCAGCCGGGGACAGCAGTTGGTGGAAGTGGAACTACGCCGACGCCAGTGCAGGGCATACTCCCAGAGTGAATATCGCCGACGTGCATCACGAGACGGACTTTAGGGTCTGAGTTGACCGAGGTAATCAAGGTTGGTGCGGCGGCGAGCAGATCGAGACTGTAGGGCCAGTCGCCGTACACCGCGAGCGTGAGCGGGTTCCTCGATCGTTTGTCGCCGTCAAGCGTGCGCTCGGCGCGCGTGATTGGGGTGCGCAGCAGCGAGCCGATGGCGATACTGATGGCGGCGAGGATCACGAGCGTTCTCTTCAGCATAGTCTCCCTGTTCTTGTTCAAGGCACGCGCCGGCGGAGCCGGCCGCGTTTGTCGGTCAGGCTCGGAGGTGCATGCGGATGGGTTTGGGCTGATCGGAAGGGAGCGTACAACCAGTGCGTTAACGCCATAGATCAGAAAGGTTAAGCTTTGGTTGTTTTGGCGGTATGCGGCAATACCGACTTCGTCAGCTTCTTGGCCGCGTCCAGAAGCTCGTCATACGTCCAGATCTTCTTGTCGGGGTCGAGCCCAACCTCTTTGAAGGCGTTCCGATCATAGTACATCACCGGCGCGGAGCTGTTGAACGGCAGTGAGTACAACTTGCCGCCGATCGTATAATAGCGCGCTACGGCCGGCTCCAGATCGTCGACCAGGCTCAGCTTTTCTTTATCGATAAAATTCTGAACCGGCAGAATGCGCTTGGTATCGATCATCCGCTGGGTACCAATGTCAAGCTATACACGGCCAACGTAGCCAGGGCCGGGCGCGAAAGCGGTATGAGCACTGACCAGAGATAGCGGGCATACCCACACCCGTCGAGCACGGCCGCCTCATACAAGTCGTGCGGGATCGTGAGAAAATATTGTCGGAGCAAGAAAATACCGAAGCCGCTCGCCAGGAACGGAGCGATCAAGCCCTGATAGCTATCTTTCCAGCCCAGGCGCGTGATGGTCAGATAGTTTGGGATAATCGTGGACTCCCAAGGGATCATCAGCGTGCCGAGAAAGAAGAAAAAGAAGGCGATCTTACCCGGAAACCTCATGTGCGTCAGCGCATAGGCCGCCAGGGCAGAAGTTATCAACTGCCCCAGCGTGACCGCCAGCGATACCACAAAGGAATTCACGATCCAGCGCGTCAGGTTGGGCTCCTCGCTAAAGACCTTCCGAAACGAGCTCCAGTCGAGTGTGCCGAAATCCGGCACCAGCGTCGGCGATAGGGTTGGACCCTGCAAAGCCAGCGAGAGCGCGAACAATAGCGGCAAAAGGACCAGCAGCGCGACCAGCCCCAGCAATCCATAGAGCAGTATGGTGCGCGCCAGGGCACCCGCCCGCAGCGCGTGCTGGCCGACCTGGCGCGATGTTGGAGCGTCAAGCATATTCATTGGTAGTGGACCCGCCGATCGAGCAGCCGGAATTGAATAAACGTCAGCACCAGCAGAATCAGAAAGAGCACGACCGACATCGCCGACGCGAAGCCATACCGGTTATCCTTCCAAAATGCCGTAAAGATCGCATAGACGAACACATTCGTCGAGCTATCCGGCCCTTCGTTGCCGATCAGGACATTGAATTGGGTAAACGCCTGGAAACTTTGAATTGTGCTGATGAGAATCAGGAACAAGAGCGTTGGGGTCAGGAGTGGCAACGTGATAAATCTGAATGCGTTCCAGCCACTTGCCCCATCGATCCGCGCGCTCTCGTAGAGATCCTGCGGGATCGCCTGAATACCCGCGAGGGTGACGATAAAGTTAAACCCCAGCGACGTCCATGTCGTCATAAATGCCACGGCGACTAGCGCAGTGCTTGAGTGTTGCAGCAGGGAGTCGGAGTTGAGCTGGAGCAAATCGACGATCGCCTGTGTCGCCCTAGTGGTCGGGCTGTAGATCAGCGCCCAGATCACGCTCGCGCTGGCGACTGAGATCGCGATGCTGCTGGTAAAAGCAGCAGGCACCACCACCCTGTGCTGCTGCCCGTCGCGCTCGCGGCGGCTCAGCCGCTCATGCCGCAGCGCGCCTTCCGCCGTCTGCCTGCGCCACGACCGCCGCAGCACGGCGTATGCTGGGGGCGCCGAGGACGCGCAGGAGCAGGCAGGCGAGCGGGCTGGCGGTCAGACGGTCGGCCAGCTCTGGCGCCTGGGGATTGGGGATCAGGGGTTGGTGACGCCGGGTGAGTGAGCGTCTGACCACACCGCCGGATGTTCCGGCGGTGTGGCGCTGCATGGGTTAGCCCATCCGGAGCGTGTCACGGATGGCAGCCAGGCGACGCGTGGTCGGCGAGGACGGAGCATGCCAACCCGAAGCTGGCGGCTGAACGCGGAACGTGGTGCGCCGTCGGAGCGTGCAGCGTTGCGCATCCCATCTGTTAGCTCATTCGTTAGCTATGTTCGTTCTTTATATTGTGCTGATTTGTCCGCAGATGTCCAGAGAAAAAGGAAAATTGGGCATCAGAATGCGCTAATGTCTTCACATGTCCAGTGGTGTCCGGTGCCAGGCGCTGTTTCGTAAACAGCAGGTCGTCGGTTCGACCCCGACCACCGGCTCCAGCAACAGGAAGGGCAATTAG
>Ga0137375_10010097_pt1 | contig 11191 bp, 9 predicted proteins | sample SagtaG_24_FD_104936 | JGI IMG/M metagenome (GOLD analysis project Ga0137375, IMG submission 104936) | Vadose zone soil microbial communities from Sagehorn Ranch, Mendocino, California, USA - Sage1_R_113_16 metaG | ecosystem: Environmental > Terrestrial > Soil > Vadose zone | place: USA... | reverse complement strand
GGCGTCGCTGAGGATGGCCCCCGTGAGGTCGGCGTCACTGAGGATGGCCCCCGTGAGGTTCACGTGGCGCAGGTCAGCCTCGGCGAGGTGCGCTTTGCTGAGGGACGCCCCCCGAAGGTCTATCCCGACGTCAGGATGCTGTTGTCTCCAGGCATTCCATGCACGCACATCGTGCGTCAGCCTCTTGAGGGAATCCCAATATGCCATGTCGTGCACCTCGCCTGTGCGTCATGCTGCAACATCCCCGCCGTGAGGACGCCAAGAAGGTCTCGCCATCGAGGGTGATTGTAGCACTGCTTGGAGAGTCAATCACGCGGCCTGCAGTGTCGTCTGCTGCGCCAATGTGCGACATGCAACCCTTCCCGCCTCCAGACACCTCAGACCTACGGCAACGGGAAATGCTCGACGAGACACAAGGCATTAAAAGGTCTAAAGCAGACCATACAACATTGGTACACTGGCAGCTCGCATAAGCGTGCAGTATAGGCGTCCTCGGGTCGTTAAGTGTACGAATCTCATGTGGACTGATTTAGTGGTAGCGCCGTCGCCACAAACCACGCTGCTTTACACCATTTATGGGCAGTGCACCTTCGTCCAGTTGTTGTGCAAACACGGGGATCAATTGCTTCATATTGCTTTCATATGCCGCAGGCCACAGCGCTTTCAATTTTTCCCTCGCCTGCTCATTGATATAGACGTGTCCTGATTGCTCAATCAACACCATCGCCACGTGTCCACTATTTTCCGTCACCGCAAAAATGTAGTCATCTTGGTCGTGAGCGAGAGAGGATTTGAGTTCGTCGAGCACCTCTTCGAGTTCATACGTATAGAGTCCATATTGCATGGCATCGTCGTGAATCAAGGTCTGTTCCAGGAGCTTCGCAATATTCTTGGCTGTCATGGGATATCTCGACTTCACAAGAGATTGTCGCTTCCTCTTGCCTTTGGCTTTGAGCTGTTCTGCTTCTGCCTTCGCTCGCACACACCTCACGCGGGACAGCAGGCACAGCAGGAAACAGAGAGGGTCTGTCAGTCACCCTCAGTATAGGCCACTTTCCTTTTTTACGACGGTCGTACTACATGAGACCACTTTGAGGGAGGAGTATCCCACGCACAAAAAAACCCCACCCCAACCATGGGGCTCACTATTCCATGCACCATGTTTTAATCAAAGTAGGGCAGGCACCATCATACAAGGACACGCGAGACAAAAAAAGCCCCATCCTCACCAGGTAGGTAGTCTGCCTTTCCATGCGCCTTGGTCAGAGTGAGGCTTTGACCATGATCGTATCATAACGACCCACAAAAAGGGTTGCCCAGTCGGCATGAGGGAGGCTTGGGGCAGTCCAACGCACTGGAGCAAGGAAAGCCAGAGGGGGGCGATCCTCAGGGCATGCGTCGCTTGCCACATCAGGGCGGCATAGAGAGGAGCGTCCCCGAGCTGATCTCTTGCCCCTAGGCGATATCTGCTCGGTTCGCCAACGCATATTTGACGTCACTCCCATAGACGTGGCACTGGCCTGATACGCTCCGCACTTTTCCCAGCACACCTATCAAGCGAGCGCATGACCATGCCGATAAGAAAGCAGACGATCAAAGCTCTATGACCTTCCGAGAGAGTGGAGAGACCTCATGAAGCAAAAAATGCTCGTTGGAACGATTCACGGGGCGTTTGATGGTGCGCTTGATGGCATGCCAGCACGACTCCTACGCACGGGGAAGTTTGGGTATACGGTGGAACTGCTCGCCTCCAAAGACACCTTTCATCAAGGGGATCACGTGCACCTCAGTGTGACAGAATTCGAAATCGACATGAGGACAAGGCACGAGGACGCACCCAGGCAGTGGCAAAGACAGGCATAGCAGCACCACACCGCCAGCGAGTGGCATGCCGCTCCAATGGGGGAGTACCTCCGTTGCATCAAAGGCAGATGGCTGAGTGTCACTCTCCCATGGCGCAACGCCTCGCGAAAGCGTTCTCTGACCTGATCCGTGTTGCAGGCGGACAGGGGAGTCCCTACGCAGGACAGGGAGGGTAGGCTGGTCTCACTGGTGCAACGAATCCTAGGAGCTAGCGCTGGCAAGTCTCCCGCTGACTCACCACGCACGTCACCAGAAAGGCGACGACATGGCACGCTTCGCGTACACACTTGTGACTGCAATCGGCACCCATGACTTTGCTCTTGCCATCACGCGTCTCATCAACCAGGGCTGGGAACTCTCTGGAGAGCTGCATGTGCATGTTGATGATAATGGCGTGCGTTTTACCCGAGAACTGACGAAAGTCCACGAGCACGGCGTGCCTTCCCATGACGCCTACGTACAGCTGAAGGACGGTTGTGAGGAAAGTTGCCAGTAAAGCAAGGCGTTCTCCAATGCAGCAGTTCCTCGCGTGGGCCTTCGTGGATCAACGCGACGTGCCTACCATTCGTAAGGTCAGTGCTGGATGATAAAAGATGCAACTGCACCAGGATGCTTAGTCGCTCGACATGCTACGGGATGCCTCTCGCTCGCTGTGACGGATGCTCTGGAGGTCGCACGGAAGCAGGATGTGGTGGTGTCGTAAGCGAGTCAACGCCTAGCGCATGACGAAGTTTTCGTTGTAGCTCGAAGGGCTTTGATCACCACATCGGCCACTTTTGGCTACTCAGAATGACAGGGTGAGTCCCAAAATCCCCATTTCCTCAGGCACGTAGGCTCTTCCACCTGGGATATTGGCTGCTGGGGTGGCCGACGCCATGATCGAGGCTAGTTAACGCACTTCATTAGGACAGGCTTTTTTTCCAAATTTTGGACAGTAAAAACCACAAAACTGGGCTTTTCCGCAGGGTATACTTCTATAAATCATTGAATTTATAGTATTTATAAAAAGTCCATAGTTAGTTGGCCTAATAGCACATCTGGCCACAGAATGTCCTGTCGGGCTCTTGCGGCTGGCTTGACACGCAGCGTCAACACAGTATAGGCTGCTCGGCATGGATACCTCAGCCGCACTCTCGGCGGGGTTGACGCGCACGCCGGCCCGTGGCTGGGCAGTGGCGCTGCTCTCCCGCCTGCAAGTCAGTAGCATCATGCTCACCTCCTTTACCCTGGGAGTCTTCCTGCCCTTCATCCGCCAGGATTTGCAGCTCTCACCGTTGCAGGCCGGACTGCTCCAGGGCGTGTCCTGGATTACTGCCGCCCTCATGTCGCTCCCGTCCGGCGTCTGGTTCTCTCGCTTTCGTCCAGTGCCACTCGTCTTGGCATCTCTACTACTGAGTACCCCATTTCTCTTCCTACAAGGGCTCGCGCAGCATTTTTTCGTGCTCCTGGTGGCGCGGTTTTGCCTGATGCTGTTTCACGAGGCGGCCACGCCAGCGCGCCCACTTTTGCTCCAGCAGTGGGTAGCACCACGTCACTATGCCCTGGTCAATGCGGTGGGGCTATCGCAGCACAGTCTCCTGCTGGCCACAGCGATCAGTATGAGTGCCTGGCTCATTGTGACGGTGGGCAGTTGGCGTCTGGTGTACTTTATCCAGGGAGGTTTTTTGGTCGTGCAGATGCTCGCCTGGGTGCTCATCGCCCATGAGGGTAAGGCGCCCATCCCCGCGCACCATCTCCAGCGGGCTCTGCAGGCGCCGCAGGAGACTCCTTTTAGATCCATATGGTCATACCCACAGGGCTGGCTCCTGGGGACTACCATGTTCTCCCTGGCAGCCACCTGGACGACCGTCGTGACCTTCCTGCCGACCCTCCTCCTTGAGCGTGGCGTTGCCCTGGCCCTGGGGGGGCCTGTGCTTGCCTGCCTGTATTACGGACTGATTCCCAGTGCCCCGCTCGGGGGACTCCTGGCCCACAAGGTGCAGAATCGCCAGCTCCTCCTATGGGTGCCAGCGCTGTGTAATATGTTGCTGGGGATCGCCATTACGCTCACGCCTGCGCCGTGGTTGCTCATGGCACTGCTCACTGGCATGGGGATAGTGTGGCTCGTCTCCCCAGCCATCGAAGTACTGCCCTTTGAGTTCCCGGGTATCCGGCCGCGCGAAGTGGCGGTGATCTCGTCGCTCGTCAAAACCTTTTCGGGACTGGGCTTCGCCACCGGGCCTGTGGTGACTGGGCTGGTGACGCAAGTCACCGGCTCGCTGCAAACGGGATGCCTGACGCTATGCCTCCTCACCAGCGTAGGCATCATCGCCGGCTTGCTGTATCCACGTGCGCCACAGCATGCGGCGACGGCGGACGTGACCCGGAGCTGATGGTGAATGAGGCGTACGACTTTCCCGTCAGATAGTCGAGATGACACGCCGGGGTTTCTCGCGTATGCTAGTCATATAGCAACACATGTGACCCTGATGACGACCCTCTGGCGAAAGGAGGTGGAGCATGGCTGGACTAGAGGGCAAAGTTGCTCTGATTACGGGCGCTGGGGGTATGAAAGGTATTGGCCGAGCTACAGCGCTCAAACTGGCAGCGCAGGGCGCGCATATCGCCTTGACAGATGTGCAACGACCCCCGGAGGATCTGCCGCCGGGAGAAATCAAGACGCAGTGGCGTGGCATTGACAGCGTGGCGGAAGAAGTAGAGACACACGGCCGGCGCTGCCTACGGGTGTGGTGTGACCTGAATTATAGTGAGCAGATTCAGGCCATGGTGCGTCAGGTGGCGGAGCACTTCGGCCACATTGATCTTCTGGTGAATAATGCCCGCGCCATCATTGGCCGTGATAAAGTGCCGGTGACGGAGTTGCGGGAAGACGTCTGGCAGCACTTCCTGGCCATCAATACCACCGCAGTTTTCCTGTGCACCAAGTTCGTCGGTCAGGCAATGATCCGCCAGGGCCAGGGCGGTCGTATCGTCAACATCGCCTCTGACGCCGCCAAGCGTGCGAGCGCCATGGGGGCGGCCTATTCCGCTTCAAAATTCGCTGTGCTAGGCTTGACGCAAGCCTCGGCCCTTGACCTGGCACCTTATGGCATCACCGTGAACGCCGTCTGTCCAGGACCGGTGAACACCGACCGGCTGAGCTACTGGGAACGCGCCCAGGCAGAAGCTCAGGGGGTTCCCCTCGAAGAGTTTCGAGCGCGCATTGTCGCAGAGGCGGGGCAAAGAACGCCGTTGGGGAGGATGGCTGAGTCGGAGGATGTGGCAAATCTGGTCGCGTTTCTCGTCTCAGACGAGGCGCGTTTTATTACGGGCCAGGGCTACAACGTGAACGGTGGCCTCCTGTTTCACTAAGTCGTGGCGACCTCATACCGATTCCGCACCATGATGGTGCCTACCCCCCCCTGTGCGGCAATATATTTGACGGCGAGGGCGACGCGATTGTTGGCATCCAGCGCCTCCCAGTACATGTTGAGCAGGTCTTCTGGGCTGCCAGCACAGGGGAGAAAGAGGGGATCGCCAGTAAAGCTTGGCAGGGGATTGCCGTCGCTGCGATACGTGGTCAGGCCGACGCCAAATCCCTCGGCTGGTATGGCTGGCTGATACGTGTAGCGGTCAGTGTAGGCCGGATCGACTGGGTTTGCCTTTAACATGCTCATCGTTACTTGCTGCCGGGCCAGTAGGAGCATCGCACTAATACGGGGCGTATAGTTTGGGGCATCGGGTTCTTGCGCCCATTGTGCCAAGGCCTCCTCAAACCTGCCACCCGTGCTGAGGGTCTCATACATGGTGCGCGTCTGCGCGCCGTTGCTCACCAGATACACCCCTGGGAGTTCGAGCATGGCTTCATAGATGATCAAACTGGGATCAGTCAGGAGTTGTGGATCAACAGGTGCCGTCCGCAGCGTGCCGCCCTCGACGACAAAGCGTCGATTGCGGCTGTGCGCACTCCGTCCCATGATCCAGTACAGCATGATCCACCCCTGCGCGAGGGAGGACCGGCCGATCACGAAGCCCCGTCCCGGGTACGGATTCTTTCGTATGTAACGCTCGAAATTCCCGGCGGCGATGTGTGCAGCATCCATGTATCATTCCTCGGCAAAAGCCAGCCAGTGGGCGCGATGGAGACTCAATAGCTCAGTATGTGCCAATGTCCTCCCACGCTTTGGCCGCGATCCACAGCTGCACAAGTGTCGTATCCAGTTGCCCAGCCTGCGCTTCCATTTCCAAGATACCCAAGGCGCGCTCCAAAGGTAGCGCTTTTTTGTAAGGGCGGTCGCGCGCCACGAGGGCGTCAAAAATATCCGCGATGGTCATCATGCGCGTGCCAAGAGGGATGTCGTCGGCTGTGAGTCCCTGCGGATAGCCGCTGCCGTCGAGTTTCTCGTGGTGCCGACCAGCGAGGTTCGGCACGCGCGCCAGATCTTTAGTCCAGGGAATGGTCTGCAAGAAATTAAAACTGTGGATCACATGTTTTTCGATTTCCTGCCGCTCCAGTGGGGTCAGATTGCCTCGGCGTAGCGACAGTTGCTGAACCTCACGGTCTGTCAAGAGTGGGTGCTGCTGCCCAGCGGGATCGACAAACACCCGCTGCTGGATCGCCTCGAGCACCGAGTAGTCTCCCTGCTCGGTCACGTTCGGCTGGTTGGCGTTGAGCACCACCTGGAGCATGGCATCAAAATCCGCCAGCTCTCGCTGTAGGTCGGCCTCCAGATGTGGCAAACGCCGGCGTATCTCCTCAGGATCGTGCAGGGCCTCCTGCAACCAGGCCTGCAAACGCCCGGCGCGATGCGACGTCTGGGCGAGCATAAAACGCGCTCGCAGGGTGACCAGTTCCTCATCCAAGAGCTTGAACGCCTTGGTGAGGACATGTTCACGCACCGCTACCTTGCCAAAATCGTGTAGGAGCGCCGCATAGCGCAACTCACGCAGATCCTCAGCAGAAAACCGCACCCCCGCCCACTGGCCGCGTTCGAGCCGTTCAACGCGGCGCGCCAGTGAGAGGGTGCCGTCCGCCACCCGAAAGCTGTGCCCTGAGGTGGTGGGGTCGCGTTGTTCGATGGCTATGACGGCCGCCTGCACAAAGCCTTCGAATAATTGCTGAATCTCTTCATAGAGACGGCTGTTTTCCAGGCTCACCGCGGCCTGCGAGGCCAGGGAGCGCAGCAGCTCGACATCCGCAGGACTGAAGGGGAGCACCTCACTAGCGGCGACGGGATCAGCCAGCGGCACGCCAGCGTGCAGCTTGCGGTTGATGAGCTGTAACACGCCACAGACTTCGCCCTCACGTGTGGATAGAGGAATCCCCACCATACTACGCGTACGATAGTGAAAGCGCTGATCAAAGCTCTGGTCATGGTGCAGCGAACCATCGGCTGGGAGCGCATACACATCATCGACCACGACCACCTCGCCGCTCAAGGCAACAGCCCCGGCCATGCTATGCGGATTCAGGGGAATCACGCTGGCCTTCCAGGGCGCTATGACACTGTCGTTCTGGGCCAGTGCAAAGTATAGATAGCGCTGCTCTGGCTCGTCTTGCTTGACCAGGTAGAGCGAGCCCGCATCAGCCGCCACTAAGTGACGGGCACGGGTCAAGATGAGCTCAAGCAGACGGTCCGAATTCCGCTCAGATGACAGCGCAATACCAATTTCGTTCACCGCTTGGAGCGCGTCAGCTCTCTCTACGGCATGTTGCGCAAATTGTAAACGCTCGCGGCGCCAGGCATCAGCAGCCCGCAAAGCCTGAGCCAGGGCCTGGGGATCAGCGGCCGCGGTGCCTGGAAGCGGGACCCAGGCTCCTCCTGGCGGGGTCTCCGGACGGGCCCACACCCCAGCCCAGCCTGGGGGCAGTGCAGGGATGGACATGCCTGGCAGACACACCACCAGACCACTGGCTGGCAGGGGCTCAGGCAACGTGTCCAGCCCGCTGCCAAACTCCAGAGCGAGGATACCCATAGCCGACCTGATTTCAGAGGGGGCGATAAGCACACAAGCGGTGCTGGCCTGCGCATCTTCTCTCACATCTGATATGGCGCCACTCATGGTACTCATCGACACCTCCAGCCAGGAGCCACCAACGCTGCACTGGGGGAGGCAACGAGGGTTGTCCAGCAAGGCAACACGCGATACAATTCGCCCTGGGAGAGAGTATGCTCTGCTCTATGCATCAGCATGCCCCACCCCGGCTATTATGTCAAGCAGAATTGGTGCATAACACACAGCGCTCAGCAGTCAGCCAGATATTGTTTTTACTGCAAGCTGACGGCTGATGGTTGTACGTTTACTTTTGGGAGGACGTATCATGCATGACGCTGCGCAGGCCCCTCGTAAGGCGGGGCTTGACACCCTCTTTGAGGCGCTCAAGCCCTTGAGTCTGGCACCCTTGTGGACGCAGTACCATGCCATGCTGACGCCCACCCCCCAGGGCAAGGCACAGCCGTATCTCTGGCGCTATGCGGACCTCCGTCCGCACCTGCTGCGGACCGGGGAATTGATCAGTACACGTGAGGCCGAACGCCGTGTCCTCATGCTGATGAATCCTGGGCTGGAAGGGCAGGCAGCCGCCACCTCCACGCTCTTTGCTGGGATGCAACTCATTTTGCCCGGCGAGATTGCGCGCGCCCACCGGCACTCGCCCTCAGCCCTGCGGGTGGTGGTCGAGGGCTGTGGTGCTTATACCGCCGTGGACGGCGAACGCTGTCTCATGGAGCCCGGGGATCTGATCTTGACCCCGTCGTGGTCCTGGCACGATCACGGCAATGAGACGACCGCACCGATGATCTGGCTCGATGGTTTAGATCTCCCGCTTCTCAAAACTCTGGACGTTATCTTTGCCGAGCACGCCGCCACCGAACAATATGGCATCACGAAGCCAGATGATGTCTCAACGCGTCTGTACCATCAGCCCGGGCTACGCCCAGCCAACGCTCAAAACACCTCACGTTTTTCGCCCTTACTGAATTACAAATGGAGCCGCACCGCGGCAGCGCTCGCCGCCCTTCCGGAGTCCGCCGCGACCCCCTACGATGACCTCCTCTTAGAGTATACCAATCCCTACACCGGCGGTCCGGTCCTGCCCACGATGGGGTGCACGGCGCAATATCTGCGTCCCGGCGTGCATACACAGGCCCATCGCCAGGCGAGCAGTAGCGTCTACATGGTTCTGGCCGGGGCCGGATGGAGTATCATTGACGGGCAGCGCTTTGATTGGGAACAGGGGGATGTCTTTGCCCTGCCTGCCTGGGCCTGCCACGAGCACGCTAATCGCTCCCAGACCGATGTTGCGGCACTTTTTGCCTTCACGGATGCACCGGTGATCCAGGCCCTTGGGCTGTACCGCGAGGAAGCGTATGTGGCGCACGGGGGACACCAGCCGGTGCTGTAGCCTGGACATCGACCTCTCCTTACGCTGAGGCTGCATGGCCCTGTAACGATGCAAAAGTCTCCTTGTGGATAGCCCGCTGATAGGCTTCTTGCGGGGTGATGAGCTGGGCGTCTAGCAAGCCCCGCAAGGCGTTGTCCAGGCTCTGCATGCCGAGCAGGGCGCTGCGTTCGAGCACGCCAGTGATCTGGTGCGTTTTGCCTTCGCGGATGAGGTTGGCGATGGCGGGGTTATTGATCAGCACCTCGCACGCGATGACTTGCCCGCGGCCATCCGCCCGGCGCACGAGTTGGTGTGAGATGACCCCGCCGAGGGAGGCCGACAGCATGGCGAGGATGCGTGGTTGCTCGAGGGACGGAAAGACATTGATCACCCGGTCAACCGTTGCTGCGGCGCCGTTCGTGTGCAGTGTCGCGAAGACGAGCAGACCCGTTTCGGCAGCGGTCACGGCCAGGCTCATGGTCTCCAGGTCACGCAGCTCGCCCACCAGGATGACGTCCGGATCCTCGCGTAGGGCGGAGTGGAGCGCGGCAGCAAAGCTGTGGGTGTGTACACCCACCTCCCGGTGGCTTATTAAACACCCCTGGCGCTGATGCACGAACTCCACTGGGTCTTCAATAGTGATGATATGGCCCCGCCGCGACCGGTTGATGCAATCAATCATGGCCGCCAATGTGGTCGATTTCCCCGATCCCGTTGGCCCGGTGACGAGTAGCAGCCCGTTTTTTTCCCAGCACAGGGTGGAGAGTACGGGTGGCCCTCCCAAGGCCTCCAGGGGTCGGATGGCGTTAGGGATGACGCGGAAGACCGCCCCAAGGCCGTACAGATGGCGGAAGGCATTGACCCGGAAGCGTGCCAGGCCGGGCGCCTCATAGGCAAAGTCGAGGCTATAGTGCGTCTCGAAGCTCCGGCGCACCTCATCTGTCATGGTTTCGGAGAGAAGTGCTGTGGTCTCGTCAACGCTCAGCTCGCGGTATTTGATGGGAATGAGGTCTCCATACAAACGGATCCGTGGTGGCTGGCCCGACAGGAGATGGAGGTCAGAGCCTTTTTGATTGACCACAAGTTCGAGAAAAGTGTTGATGCGTTTCACGTCCCCTCCCTCACGTGTTCCCGTGATCCTCAGCTTCTCGTCCTCATGCCCCCACCAGACTAATCTTTGGTAACAGATGTGGATCAGTGACAAAGCGTTGAAAGAGCTTTTTGTCCTGGGCACGCAGATAGGCGTCGTCAGGATCAATCTGTTTGTGCTGTAGCGCTTCCAGGAGCGCCTGGTCGAGCAGTTGCATGCCCAGGGCCCGGCCAGTCTCGAGTTTCATCGGAATCTGGAAAATCTTGTCGCTCGTGAGTAAATGCGCGATGGCTGACGTCATCACAAGGATCTCCACGATCACCTTGCGGCCCCGTCCATCCGCTGTTTTCACCAGCGTCTGGCTGACGACACCATGCAGGACTTGCGCCAAGACGTTGGTCACTTGTGCCTTCTGTTCTGCAGGGGTGGCGTCGATAATACGCTCCAGAGTCTTCGTGGCGCTGGTGGTGTGGAGGGTGCTGAGCACGAGATGGCCGGTCTCGGCAGCCATGAGGGCCATGGCGATGGTCTCGGCATCGCGTAATTCGCCCACCAGAATCACGTCTGGATCCTCGCGCAGCGCCGCGCGTAACCCCTCGGCAAAGCTGCCCACGTGCGTCCCCACCTCGCGCTGCACAATGAGTGACATTTTGCTCGTATGAATGCATTCGATCGGGTCTTCCAGGGTGATGATGTTAAACTTCCTGGTCGTATTGAGATGATCGAGCATCGCTGCCAGGGTGGTTGATTTGCCCGTCCCAGTGGCCCCGGTCACTAACACTAAACCCTGGTGGACCTGCGTGAGTTGCTGTACCACCGGCGGTAAACCCAAGGTGTCGAGTGCTGGGACCTGCACCGGGATGACGCGAAACGTG
>Ga0137375_10010092_pt1 | contig 11194 bp, 11 predicted proteins | sample SagtaG_24_FD_104936 | JGI IMG/M metagenome (GOLD analysis project Ga0137375, IMG submission 104936) | Vadose zone soil microbial communities from Sagehorn Ranch, Mendocino, California, USA - Sage1_R_113_16 metaG | ecosystem: Environmental > Terrestrial > Soil > Vadose zone | place: USA... | reverse complement strand
GGACACGGTGCCGGCGGCAACGGCGCGCGGTAGAGGTAGAGGCCTGTGCTGCGCGGCAGGAGACATCTCTCGTGTGTGGCACGCACGGGATCCATGGCCGCGCGGTCGCATCGACCCGGCATGGTCGTCGGCCGCGCCGCCGGACGCGAGATCCGCGGCGATCGCAGGGACTCGCACGATGCGCCATGGTGACGCGGGCGGCGCAACGTGATCGACGACGCGAGAGGCGGGGCGTGCGTGTCGATCGCGGACGCGCGCGGATGGCCTGAACCACGCAACCGGCGCGCGGCCCCTCATGCAAGAGGCCCTGCGCGGCCATGGGATTGCGTCGACCAGACGCCGGTGGTTAGCCCCGCGCGGCCCGACGCGTCAGGCGGCAGCGGTGACGACGGTGGCCGGGGCGACGACGCTGGCGGCGGCGATCAAGACGGCGGCGGCAACGACAAGCGGGGCCAGCCGATCGCGCCCCCGCACCACCAGCTGTGGGCGCGACGCGGAACCGCACCGGCCGAGGAGTGGCGCGAGTTCGCCCGCGACCCGACCATGATCGGCCCTCACGCTGGCGTTTCCCGACGCGCATCGCGCGATCTCGTACCGCACCGACCATCTCTGGCTGCTCGGGCAGAGGCGTCTACGACACGCTGCGCACCTGGCTCAATTACCGGTCACATTCTCCTGTCGCGCTCCGTCAAGTCACTGACGCGGCACCCACCGCGAACGTAAACAAGACGGTCGGAAGACCAGGAGTATCCCAATGCGATCCCATCTATCGAAGATCCTTGCTCTCTCCCTGATGTTCGCCGGTGCCTGTGGCGCATCGGCGCCGGCCCCCGAGGCCGCGGCACCCTCGCTCCGCGCGGGACTGAAGATCAGCCACACGAGCGTGTACGTGGACGACCAGGAAAAGGCTCTGCGCTTCTACACGGAGGTGCTGGGCTTTGCCAAGAAGGACGATGTCAGCAACGGCCCGTATCGCTGGCTCACGGTGACCGCATCTGGGGACGCGGACGGAACCGAGCTCCAGCTGGCGCTCAACGACGACCCGGCGGCCAAGGCCCACCAGCAGGCTATGTTTCAGCAGGGACAGCCAGCGGTCATGTTCTACACCGACGACGTCAAGCGCGACTACGTGCGCATCAAGGCGAGCGGCGCCGAGTTCACCATGCCGCCGACCGAGGTGATGGCTGGCTCGATCATCGCTAAGCTGAAGGACACCTGCGGCAACCTCATCCAGATCACCCAGCTCGCGCGCTGAACGGAGCAAAGACCATGAAGATCAAACTGACCACCGTGCATGTGAACGACCAGGAGAAGGCTCTGCGCTTCTACACGGAGGTGCTGGGCTTCACCAAGAAGACCGATTTCAGCCAGGGGCCGTATCGCTGGCTCACCGTGACCTCGCCTGAGGATCCGGACGGTACCGAGCTCCAGCTGGAGCTCGACGGTGACCCGGCGGCCAAGGCCTACCAGCAGGCCAGGTTCAAGCAGGGCCAGCCCGCGGTCATGTTCTTCACCGACGACATCAAGGGCGACTACGAGCGCATCAAGGCGCGCGGCGCCGAGTTCACCAAGCCGCCCACCGAGGTGACCGGCTCGACGATCGCCATCCTGCCCGACACCTGCGGCAACCTCATCCAGCTCACCCAGCTGGCGCGCTGGTAGTCAGTCGACCGCCGCGATGTCCAGCGCGTCGAGCCGCGCGCGATCCGTGATGATGTCGGCGCGCGCGATGAGACTGCCCTCGAACGTGAAGCGGAGCGCGCGGACCAGCCGGCCCTTCGGTGCCAGCACGAGCCCGACGGAGCCATCGATCAGAGCCAGCGTGAAGAGGTCCGCGAACCGTGCGAACGCGGCGGCACCCGCGGTCCACGTCGGGGCAACGACGTCGCGGCCGCGAGTCTCGCGGACTTCCCCCGTGACGTCGGCGCCGAGGACGACGTCCGGAGCGAGGATCGCGATCAGGCCCTGGAGGTCGCCGCGTCGCAGCACCGAGATGAACGTCTCGACGACATGGCGCTGGCTCGCGAGATCGGTGTCCGGCGGCCGGCTGCCGTGGACGCGCCGGCGCGCACGGCTCGCGAGCTGGCGCGCGGCGGCGGGCGAGCGCGACACGATCGTCGCCACCTCGTCGAACGGCATGTCGAACATGTCGTGGAGCACGAACGCGAGCCGCTCGGCCGGCTCGAGCTTGTCGAGCACGACCAGCAGCGCGCGGCCGACGGAGTCGGCGAGCATCAGCTCCTGCTCGGCGTCGGCGGTCCCAGGACGATCGGTGTCCGGATCGAGCGGGTCCTCGCGGCGCGACGTGCGCGTGCGCAGGATGTCGAGGCAGATGCGCGCGACGACGGTGGTCAGCCAGCCGCGCGGATTCGGGTGGTCGCCCGGATCGGCGCGGTCGAGGCGCAGCCACGCCTCCTGGACCGCGTCGTCGGCCTCGGAGAGCGAACCGAGCATGCGATACGCGACGCCGCGCAGGTGGCTGCGGTGCTCCTGGAAATCGATCGTCACGAGGCGAGCCTACGACTTTCGGAACGGGCGCGTAAGATTGCGGCATGCGCCTGGGCATCGCCCATCACTTCGGGTGAATTGGTCCGGTGCGAGTTGCGGGCTTGCTCGGAAAGCGAGAAAACCCTGACCATGGGTAGAAAGCCGACAATGGCCAGACGCGCCGCTGGCCGGAAGAGCACACCCACGCGCTCCGCGAAGAAGGCGAAGAAGAAGGGTGCGAAGGTCGTCCGGCGGAAGCCCGCGAAGGCGGCGAAGCGCCGCCGCATCAAGAACGGCGAGGACACGAGCATGCCCTCGTACCTGATGGCGATCGAGCTCGAGAACGTGCGCTGCTTCGGGCCGCGCCAGCGCCTCGAGCTCGGCACGGCGCGCGGAGGTCCGGCGCCGTGGACGCTGATCTTCGGCGACAACGGCAGCGGCAAGACGACGCTCTTGCAGTCGATCTGCTCGATCGCGTCGACGCTGCAGGACGAGCGCGAGGTCCCGTCGTTCATTCGCTACAACTGGTGGCCGCACCGCAAGGACAGCAAGGAAGCGGTGATCAGCGCCGAGGTGCTGATGCGGCCGAAGGCGATGGGCAAGTTCAGCGTGCGGTTCCCGAAGCGCAGCCGCAACGCGATGCCGGCCCCGGTATGGGACTTCAACCGCGGCGGCACCATGCAGTACTTCGGCTACGGCGCGTCGCGCCGCCACGGCAACGAGGCCGACTCCGGTCGCAAGCCGCTCGAGTCGTCGGGCGACGAGTCGCTGTTCGTCGACGACGCGCAGCTGCTGAACGCCGAGGAGTGGTTCGTGCAGATGAGCCACTTCGGCCCGTCGCGCAAGAAGCTCCGCGAGGCGCGGGCGGCCGAGCGCGTCCGCGAGTTCCTGAAGTCGGTGCTGATCGACATCTCGGCGATCCGGATCGGCCAGCGCCACGGCCACTCGGTGGCGGAGTTCAAGACGCCGTACGGCTGGGTGCCGATGCGCGACCTGAGCGTCGGCTATCGCACGCTGATCGCGTGGCTCGTCGACTTCACGCGGCGGATGCAGGTCGTCTACGCCAACAGCGCCGCGCCGCTGTCGCAGCCCGCGGTGGTGTGCATCGACGAGATCGATCTGCACCTGCACCAGCGCTGGCAGCGGACGGTCATGCAGTTCCTGACGGACCTGTTCCCGAAGGTGCAGTTCGTTGCGACCGCGCACAGCCGCCAGATCCTGCAGAGCGCGCCCCGCGGCACGAACCTCGTGCTTCTGCGCCGCAACAAGGACTTCGCCGAGATCCATCACAACGCCGACGAGCTGCTCGAGGGCATCCGCTGAACGGGCCGCTGCGAACCTGCATCTTTGCGCTACCTGACGTCGGAACATGGACGTCAACCTGGTCCAGTCGGTCGCTCCGAGGAGGCTCGCACGCTGTACACCATCGCCACCACCGACGGTGTGCGGGTCACCATGTGGCACGCGCGCCTCGGCTCGACCTACTCTACGCCAAGGCGTGTACTCGGCGCGCTGGAGAATCTTAGAGGTGCAACATGAGCGACGACATCGACCACTTCCCACCTGAGATCCAGAACCTCCATCCGTTCGATGGCCCCTTCGCTGCCCATCGGCTGCCCGCCGAGGGCTGCGACGTGCTGTTCGCTTCCTATCCGGCAGGGACCACGATCGCACCCCACCGTCACGCCACCGACAACGTCGGTGTCATCACCAAGGGGATGCTCACTCTGATCATGAACGAGACGACCGCGACCTTCGGCGTGGGAGCGTGGTATCGCGTGCCCGCCGGAGCCGAACACGCCGCACGGTTCGACGAGGACAGCGCGGAGATCGAATTCTGGTTCCATCGATGAGCGCGATCGACGTTCGCGGGCTCGCGGCTGCCCTCACCGAGTACTGGTCGCAATCCACCGTTGCCGAGGCCAACGGCAACCTGTTCAAGGTCGCCAAGGGTGTCGGGGCGACCCGATGGCATACCCATCACGACCAGGACGAGACCTTTCTCGTCCTGAAGGGCGCGATCACCATCCAGCTCAGGACCGGTGACGTCGAGCTCAGCGAGGGCGATCTGTTCGTGGTCCCGCGCGGCACCGAGCACTGCCCGCGTGCCTCCAGCGAGGTGCATCTGCTGATCATCGGACCCTCCGTCACCTCGACCCGCGAAGGGGGCAAGCCCGACTGGAGCTACGGCGGCGGAACACCGGTCGAGTAGGCCGGTCGCCCTGCCGACGCGGTTGCCCGGCCCGGTCGCGGCCGGCTCAGTCGCGGGTGAGCACGAAGTTGCGATCGACGCCGTAGCGGCGCGGCGTGCCGTCGGTGCCGTCGTGGAAGACGATGCGCAGCGGGCCGCCTTCGAGCGTGAGGTCGAACTGGTCGAGAGCGACCGGCTCGAGCGTGGGGCCCACCTCGAAACCGGCGCCGGTGAGAAGCGGAATGTCGATCGCGAGGTGGTCGGTGTCCCAGGTGATCGTCACCTCGCCGAGGTTCCTGTCGTGGTAGGTGCCCGCGTATACCTGTAGATCCTCTGCCGGAGGCTCGAAATCGGGCTGCGCCGGGGTCGGGGCCGGCAGGCGCGCCCCCGCTGCGGCCTCGAGGGCCACCTGGGCGACCGGCGAGAGGAACTCGCCGTAGCCGTTGGCCAGCACCGACACCGCGACCCGCTGCTCCGGCAAGAGGATCGACTCGGAGGTCATCGACGGCGTGTTGCCGCCGTGGAAGACGAAGGGAACCTGGTAGTGGAGTCCGTCGGTGGCGTCGTATCCGTCGTCGACGAAGAGTCCGTAGCCGTAGGCGGAGACGATCGTGTCGGCCAGGAAGGCGACCTCGGTCTGGGCCGACATCATGTCGCCGCGCAGCTCTTCCGACAGGACACAGTCGTTCCCGTCGATGAAGAATCCGAGCAGGCGCGCCTGATCGGCCGCGGTCGACCAGACCAGCCCGGCGGGCCGGACCATGGCGTTGTCGCGCTGCTCGTCCGGCTCGGCCCACCCGATCTCGTCCGTGGAGAGGAGGAGCTCCAGGAGCTCGACCAGCGAGAACGTGTCGAAGTCGACGGTCAGCCCGAAGCCGGATGCGATGTCGCTCTCGCGGGCGAGCATGTCGTCGCGGCGCGCGTAGGTGTGGTGCATTCCCAGCGGCCGGAGAACGTCGTCGGTCACGATGTCGGACCACGCCCGTCCGTCGAGGACCTCGGTCAAGTAGCCGGCCAGGTAGTAGTTCGGGTTGCTGTAGCTCCAGGCGATCCCGGACGGCATCATCGCGTGCTCGTTCTCGGCAAAGCGTCCGCGCACCAGGGACGCGAGCTCGTCGTCGTCGCTCGCCTCGAACCACGGCGTGTAGTCGAAGAGCCCGGAGCGCTGCGACAGGAGGTCGTCGATCGAGAGGTGGGCGAGCGCGTCGGGACTCTCGGCCAGGACCAGAGAGGGATCGATGTCGCCGACGGTATCATCGAGTCCGATGTGACCGGCATCGACCTCGCGCAGCAGCGCGACCGCGGTGAGCTTCTTCGTGTCCGAGCCGATCTGGAACAGCGTGGCCGGCGTGACCGCCTCGCCCCCCTCGTTCTTCTCGCCGAATCCCTCCTTGTAGACCACCCGACCGTCGCGCCAGACCGCCACGCTGTACCCGGTCGCGAACCCGGTGCCGAGACTTGCGCCCACCGCGTCGCGGATCCGCTGGATCTCGCCGGGCTCGAGCGGCCCCGACCCCCGCCGGAGCTCCGCCTGCGAATCCTCCACCGCGTCCTCGCGAGGCGCGTCACAGCCGATGAAGAAGTGCGGCGACAGGAACAGGACGAGCGAGATGCGAGCAGTCAGCATGTGACCTCCGGGATGACAACCCCACCACGAGAACACGCGGCGCCCGGGAACATGTCACCAGCAGAGGAGCTGGAAAGCCAGCCTGAGCATCAGTCGTCAGACGCTCAGGCTTCTACCGATGCGGTCCGCGGCCTGCATCTCTTCTTGGGCTCGTCGAGGAAGCTCGTGAGCCAGGTCCCGGTGATGAGTCCGGTGGCTAGGGGCGCTTGAGCGAGCGGCCGGTGTGGCCCAGCTCGGGATGGACCATGGTCGTGTTGCTCGGGCCGATGCCGACGATCTGCACGATGACCTCCTCGTCCTTGGCGCCGTCATAGTGGTGCGCCCTGGCAGGATGCATCATGTAGCTTCCCGGCTTGAGCGGGACCGTCTTGTCGGGATCGAAGTCGTCGCCCTCGCCCGTGTACCACGTGCCCGAGACCACGACGACGTGGCGATCCTCCGGGTGCCAGTGGGGCTTCGTCATCGTGCCCGGCGAGAACCTGGCCCGCACGATGTAGAGCCCCGGCTTCGACGGATCGCCGTAAATCGTCGCAAACTTGACGCCCTCGTAGCCGGGCCGGTCGGCCCACGCCACCTCCTCGGGCGCGACGCGGATGAAACCGGCCTTGTCCTTGCCTGCGCGGGCGTTCGCGGAGATCACGGCCAGGGCCACCAGTGCCGAGATCATGAAAACGGACGTCGTTCGCATCTCGTCCTCCTGGTAGGGAGTTGCCGGGACGTTTCCAGCTCTCAGGCCTGCGTACTGATGCCGAGCAGCTTCGCGGCGTTCCCGTACAGGATGGCCGCCTTGTCCTCGTCGGAGAGGCCCGGGGTCGACAGCACATGGTCGACTGCGGTCTTCGTCCACGGGAACGGATAGTCGGTGCCGATCACGAGCTGGCTCGTGCCCACCTCGGCTGCGAGGTGGCGCAGTCCTTCGGCCGTGAACACCATCGTGTCGTAGTATATCTGCTTCAGGTACTCGGTCGGCTTCTTCTTGATCGTGCCGTAGGTGCCGCCCTGGCAGCGCTCGGGCCGCGTGAAGCAACCGTGATCCGAGCGCCCCGCGTACGAGGGCAGGAAGCCGCCGCCGTGTGCCGCGATGATCTTCAGGCGCGGGAAACGATCGAGCGCGCCGTCGAAGATGAGATGGGAGAGCGCGATGGTCGTCTCGAGCGGGTTGCCGATCACGTTCTCGAGATAGCCGTTGCCCTGGAAGCGCTGCTTGAGCTCGGCCGGCGCGCCGGTCGGCTGCGGGTGGATGAAGACCGGCACGCCGAGCGCCTCCACCTTCGCCCAGAACGGATGGAAGAACGGATCGCTGATCTCCCTGCCCGCGCAGCTCCCGCCGATGGCGGCGCCGCGCAGCTTGTACTTCTTCACGCCCCGGTCGAGTTGCTCGGCGGCGAGGTCCGGGTACTGCAGCGCGACCGACGCGTACGCCGCGAACCGGTCCGGATGCTTGGCGCACACCTCCGCGAGCCGCTCGTTCTGGATCTGGCAGATCTTCGCCGCGATCTCGCGGTCCGTGTCGTACCAGTACGCGTTGATGCTGAGTACCTCCATGTCGATTCCCTGCGCGTCCATGGCGGCGAGGCGCTCGTCGAGCGTCGCCGGGATGGCGAGATCGGGCCGGTTGCTCCCGACCCCGAGCTTCTGGCCGGCCAGCTCCATGGCCTCCGCCACCGCCGCGTGCGCATGCACGTCGATCACCTTCATGCGCTTGCGGCCCAGCATGACGGTTCGCCGCCCTTGTGCATGGGCGGTGCGCGGACCGAGAAGACTGCAGCCCACGAAGTACATTCCCGCCAGACCGACTGCGTTGCTCAGGAACTCTCTTCTGGAACTCATATCGACCTCCTCTCGGTGTCGCGAGCGTCGCGCTCCTTACCTGAGATGTCCTTCGCGCACGATCTTTCCCCACTTGGCGATCTCGTCTCTCACGTGACCGGCGAATGCCTGCGGCGTGCCGCCGACCGGCTCGAATACGAGCGCGTCGAGCCGCGCCCGCACGTCGGGACTCTGGATGGCGCGGTTGGCCGCCTCGTTGAGACGCTGGACGATGGCGGGCGGCGTTCCGGCGGGAAGGAACAGCCCTACCCAGGTGTAGTCCTCGACATCCGCAATCCCCGCTTCGGCGAGCGTCGGAACGTCGGGCAGAGCGGCGATGCGCCTGGCGCTGGAGACCGCGAGGGCGCGCAATCGCCCGGTTCTGATGTACGGCAAGGGCGTCGAGATGGCGGCGGCGCCGACCGGCGGCTGACCGGAGGCGATGGCCACGACGGCCGGGGCGGCGCCCTTGAAGTGAACGGCAACCATGTCGAGCTTCCCATGCGCGCGAAACACCTGCTCGCCCGTCAGATGCGGCGTCGTGCCGTTGCCGGGCGTGGCGAAGCCGAGCTTTTGCGTCTTCGCCAGGGCAAAGAGGTCCGCGAGGGTCTTCGCCGGCAAGCTCGCATTGACGAGGATGGCATTCGGCTGCGTGGCAAGGAGCGCCGTCGGAATGAAGTCCTTTCCCGCGTCGTAGCCCGGATCCTCGAACAGGCTGACATTCACCGCGAACGCCGATGTCGTGACCAGCACGGTGTAGCCATCGGCCGCGGCCTTCGCGGCCAGGGCTGTACCGATGTTTCCACCCGAGCCAGCTCGGTTGTCGATGATGACCGGTTGACCGAGATAGGCCCCCATGTTGTCGCCGACGAGCCTGGCGATGCTGTCGGCAGGGCCGCCGGGGGCGAACGGCACGATGAAGCGGATCGGCGCGTCGGGCCAGACTTGCCACTTCGCGCCGGGCCCCTCCTGTTCCCGGCAGGCACCCACACCGATGAGGGTGAACAGAATCGCGACGAAGCGGCAGCCGGGGCGAGCGAGCGCGGTCATCACCAACTCCTCGCGTGCGGCGCGACAGTAACACGATGACAATCGCCCGAGCCCGACGTAACTCGACAGTTCCCTGACCCTGCGCTAGAGTGCGACCCGCCGTGGCGTCTCGCAAGCTGACGCGCGCAGACCTCCGCGAGGCTGCCGACAAGTACAAGAACTGGGGCAAATGGGGGCCTGCCGACGAGATCGGCACCTTGAACTACACTCGAGCCGACGACATCGTCGCGGCGGCGCGGCTCGTGAAGAAGGGAAAGGTGATCTCCCTGGCGCTCGATTTCGACCAGCGCGGGCCTCAAGGAGCCAGGAGCTCCTATCCGGCGCTCGGTCGCATAAACCCACTTCACACCATGTTGCGCACCGGCACGGACGCGTACGCGGGCGCGCTCGACCATCGCGGCATCCGCGCCGCCGACGACATGGTCGTGATGCCTCTCCAGTGCGGCACGCAGTGGGATGGCCTCGGTCACGTGTTTTACGAGAACTCCATGTGGAACGGCTACGACTGTCGCGAGGTCACCAGCCAGGGCGCGCAGAAATGCGGCATCGAGAAGACGAAGAACAAGATGGTGGGTCGCGGCGTCTTTCTCGATGTCCCCCGCGCGCTGGGCGTGAACTGCCTGGAGGACGGTCACGCCATCACCGGCGCGGACCTCGATCGGACCGCGGAGGCCGAGGGCGTCGTGGTCACCCGCGGTGACTTCGTCATCGTGCGCACGGGGCAGATGGAGGCCAAGCTGGCGGCAGGGAGCTGGGACGGCTATCCCGGGGGCGACGCGCCGGGATTCGCGTTCGAGACGCTCGCGTGGATCCAGCGCACCGAGCTGGCCGCGCTCGCGAGCGATACCTGGGGCTGCGAAGTGCGGCCGAATGAAAGCGAACCCGGGATCGTTCAGCCATGGCACTGGATCACGATCCCGATCATGGGGTTGACCATGGGCGAGATCTTCTACGTGAAGGAGCTCGCCGAGGATTGCGCTCTCGACGGGGTGTACGAGTTCCTGTTCGTCGCCCCGGCGCTTCCGATCACGGGGGCGGTGGGGTCTCCGACGAACCCGCTGGCCATCAAGTAGGTCCCTCTGGAGCGGCGCGGGCGCGAGATGGCCAGAGTGACGGGCGCCCAGGTACTCGCGGACATGCTGCACGGCTACGGCGTGACGCACGTCTTCATGGTCCCCGCGGTCCTGCGCCGGACGCTCGCGGAGATGGAGCGACGGACGACGATCAAGCGCATCCATACCCACGGCGAGAAATCCGCGGCCTACATGGCCGACGGATATGCGCGCGCCTCCGGCCGGCCCGGTATCTGCATGGCCCAGGTCATCGGCGCGATGAATCTCGCCGCCGGCCTGCGCGATGCCTATCTCGCGCACTCGCCGGTCATCGCGTTCACGGGTGGGCGCGATCCCAGGACGAAGTTCCGCAGGGTGTACCAGGAGGTCGATGACGTGCCGGCTTTCGAGCCGGTGACCAAGCTCAACGCCACGGTCGATGCCGTCGAGCGCTTTCCCGACATGGTGCGCCAGGCGTTCCGCGTCGCCGTGTCGGGCGCCCCGGGCCCCGTGCACCTGCAGTTTCGCGGCAACGAGGGGCAGATCGACGGTGACGAAGCCGAGATGGAGCCGCTCTGCGAGGAGCTCTTCGCGCGCGTGCCGCCTTTTCGGCCCGAGCCCGAGCCGGAGAGAGTCCGCGCGGCGCTGGCGCTGCTCGAGCAGGCCGAGCGGCCGGTCCTGGTGGCCGGCGGTGGCGTGCGGGCATCGCGTGCAGCGACGGAGCTGGTGGCGCTCGCCGAGAAGCTGTCGATCCCGGTGGCCACGTCGCTGAACGGCAAGGATTCGATTCCAGGCACGCATCCCCTCTCGGTCGGCGTCGTCGGGACCTACTCTCGCGAGACTGCCAATCGCGTGGTCGGCGAGGCCGATCTGGTTTGCTTCATCGGCACGGAGACGGGGGGCATGACGACCCATTTCTGGTCGGTGCCGAGGATCGGCGTGCCGGCGATCCAGATCGACATCGAGCCGGAAGCCCTC
>Ga0137375_10010087_pt1 | contig 11196 bp, 10 predicted proteins | sample SagtaG_24_FD_104936 | JGI IMG/M metagenome (GOLD analysis project Ga0137375, IMG submission 104936) | Vadose zone soil microbial communities from Sagehorn Ranch, Mendocino, California, USA - Sage1_R_113_16 metaG | ecosystem: Environmental > Terrestrial > Soil > Vadose zone | place: USA... | reverse complement strand
TCCGTGGCCGAGCTCTCGCTCTGGATCGAGGACTCGAAGTCGTCGGCCGTCTCGTCGGTGTACGAGTCGAAGATGCTGCTGGCCTCAGCGGAGGTGGTGGTGGAGCTCTTGTAGCTGGTGATGCTGATGCGGGTCTTCTCGCCAGGCAGCAGCGAGAACGTCTGCACGGTCCGGCCGGCCCCGTAGTCGCCAAGGAAGTTCGACAGCCGGTAGGTCTCGACCAGGTAGATCCCCGGGTAGGGGTCGGTGACCACCGGGGCGTACTGCACCGTCGTCTGCCCGGACTGGGTGGTGACCAGGAGCGGGTAGTGCCCCATCTCGACGTTCTTCTTGACCTCGCCGAGGTCGACGGGCACGCCGAGGCTCTGCAGCGTCGAGCTGGCCACGACCTCGGGCGCGGTCTCGGTGCCGGAGGCTGCCGCGACCCTGGCCGAGGCCCGGGTGGAGGCGGGCGCGGGACGAGCCGGCGCTCTCGCCGTCCGGCGGAGCGCGCGGGACGCCAGTGTCACGCTCCCGGCGAGGATGGACCGCTCGATCAGGAAGTCCTCCAGAACCTCCGGTGTCAGGGTCCCGTGGTCGAGCTCGATGGGCGCGCCGTTGAGCCTCTTGAAGATCTCGGGTGGATAGCTCAGCTCGATGAGGTTGCGGCCCGTGTAGGCGGTGGGCTCCGGGACGTTGTAGTTGAGGACCGCAGCCTCGCCCTGCTCGGCGAGTTTGACTAGGGGCTCGTCGTTGCTCATGTCCGGCTCCTCTGGCGGGCACAGGCGGCTTCCTCTGCCTGAGAGGCGCGTCACCCGCCGGCTGATACAGCTCGCTCCTCGGCCCGTCGTGGCGCACCAGTCCGTACTCGGTGGCCCTGGCGCCCAGGCGCGCGGCCAGCTCCTCCGGGCTGGGCTGGTGGGTCTCGTCGAGTTGCTCGACGATCACCCGCAGCGAGCCGTCGAACTGGGCTTGCGCTCGGGGACACGGCACGGGAGGCCCGCATCCCAGGTGAGCGCCGCGCCGCGGGATCGCTTCAGGCGGCCCTGACGAGAAGCCAGATCAGGATGTAGTGGCACAGCCCGGCCGCGACGGTGAAGGCGTGCCAGACCTCGTGGTAGCCGAACACCGCCGGGTTGGGGTCCGGCCGCTGGCGGTCGAGCACGACCGCGCCCACCGTGTACAGCAGGCCGCCGACCAGCAGCAGCGTGAGCTTGGCGACCCCCAGCCGGCCCGCCAGCCACGGCAGGGTCACCACGCCCAGCCAGCCGAGCGTCAGGTACAGCGTGATCCCCACGACCGGGGCGCGGTGCCGCAGGATCACCACCGCGATCCCGCCGACGGCGACGGCCCACACCACCCCGAGGATGGTCACGCCCCACGTCCGGTCCAGCGCCAGCACGGCGAACGGCGTGTAGCTGCCGGCGATCAGCACGTAGATCATCGCGTGGTCGGCCTGGTCCATGCGCCGCCGCGCCGCCGCCGACCAGCGGCCCAGATGGAACGCGGCGCTGGTGCCGTACAGCCCGGCCAGGCTGATGGCGTAGACGGCCGCGGTCAGCCGCGCCGCCGGGCTGGTCCAGGCCGCCACGACCAGGGCGACGCCGGCCGGGATCGCGACGACGAACGCCACCTGGTGCAGCCGGCCCCGCAGCCTCGGCTTACCATGGGCCGTCCGCTCACCCCGCGCGCCCGACCCGGGCACCGCGTCGCCTCTCTCCTCACTCACACCGGACCTCCCCGCCCAGCCCTCTGCTGGCAGCGTACCTGGCTGGACAAGCGAACGGAGCCCTGGGGGTTCCTTGCTAGAGCCTGGGTGGGTGCTGGGTCGGGGCCCGCGACCGGCGCACGGCTCCCGGGCGACCGGGGCATCTGGCCCCGGCGGGTGGTGCGCTGTTCAATCGGTGGCTGGTGGTGCGGTGGTCGCCGGTGCGGTGGTGGGGTTGGGGCTGCGCTTGACTGCGCTGCGGCGGGGTGCCCGGGAACCCGACGCGCCCACCCCTGTGCTGGGTCGCCGGGCGCTGCGACGTTGTCGCGTGGGTGGGGACCTTGCCGTGGCTGTTGGCTCGTTGCCGCGCTAAGCGGCATAGAGCCGCCCGTTATGCCCGACTCGAACACCTGCTCGCACGGCAATCTCCCCACCCGCCCGGGGCGGGTGGGCTCAGGCGGGGGCGACGATCGGGGTCAGGGGCGGCACCGCGATGCCGGCAGGCTCCGCGGCGGAGAACGCCGCGACCAGCGCGTCGATGTCCTGGGCGCCGCCGAGCGCTTGCGTGCCCTCGTTGAACACCGTGAACCCGTCGCCACCGGCCGCCAGGAAGCTGTTCATCGTCACCCGGAACGAATCGGTCGGCGCCATCTCGACTCCCGCCACGAAGATCCGGCCGATACGGTCCGCACAGGTGGCGGCGCCCGGGCTCTGCTCGTACCGGAACGTGCTGGAGACCTGCAGGATCCGGTTCGTCGTCTGGCCGCCGCAGCCCGGGAACTGCTGCTCGAGCAGGCGCCGGATCATGTCGCCGGTCATCGTCTTGGTGACCAGGCTGTTGCCGAACGGCTGCACCGTGAACGCCTCGCCATAGGTCACCTCGCCCAGCGCCTCCCCGCCCGAGGAGATGTCTGTGGTCCGCAGGTCCGCGCGGATGCCTCCCGGGTTCATGAAGGCGACCTGGGCGCCGCCGAGATTCGCCGGCTGCGTGGCCAGCAGCTGGGCGTCGGCGATCACGTCACCGAGGGCCGACTCGCCCAGCGGTGAGGGCGTCCGGGTGAGGTCGCCCTGGATGCGCCCGATGACGACGTTGGCCAGCGGCGCCGCCGCGGCCACGTACTGCTCGACCACCGCCTGGACCCGCGGGTCCTCCTTCGAGCGATCGGGGACCCGGGTGACGCCCGGGCCCGGCGCGTTGAGGGCGTTCTCGACGATCACGTTCTCGGCGCTGGACCGCACCAGCTCGCCGGATTTGTCGTCGACCGTGAGGGTGATGTCGGTGAGGATCCGCCCGAAGGACGAGGCGCTGGTGATGAGACGGGTCACGCCGCGCGTGGTGATCGTGCAGCGGTACTCGGCGTGGGTGTGGGCCGAGACGATCACCTTGATCGACGGGTCGAGCCGGCTGGCGATGTCGACGATCGGGCTGCCGGTCAGATTGCCGCTGCAGCCGTTGAGGGCCGCCGCGCCCGTCTGGAAGCCTCCCTCGTGGATCAGCAGCACGGAGGTCTTGACGCCCATGCCCTTCAGCCGCCTCACGGCGACGTTGGCTGCGTCCGCCTCGTCCTGGAAGGTCAGCCCGGCCACCCCGGTCGGCGTGACGATCGTGGGCGTCGCCTCGAGCACCTCGCCGATGAAGCCGACGTCGATCTTCTTGCCGCTGTTGGTCTTGAACTGCTTGGTGGCGAAGGCGGGAAACAGCGTCCTGCCGGTGGCGTCGACGACCACGTTGGCGGACAGGTACTGGAAGTCAGCGCCCGGATAGACGTTGGTGGTCGAGCCGTTGGCCAGCGCGTACGGAGCCGCGGTGCAGCCGTCGACCGGGCGGCAGCCACCGTTCTGGATGCGCAGCAGCTCGTCCCTGCCCTTGTCGAACTCGTGGTTGCCGACCGAGGCGAAATCGGCCCCCATCAGGTTGGTGGCGATGGTGATGGGCTCCTCGAAGAACAGCCCGTTGGCCAGCGGGCTGGCGCCGATGTTGTCGCCGGCGAAGACGGTCGCCTGCTGCTGGCCGTAGCGGCCTTGCTGGCGCTGGCCGGCCTGGCGGTGGTGATGGCCATCTGCTCGGAGGCCGACGCCTTCGTGGCCGCCAGCCTCACCCAGTTCTCGCTGACCGCCCGGCTGGCGTTCATGGTCGTCGGCCCGATGGTCGACGTGAAGCTCATCGCCCTGCAGGTAGGGACCTTCGGGCGTGGCTTCGCGCTGCGGTTCGCGCCCCTCACGCTCGCCGTCGCCATGGTGTCGAGCGCCGTCGTCGGCCGGTGGCTGCTGTGACCCCCGCCGGTGGCCTGATCAGCCTGCTCGTCGGCGCCGTGCTGCTGCGGCTGGAGCTCACGGGCAGCTATGGTCGCTACGTGCGCGTGGGGATGGGCCCGTGGCTGGCCGTCACCGCCGTCGCGGTGATCGTGCTCGGGCTGGTGACGCTGCTGCGCACGCTCCGTCACGCCCGGCCCGTCGACGTCCACGATCATCATCGTGGCGGCGGCGACCGGATGGGATGGCTGCTCCTGGCGCCGATCGCCGCCCTGCTGCTGGTGGCGCCGCCGACGCTCGGCAGCTACGGCGTCGGCCGCGGCAGCCAGGTCGACATCCGCTCGGGCGGCGCCGTCTTCGACTCGCTCGCTCGCCGCTCCGAGCCGGCCACCATGACCCTGCTCGAGTTCGGCCAGCGCGCCCTCGACCGCGACGGCGCCAGCTTCCACGGCGCCGCGGTCCAGCTCACCGGCTTCGTGGCGGGCGCGGAGGCCGGCGGGTTCCGGCTCGCCCGCTACCAGATCGCGTGCTGCGCGGCCGACGCGGCTCCGGTGGTGCTGCGGGTCGTCGGCACCCGTGGCAGCCCGGCGCGCGACCAGTGGGTGAGGGTCACCGGCACCTTCCAGCGCGGAGGGGGCGAGGTGCCCGAGCTGGCCGCCACGAGCGTCGTCGAGATCCCCGCTCCCGACGACCCCTACGAATGACGACGGCCGCTGGTCGGTCCGCCGCGCCGTCTGTGTCAGGGATCGAGTTGGAGCCGCCCGGACGAGCGGACCTCCAGCGCCTCCCGCAGGGCCGCGCGGGTGGTGAAGCCCAGGACGAGCGGCGCATCGCTGGCGAGCTGCGCGCGGCTTTCAGCGGGCGCGGTCAGCCGGGTGGTGATGCAGCCGCCGGGGAACACGTCGAAGCGGGTGGTGGTGAACCGCGGCGTGAGCTGCTCGATCCGCTGGTAGCGACGCACCCCCGCCCGCTCGGCGGGGACCCGGGTCGCCCCGGCGGGGTCGCAGGCGGCGGTCAGCCGCACCACCATCGCGCCATCGCCGGCACGGTCGTTGTCGAGGCTGATCACCGAGCGGCCGTCGTTGACGGCGACGTTCCCCAGCTTCCAGCCGGTCGGCAGGAAGGCCACACAAGGCACCAGCGAGGCCGACGGCACCGACTGGGCCTCCAGCCACAGCGGCTCGAGGTTGGTGCAGCGCAGGTTGTCGATGTTCAGCGCGGTCTTGCTGGCCACGTCGTTGTTGGAGGTGGTCACCGCGGCCGCGATGAGGAACGCTGCCAGCAACGTCATGGAGACCAGCAACCCCACCCGGCGCACGCTCCAGCGCTGGATCATGATCGGGCGGGGCGGCTCGGGCAGCAGGCGGATGAACTCGGCGTGCAGGTCGCGGCCCTTCTCTCGCAGCATGCGGCGCAGCTGCGACGGCAGCGCCAGGCCGCGGGCGGCCGCGAACCCCTCGCTGATCTCGTCAACGCTGAACTGGCGCAGCGCATGCTGGTAGACGCGCTCGGCGCTGGAGCGCAGCGCCAGGCACAGCATCATGTTGGCGAGGTCGACCGCCTGCCGCCACGGGGTGGGGCGGGCCTCCACGAACGCCACGTCGATCAGCAACAGGTGGCCGTCGCGCACCAGCAGGTTGGCCGGCTTGATGTCGCGGTGGGCGAGCCCGGCGTCCCACAGCTTGCGGATGATCCCCAGGCCGTCGTCGATGACCTGCTCGTCGACCTCCGCCTCGCCGAGCTCGCGCGCTCCGTCGAAGAACTCGGTGACCAGCAGGTACTCCCGGTCGGGGGTGAGCTCCACGAAGCCGTAGGGGGTGGGGCTGGGCAGCCCGGCGCGCTGCATCAGTGACAGCGCGTAGTCCTCCTGCTGCACCAGCCGCCGCACCGTGTTGAACGGCTTCTCGTCCTCGAGCCGGCCGTACAGCAGCTCCCGGCCGAGCTTGTACCAGCGGTCGGCGCGGAGATGGCCGCGGGCGTAGAGCTTGGCGAACAGGTACCTGGGAGGCGTGCCCTCCAGCTTGATGCGCAGCGGCGTCGACCCTCCAGAGCCTTCCAGCCCGAACGGCTTGACCTCCTCGACGACCAGGCCGAGCTGGTCTTCGAGGCCTCGCCGGATCGCCACGCCGCGCGCGCCGGTGACATCCAGGTGCGCGCTGCGGCCGCGCCGGTAGGTGACCGGGAAGGCCTCGTTGGGAGTGAACAGGCGGAAGGTGGTCAGCGAGATGGCCACGCCGATCGTCGCGCCCACGAGCACGTCGGTCGGCGCGTCCGCCCCGAGGGCGACCCGGCCGAGCGCGGTCAGCGCCACCAGCCCGGCCGCGGCCAGCTTCCCCAGGTTGCGCCAGCGACCCTCCGGCACCAGCGTGTACAGGACAGCGATCAGCACGGCCGCCAGCAGGGTCACCTGGAGCGACGGCAGCGCCCAGCCGTTCCAGGCGGTCTGGATGACGACCCCGAACGGCCGCGGCCGTCTGGCCAATGCGGCCATCAGGGCCCCGCCCACCCCGACCAGCAGGTTGCCCATGATCAGGAGGACGATCAGGTGCCGGAAGCGTCGCAGCAGCAGCAGCGCCAGCCCCAGCCCGTAGAACACCCCGTTGATGCTCCACCACGAGCCGATCGCCGCCAGACCGCGCATGACCGCCACCAGCCCTGGCGCCTGAAGCTCGGTCAGCCACCGCACCACCGCGTCGTCCGCGACCGTGACGGCGACGGCGACCCCCCGCGTCCCGCGCGCGAAGACCGCGATCGCCAATGCCACCAGCACCAGGCCGGCGATCAGCCAGCGAACCCCGCTGGTCTGCAGGTGGTGGGGCAGCGGCGGCGGCGCACCGGTGGGCCGGCGGCGCCGGGGTGATCGCAGCGCCCCCGCCAGGCCAGGCTGGACCCGTGCGGTGCTCGTGTGTGTCGACTGCTCCGCGGGCATGCTCATGGCCCTCCCAACCCCGGCGAGCAGCGGCATGCGGCACCGGATCCAGCCGCGTGCCGCGGCGGTCGCCCGGTCAGCTTAGTTGTCAACTGCACAAAACAGAAGTGCCGGCGGCGCGGCGGGGGGCCGGGCCGCGCTATCGTGCCGGCATGCCACAGCCACCGCGCCACGACGCCTGGGGCATCAGCCGCCACTCCAGGCTGTTCCCCGGCCCGTGGCTGGCCCATGCCGACCTGCACAACCACACCTGGCTGTCGGACGGAGCGGGCGACCCCGCGCGCGCCTTCCCCTCCATGCGAGCGGCCGGGCTGGACGTGGCGGCTATCACCGACCACAGCCGCTGGGCCTCGGCGTTCCTCGGTCTGGTCGGCGCGCCCGGCTGGACCGGCATCGACGGCCGGGCGTGGCGGCGGACCGCATCCCTGGCCGACGAGGCCAACCACGACGGGGAGTTCGTCGCCATGCGCGGCTTCGAGTGGTCGCATGCCGCGTTCGGCCATATGAACGTCTGGGGCAGCGGGCGCTTCACCGACCCGCTGCGCACCTTCCCCACGATGGGCCGCTTCTGGCGCTGGCTCGAGGAGCGCGGCGACGACGGCCTGGCCGGCTTCAACCACCCCGGCACCGGGCGGCTGCGCTTCGCCGGCTTCGGCTACCGGCCGGCGATGGCTGAGCGGCTGGTCAGCATGGAGATCTTCAACAAGACCGAGGACTACCTGTTCAAGGGGGTCGACCGGGGCAAGGCGTCCCCTCTCAGCCAGTGCCTCGACGCGGGCTGGCGGGTCGGCCTGCTCGGGGTGACCGACGAGCACGGCGCCGACTGGGGGTGCCCGGAAGGCAAGGGCCGGGCCGGCCTGTACGTGCGCGACCTGTCGCGCCAGGCGGTCGTCGAGGCGCTGGCGGCCCGCCGCTTCTTCGCCAGCCGCGTCAAGGGCCTGCGGGTCGATGCGGCGCTGACCTCACTGACCTCGCCGCGGGCCGGCTCGCCCCGGCCCCGCCTGCGCATGGGCAGCGCGGGCGCGCACGCGCCGGGCCCGGCGCTCGTGCAGGTCGACCTCGACCGGGGCGAGGCCTGGTGGGGCCGGCGCCTGAGCGTCCAGGTGCTGCGGCCCGGGCCCGGAAGGCGCCTGCCGGACCTGAGACTGGCGCGCACGGTGCGCCTGCCCCGCCCGGACGAGCCGGTGATCGCCTTCGAGGTCGACCTGGACCCGGCGGACGGCGACTGGCTGGTGCTGCGGGTCAGCGACCCGAGCGAGCCGGCCGACCCGCGCGCCACCGGCGAGTACGCCGAGCTGGGTCGGGCGCTCGCCTACGCCAGCCCGTTCTGGCTGGTCCAGGCCCCGTCCGCTGGAGCCTGAGCGGCCCGCCGCCGGCCGGCCGTCACGCCGCTCTTCTCTTCCGCCCCGCGCTGTGGGAGGCTGGGCTTGCTCACCGGCCTCTAGAGCAGAGGCTCTGTGAGGGGGGGCACGCCAATGGTTGAGCAAGCGTCCGCCGGCGCCCCGATCGGCATCGGCACCTACCTGTGGTGGCGCAGGCGCTCCTGGACCCCGGCGGCGCCGAGCGCCGTGGAGGTCCAGGCCCGATGAGCGTCGTCCCCCGCCGGCCGCGGCACCTGAGGAGCGCAGGCGCCAGGCCGGGACACCGGTCCGGCAGAGCGAAAGGCAGCGATATGGAACGCAGCCGCAAGCTGTACCGCAGCCAGACGGACCGCAAGCTGGCCGGCGTCTGCGGTGGCCTCGCCGAGTACCTCAACGTCGACGCGACCATCATCCGGGTGATCTTCATCGCCCTTGCCCTGTTCGGAGGCGCCGGCGTCCCCATCTACCTTGCGATGTGGATCATCGTCCCGAGCCAGCCCACGGACGCCGCGTCCTGATCGACAGCGCGCGGTAGAAATGTCCGGGTCTCGGGATGTTTCGGTCCGATGGTCCCGCCGGCCTGCGGCAAGGCCCCCTCCCGCGCATCATGCTCAGCCCTTGAGCGCGCCGGCCATGAGCCCCCGCATGAAGAACCGGCCGAGCAGCAGGTACACCAGCAGGGTCGGGAGCGAGGCGAGCAGCGCCGCCGCCATCTGCTGGCTGTACGGCACCACCATCGACCCGGCGATGTTGTTGAGCGCCACCGTGGCCGGCCAGCTCGTGGGGCCAGTTAGGAACACCGCGAACAGAAAATCGTTCCACATCGAGGTGAACTGCCAGATCAGCGTTACCGCGAACGCTGGCCACGAATTGGGCAGCACCACGGAGCGATACGTGCGCAGCATGCCCGCGCCGTCCACGCGGGCCGCCTCCACCAGCTCGCTGGGGATGGTCGCGTAGTAGTTGCGGAAGATCAGCGTGCAGATCGGGATGCCGAAGACGATGTGCGCCAGAGTCAGGCCCGGGATCCCGCCGATCAGGTGCGCCCTGGTCATGAGCTGCACCAGCGGGATCATCACGGCCTGGTAGGGAATGAACATGCCGAAAAGAAACAGCATGTAGATCGCGTCCGCGCCGGGAAAGCGCCACTTGGACAGGACGAAGCCGTTCATCGAGCCGAGCAGGGACGAGATGATCGCGCCGGGCACGGCCAGCTTGACGCTGTTCCACAGCGCCGGCGACAACGACGTCCAGGCGGCTCGCCAGCCCTCGGCGGTCCACGCCGTCGGCAGGCTCCAGGCGCGGCTCGGGTCGGCCTCGCTGAGCGGCTTGAAGCTCGTCACCAGCAGCACGTAGATCGGGATGAGGAAGAACACGACGAATGCCAGCAGCACCAGGAACTTGACGAGCGACGGGGTGGTGCGGCGCCCCCACGTGCGCGACCGCGGCGGCCCCGGGATCGCCTCGCCAGCGCGCGGCACCTGCGTGATCGTCGTCATGTGCCCCGCCTCTCGGTGCGGACGGTGTAGATCAGGTAGGGCACGATCAGCACGGCCACAGCCAGCAGCATGTAGGTCGCGATGGCGGCGCCCTTGGCGAAGTCGTGGGCGTCGAACACCATCTGCCACATATACACAGCCGGCACGTCGGTGATGATCTGCTTGCCGGAGATCGCCACGATCAGGTCGAAGACCTTGAGCGAGATGTGGCCGAGGATGATCAGCGCCGCCAGCGTGACCGGCCGCAGCTGCGGGATGACGACCTTGCGGTAGACCTGCCACTCCGAGCAGCCGTCGACCCGGGCGGCCTCGCGCAGCTCCTCTGGCACGCCACGCAGTCCGGCCAGGAACAGCGCCATGACGTAGCCGGACATCTGCCAGACCGCCGGGATCGCCATCGCGCCCATGCCCCAGGTGGGGTTCTGCCACCAGTCGTTGTCCAAAAAGCCCAGCCCGATGTTGTTGAACAGCAGGTTCAGCCCGGACGCGCGGTCACCGGGCGCCGGGTTCATCAGCCATCGCCAGGCGATGCCGGTGGCGATGAACGACACCGCCATGGGGAACAGGTAGATGGAGCGGAACCCGCCCTCTCCCCGGATCCCTTTGTCCAGCAGCAGCGCCAGCACCCAGCCGAGCAGCATGGCGCCGACCACGAAGACGACCGTGAACAGGACCGCGTGCTGCACCGCGTTGGTCCAGCGCTCCTCGCCCCACAGCTTGGTGAGGTTCTCGAGGCCGACGAAGCGCTGCGGAGAGATCACCGTGTGCCAGGAGCTCATGGCGACCTTCACGTTCCAGCCGATGAGCCCGTAGACGAAGACACCGATCGCCAGGATCGACGGCGACACCAGCAGCAGTCCCGGCCCCCAGATCCTCAATCGCCGCAGGGGTCGCCGCCGCCTCGGCGGCCCGAGCGGGGGGTGCCGGCCGTCGACGGCCGGCACCCCCCGCGGCGTGCTTGTCCTCAACCGTCGCTCACTGGGCAAGGCCGCTGGTCGCGGCATCAACCAGCGACTTCTGGAAGTTGGCGACGTCCTTGTTCTTCAGGAACAGGCCAACCGAGGTGTCGATGTTGGTGTGCCAGGCGTTGTTGGCGGTGACACCGTGCCACATCGACCCGGCGAGCTTGCCGCTCTGCCACTGCTCGAGCGCCCACGCCAGGTAGTCCTTGTACAGCCCTGTGTCGGCGTCCTTGCGCGCCGGGATCGAGCCCTTCTGCGGGTTGAACAGGTCCTGGCCCTGCCTGCTCGCCGCCTCGGTCAGCCAGGCGACGGCGGCGTCACGGTGCGGCGCGCCCTTGGGCAGCGTGAAGCTGTCCGACAGCCACTGGTAGGCGCCGTCAGTGCCTGGTGAGGCGGCCCAGTCGTAATCGACCTTGGGCGTCTTGCCGAGCTCCTTGAAATACCCGGCGGCCCAGTCGCCCATGATGTTGAACGCCGCCTTGCCGTCCACCACGTCCTTGGCCGC
>Ga0137375_10010085_pt1 | contig 11197 bp, 9 predicted proteins | sample SagtaG_24_FD_104936 | JGI IMG/M metagenome (GOLD analysis project Ga0137375, IMG submission 104936) | Vadose zone soil microbial communities from Sagehorn Ranch, Mendocino, California, USA - Sage1_R_113_16 metaG | ecosystem: Environmental > Terrestrial > Soil > Vadose zone | place: USA... | reverse complement strand
GCGCACCTGCTACGCGGGTGACTACACGGGCCGCGCCGTGCTCTACACGCTCGCGGATCGCACCGATGCGCTCGGGATCCGTGTCGTCGAAGGACAGTACGTCTCGCGGTTGCTCGTCGCCGACGGCACGTGCTTCGGAGCGCTGTCCTTCGATCTGCACACCGGGGAGCGGACCGCCTTCATCGCCGATTCCGTCGTGCTCGCGACCGGCGGTCACACCCGGCTCTGGCGGCGAAGCACATCGCGCCGCGATGAGAACTATGGCAGTGGGATGTTTCTCGCGCTCGTGGCGGGTTGCCGGCTCATGGACATGGAGCTCGTTCAGTTCCATCCGACGGGCATGGTCGCGCCGGAAGAGGTGGCGGGTACCCTCGTCAGCGAGGCTGTCCGCGGCGAAGGCGGTCACCTTTTCAACGCGCTCGGTGAGCGCTTCATGGAGCGGTACGACCCGAGCCGCATGGAGTTGTCCTCGCGCGACCGCGTCGCGCTCGCCACCTACACCGAGATCCACGAGGGCCGCGGCGGACCGAACGGCGGCGTGTTCCTCGACATCACGCATCGTGGGAAGGCGTTCATCCTCGAGAAGCTCCCACGGATGTACCGCCAGTTCATCGAGTATCAGATGCTCGACATCTCGAAAGAGCGCATGGAGGTCGCGCCGACGGCTCACTACTCCATGGGAGGGATCGTTGTCGATCCTGACACCCACGCGACCGAGGTGCCGGGCCTGTTCGCGGTGGGCGAGTGCACCGCCGGTCTTCACGGCGCGAACCGTCTGGGCGGGAACTCGCTGGCCGAGACGGTCGTCTTCGGTCGGCGCGCGGGTGACGCCGCCGCGGCGTTCTCGCGCGAGAGCGACGTGCTGATGCGCTCGCGGCGAGTGATCAACGACGCGCGCGACGATCTCGAGCGCCGCGTCAAGCCAGGCGCCGAGCTCGCGCGTCCCCTCCAGCGCGCGCTTCGAAATGTGATGTGGGAAGACTGCGGCGTCGTGCGGAACGAGGCGGGCCTGCGGCGCGGCCTTTCGCGCATCGCACAGATCCGAACCGCAATGGACGCGATCGATGTCCGGCCGAGCGAGGAGGGGTGGGGCGAGCTCCAGCACCTGTTCGACCTGCGTGCAGGTCTGGCCACGGCGGAGTCGACCATCCGCTGCGCCCTCGCACGGGCGGAATCGCGCGGCGCCCACTTCCGGGTCGATCGGCCGTCGCTCGATGAGTCGCTGCGCGTGAACTTCTACACGCGCTTGGATGAGGACGGCTCCCTCAACGTCTCGAGCGCCGCGGTCCCGCCCGCACCCAGCGAGCTCGAGCAGTGGCTCCGCGACCATCCAGGGGTCGAGATCAAAGGCAGGCTGCTCGAGTGAGGCTTTGGCGGCCGCTCTGCTCTGTCAGCGCGCTCTGACGACCGTCGACAGGGCGGGCAGCGTGCTCATGTATTTCTCGTCCGAGATCGCCGTCTCACGTAGCGTCGCAGCCAGACTTGATAGCGCTGTCGCGTGATGCCGTAGTAGCGGCAGGTCTGGCTGACGTTGCCGCTGCTTCCCTCGCGTGACGGATCCTGTGACGCGCTCGCAGCCGGCGCGTCAGCATTCGCAGCGCATCTGGTTCCCTGTACGACTAAGTGACTCCGACGCCCCTGCGTTCCTTCAGCAATGCATCCATCGGGCTCGAGCCTTCCCATTGTCTCCGAACACACGAGCCGTCTTGACTGCGATGGCGCATTCGAGCGAATCGCTCAGCGTGCGCGAATGTCACTTGGCCTCAGTCGACCCAGCGGACCTGGATTCGCGCCTGGACGCCGGGCAATGGCAAGGACTGCGCCTCAGCCTCGACCGCCTCGCGTTCCACCCGCAGGAGACGTCGCCACGGCTGGATCGTGACGTCCGTATCCGCGCGCCGCCACGTCCCGACGAGCTCACCGCCAACGAGGACGCCGCCCGGCCAGACGCGCGGGGTCCAGAGCGCGCGACGACGGTCAGCCTCGGACACCAGGAGCTCGCGATCCGCTGCCTGAAGGAGGAGGTACGCGTCGCCGCTCGGGAGAAGCCGTGGTCCGGCGACGGGCCCGGCGGCGGCGCGAAAGGTCGGCTCGTCGCGGGCCAGGATCCACGCATCGCCGACCGGCGTTCGCACCGGCGTCAGTGATCCGGTAAGCGCGTCAAATGCAGCCCGGCCGAGTGCCGACGCGATCCCGGCCCACTCAGCGAATGCCGCCGGCGTCGTGGGACCGAAGATGTGCAGATACCGGCGCGCGAGCTCGAGGCGAGCCTCGGGCGGGTCGACGTCTGGTGGCGGCACCGTCCAGACGGTCGCCTGTCGGGCGCCGTCCCAACGGATCAGGACCGTACCGGTCGGCGCAGCGTACCTGAGCCGGTTGGGATGCTCGCCGAGCGCACGACCCGCTTCTCCGTAGGTCATCCTCCGGCCGCCGAGAAAGGCCTGCAGACGAGCCGCCATTTCATGTGCGAACCTCCGGCCTTCGTCATCGGCCGGCAGCCTCCCAAAGGAAAAGACCGCGAGATCGCGTGCCGCGACGACGTACGCGCTGAACCGCGGCCCCCAGAGCTGGACGAGCGATCGATCTTCCCAGGTGGACGGTTGTGTTCCCGCGACGCGCGCATGGATCGAAAGAAGCGCCGCTCGCGGCATACTGTCCTGCAGGCCGGCCCACGCCGCGCGTCGAAGGGAGCGCGGGCCGGGCGGGAGCCGTTTGTCGAGCCCACCGACGGTTCGTCGATACGCGAGGATCTGCGCCCGCGTGAGGTCGAGCCGACGCTTCGTCACGTCAGAGGTTCATTCCTCAATCCCATCGGTTCGCCGATCCCAATGTCACAGCGAAAACGAGTGCCCAGGGTGTCGCCCGAGTCCGGACGCATACGCCTTCCCACTTCGCGCACTTACGCCTGTGGAGGCAGCGCGTCCGCAGCCGCGAGCGCTAATGTGAAATGCATGACGAACCGCTCCAGGTCAAGCACGATCCCTACGCGACCGTAATCGCCGGCCGCTGCGCGTTAAGACGTCCTCGCGTTCAGGCCTGCCGTTCGCAGATTATCTGCCGATTCGACTTACCGGCTCTAGCTGTCGGTTCGGAGGTTCGAATCCTCCATCCCCCGCAGATATTGAAGGCGCTTCAGCCTGATCGGGCGCCCACGAGGAAATACGTCCGCATGGGACCTTTTCCGCGCACGTCGACCACGCCGCGCTCCTCGCAGTCGAACCGGCTGCGGATGAGAGCATAGGTCGCTTCGCTCAGCTGGATGCGTCCCGGGACTCCGTGCGACTCCATTCGACTTGCGGTGTTGACCGCGTCGCTCCAGACATCAAACTCGAACTTCCGCTTGCCGATCACGCCCGCGACCAACGGGCCTGAGTTCAGGCCGATCCGGAGCTGAAGCTGACGTCCGCCGGACGCGCGGTACTCCGTAATGAAGTCGCGCATGGCCAGGGCAAGGCGTGCCGCGCCTTCAGCATGATCGGCTCGCTCACTCGGCACGCCGGCCACACCCATCCAGTTGTCACCGATGGTCCGGATCTTCTCGACTCCGAAATGATCACCGAGCTCGTCAAACGCCGAAAAGATCTCGTTCAGGACGGCGACCAGCTCTCTCGGGGCCAGCTCGAGCGCAAGTCGCGTCGACCCGACGATGTCGGCAAAGATGATGGTCGCGGCGGAGTGTGAGTCGGCAATGAGCTGCTCACACGACTTCAGGCGCTCGGCGATCGCCGGCGGCAGGATGTTGAGCAGCAGTCTGTCGGAACGATCGCGCTCGATCGCGAGCAGCGCCAGCGCCTCGTCCTTCTGCCGAAGAAAGACACCGATTAACGTGACGGCGAGCGTACTGACGACGGTGATGTTGAGGACGAAGAACGCGATGATGAGCCACGGCGGGAGGCTGTTGCCTGCCCGGAGGCCACCGTCGACGAGTCCGCTGATGACGACCACGCCCACGAACGCCGCGAGCCATCGACCGGCGCGCGGTGCACCAAAGACGAACGCCCCGATCGGCGCAAGGAGCGACCAGAGCACGACGGCGCTGGAGGAGACGAATCCACCCAGCGCGATCTGAAGACCGAACGGCAAGAGCAAGATGAGCGCGAGCTGGATCGACCTCGCCCATTCGAATCGGCGCCGGATCGCGAACAGCGCCGTGGTCGCGCCCGTCACGAGCACGTAGCTGAAGGGGATCGCAGCCGCCAGCGGCTCGCCGGCCAACAGATAGATCAGCGACCATAGCAGGCTCGGCGGCACGAACAGTAGCGCAGCCAACGCAAAGACGGCCTTTCGCGCTCGAGCGTCAGCGCTATCGTTCGGCTCCGCGACCAGCCGCGCCATCAGGGCCACAAGTGACTGGAACACGATTGCGCACAGTATCGGCGGGACCAGACCGAGCTCGCGCTGTGGTCGGATAGACCGCGAAGATGGTCGACCAATTCGGCCTGATTGGCTGATCCGGCGTGTTTAGTGGGCTGCTCCGGTCACACCACGATGTCAGGATCGCGCAGCCCGAGCTCACTCGCGATCGCATCGCCCCGCTCGCGCGCCGCCCTCGCGTCCTCGCTCCGTCCCGCACGCGCGAGGACGTGGGAGTAGCTGCGCAGCGCCCGCGCCAGACCCGGCCGCGCCTCGATCTCCTTGAAGATGCGGATGGCAGCCTCGAGGTCCGCGATCAGCGGCGGCAGGTCAGCTGATCCCTCCCGGACAAGAGCCGCTGCGCGGCGCGCCAGGATCGTTGCCTCGCTGAAGGGGTCGCCGAATCTGCGAGCCGCAGCGAGGGCCGCGTCGAAATCCGCGACGGCCGCGACCGGCTGACCGAGCCGCGCGATGGCCGCGGCCAGGCCGGCGCGACCGAGCGCGCCGAGGCCCCCCAGTCCTTCGGCTTCACCGGCACCAAGCTGGAGCATCCTCTCGAACGGCTGCTTCGCAAGGTCGGCCTCACCGAGGCGAAGGCGGCCGTCGCCGACGAAGTAGTTCGCGGGGATCCCGCATAACGTCGCCCCGAGCTGCTCCGAGTTGGCAGCGCATCGGGTCGCGAGGGCGACGGCCAAATCCAAGTCGCCGCGCTCAGAGGCGATCGACGCCCGAGTGATGTCCGCGTCGAGGCGAGCGATCGCATCACCCTCGCCCGCGAGGCTATCGCCACGCATCGCGGTCTGCTCGGCGGCCGCGAAGTCGCCCAGACGCGAGTACGCCAAGGTGAGCATCTGATAGAGCTGGCTCGCGCTGATCGCGTCGCCAGCGGCATCGATCACGGGAGCGGCGTTCTGGAGTAAGCGCGCCCCCTCGCGGAGCTGGCCGGTGAATACCAGGTTGGCCCCCATGATCGCTTCGGGCATCGCCCGAGCGACCGGGTCGCTTTGCTCGGCGCCGAGTTGCGCGAGTCGCTCCGTGGATCGGCGCAGGTCCTCACTTGTCGCCAGCGACTCGCCCTGGGACCCGCGCATGAACGCGTTCCAGAAGTGGACCTCCGCCTGGAGCCGGCCGTCGCCCACACGTTCGGCCATCGGGATGATCTCGGCAATGCGCGCGATCTCTCCCGGTGTCGGCGCAAAGGTCCACCCCGCGCGGACTGCGTTGATGCCCGCGCGCACGCGGAGCCGCAGCGTCTCGAGATCGGCGGCATCCGCCGGGATAGCGGCGTACGCGCGGTCGAAAAAGGCGCGCGCCTCGCGACTCCCAAACCGCGCCAAGGCGTGGTCGCCGGCCTCGACGAGGAATGGAGCCGCGCGAAGCGGCTCGCCCGCCGCTTCGAGGTGCATGCCGATCACGGCCGCGAGCTCGGTGCGGCGCTCTGGATACAGCTCGATGAGCGCATCCGCGACGCGCCGGTGGAGCTCGCGGCGCTCCAGCTTGAGCAACGAGGCGTACGCCGCGTCCTGCACCAAGACGTGCCGGAAGAGGTACTCGAGCTCCGGCTGCAGAGCGGCGAGTCCGATGAGCCCAGAGGCCTCGAGGGCGCCGATATCCGCCTTGGTCGTCACGGCTGATCCCCCGCCTCGAGCACTCGCTCCAGAACTCGGACCGGGAACTGGCGGCCGATGACCGACGCGGTACGGATAGCATGCCGCGCGCTCTTCGGGAGGCGATCGATGCGTGCGAGCAAGAGTCCCTGGAGCGTGTCGGGGATCTCGACTCGGGCGACCTCTCCGGTCGCGACCCAGCGACCCGCGCGTTCGGCAATGCCTCCGCGCTCGATGAGCATCCGGATCACCTCCTCGACGAACAACGGGTTGCCTTCGGCCTTCATGAGGATGAGGTCGCGCACGCTATCGGGCAAGGACTCGATCTCGAGCAGATTCGCGACGAGGCGCCGACTGTCCTCGGCTGAAAGGGCGGCGAGGGGTAGCTCGGTGAGAGCCTCGCCGAAGCCCTCGCGCGCCGCGGTAACCAGCCGCCATCCCGGTGTGGCCCTCTCGGGGCGCGCCGTGATGAGACAGAAAAGGGGCAGCTCGTTCACGAGCGGGAGCAGCTGAAGGATGAGCTCGACAGAAGCGGCATCAGCCCAATGGACATCCTCGTACACCAGCACCAGCGGCGCCCTTGCGGCCATCGCGCGCACCAGAACGTGGACGGATGCGGCGTATCGCTTCAAGACCTCCATGTCGATCGCGGTTATCCGCGCCGCGAGCTCGGGTGCGAGCGCCAGGCCGGCGAGGTGCGCGAGGTAGACGTACGCGTCCGCCCATTCGTCTCCGAGGAATTCGTGAGTGAGGCGATCAAGTGCCACCGCGAGCTCGTGGTCGTCGGCGGTGGCGCCCACGCCCGACAGCGAACGCAGGAGATCGACGATGAGGTGGTACGGGATGCCTGGGCCATAGGAAAGGCAGCGGCCCTCGGCCCAGGTGAGGTCGCCGGCCGAAGATGCGGCGCGGTGGAACTCGGCGAGAAGGCGGCTCTTCCCGAGCCCCGGATCGCCGAGCACGCAGGCGACGCGACCCTGCCCCGCGCGGACGACCTCGAACGCGGCGAGTAGCCGCGCGAGCTCAGCCTCGCGGCCGACGAGTGGGCTCTCGATACCGGCGAGACCACGCAATCGTCCGGGCGCGGCCTTCACGCGGCTGATCTCGTAAGCGCGGACCGGCTCTGCCTTCCCCTTGACCTCGATCGCGCCGCGATCGATGGCATCGACCACAGGCGCGACGAAACGGTACGTCGCCGCGGTCGCGAGCACCGTCCCCGGGGCCGCCGCGGCCTGCATTCGCGCGGCGACGTTCACCGCGTCGCCCATCGCGGTGTACTCGTACATGAGGTCGGTGCCGACATTGCCCACCACGACCTCGCCGGTGTTCACGCCGGCGCGGATACGGAACTCGACCCCGCGCTCCCTTTTGACGCGCGCGCCGATACGCTCGTCGATCGTGCGGACCATGTCCAGCGCGCAGCGGACCGCTCGTTCGGGATCATCCTCATGCGCCACAGGGGCGCCGAAGAAGGCAAGGATCGCGTCGCCCATGAGCCGAGCGATCGTTCCCTCGTAGTGATAGATCGCTCTCGACATGATGTCGAAGGCCTCGTTCACCAGCACCGTCCAGTCCTCAGGGTCCATCGTCTCGACGAGTGCGGTGGAGCCGACGACATCGGCGAAGAGCGCGGTCACGACACGACGCTCACCGCCGCGTCGCGGAGCGCGCATCTTCTCAGCGAGCGGCGCCGGCGCGGCCGCGGCGAGACGTGCGCGGCGCTCGCTGTCGAGCGCGTTCTGCGGACCGACGGACGCCCCGCAGCTGGCACAAAAGCGCGAGCCGGGGGCGACGGCCACGCCGCAATCAGGACACGTGTCAGGCATGGCCGCATGGTACCGAGCGAGACGACCCGTCAGGAGATCAGGTCTTTGACCAACCCTCCGACAGCAGGAATGTGCCGTTCGCCGTGATGAAGTACACCTGCCATCCGTAGTACCCGCGGAAGGCGCTGGGGTCGGCTCGCATCACCTCGGCGTACTTCATGACGGCATCCACGTATTCGTCGTCGTGGTTGTATGCCCAGATCGCGCGCTCGATCTTCGCCGGCGCGCCGGATGCGGCCAGATAGCGGCCCGCGGCAAGGATCGCGTCGTGAGTGTCATTGATATCGCCTTCACCGTATGTGTCCCAGGTCGCCGGCATGAACTGCATCGGACCCTGCGCACCGGCGTAGGAATCGCCGCGGATCCGACCCATGCGCGTTTCGACGAGGTTGATCGCGGCGAGGTAGTACCAGGGCACTCCGAACTCGGCCTCGGCTTCGCGGTAATACCTGAGCAGATCGCCGATCGGCGGCGCAGACACGATCCGCCATCCTGGCAGGTCAGTCACGCGCACCGGACCAAAGGGCCAGAGGTCGGCACCCGCGGCGATGTTGAGGTCAGCGGCCCCGCGCACATCTTGCGGGATCGCGGCAAAGACGGGATCGCGCAGATCCGGACGCTCGATGAGTCGCCGGTACACGAGCTGCTGAAGGTGCCCCATGAACGCGAGCTCTCGGCCGGTCACGGCTGGATCGCGCACCGCGCGCTCTGCCGTCACGAGCTGATCCAGCAGCGCGGTCGCCTCGTCCGCGACGACCGGCACAGCGTCCCACTGCTGCGATCTGTCTGCCAAAAGGGTCAGCCGATCGCGCGCGGTAAGCGCGACGCGCTCGACCTCAGGTTCGAAGAGACTCACGTCGACGCGAGGCGCCGCGGTGATGCGAGGCATGGCGGTGGACATGGAAGCGGGAGGTTCGGTGGCCGAGCAGGCAGCGACGAGCGCGCACAGAAGTACAGACGCGGTCGCTAGCCCCTTCCTCATCGCGCGTCCATGCTGAGCCCCTCGCGCTTCCTCCGGAACTCGTCGCTCGGAGACTCGAGCGAGATGAGACCTCTCTGATCCGACTCTGGGGTGCGGTCACCGCCACGCGCGGCTGTTACATGAGATCGACGTTACCGACGTTGGGAAAACCCGGGTTGTACGCGTGTCCTGGATCGCGAGGTTGGCCTCCCGTGATGGTCGTCAGTCCACGTACGGTCCGTTTAGACGGGCGTCTCTCCGTACGGCTTCCCGGCCATGAGCAGAAAGCGCATCCCGGGCCGCGCATCGGCCACGGTCACCGCGCGACCGGGTCCGAGAACGGCGATCTGCGGAGGGCTCGCGCGAGGTCGGCGCCCAGGCTCGCCTCGCCCTCCAGCATGTAGATGAAGCCGTTGAAGTCTGACGGGACCACGGCGTTGAAGGTCCCGCCATTTCGTATCCCGACATCCAGGATGAGCCCAGGAGTCCCGATCTCCACCGGAGAGCCTCCCCGACTAGCAGCCGCACGGTCGCGTCACCTTCCTCCCGGACTGGCGCGTTCTCGGGCTCAAGGACCTGTGCGGTGGGCGCGACTCCCTTGTCTCTTTCGCGCCATGTTCACCCAGAAAAGCACGCCGCGCGTCTCGCCGAACTTGCCCTCTCGGATCTCGTCCTCGCCGATGCCTTCCGCGTGCCGCACCCCGCGGCCTGTTCGGATCTTCAAGAGCGATCCGGTCCGCAGGCGCGCACGCTCCATCGTGTCACTTGGACCGGTGCTATGGCCGGTGCTCGCTGAGCCCGCGATCAGGTACCACAGGTTGTCGAAGCCACGGTGCGGGTGCTCGGTATCGAGGTTCGCCGGCTCGGGTGTGTGGCTACGACCGCTTCGTGGACCAGGATGAACGGGTCAACGAGCGAGTACGGGATGCGCGCGTGGGGCGAGGATTCAAGGACGTCGATGCCCATCATCGGCCGGATCCGGGCGTGCTCGAACAGGCGGATCTGCCGTTCGGCTGTATCGCTTTGAGTGGTCATCGTGGGTTCCTCATCGCGGCGCGAGCGCCCGAAGGCCGCGTCAACGAAGACGACTCTGTCGCTCTCCGTCGTCTCGCTCACATTACTTGCGCATGCAACTACCCTGTTCCCGGTGATTGCGGAGACGACAGAAGGATCACGATCAGGTGACGACCATTACCGCCGAGGCGACGAACTCTGATCGAAGGGTTGACGCGCTAGCGTTTTGGTAGCGGCAGCAGTGGCAACGCATAGAACAGCGCTGTGAGACCGTAGACCGCGAGGCTGGCAACCTGTGCGACGAAAGCCAATGCGATGCCTAGCGTGTACGCGCCGTGGCCGATCGGGAAGAGCCGGCCCTCCTCGCGAAGGCGGCGCGCCGACGGACTGTCGCCGACCAGTCGATGGTCGTGGGTCGTGTAGAGGAAGATCCCGGTGAACGCGAGCGCGATGAGCACCGCACCGAGTCCGTAGACGACGAGCGCCGGCGTCGCGCCGTGCTCGGTAAGGATGTACTGGTCGACGAGAGCGGTCGGAAACGGAACGATGCCGACAGCGACCAGTAATAGGAGATTGAGGTAGAGGAACCGGCGATCGACGCGCTTGCAGTGCTCCAGCAGCGTGTGGTGGTTCACCCAGATGATCCCGATCGTCAGGAAGCTCACGAGATACGCGGCGTATGCGGGCCATAAGCGGAACAACGCACTCACAAGGTCGGTTGTGTCCGGAGGCACGCGCAGCTCCAGTACCAGGAGCGTCGCGGCGATCGCAAAGACGCCGTCGCTGAACGCCTCGAGGCGGACTGTCCGCACAGCGACAGTCTGACGAAAATCGACCGTGCGTACAGTCCGCGAAGAATGATCACCGTGCTGGCCTTCCCGGCGCAGGCTCCCAGTTGATCTGTCGGCAAGCTCTGAACGCTACGTCCGGGGCGCTGGTCGACGCTCCGGTAGAAGCCACGGCAACGCTTCGGCCATCGGTTCCGCCAGCGCGACGTAGTCATCGTGGGTGATGTGGTCGCGCGCGAAGAGACCGAGCGCCGCGCCGAATGCCGCGCGCTCGGCCTTGTGACCCGCTTCGCCGTGCATTCCCTTCCATGCGACAAGCGCGTTCCTCGCTTCCGTCAGACCGAACACGCTACGGTGGTATTCCTGCCATGTCGGGCCGAGATCCGCGCGCTCGATCGCCGCGACCGCCTCTTTCTCGGCGCGGCGGTATGCGTCAAGTCGTCGCGACTCGTGCCGATCCCAGCCCCACGCCGCGCGTTCGATGCCGTTCGTGTCGAGGACGCGCAGATCCGAGGCCAGTCGCTGGAGCTCTGCCGGACGAGGATGCTTCGCTATGCGAGAAGGATGCGCTTATTGAGAGAATCGAGCGCGGACGCTTCTGCCGACGCGTCCTTCGAGGCACGCGAGAGCGTCGCGACCTGACACATG
>Ga0137375_10010083_pt1 | contig 11198 bp, 15 predicted proteins | sample SagtaG_24_FD_104936 | JGI IMG/M metagenome (GOLD analysis project Ga0137375, IMG submission 104936) | Vadose zone soil microbial communities from Sagehorn Ranch, Mendocino, California, USA - Sage1_R_113_16 metaG | ecosystem: Environmental > Terrestrial > Soil > Vadose zone | place: USA... | reverse complement strand
GAACAACCTCGGCAACACCAACGGCCAGGCCGTGGTGGGAGGGAAGAAGGGGTCGGCGCCGAACCAGAACTCGACCCAGACGTTCATCTCGCAGTAGCCGTAGTGGTGGAGTAGTATCCGTGGCCCTGGCGGTGAGCGTCACGCTCGCCGCCAGGGCCATCGGGGTCACTGTAGTGCCCCATACTCCCGAGCGAGAATGCCGTTCGACGTGCCGCCGGTGGTCGAGCCGCAAAGGCTCTGCTTCATCACGTCGTGGAGCGCGCGCTGATCGTGCCAGGTCGGCGGGGACGCGTCACACATCAGGGGCGCGCCGGGAAGAACTTCAGCGTTCCGATGATCTCCTCGATCACCCGGTCGTAGCCGGTCTCCCCGTGGGGCGGTTCCAGAAATCTCCGGTGGGCCGTGAACTCGAGCGCCGCGTCGTCGCGCAGAGGCACGAGATAGTAGAACGCCCCAGTGCCGTACGGTCCAGGGAATCCGGGAAACTTCTGCACGCGATGCGCGCCGATCGTGACCTCGCCGATCGCCGCCCCGTAGATCTGACGCCCCAGGTCCCGCCGGGTGGCCGCCGTCCGGCCTGACTGGAGCTCGATCGTGATCGCCGTCACCTCCCCCACCGGAAGAGCCCAGAGATCACGGGTCCCCACCCGCGCGCGCTCCACTAGGACAACCGCATTCTCGAACGGCACCTGGCTGCCGCCCTCTCGCGGGGTGCTCGCGAGATCCGGCGGCAGGCTGCTCTTGTAGGTGCCCGCGACGAAGCCCGGAGGGTAGCGCAGTTCGAAGCCATCCTGGTCGTTGCGATAGAGCAGCCACGACGTCTCCTCGGCACAGGCGGGCCCGGCGACGGCGAGCAGCCAGCAAAGCAAGGCGGCTGCGGCTATCTGGGGTTGATGGCCCACCATCCACGAGCCTTCATGCAGTCTGCGTAGAGGCGATTCGCTTCGCTCTGCTCCGGCGTGGGCTGGCGGTACGAGAGCGTCCGGGGATCATCGCTTCCAGCCGCCGACCCGACGCGGGAGGCTTCGCTACACGCCTGCCGATCCTGCCTGAGCTCCGCTTCCGTTCCCCCGGCCTTGTCCCATGCCAACTGTGAGAACGACGCGTACCGCGTGCCGCTGCCGCATCCTGCCAGCAGCGCGACGAGCAAGAGGACGACCGGAGCGCAGGGGAGAGGCCGTCGCGTGAGCATGACACGCCTCCTGTGGCAGAGGAGCGGGTGTTGCCGATCTCGGCGCCGTACCGACGGCGCGGTAGTGGCAGTCTAGCAGAGGCAACCAGGAGTTGCTGGGCGAGTCACCGGCGGCCGGCTCCCAAACCGAGAACGACTCGGCCGACGAGTGTCGGGGAAGGGCTTCTGCGGAAGCACACCGATGATGCTATTCTGGCGGAGTCATGTGCGGGATCGTCGGCTACGTAGGGTGCAATTTCGCCGAGGTCGTCGTCGTGGACGGTCTCAAGCGCCTGGAGTACCGGGGCTACGACTCCGCGGGGCTCGCGGTGCCGCTCGGAGGCGGCCTCAAGCTCCGCCGGCAAGTCGGCAAGATCGTCAACCTGGAGCGCGAGGTCCTCCGGGAGCCGTTCGAGGCCCATGTCGGCATCGGCCACACGCGCTGGGCGACCCACGGAGCCCCGACCGAGGCCAACACTCATCCCCACACCGACGCTGCCGGCCGGATCGCCGTCGTTCATAACGGGATCATCGAGAATTACCTCGAGCTGCGCCACGAGCTGGAGACGGCGGGCCACCACTTCACCTCGGCGACCGACACCGAGGTCGTGCCACACCTCGTGGCGGCCGGCCTCGCGGGGGGCCTGGGCCTCGAGGAGGCGTTCCGCGCGGCGCTCAAGCGCCTCGAAGGCAGCTACGCCCTCGGGCTCGTCTCGGCCGCGCACCCGGGCCTGATACTGGGCGCCCGCCGGTCGAGCCCGTTGGTCGTCGGCTACGGCGCGGGCGAGTTCGTCCTCGCCTCCGACGTCCTCGCCATCCAGTCCTATGCGGACGAGGTGAGCTATCTCGAGGACGGCGATGTCTGCGTGATCGACGCTTCCGGCGTGCGGCTGACCGACTTCGAGGGCCGGCCCGTCGAGCGGGTCCGCCACAAGGTGGACCGCGAGAGCCTGGCGGTGCACAAGGAAGGCCACCGCCACTTCATGGCCAAGGAGATCCACGAGCAGCCGCGGGTCCTGGCCCAGACGATCTCGGGCCGCATCGCCGACACCGGCCGCGACGTGGTGCTCGACGGCGTGGGACTCACGGGCGACCAGATCCGTGACCTCGAGCACGTCCAGATCGTGGCCTGCGGCACCTCGTGGCACGCCGGGCTCATCGGGCGCTACCTGATCGAGGGGCTCGCGGGCATCCCCGTCCGCGTGGACTACAGCTCGGAATTCCGCGGCCGGGCGGCGTTGCTGCCGAAGAACTCGCTGTTCCTGCCCATCTCGCAGTCCGGGGAAACCGCCGACACCCTGACAGCGCTGCGCGGCATCCGCGGGCAGGGGGTGCGCACGCTCACGGTCTGCAATGTGCCGACCTCCTCCATGGTGCGGGAGTGCGACGACGCGGTGCTGACCCTGGTCGGTCCGGAGATCGGCGTGGCCTCGACCAAGGCTTTCACCGGGCAAATCCTCGCCCTGGCCCTCCTCGCCGCCCACTGGGGCGTGGAACGCGGCTCGCTCAGCCCCGTCGAAGCCGAGGACTTCCTCGATCACCTGGTCCGCCTGCCCGGTCTCGTCGAGCACGCTTTCACCGTCGAGCCGGCGGTGCTCGAGGAGGCCCGCACCCTGGCCGACGCGCGGAGCGTGCTCTACCTGGGCCGCGGCATCAACTATCCCGTGGCGCTCGAGGGCGCGCTCAAGCTCAAGGAGCTCTCCTATATTCACGCGGAGGGCTATCCGGCCGGCGAGATGAAGCACGGGCCCATCGCGCTGATCGACCCGCGCTTTCCCGTCGTGGCGGTGGCCGGCAGCGGGGCCGAACAGGCCAAGCTGCTCTCCAATCTCTCCGAGGTCCGCGCGCGCGAGGCCCGGGTGACGCTCGTGACGACCGACCGGGCCACGCCGGCGGACGCCGCGGACCGCGTCCTCGTGGTGCCGCGCACCTCGCCCTGGCTCGAGCCCATCCTCCTCGTGGTGCCGCTCCAGCTGCTGGCCTATCACACCGCCTTGCTCAAGGGCTCCGACGTGGACCAGCCACGCAACCTCGCCAAGAGCGTCACCGTCGAATGACGCGACCGGGCGCCGACAGCACCTTCTCCATGACCAGCGAGTCCGGGGAGCTGGTGCGCCTGCGCAAGTGGCTGCGCAACGAGCTCACCGGCCACGGGGTGCCGCGGCAGGACCAGTCGAACCTGCTCCTCGCGGTCGGCGAGCTGTGCAACAATTCCATACAGCACGCCTACGAGGGCCTGGGCGGGCAGCCCATCCACGTCTCTGTGCGCTCCTCGGACGAGGCTTTGACGATCGAGGTGGAGGACTTCGGCAAGCCTTTCGAGTCGGAACAGTATGAGCCGCCTCACTTCGAAGCCATCCCGGAAAGCGGCTACGGCCTCTTCCTGGTGAAGACCATTGCCGATAATCTCTCTGTGGACATCGCCCGGGAACGCGGCACACGCTGGACCATCGTCAAGTACCGCCCCGGCTGCGGCCCCGCTGCCGGCACTCAAGGCGGAGCCTTGCGTTCGTGAGCGGAGGAACGCATGGATATTGATGTGACCCAGTCCACCGAGGTGACGGTGGTCTCGCCCAAGGGCGACCTGGACATGGGGGCTGCGGACCAGGTCAAGCGCACGCTGGCAGGGCTGATCGGCCAGGGGCAGTCCCGGCTCGTCATGGATCTGGGCGGCGTGGGCTACATCGACAGCTCGGGCATGGGCGTCCTCGTGGCGGCCATGAAGCAGGCTCGCGCCGCGGGGGGCGACGTCCGTCTCTGCGCACTCCAGGAGGACGTTCGCGCCATCTTCGAGATGACCCGCCTGATCAAGGCCATGAGCGTTCATCCGACACGCCAGGAGGCGCTGGCCTCTTGGCGTTAGGCCGCCGGCTGCTCGCCACGATCCTCGCGATCGTGTCTGGTGGCGTAGCGGCCGGCCCTTCCTCAGCCGACCCGCGCCGCCGCTGGTAGTAAGCGTAGGTGCACGCGCGAATCGGATCGTCGTCGATGGTGCGGGTCCGCGTCTGCCGGTGCGTCCGGGCATTCTACGGTCAGGGCCATCCGCTGGTGGCCCTGCTGGCGCCGGCGTGGGCGTGATCCGCCGGTCGGGGTCCGAGAGCGTGCTCGTCGGGGCGCTGCTGCTCCTGCTCGGGGCGGGGATAGTCTTCCCGCTGCTCGAGATCCTGGCCGCGGCGGTCGTCGTGGACGGCCGGCCGGCGCTTGCGCCGCTCTGGAGCTTCGTCGCGCGCCCGCTCTTCAGGGAAGCGCTCGTGAACACGCTCCTCTCCGGCGTCCTCGCGGTGGGGCTCGGCAGTCTCATCGCCGTCCCGCTGGCGCTGCTCGCCGCGCGCTACACGTTTCCCGGCCGATCGCTCCTGATGACGCTCGGTCTCCTGCCGCTCGTGGTCCCGCCCTTTGTCGGGGCCGTGGCCTTCCAGCAGATCCTGGGGCGGAGCGGCATGGTCAACCTCTTTCTCCTCGAGCGCTTCGGCGTCACGGTGTCCTTCATGGACGGGTTGCACGGCGTCGTGCTCGTGCAGACCCTTCACTATTTTCCCTTCATCATGCTCAGCACCGCGGCGGCGCTGTCCGGCATCGACCGCTCGCTCGAGGAGGCGGCACAGAACCTCGGCGCCTCGGGCGCGCGCCTGGTCCGCCGGGTTCTCCTGCCGCTCTCGCTCCCGGGCTATGCCGCCGGCGCCCTCCTGACCTTCATCCGCGTGATCGACGATCTCGGCACGCCGCTCATGCTCAACTACACCAAGCTCCTGGCGCCGCAGGCCTACGTGCGCGTCACCACGGTGGGTCTCACCGACGTGGACGGCTACGTGATCTGCGTGGTCCTGGTCGCGCTGTCGCTCTGCGCGCTCTGGATCTCCAAGCGCGTGCTGGGGCAGGGGGAGTTCACCGCCATAGGCCGGGGCGGCGAGGCGCCCTCCGTCGTCCTGGGCGCCGGCGGCGCCGTCGGAGCCTGGGCGCTCGCGCTGCTGCTCCTGGGCCCGGCGCTGCTGCCGCACCTGGGCATCGTGCTCCTCTCCGTGTCGAAAGTCTGGAGCCTCACCCCGCTGCCCACGGCGTACACCGCCGCCAATTACGGCGAGATCCTCTTCCGGGCGCCCCACTTCATCTGGAACTCGCTCCGCTACGCGTTCCTGGCCACGGCCATCGACGTGGCGCTCGGCGCGGTCATCGCATGGATCCTGCTCCGCGGGCAGACGCGTGGCCGGGCCTGGCTGGACGTCATCGCGACGATTCCGCTGGCCGTGCCCGGCGTCGTCCTGGCCATCGGCTACCTGCGCCTGTTCCATGGCTGGGCGGTGCCCGGCCTCGGAGAGCCGTTGACCTCGACCTGGCTCATCCTGATCCTGGCCTATGCCGTGCGCCGGCTCCCTTACACGGTACGCGGGGGCTACGCGGCGCTCCAGCAGCTGCCGGTGGCGCTCGAGGAATCCGCCCAGAACCTGGGCGCGAACCGGCTGCGCACCTTCCGCAAGGTGACGGCGCCGCTCATGACGCGTGGCCTGCTCGCGGGTGGTCTCCTGGCCTTCGTCAGCTCGGCGGTGGATCTCTCCTCGACCATCCTGCTCGTGCCGCGCGTCGGGCTGGGCCCGCTCTCCTACGGGATCTACCTCTACATGCAGTCGGCCGTGGACCGTGGCCCCGGCGCCGCGCTGGGCGTCGTCGCCATCGTGATCGTGGCGGCGGGCACGTGGGTGGCTGCGCGGCTCGCGCGCCGCGGCGGCGGGTTGACGAGGGGCTGAGGAGATGCCGGCCACGGAGGTGCGGGGGCGCTGGGCGCTGCCACTGTCCATGTTCATCGGCACCCTCGCCTGGTCCTTCGTCTATGTCAGCTTGCCCTTCTACATCGAGCGGATCTCGACGGTGGACGCCGCGGCGACGCTTCGCTGGACGGGCTGGATCCTCGGCATCAGCTCGCTCGTCACCGTGCTGATCGCGCCGTTCTCGGCCCACATCTTTGGCGAGCGCAACCCCAAGGGCTCGTACATCGCCACCCAGATGCTGCAGGGCGGCGGCTTCTTCCTGATGGCGGCCGCTCGGACGCTGCCCGAGCTCTTCTTCTCGCGGATGCTGCTGGGCTTCATGGGGGCGGTGTCCACCTTCGCCTTCATCATGGTGGGGCGCAGCGGCGGCGATGTCCGGCGAGGCATCTCGGCCATCCAGTCGGGCATGACGATGGGGCAGGTGCTGGGGCCGGCAGCCGGGGCGCTCGTGGCCGCTCGCGTCGGCTTCCGGGTCTCCTTCGTGGTGGCCGGCTTCATGCTGTGGGCCTGCTCGGCCCTGGTCGCCTGGGGCGTGCCGTCCCAGCGGGCGCCTGTCTCCGGGCACGACCGGACTCACACGGCCTCGTTGCGCGAGGTCGCCACGGTGTGCCTGCTGGTGCTCGGCGGGTCGACCCAGGTGTTCTTTCTCACCGCGATCCTGCCGAAGATCCTGCCGCCGCTCGGCGTGCCGGAGACGATGACGCTCGAGGTCGGCGGCCTCCTGATCTTCGCCACGGGCCTGGCCGCCGCGCTCGGTGCCATCGCCGCGCCGCGGATCGGCGAGCTCATCGGCGACCGGACGACCATCGTGTGGTTCCTCGTCGCCTCGTCGCTGGGGCTGGCGGCGCTGGCGCTGGCCCCGGGTGTCTGGAGCTTCGGGATCCTGCGCTTCGTCCAGGTGCTCTGCATCGCTCCGGTCTTCCCGCTCTCCGTCGCCGCGATAGCCCAGCGCGCCTCGGGGACGGCCATCGGTGTGGTGAACTCGTCGCGGATCGCCGCCGCGTTCGTGGGCCCGGTTCTCGCAACGACGCTGCTGGCGTGGGTGTCCCCGGCGGTGGTGTATCTCACCCTGGCAGGTCTCGGGCTCCTGGTCGTGCCGCTCGTGGCGGGGCTGGGCGCCGGATCGAGAGTCCGCAAGGAGGGTGTCGCGTGATCCAGGCTGACGCGGTGATCAGGCTATCGGAGGTGAAGATGGAAGGCGTGGGCAAGCGCTATGGCGCATCGTGGGCCGTGCGCGGCATCTCGCTCTCCATACGTCCCGGCGAGTTCTACACGCTGCTGGGCCCCTCGGGCTCGGGCAAGACCACGTTGCTCCGGATGCTCGCGGGCTTCGTCACGCCGGACGAGGGCCGGATCATCGTGGACGACGAGCCCATCGATGCCGTGCCGCCGTGGAAGCGGAATCTGGGCATGGTCTTCCAGCACTACGCGCTCTGGCCCCACATGAGCGTCTTCGAGAACGTGGCCTTCGGGCTCCGGGAGCGCGGTGTCGCTGGCGCGGAGCTCGCCCGCCGGGTCAAGGCCGCGCTCCAGCAGGTCGGCCTTGAGGACTTCGAGGCGCGGCGGCCGTCGCAGCTCTCGGGCGGACACCAGCAGCGGGTGGCGCTGGCCCGCGCGCTCGTGGTCCAACCCCGACTCCTGCTGCTGGACGAGCCCCTGTCGAACCTGGACGCGCAGCCTCGAGCCCAGATGCGGCTCGAGCTCGCCCGGCTCCACCGCGACATCGGCATCACCACGCTCTACGTCACGCACGACCAGGCCGAGGCGCTGTCCCTGTCCACGCGCATCGCGGTGCTCTCGGGCGGCTCGCTGATCCAGGAGGGCAAGCCCGAAGAGATCTACTGGAAGCCGCGCAACGCCTTCGTCGCCGAGTTCGTCGGGGCGGCCAACCTCGTGCCCGTGCGGGTGACCGAGCTGCGTGAGATGGGCGTGGTGGTTGAGACGGCCGGCGGGGCGCGGCTGCCGGTCTCCTCGGGCGCCCACTCGTGGTCCGTCGGCAACCGCGCCCTGCTCTGTCTCCGGCCCGAGGCTCTTCGCGTCGAGGAGGCGGCGCTGGCGCCCGGGGGCATTCCCGGCACAGTCGCGGGCCACGTCTTCGAGGGCTCGCGCCAGCTCTACGACGTGACCATCCCCGGCGGCACGGTCAAGGTCGAGATGATCACCTCGGCCCTGGTCGGGCGGAGCTTTCGCCTCGGCGACGAGGTGAGGATCGAAGTCTCCCCGGAGACGTCCATCCTCCTTCCCGATAACCGGTCCGCGACATGATATCTTCATGGCCGGAGGAGCTCTCTACGTGAGCACCGAGCTGACCCCAGCGCAGCTGAAGCAGAAGCTCGACGCCAAGGAGCCGGTCGTTCTGCTCGACGTCAGGCAGGACTGGGAGACGAGGCTCTGCCGGCTCGACAACGCCGTGCACATCCCGATCGAGGAGATCGAGCTCAGGGGCGACGAGCTCAACCCGAGCGACGAGATCGTGGTGTACTGCCACCAGGGCGTCCGCAGCGCGGCGGTGGCCGAGTACCTGCGGACCCTCGGCTTCGCGAACGTGAAGAACCTGGCGGGCGGTCTCGACGCCTGGGCGCGCGCCGTCGATCCGTCGATGCGGCGCTATTGATGGTCGAGCCGAGACGCCGCCCGTCGTTGGAGTTGAGCGGCGGCCAGCGGCCGGCGCGAGACGAGAGCTGAGTTGATCCCGCAGGCGTGGCTTCTCGAGCTGAGCCGTGGGGCGAGGGCCGAGTAGGTCACATGGCCGAGCTGGTCCGCATCGAGAAGCGTCACGACTGGGCGCTCGTCACGCTGGACCGGCCGCCGCTGAATCTCTTCGTGCCCGAGCTCATCGCCAAGGTCCGTAGGACGTTCGAGGCGCTCGCGGGTGACCCGGGCGTGCGCGTGGCCGTGCTCACCGGCGCCGGACGCGCCTTCACCGCGGGCATGCAGGTGCAGGTCCTCCGGGACCTCACACCCGCCTCGGCCAAGACGCTGATCGCTTCGCTGCACGAGGCCATCCATGCCGTCCACGAGGCTCCGTTCCCGACGATCGCCATGGTCAATGGCCCGTGTCTCGGCGCCGGGTTCGAGCTCGCCATGGCCTGCGACATGCGCACGGCTGCAAGCGAAGCGCTGCTAGGGCTGCCCGAGGTGAAGGTAGGTTTGCCCTCGGTCATCGAGGCGGCCCTCCTGCCGGCGCTCGTCGGCCCCGGACGCGCGGCCGAGATCCTCCTGACGGGGGAGGCCGTGAGCGCCGCGCAGGCGCTCGAGTGGGGACTCGTGAACCGCGTCGCCCCGCCCGACAAGCTCGAGGCGGTGACGCTCGAGATCGTGGATCGGATTCTGGCGTGCGCGCCGAGCGCGATCCGTCTCCAGAAGGAGCTGATCGTCCGCTGGCGCCAGACGGACCTCGCCACCGCGATCCGCTACGGCATCAACGCTTTCGCGCAAACCTATGCTACCGATGAGCCGCGCGAGGCGGCGCGGGCTTTCCTCGACAAGCGCAAGCCCAGCTTCGACTGAGCGCTCGATGGAGCCTGTGAAGGCGGTCACGTTTGATTTCTGGGAGACCCTCGTGCAGGACTCGGCCGAGAACCTCCGGGGGCAGCGGGTGCTCCGCATCGGGGCGCTCCAGGACGTGCTCGGACGCGCGGGTCGGACCCTGAGCGAGTCCGAGGTCGAGGAGGCCTACAATCGCTCGGAGCGGCTGCTCGACGAGCGCTTCTGGTCTCGCCATCGCGATCCCCTCATCGAAGAGCAGGTCCGGCTCGTGCTGGACACGGCGGCGCCGGGAGTCACCGCGGGTCTTGCTCCGGCCCTCTTCGCAGACGCCGTGGCGGGCTATATCGATCCCGTCCTGCGCCTGCCGCCCGCGTTGCACCTGGGCGCGGCGGAGGCCGTCGCCGGCCTCGCCGCCCGCGGAATCGCCCTCGGCATCGTGTCGAACACGGGCCGCACGCCGGGAGTCATCCTCCGCAAGGTGCTGGAGCGCCACGACCTCCTGCGCCACTTCAGGGTGGCCTCCTACTCGGACGAGGTCGGCTATCGCAAGCCCGATGCGGAGATCTTCCACCGCACGCTGGCGGCTCTGGGGGCACAGGCGCGAGCGGCGGCGCATGTCGGTGACAACCCCGTGGCCGACGTGCGGGGCGCCCAGGGCGTCGGCATGCGCGGCGTCCACTTCGCCGCGGGAGGAGCGCCGGGCGCGACACACGCGGACCTCGTCGTCACGGACCTGCGCGAGCTCCTCGACCGTCTGGGAGTCTGAGTGCTCCGGGTTTTTCGTATTGCGTCATAACCTCCCAGCGAGTAACATCGCCCTTCGTGATGGATGTTACCGACCTCAAAGTAAAGATCAGAGATATCAAGGACTTCCCCAGTGAAGGCATCCTTTTCAAAGACATCACCACCCTGCTCAAGGACGGGCCGGCCTGGGCCTCGGTGATCGAGCACCTGGCCGCCAAGCATCGCCAGTCCAAGGTGGACGTGGTGATAGGCATCGAGTCACGAGGCTTCATCTTCGGCGGGGTGCTGGCGCAGCAACTGGGGGCGGGCTTCGTGCCCGTGCGCAAGAAGGGCAAGCTGCCCTCTAGGGTGATCGAAGAGGAGTACGCGCTCGAGTACGGCCGGGACGTGCTCGCCATCCACGAGGACGCCATCCGCAAGGGGCAGAAGGTCCTGGCCGTAGACGATCTCCTGGCCACCGGGGGCACCATGGCGGCGACCTTGCGTCTCATCGAGCGGCTTGGCGGCGCGGTCGTGGCCTGCGAGTTCCTCATCGAGCTGACATTTCTCAAGGGTCGCGAGCGGTTGAAGGGTTACCGCGTCGAGTCCCTCATCCAGTACGACTGAGACCCTGCCACCATGTGGAGGCCATCGACAATTGGTCGGCCGCCGTCGTCCTGACCACGCCCAAGCGCGCCCGGACCCTGGGTATCGCCCCGCTGGGGCGCATCGTTTCGTGGGGCGTCGCGGGGGTCGATCCGGATATCATGGGCATAGGGCCGGTGCCGGCCTCCCGGCAGGCCTTGCACCGGGCCGGCCTCGAGGTGCAGGATCTTGACCTGGTCGAGATCAACGAGGCTTTCGCCGCTCAGTATGTCGCCGTGGAGCGCGGCGCTGGGCCTGGACCGCGAGAAGTCGAACGTCAACAGCGGCGCGGTCAGGAGCCTGGAAGACTGCAGGGTCGTTATGGCCTCGCTTCCCTGTGCATCGGGGGCGGACAGGGCAACGCCATTGGTGGTGGAGGCGCTTCATGACTAAGCCGGTTCGAAGGG
>Ga0137375_10010082_pt1 | contig 11198 bp, 6 predicted proteins | sample SagtaG_24_FD_104936 | JGI IMG/M metagenome (GOLD analysis project Ga0137375, IMG submission 104936) | Vadose zone soil microbial communities from Sagehorn Ranch, Mendocino, California, USA - Sage1_R_113_16 metaG | ecosystem: Environmental > Terrestrial > Soil > Vadose zone | place: USA... | reverse complement strand
TCGCTCTTCCGCTGGACAGATTAGCTGCCAGGCGAATCGTTGCGGCCGGGAGCGCGCCTCGGCGACGATCATTCTCGCCGGGCGGCGAGCGCGTCCAAAGGGGATGAGCGTGCCCGCCGGCAACCTCCGCCCAGCCCTACACGACGGGAGGCTATTATGCGTCGGATCTTGTATGCCATTGTGGCCGCCATGTGGGTGGCCGGTGTGGTTGCACCGCGGACATCGTTGGCGGCCAATCTCACAACAACCACGATTCCCGTCCTGTTGAAGCCGTCGTGAAGCCGTCGTGAAGCCGACGTCGGTCAGGGTCGGTATTGAGCGGCGAGACGGTGAGGATCGACCTCGCCCATCCGATCTGATCTGGAGGGGCGTGCTGTTCGCCTGAGCCCCTGGCCGGATCAGCAGAGCCGCCGCCTATGGTCCGGGGGATGGCATCCCCGGGGCGTGAGGGAGGCTTGTGATGTTCGAATCGCTTGGCAGGTTCTTGTTTCGCCGTCGCCGTTGGGTGCTGGCCGCTGCCGGCGTGTTCGTGGTCGTGGCGGCGGTGTGGGGGACGGGCGTGTTCGGCTCGCTTGGCGGCGCCGGCTTCGAGGACCCCGACAGTGACTCGGCGCGGGCCGCCCAGCAGGCCAAGCGGGTGTTCGGCCGCCACCAGGCCGATGTGGTCGTGCTCTACTCAAGCCCCACCCTCACCGTGGACGATCCGGCGTTTCGGACCGCGGCGCAGCGCACCCTGGGCGCGCTGCCGCGCCGGTACGTGGCCAAGGTGACCAGCTACTGGGACACCGGGGCGCCACAGCTGGTGTCGACCGACCGGCACGCCACCTATGCGGTGCTGGAGCTGGCCGGCGCCGACGGCGACGCCCGCGAGGAGGCGCTGGAGGAGGTCACCGACGAGCTGGCCGCGCCGGGCCTTCGACCAGGCTGGGCGGAGCGGTCGCCATCGACCACGACATCGACACCCAGGTGGCAAAAGACATCGCCCGGGCGGAGACCCTGTCGACGCCGCTGCTGGTGGTGCTGCTGGTGGTGGTGTTTGGTGCGCTGGCCGCGGCAGGCATGCCGCTGCTGGTCGGCGGGCTGGCCATCCTCGGCGCGTTCACCGCGCTGCGACTGCTCACCATGGTCACCGACGTGTCGGTGTTCGCCATCAACATCGTCACCATGCTGGGCCTGGGCCTTGGCATCGACTACGCACTGTTCATCGTCAGCCGGTTCCGCGAGGAGCTGGCCACCCAGCCGGCCGGGCGCCAGGGCACCCAGGACGCGCTGGCCCGCACCGTCGCCACCGCCGGGCGCACGGTCGCCTTCTCCGGGGTGACCGTGGCGATCTCGCTGGCGGGCCTGCTGCTGTTCCCACAGATGTTCCTGCGCTCCATGGGCTTTGGCGGCATCGCGGCGGTGCTGGTCGCGATGGTGGCCGCGCTGACGGTGCTGCCCGCGCTGCTTGGGGTGCTCGGCCCGCGCATCAACGCAGGCTCCATCCCCTGGCTGCGGCGCCGGCCGGACCGGGCGGCGGACGGCGCCGGTGGGTGGTCCCGGGTCGCGCGCAGCGTCATGCGCCGGCCGCTGGCCTACGTGGTGGTGATCGTGGCCGCGCTGCTCGCGCTCGGCCTGCCGTTCCGCAACGTGGCATTCGGCGGCATCGACGCCCGCGCGCTGCCCGCCACCACCGAGAGCCGCCAGGTCAGCGAGACCCTTGACCGGGACTTCACCCGCAACGCCACCACCCAGGTCACGGTGGTCATCTCCGACGCGGACACCGCCAGCGTGCGCGGCTACGCCGAGCGGCTGGGCGCGGTGCCTGGGGTGACCGCTGCGGAGGTCACCCAGACCTCGGCGGCCACCAGCCTGATCGCGGTCCGCTACGACGCCGACCCGATCTCGGCTCGGGCCCGCCAGCTCGTCGCCGACGTGCGGGCGGTGCCGGCGCCGGCCGGGTCGCGGGTGCTGGTCGGCGGGGACACCGCCGAGCTGGTGGACCTGCTCCAAAGCCTCGGGCGCACCCTGCCGTGGATGGCCGCCTTCGTCGGCCTGGTCAGCTTCGTGCTGCTGTTTGTGGCGTTCGGGTCGGTGCTGCTGCCGCTCAAGGCGATCGCGATGAACCTGCTGTCGCTGACCGCGTCCTTCGGCGCGCTGGTGTGGATCTTCCAGCAAGGCCACCTGTCGGGGCTGCTGGGCTTCACCCCCACCGGCACCGTGGAGGCCACCCAGCCCATCCTCATGCTGGCGATCGCGTTCGGCCTGTCCATGGACTACGAGGTCTTCCTGCTGTCACGGGTCCGCGAGCAGTGGGACCGCACCGGCGACAACACCACCGCCGTCGCCGGCGGGCTGCAGCGCACCGGCCGGATCATCACTAGCGCGGCGCTGCTGCTGGTGGTGGTGATCGGGGCGTTTGCCACCTCGGGCATCACCTTCATCAAGATGATCGGCGTCGGCATGATCATCATGCTCGTCATCGACGCCACCGTGGTCCGGGCGCTGCTGGTGCCCGCCACCATGCGGCTGCTGGGCCGCTACAACTGGTGGGCACCACCACCACTGGCACGGCTCTGGCAGCGGTACGGGCACCGCGAGCAGGGCCAACCACCCGCTCCGGCCGCGCCGCCGATCGTCCCAGAAGTGCCCGTCGCCGCTGACCGCCCGACACCCGCTGACCAGCCTACTGACAGCCGCTGAACGTTTCGTGCCGACGCCACCGTCGGGGCAGCGCTGCTGACATGGCACCAACCACGGCCAGGTCTGGAGGTTTGAATCGCCCCGGGTTCGTGGAGGCCTCCATCAAACCCAGAGCAGTTCAGGGCCTCGAGCCAGTGCGTCCGCGCCTCCCCTCCTCCAGCCGGCCGAGCTCCCGCAGGGTCAGGCCAAGCTCCCGCAGGCTCTCGGCCTCGCCGTGGGAGTCGCCCAGCTCCCGGCGGATGGCCAGGCTCTCCCGCAGGCAGGCCAGCGCCTGGTCATAGCGCGCCTGCCGCTCGTAGACAATGCCAAGGTTGCCCAGGCTGTGGGCCTGGCCGTGGCGGTCGGCCATGCCTCGGCGGATGGCGAGGCTCTCGTTCAGGCAGGCCAGCGCCTCCTCGTAGCGGCCCTGTCGCTGATGGAGCTCGCCGAGGTTGGCCAGGCTGCCGGCTTGGCCGCGGCGGTCGCCCAGCTCCTGGCAGATGGCCAGGCTCTCCTGTAGGCAGGCCAGCGCCTCCTGGTAGCGGCCCTGCCACTGGTAGATATTGCCGAGGTTGCCGAGGCTGAGGGCTTGGCCGGTGGAGTCGTCCAGCTCGCGGCGGATGGTCAGGCTCTCGTGCTGGCAGGCCAGCGCCTGGTCGTACCGTCCCTGGCGCCGGTGGCCGGCGCCGAGGTCATTGTGGGCCTGGGCCTGAGCGGCCAGGTCACCCACCCGGCGGGCGACCCCGAGGGCGATCTGGTTGGCCTGCGCCCACTCCCTCCGATGGCTGCGTACCCAGAAGAACCCGAACAGCGCCTGCGCGAGCTGGATCGCCAGCTCGGCGGCCACGCCCGGGGTGGCCGCCGCCTGCCGTACCGCGGCCAGCAGGTTGGCCCGCTCAGCCTCCAACCACCCAAGCGCCGCCTGCTCGTCGGCGAACTCCAGCCCACCCTTGCGCCAACGGTCGTCGGCCCGTTCCAGGCGATAGTCACCCGGGCGCAGCAACGCCAGCGTCTGCCACGCGCTCGCCACATAGAACCCGATCGCACGGGTCAGCGTGGCGGCTCGCACGGGCTCGGGATGGTGCTGCCAGGCGAGCTCGCGGGCGTACAGGCGCAGCAGGTCATGCAGGCGGTAGCGGCCCGGCGCCGGCGTCTCCAGCAGCTGCGCGTCCACCAGCCGCTCCACCACCCGCCCGGCGGCGTCCTCCGACTGGTCCAGCAGCCGCGCGGCGACCGGCACGCCCACCTCCTGGCCGTCCGGCACCCCGAGCAGCCCAAACGCCTCGGCCGCCGCCCGATCCAGCGCCTCAGGACCCTCCCGTAGCTGCTGGTAGGACACCTGGAAGCTGGCCCGCACCCCGACCTCGGCCAGCTGCAGCTCGTCCAGGCGGCGCTGGGCGTCGACCAGCCGCCCGGCCAACGCTTGCACGGGCCAGCCCGGCCGTGCCGCCAGCCTAGCCCCCGCGATCCGCAGCGCCAACGGCAGGTACCCGCAGCAGCGGGCGACCTCGGCGGCCGCCTGCGGCTCGGCGGCGACCCGAGCGTGGCCGGCCAGCCGGCCGAGCAGCTCGACCGCTTCGGCGGCTGGCAGGACGTCCAGGAGCAGGTGCCTGGCGCCGTCCAGGGCCGACAGGACCCCGCGGCTGGTCACCAGCACCCCACAGCCCGGGCTGGCCGGCAGCAACGGGGCGATCTGGGCGGCGTCGGTGGCGGCGTCCAGCACCACCAGCAGGCGCCGGCCGGCCACCCGGGAGCGGAATGCGGCGCTGGCCTCCTCCAGGTCGGTGGGGATGGCGGCGGGGTCGGTGCCGAGCGCACGCAGGAACCGGCCAAGCACCTCCAGGGGCTGCAGGGGTTGCAGGCCGGCGGTGGCGCCGTGCAGGTTCATATACAGCTGCCCGTCGGGAAACCGTTCGGCCAGCCGGTGGGCGGCGTGGACCGCCAAGGCGGTCTTGCCCACCCCAGGCGACCCTGACAGCGCCACGATCGGAACCCTCAGATCGTCGGCGAGCAGCTGCTTGATCTGGTCGACCAGCCCGACGCGGCCGACGAAGTCGGCCACCTCCAAGGGAAGCTGGGACGGCCTGGCCCAGGCGTGGGGCCGGGCGGGGGTAGCGGGGCCGCGAGCGCGGGGTCGCTGGCGAGGATGGCCTGGTGCAGCGCACGCAGCTCAGGTCCGGGGTCGACGCCCAGCTCGTCGGCCAGCAGTCGGCTGACGCGCTGGTAGGCCTGCAGCGCATCGGCCTGCCGGCCGCAGCGGTACAGCGCGGTCATCAGCTGCGCCCAGAACTGCTCTCGCAGCGGGTGCCGGTCGGTCAGGGCCCGCAACTCGGCCACCAGCTCGGCGTGCCGGCCAAGCGCAAGGTCCGCCTCGATGCGACGGTGCAGGGCGTCCGAGCGCTGCTCGGCCAACCGCGCGACCGCGTCGCGGTGCAGCAGCTCCGACGGCACGTCCGCCAAGGGCTCGCCGCGCCACCGCGCCAACGCCTGCCGCAGCGCCGCCGCCTCACTGTGGCGGTCCCCCGTGCCGGCCGCGTCGCGGGCCTGCGCCAGCAGCAGCTCGAACCGGCCGACATCGACATCGCCAGGCACCACCGCGAGCACGTATCCCTCAGGGTGGCTCTGGAGCAGCTCGGTGCCGCCGAGGAGTTTGCGCACTCGCGCGACATAGGTCTGGACGACCTTGCGCGGGTCGGCCGGCAGGGCGTCGCCCCAGATCGCCTCGGCCAGTTTGTCCACCGTGGCCAGCTCACCGGCGCGCAGCAGCAGGACAGCCAGCAGCACCCGGTGCTTGGCGGACGGGATCGGCACCGGCCGGCCCCCGTCCACGACCTTCAGCGGGCCGAGCAACCCAAACTCCACTGGTCCCTCGCTTCCCCGTGTATACCTGCGCAGTTTCGCCGTCACGCCTCGATCTGCGCAACGTCGACCTGAGCAACGCGGACCGACGGTCGTTGCTGCTCGTTGGCGGCCAATCTCACAACAACCACGATTCCCGTCCTGTTGAAGCCGTCGTGAAGCCGACGTCGGTCAGGGTCGGTATTGAGCGGCGAGACGGTGAGGATCGACCTCGCCCATCTGATCTGGAGGGGCGTGCTGCAGAGCTCCGCATCTCCACATCCTGGGTGGGTGCGTGCCCGATAGGGAGGAGATCCATAGATACAGTCAGTTCGAGCGACGGCACCACGATCGCATTCGATCGGTTGGGTGACGGCCCGGCTGTCCTCTTGATTGGCGGTGGTCGCCGACTACGAAGCCGAGATGATCCCCCACGGCTTCGCCCGCGTCGCCGGCTCTCTGGCCCAAGAAGAGGAGGCCCGCAATGTTCACAGCCCTGAACGCCATCCAAGACGACTGGGATCCAGGACCTCAAGGGGGCCTATGGCGTCAAGCTCTACGGAGCTTCGCCGTAGTTGGTGATTCATAAGGTGAGGCCCGTCGGCGCGAGGAAGCTGCAGCAAATCCGGGTCACGGCGGGCACGAATGGAGCCGACCTGGGCGGTGGCGATCAGCTCTTGGCGGTCGGCATGGCAGTGGTTGGCCTGCTCGCAACCCTTGAGATTGGCCCACAGTGGCTCGCCCGCATCGCATTGAGCTTCGGCGCGTACGCCGACAGATGCTCACAGGTCCAGGATCTTCCGGCGGCCGTCGCCGTTCGTCGCGATGGCCAGGACCGCGGCCACGTTCGTGATCCTTCCGCCTCCCGACACTTGAGGGCCAGCGCGCCGAGCCGCAGGTAGGTGTCGGGACCGGCGCGCCCAAGGGGATGGGGCGTGAGCGACGGGCCGAACGGAGACGTGCGGGTGTACTTCAGCTCGATCGAGGGAGAAGGTTATCGCGGACCGCAGGAAGGAGAACGGGTGACTTGGACGCGGGGTCTAGCTCAGGTCTAGCTCATGACGGTTCCCCTTGAGTCAGCGGCAGGCGTGAGGCGCATGCGGAAATGAAGCGAGAACGGCAGCTGATGCCGGCTGGACGCGCGCGCCGCTGGCTGACGAGGCTCGGCATGGCCGTGGCCGTCCTCGCCGTGCTGGCGAGTGGGATCTACGCGTGGGCGTGGGCCTCGACGGGCCGCTCCGGGCTGGCGCGCGCGGTCATGTGGCGTGACGCCGATGTGAAGGACTATCTCCGGTTCCCTTCACGCATCATCAGGGCGGGCCGTCCGCTGCCTCTGGGCCGCGAGCCGCGAGACGTCGAGTCGCTGGCTGCTCCGATGACACCCGGAGGCGACCTGCGTGCCTTTCTGGCGCGGACGAAGACGGCCGCGTTCGTGGTCTTCTCTGGAAACAGCGTCATCTACGAGCGTTACTTCAACGGGTATCACGCCGATTCCACCGTGACGACGTTCTCCGTGGCGAAGTCGTACGTCGCGACGCTGGTGGGCTTGGCGCTGGACCGCGGCGCCATCTCGAGCATCGACGATCCGATCACCAAGTACATCCCCGAGCTGCTGAAGCGCGACGAGCGTTTCGGTCGTATCACTGTCCGGAACCTGCTGACGATGTCGTCGGGGCTGCGGTGGGAAGAGAAGGGTCTTCCGTGGAGCGACGACGCGGTCTCCTACTACGGAACCGATCTGCGGAGGGTCGCGGTCGAGCATACCGGGGTTGTTGCGCCGCCCGGTCAGAGGTTCTCCTACAACCCGTACAACGCGTTGCTGCTGGGGCTCGTCTTGGAGCGCGCCACCGGAACGCGTGTCAGCGATCTGATGCAACGGCAGCTTTGGCAGCCGATGGGCGCCGAAAGCGACGCCTCCTGGAGCCTGGACTCCAAGGCGGACGGCTTTGAGAAGATGGAGAGCGGTCTCAACGGCCGGGCGGTCGACCTCGCAAGGCTGGGCCTGCTGTACCTGCACGGTGGCGCGATGAACGGCAAGCAGATCGTGCCGCGGAACTGGGTCACCGAGTCCACGGCGTTCAGTGACGCGTCCGATCCTTCAACCCGATATCAGTACCAGTGGTGGACGTACCGCGACCCCAAGGTGGGCGACTGGTTCCTTGCTCGCGGGAACAAGGGCCAATTCATCGCGGTCTTCCCACGTCGGGGCCTCGTGATCGCTCGATTCGGCATCGACTTCGGCTATGAAAGCTGGCCGGCACTCTTTCCAAAGATCGCGGCCGCCATCACTCACGGGTAGCAGGCCGCGCGACGAGACCAGCCTGGCATGGGACCTGTCCGAAGGTTCATCGCTACACGCCTCCAAGAGGCGCCCGCGCCCACTTCGAGCGTGCCCTGGCCATCCGCGAGACCCGCCTGGGCGCCGATCACCCTACGGGAGCTTCGCGGTAGTTGGCGATTCACAGAGAGAGGCCAGTCCGCGCAAGGAAACCCCGCAGCAAATCCGGGTCACGACGAGCACGAATCGAGCCGACCTGGGCGGTCGCGATCACCCCTGGCGGTCGGCGCACCAGCGTGGCCGGCCCAGTGTGGCGGCGCGGCTGGCCAGGGAGCACGTCGCTGAACGCCTGGGCGGAGCCGTGGCTGCCTGGTCCCAGCGAGCACCGTGGCGAGGATCGCGACCCCGAACACTCCGCCGAGGAACCGCAGCATGTTGAACGTGCCGGATGCCTTGCCGATTTCGTTGGTTGCACCCAGCCAATGACGGCGTTCTGGGCGGCGGGCATGACCATCGAAACGCCGACACCGGCCCCGATCAGCGGCGCGACCAGCTTGGGGAAGGTGATTCGCGTGTTGTCGCTGCGTTGTCAGGATTCTGTCAGGGAGCTTTCTCAGAGCCAGACAAGGTCGGCGCTGCTCCAGGTATGGGTGTATCGCCCCTCCGACACGAACTATTCGGATACCAGCGCCTCACCACCACCCTGGCGCTCTGAGCAGCGGCGACAGCGGACGACCCTCTCGCCATGGTGTGTCTGTGGCACGCTGCCGAGCGGCCCGTGGCCGTTGTGACCGTTGCCAGCAGGGCCTGACAACAGGTCGGGGAGCGCTGGGCATCCCTCGCATGCAAACGCCGGTCGCCACACCGTCGATCGCAAGATGCACCGCCTCCTTGGTGAGGGACATGAGGCTTGGCTGCCCTGCCCGGCGGCGCCGACCGCGACCAGGAAGGCGACGGTGGCGCGCTCGGGGTCTTCGAGGCCGGCCGTCAGGCTGATGACTGCTTTGCCCGCCATGGATGCCTCCTCGTGGGAGGAGGTCAGCCGTCCAGTCGGGCGTTCCACCTTGACGCCGACGCGGGCGCCGCTCGCGCGGAGATCGCCGAGCGCATCGTGGTGGGTGGTGACGCGCCGGCCCTTGGTCGGCCCGGCCGCCGCCAGTAGCATCGCCCCGGTGCCCACCGACGCCACCCAGCGGCAGGATGGGCCAGCTCGGCAAGGCGTGCCGACAGGACTCCGGCCTGGACCCTCATGTCAGGTCCCTCGCGGGGTCCGGTCCAGGGCGAAGCTAACCTCCGGCCGGCTACGCGCTGCAATGTAGAGCGGCCACGGCGATTGTGCAGCACAGCGGCCGCTTCCCGGCCGACGACGGGCGTACGCCTGAGCCTCAAGACTGGGTTGGTGATCATCCCGCACCTACCGAGGTGACCGATGCCTGCGTTGTCTGTCCTGCCCGCGCTGATCGCCGGCGAAGGGAGGTGACCCCAAGAGGACGGCTGGCACCAGGGTTTGGTCCGCTGCGCGCTTCGGACGATCCCTTGGTTGTGCCAGTTGGACGACCTGCACTGCCATGGCGACTCTCGCGTACGACCCAAGGTCCGCAATGAAGAGAGAAAGGAGCCCAGGAATGCGAAGGCGACTGCTGGCCGTTGTCAGCCTTGCCTTGGTCCTGATGGCCCTCGCCCTGCCGGCACGCGCCGCCGGGGTGTAGACCCAGCACGTGAAATTCAAGGGCCAGACCGCGCAGGCGCAGTTCTCCTCAACCCAGGGATGCGTCCAAACCGATGTCTTCGTTGTCGCCTCCGACGGCCTTGCCAAGCTCGACCCGGGCGGGCCCGAAGCGGTGTCGGGGGGCGAGACCTTCATTTCCCAGTTCGACGTCTGCACCCAGACCCAGCTGCGAACCGCCTTCGGCTTTGCGGTGTTGGCGCCTGCGGAGTTCCAGATCGACGAGCAGCTCACCGCGGCGACCTTGACCGCGACCATCGAGGTGTCCGACTCGGTGTCCGGCGCCTCCTTCCCGGTGCACGTCAGCGTGCGCTGGACCGGGTTCGGCGACACCTTCCGTGACGCCTACACCACCCACGAGGAGGAGCCGGGGTTCAAGGTAAACAGCTATTTTGACGGTACCTTCCGGCAGGCCACGGCGTCCGGCACCGTCTCGGACGGGACCACCAACTTCACCCCTGAGCCCGCGCTCCTTACCACCGGGAATACTATTTTGGGATCCATCAAGGTGGGCGAGGTCGACATCGCCTACCAGTAGCACCGGCCAGGGAGGCACGGCCGGCTTGGCGACCGGGCCCTGGACCTGCACGCCTCCAACGCCTGAGCACGGCCGCCGCCTTGCTGGCATGCTCTGGTCCCACATCACCGTTTCGGCTCAGGTGAGCCATCAGAATGGCGCTACCAGCGGGCCGCGATGGCGATGATGTCGGGTGGGAAGCCGGCGATGGCCGAATCGTGGGGTGGCAGCGGGGCGAGGGGCGGCGGGTTCTCTCGCCAGCAGTCTTGCTGCTCCGGGTTGGTCACCGTCAATGCAGCAGTCCCAGCCCCATCGGCAGGGCAGGGTGCCGGGAACCTGGCAAGCCCTGTTTGGGTGGGAGGGCGCCGGCGGAAAAGGACCCTGTGGGGGCACGGACACCTCGCTGGCAGCCTCCTGCACTTGGGAGGGTGGCGGGACGGGACGCCACTATCACGGGGGCGGCGCGCCGCCGGGTGTCGCTGCGGCTACGCCGAGGGTGGTAGGACCGAGTACATCCCCGGGCGGATTCCAGCGATCCCGGCGCGTCCTATGGTGGCCGGTATGGATGTCGCCCGTTGGCAGGGGGTCGGCCGTGCCGTGTTGGCCGACGCATTGCCGGCCGTGGCCGCAGGCGCGGTGATGGTGCTCGGGTCGGGGCCGGCGGCGATGGGGGAGGTCCCGCCGCGCCGTCCCCTGGATGCGCTGGCGTACGGGCTGATGGGGGTTGCGGCGGTGGTGCTGGTGGGGCGGCGGTGGTGGCCGCTGGGGGTGCTGGCGACCACGGCAGCGGCGAACGTCGCCTTCCTCGCGCTCGAGTACCCGCACGGGCCGATCCTGCTGGCGATGAGCGTGGCGATGTATGCGGTCGCGGCTCGGTTGCCGGTGGGGCCGTCCCTGGCCGCCTGTGGGGTGACCATGGTGGCCGTCGTCATCCCAGACCTGGTGGTCACCGATCCGGAGCGGCTGCCGATCGAGGCGCCGGTGCTGCTGGCGGTGTTGTCTGGGCTGCTGCTGCCGCCATGGGCGATCGGCACGGTGGTGCGGCTCGGTCGAGAGGCCACCCGGCGTGCCCGCCAGGACGAGACGCGACGGCGCGGCTACGAGGAGCGGCTGCGGATCGCCCGGGAGGTCCACGACGTGGTAGGGCACGGCTTAGCTGTGATCAACCTGCAGGCCGC
>Ga0137375_10010079_pt1 | contig 11203 bp, 12 predicted proteins | sample SagtaG_24_FD_104936 | JGI IMG/M metagenome (GOLD analysis project Ga0137375, IMG submission 104936) | Vadose zone soil microbial communities from Sagehorn Ranch, Mendocino, California, USA - Sage1_R_113_16 metaG | ecosystem: Environmental > Terrestrial > Soil > Vadose zone | place: USA... | reverse complement strand
TCGGCAACATTTTTCCTACAGGATTTCAGCTTTTGATTTCTATGCATATTCCGGACTATTTCTAATTGTCGCGATTTTGACATACAGCCCATTTTTCTTCGGTGGCTCGTTGATGTGCTTTGCGACAGGGTTGAAACACAGCCTACTGGCAAGGAAAACAAAAGCAAATTCTTTGCAAGCGACAGAGTCCCAGGCATGAAAACTATTTACAAAGATGATTATTTGATAGTTGTAGATAAACCCGCGGGGCTGCCTGTGCTTCCCGAAGGTTGGGATAAAGAGGCGCCCTATCTTGTAAAGCAACTCGACGAAGAATATAAAAAGATCTGGGTTGTTCACCGCTTGGATAAATTCACCAGCGGTGTGATGGTTTTTGCGCGGACGGCTGAAGCGCATCGCGCGCTGAATATAGAATTTGATAAACATGAAACAGAAAAGATTTACCATGCGATTTTGGTGGGCGTCCCTGCATGGAACGAGAAAACTGCGAAGCATCCACTAAGAGTCAATGTGGGACACAAACACCGCACAATGGTTGATGATAAAAACGGGAAACACTCTGAGACGCGCTTCAAAGTCCTTAAGCGATATCAGGCTAACGTCCTGCTCGAAGCGAGACCGATGACGGGACGCACCCATCAGATCAGGGTCCACGCGTACGCGTTGGGATATCCCTTGCTTGGAGATACCCTTTACAGCGCACCCGAAGCTCCACCTGCACTCGGCGGGGAATCAGATCTCATCTCGCGTCCAGCGTTGCATGCTTATTCATTAACATTTACGCATCCTGAAAGTGGGAAACGATTGACATTTACCGCATCCTATCCAAAAGATTTTAAACTTGCTTTGAAACAACTTACACAAACAGTACACATTACGGATGCCGGTTAACAATTAACAGTATTGATTCTTGTGGTATCCTTTCAAAATCATGATCCTAAATTTACCTAAACTACGAATCCTTCCCATTGAATCTGTAGTACTCCATGAAGATCATGATATGCAAAGGTCAACGCCGCTAATCAACAAGTTGCGCGCACAAGGTATCTTGCGTAACCCACCCATTGTCATGCCATTGCAGGATGGTACAGGCCGCTATACTGTGCTTGATGGCGCGAACCGGGTCACCTCATTACAGGAAATGGAATTTCTTCACATTGTGGCACAGGTCGTGGATGCAGATGACCCTCATGTGGTCCTCCATACTTGGAACCATGTCGTTTGGGGTATGAGTTCACGGACTCTGATGAGCGGGATTCGAAAAGTCCCAGATATTAAACTAAAAAAAATAAACAGGGAAAGATCAACGAAACCGCCAGTGGGCGCGTTTGCGCAGATCCGGCTGGCAGATGGCTCGATCTACCTTCTGATCCTTCCAAATGGATTGTTTGCAGAGGTACAGGCATTGCACGGTATCGTCAATTGCTACAAAGATCGGGCCTCACTAGACCGGACCAGCCAGACGCTGTCCGAATCCATCCGAAGCACATATCCTGATCTGACCGCGCTGATCATCTTCCCGCGTTTCGAGATCAGAACCATTTTAACACTCGCTGGTCGAGGCTCTTTGCTTCCAACCGGCATCACGCGCTTTACCGTTTCGCCGCGCGCTCTGCATTTGAACTATCCGCTGCATGAACTTTCCAGTTGCAAACCTTTAGAATATAAAGAAGCTTACCTGCAGCAGTGGATTCAAGATCGGACAGTAAATAAAGGCGTACGTTATTACGCTGAAGCCACGTTCCTCTTTGACGAGTAGACCAGCGACTAGCACACTAGCAAACTAAAAATGGAATTCTTTTTCCCCGAAGATAATCTTATTCGTGCGACACCAGAAGAAACCCAGATCAGTGATCTCAAAGCGGAGCCGTATCCCGATGGATACCGTTTGCGCATTAACATCGAGATTACACCGTTCCAGAAACGTCCCTACATTGAACTGATAATTACGGACTCCGAGGGTGAAGAGGTCACGTCCACGAGTATTGTTGAGCCAATGGGTTGGAAAATCGAATTAACGATGCATATTCGCGGCGAATTGAAAAATCCTTATACACTCACAGCAAAACTCTTTTATCCAGACGGTCCGACTGCCGAACCGCGCCAGGTTACATTTGATGTGAAACCGCCTCCCGCCGATACCGATCCGGCTACCGATTAATAGTCATCACCTATGCTCTTGCGCAATTCCGCTAAAATCCTAACTATATTGATCACTCTTCTCCTGCCATTCGCCTGCGCACCGGAGATAGGTAATAATTTCACACCTAGAGCCTCACTTGAACCAACGTCCACGCCGCCTCCAGAGCCAATCGAATTCAAAGGTAGTTCAGAACTCATCATTCTCTCCATTGAAGAAGTCGGTTATGCTCATCTCTTTGCTTATCAAGCGGAAAGCCTGCCATTCACGCGCATTACCTCAGGTAATTGGAACGACATCACACCTGCCCTCAGTCCGGATCGCAAACAACTAGCCTTTGCATCTGACCGTAATGGGTACTGGGATTTATACCTGCTCAACCTAGAAAACGGTGAAATTACACAGCTTACAGATACCCATGATTACGACGCAGCCCCCTCATGGTCGCCCGATGGCCAGTGGTTGGTCTATGAAACATACATTGGCGACAATCTTGAAATTGCCTTGCTTTCGCCAAGTGACCTTAGCCAGCCACCGATTCGACTCACGCAAAACGCTGCGTCTGATCACTCCCCCACTTGGGCACCAGATGGAAGGCATATAGCCTTCGTCTCTTCGCGCGGCGGCGATAGTGATATTTGGCTGGCGAATCTCGACTTAGCCGGTGATGACCGCTACCAAAACATAAGCAACACACCGGATGCCTCAGAGGACTATCCGGTATGGAACGATGACGGCTCACAACTGCTATGGGCGTCCATATCACAGAAATTCGGTTTCAGCGGCATTTACATCTGGCAAGCAGACAATCCCACGCGCACTGCGCGTTGGGTAGGTGATGGAAATATCGGCACATGGAACGAAGCCGGTGACCAGATTGTCGCCGTGACCGATGGTCCTAACCAACAATATCTAACTTCTTATGATCTCAAAGGTAATTTGTTTCTTGCGTCCATCCCTATACAGGGACGTGTGCGTGGCATAGTTTGGGGACAGGCCAATCTGCCAAATCCTTTGCCTGCGTCATTTGCTCAGGCGGCAGATATTACGCCTCACGCCCTCTGGGTCCCAGCCATCACGCCCGTGACAGATGTTCCCAACCAGCGTTGGTATCTGGTAAATCTGGCAAACGTGCAAGCGCCTTATCCAGAATTGCACGATCTTGTAGATGAGGCTTTCGTAGCTTTACGAGAGCGCATGGTGGATGAAACTGGCTGGGATGTTCTTGCTAGTCTTGAAAATGCATTTATTCCTATCACGGCTTCACTTGATCCTGGTTATGAAGAAGATTGGCTATATACTGGCCGCGCCTTCGCCATTAACTCTCTCATGGCAAACGCGGGGTGGATGGTCGCGTTACGAGAAGACGTAGGCGCGCAGACCTACTGGCGTGTATATATCCGTTGCACCATTCAGGATGGCTCGATTGGAGAACCAATCCACAACGCGCCCTGGGATTTAAGCGCAAGGTATGATCTCGATCCACTAACTTATGAGCAGGGTGGCAAATATGCACCTGTTCCTCCCGGCTATTGGCTAGACGTGACCGCCCTGGCTCAGACCTATGGCTGGGAACGTTTGCCATCCCTTCCCAACTGGCGTACCTATTATGGAGGGACACGTTTCACTGAATTTGCCCTCACCGATGGATTAGATTGGTACTCTGCCATGCTTGAACTTTATCCTCCGGAAGCACTCATCACTCCGACTCACGTCCTGCCTCCGACTATGACACCGACTCGTACCCCCACGACGACTGCTACCAAGCCACCCACACGGACGCCGCGTAACACCTTAACGCCGAGTGGTACGCCAACCGCTACGAACACTGCCACAGCCACGCCTACCCCACCGACGGTGATTCCATGAGAACGGTTCATCGTCATTGCGAGGAGAGCGTTCGCCTGCCCCCATGGTTTTTTCGAGGTCCCGACGAAGCAATCTCCTCCCGAAATAAGAGATTGCTCACCTGCGCTGCATTAAACGCCCCGTCCTGGCCCAGACGGGACAGGGCAGTGCAATGCAAGTGCCGCCGCTGCGCTCCTCGCGACCCCGCCAAAAGCAGGCGGGGCATTGGCGTGATTTTCCTATTTGCGCTTCTTATCGTTTCCTGTTCACCTGCTGGTGGGATTAACCAAGTGCCAGTTGTCGCCCCTATCGCGGTCACTCCTGATGGTGCCCCAATTGAAGGGACACAAATCCCGACACCTGAACCGTTTCGTTTAACATTGCCCACTCCAGGCTCAGAACCGATTTCAGGTTGGCGTCCACCGCTTTATCCTGTGCCATGGGCAATGTCACCTTATGATCATTTTTATTTTGTGCGACCAATCGCGGCGGATCAGGTCAACTGGCCTTTGGCTAATTATCGTTACGGTGGCATTTTCTTTGCGCCCAATATCGTCCACACTGGTGTAGATATTGATGCGCCTGAAGGCTCGCCAGTTTTTGCAGCCGGTCCTGGTACCGTCGTTTGGGCTGGCTGGGGATTATTTACCGAAGCGCCCGATAACTTGTCAGATCCATATGGACTGGCTGTTGCCATTCAACACGATTTCGGATTCCAGGAGCAACAACTTTATACGGTCTATGCTCATATGAGCAAAATAACCACAGTATTGGGGCAGCATGTGAATACGGGTGACCAGATAGGGTTAGTCGGCTCGACCGGTGCAACCACCGGTCCACATTTGCATTTTGAAGTCCGCTTCCCAAACAATTCTTTTGACGACACGTATAACCCTGAATTATGGATTGCGCCGCCACAGGGTTGGGGTGTGTTAGTTGGGCGAGTAATGGATACTAGAGGCCTAACCATAGAACATCTTGAAGTAGCTGTGAAATCGGAAGAGACAGGTATCACACGCGTGGTCAAATCGTATGGCGGCGCACCAACCAACAGCGATCCATACTACAAGGAGAACGTTGTACTCGGTGACCTTCCTGCTGGGATATACAAAATTACATTGCATTATGAAGATGAACGCAACCCACTCAAAGACAAGGATCCACAGACATGGGTAGAAATTTACCCTGGTCAGGTGACTTACTTTACGTTTAAGGGTAACCTTGGCTTTGGCCTTTCTCGTCCGCCCGTTCCCACCCTCGACTTTTTGCCGACTGTTGTTTCAACAACTCCCACTCCGACACCATAACCCTTCTCCCTTTAGGAAAGGAAACGGGGGACAACACCGTGACACACTGATTATCTGCTATACTTTGACAAGGGAGATTTGCCATGACTTCGAAGTTTTCTCCACAGCGATATTTCTGCACTGTTCTTATAACTCTCTTGGCTGCCTGTGGACCTCTCGTCCCAGAGCAGATAGGCACTCCGACGGCAACGAGCGCGCCGAATTTCACACCTGTTATTCAAGGCTCGACTGTACGACCGGCAAAGACTCCGCTCGTCCTTTCGCCGACGCCGCTCCCACTATTACCCCTTGATAATCTCCGGATGGCTTATATTGTAGATGGCAACTTGTATATTCAAGATGGCAGTAATGCACCAATACCGCTGACTAATAGCCGAGCGGATCTAGACCCGATCTTCTCGGATGATGGCGAAAAGATTGTCTTTTATCGTGGAAAGATTAATGACAACAATAATGTATATTCAATCAACGCAGATGGGAGCCAGGAACAGGCACTAATAACAAATGACTGGTTGACCACCCTTGGATCGGGAACAAAAGCCGGACCTCTGGCCTTTGTTCCTAGTACCCATCGACTAATGTTTAATACCTATCTATGTGCAGAAGATTTATCTTTAGGTTGCACCACAGGTCTTTTTCTGGTGGACACAGATACAGGTGGAATCAAGGAATTGCTGCCTCCTAGCTCAGCAGGTTATTTGCCCTTCGGTGGTGGTTCACCTTGGCGTGGTAATTTTAAGGTATCTCCTGATGGGGAATTGTTGTCGGTTGCAATGTCAGGGCACATAGACATATTCAACATAGACGGTAAGGTCATCCGCCGCAACATCATGACATACACGCGCAGTACGCCTATCGAGCTCTTTCCAAGAGTGTACTGGCTTCCCGATATAAGCGGACTAATTGTAGCTCTCCCTGCCGAAAGCAATTATGGCGGGGGATATGAGATATCACCTACCTATAGTGTGTGGCGATATTCATTTGATCGCAACACAGCAGTTCAAATACCGTTAGAACCCTCTCCAATGTGGATATACATGGAATGCAGCGATGTTATGTATGTCTCGCCAGATGGGAACTGGGTTATTTTCAATCGTTTGGAAGATAATGCACAACTCTATGCCGGGAACCTGAGCAATTGGCACACTCAGTCGTACCAAATGGGTATAGATTGCTCGCCCGCTTATTGGAGCGCGGACAATAGGCATTTTGTTTACGGGCGACTCAGCGGAACTTTCCTGGGCGCAGCAGATAAGCCGCTTATTCCAATCGACGGAAATTTTCTGGGCTGGGTTGACGCCACTCATTTCATTTACTCCCGCTTCCCTAACGAGAGAAATATTCTTATAGGAGTAACTATTGAGAAAACAATTACGACTTACAGAACTGGAATTTTTCTTCAGGAGGGTTATAATCCATATTCAGTTAAATTTGTTATTCTAGATTACAAAGCTGACCGCTAGAAAAGCAACTAAAAATTCCCTTGACGTACTGAACATCTGTGCTATACTGCTTGTACCGCAACTGCGTGCGCAGTAAAACGAAACGTAGTTGCGGCTTCTGTACATTGTTAGACACTTACACTTGTTTTGTAATGGAGAAATAAATCATGCCACGAAAATCTTCCCGCGCAGTTGCTGAACAACAGCCCCTTGAAAATGTAAATGGAAACGTAGATACCGCCAAACAAGCCGTGCTCGACAAGGCAGTCGGCGATATTCTTAAGCGATATGGCGATGGCTCGATCATGCGTCTCGGTGAAGCGCATGGAATGCAGACCGAGATCTTCCCCACCGGTTCGCTATCATTGGATATTGCACTTGGCGTCGGCGGGATTCCGCGCGGACGCATTACCGAAATTTATGGCCCGGAATCATCTGGTAAAACAACCATTTGTCAGCACATTGTTGCAGAAGCACAGAAGATGGGTGGCATCGCTGCATATATTGACATGGAACATGCCCTCGACCCGGCTTATGCAGCGCGCTGTGGTGTGGATATCGATAACTTATTGGTTTCGCAACCCGATACTGGTGAACAGGCGCTTGAAATTGCTGAGACACTTGTCCGCTCGGGCGCAGTGGATGTTGTTGTTATTGATTCGGTTGCCGCGCTCGTACCGCGCTCTGAAATTGAAGGAGACATGGGCGATCCCACAATGGGTGTGCAGGCACGCCTTATGTCTCAGGCTTTGCGCAAATTAAGCGGCGCGATCAACCAGACCAAAACAGCCGTGGTTTTCACGAACCAATTGCGGCAGAAGATTGGCGTGATGTTTGGCAATCCTGAAACCACTACAGGCGGGCAAGCCCTTAAGTTTTATGCATCAGTTCGTCTCGATGTGCGTCGTATCCAGTCTATCAAAGTAGGCGAAGAAGTAATCGGTAACCGTACGCGCGTCCGCGTGGTCAAGAACAAAGTCTCGCCGCCATTCCGCACAGCAGAATTCGACATCATGTTCAACGAAGGTATCTCGAAAGCTGGCGATCTGCTCGATTTGGCGACCAAGCTTGAGGTCATCACGAAGCGCGGCGCGTTCTTCTCTTATGGTGATATTCGCATCGGTCAAGGACGTGAGAATGCCAAAGAGTATCTGCGCAGGAATCCTGACTTGATGGCAGAGATTGAAGGCGTTGTCCGCCAGAAAGCGTTGAGCGGTGAAATGGTCATACCCATTGACATGGGTAATGGCAGCGGTGGAGAAGTTTCCGCTAGCGAAGCGGAAGAAGAAGTATGAAATAAGCATGCCTTTGCTAACATAGCAATCCCTTCACTCATTAGGGAACAAGTCTAGATGAGCGCAGATACGAGTAGGTTTTCAAGAGTTGTATCTGCGCTCATTTTTGTTTCTGTGTGGCTGATTGCCTCCTGCGCACCGACATCCACACCGACACTTTTTCGCCCACCAACCAAGTCTGTCCCCACTGAGATTCTTTCCACAACAACACCCATTGCACGGCTTCCCACAAAGATGCCTGAGACTCCAACTGCTTCTATCTCTGCAACACCTACTCCGATTCCTCCTTGTACAAATAATCTAACCTTTGTTTCAGACCTGACTATCCCTGATGGCACAATCGTCTCACCAGGCACGAACATCGACAAGCAATGGCTCGTGGATAACAGCGGAACATGCAATTGGGATTCGCGCTATCGCCTAAAATGGATTGGCGGAGACCCACTGGGCGCGGTTACAGAGCAAGCGCTGTACCCCGCGCGCGGAGGAACGCAGGTCAACTTACGGATTATCTTTACTGCGCCGTTAGAGGCAGGAACATATGAGAGCGCTTGGCAAGCCTTCGACCAAGGTGGAAACGCCTTTGGCGATCCGGTGTATGTGGATATTGTTGTATCGCAATAAGGTATATGCTGGACTTCTGATAAATGACTAAAATTAACGACTACCGTCAAACGCTTCGTCAGCTAAAAGACTGGGTTCCGTATCTGAAGAAAAACTCCGGGCTGCCAGGTCCACGCGGGAATCTGGAACTAGCAGAAGCTGTCTCAGAAGAAGCGAGCAAGCAGCAGATCGAAGAATTTCTGTCCATCCCAAGTGAAGAGGCCAAAGAGAACACACCCGAAGTATTTTTAGTTTTTTGTGGAGTGGTCAGTTTGGGAAAACTGATTGCTCACGGCGACCTCAAACAGCTCGCAAGGTTGCGAACCTATACGTCCGATCCACGCTGGCGCATCCGTGAAGCTGCGGCAATTGCCTTGCAAGCCGTTGGCGATCAGGATATGAATATTCTGTTGCAAAAGATGCAGAATTGGATGAAAGGAAGCTGGTATGAAAAACGAGCAGTTGCAGTCGCGCTGGCTGAGCCGCGCTTGTTGAAAGAGTCTCAAACTACTTTAAAAGTCTTGAAAATATTGGACAAAATTACCTCAGAAATGGAAGCAGCAAAAGATACGGGAGACGAAGCGCTTAAGATCCTTCGGAAGTCTTTGGGCTATTGTTGGAGCGTCGTGGTCGCTGCATCGCCAACAGAAGGAAAGCCGTTTATCGAAAAATGGCTGACCAGCGAGGATAAAGACATTCGCTGGATCATGAAAGAGAATTTGAAAAAGAATCGACTGATCAAAATGGATGCGGATTGGGTGAAAGCTTGCATATTAAAGTTATAGTAGCGTTGATTTTTATTTGCTCAAGCCGCCGTCCTTCGCGGAGCATCCCTGTGGGACGGCGGCGAGACGTCACCTTGAGCACCAATAGAGTCTCTTTGATTTAGAAATATATGAAAAAGGAGTAACACATGCCCGCGCAAACTGACTTTCCTCTCATCTTTGAAGAGCTAAAAGCCATCTTAAAGCCATATAGCGCGAAATTTACCGTCAAGGAAGATGCAACGGACGGTTACTCTCTGGAGGGACCTTACAGCCAGAAATGGAAAAAAGAACTTTTCTTTGGCGCAGCTCAGATCAAAAAGAATTACGTCTCATTTTATCTGATGCCAGTTTATATGTATCCGGAGCTGCTCAAAGATATTTCGCCCGAACTTAGAAAACATATGCAGGGGAAATCCTGTTTCAACTTCAAGAAGGTCGAGCCTGAACTGTTCATGGAATTGGCTGAGCTAGCAAAGAAAGGCTGTGATCGTTTCCGTGAAGAAGCTTGAGGTATTTGAAGCTATAATATTTTCATGAAGCGGTTTTGGTTTTTTCTTCTGTTGATTATTCCAGTTCTTTCATGTAACTTTCTGTTACCTGCTGTAACCCCGACTGTTGAGAGTTTCCTACCCTCTCCGCTTCCCTCTTCGACGATAGCGCCTGTTCCGGCTTTACCAACATTCCTACCACCGACAAATGAACCGCTAATATCCGCCAATGACCCAAACGTTTATGGTGTCATCCGAATCGAAGGAAGCCCTGAATTCATCACACAAACGCGGGCAGCGTTATCGCTGCTTGAAAGCAATGCGCCGGATGCTTATCAAAAAACACAAACGTATGTAGGCTTGATTCAGCAAGGTCAACACAGCGGGATGTGGGCATGGGAGGACCCGCCGCGTTATGAGGTGGGCGATGCGACAGCTTTTTACAGTGTTACCTGGTATGCCTCTACCATCGCGCATGATGCCACACACTCCGAACTTTATCATCAATATCTGTACTTGCATCCTGGCGAATCTGTGCCGGATGACGCCTGGGGGGGCGTGGAAATTGAACGATTCTGCAACGGCTATCAACTGGATGTGTTAAAGCGAATCGGCGCACCGCAGAATGAAATAGATTATATGTCCACGCTTGATGGCACACATTGTGATGTGGATAAAGACGGCAATTGTGACTGGGACGATTATAATAAAAGAGATTGGTGAGTCAAATTATGCCTATCCTTGATGTTGAAATTGTGCTCAAACCCGATGAAATGCTTACCTCCGATATCGCTGCACGTATTGCAGAGGCGGCAGGCGAGGTCTTTGCTTCACGCCCGCGCGAGACATGGGTTAAGGTGCGGATGATAGACTCTGCCCTTTATGCTGAAAACGGAAGTGGCTCGAGCTTAGATGTTTTTCCTGTGTTCGTATCCGTCCTGAAGTCCAGGATTGAAGCGGATGGATTGAAAGAGGAAGCGAACCGGTTAGCAGAGTCAATCGCACGGGCCTGTAATCGTTCGAAGGAGAATGTCCACATTCTTTATCAACAGGAAGCACGCGGAAATGTAGCATTTGGAGGAAATCTTTTGGAGCCTTAACTCAACACTAACAACGGGTTGATGAGATTATCTGATACAATGAATAAGAAGGAGGCCTGCGCGGCCTCTTTCCATGTTACAACCCCGTACGAAATCAGAAAGGCATAGGGTTACACTGTAAATGACGTATAACTTCCGGCTGTTCTGGCGCGTGGCTTATCGCTCGTTCTTTCGATCAAAGAATACGCCTGCAAGACTCACCCGTAAACGCCT
>Ga0137375_10010070_pt1 | contig 11208 bp, 20 predicted proteins | sample SagtaG_24_FD_104936 | JGI IMG/M metagenome (GOLD analysis project Ga0137375, IMG submission 104936) | Vadose zone soil microbial communities from Sagehorn Ranch, Mendocino, California, USA - Sage1_R_113_16 metaG | ecosystem: Environmental > Terrestrial > Soil > Vadose zone | place: USA... | reverse complement strand
TGGGTATCGAGGTCATCACGGTTACAAAAGAAGGAACGTCCAAAAAGGTAATCAAGCATGGTTGGTACTGCCGTGCACACGGGGCTGATTATGCATCAAGGGCGCTGGGCTGACAGTGCCCCGCGCTGCCTCAAAGCCCGACATTGGCCAGCGCCTGCCAACGATTACACGCCCTCGCCGGCCGCAACCGGCGCGGTAATCTCTTGTGCATGATTTGTTGCTAAATTTACTCCACGAAGCACCGCTAACACGACCTCCAGCACCGGGCAGGATCGGGCGGCTTTCGTTGAAGAAGCAGAATTGGACGTCGTTGGCCAGTTGGCCCGTCAAGGATTGACGCGATGATCCCAGAGCCGAAGCCGGAAGGCCCGCGCGAATCCATCACGGCTTCTCGCCTTGCCGATACGCTCGGTTAGCGGGGATCATCCGCCATGGATGCCGCGCCCCGTCCTGTGATCATGACACGACTGTCCGTCATCAGCGATTCGCCGTCTGATGCTGATGGCCTCCGTCGGCAACTGGCAGGCGTCTTTGACGTCCGTTTCGTTGATCTCCAGCACATCGCCAAGACCAAGCCCGACACGTATACCGTCGTCGACGTCGATCTGAAGAACACCGACCATCTCCTCGCACTCAAGGAATGGATGAAGTCCAAGCCGAAGGCCGCCAAGGCGATCTTCCTCACCGAGCGGAACTCGCGGATTGAAACGGTCCGTGCCCAGGCAATCGGCGCGACCGACATCCTGCATCGTCCCGCCGACGCCAAGCTGCTGCTGAGAGCGCTATGGAGCGACTTCACCACTTTGTCCGCAGCTCCCTCCGGCCTTCTGGCCGGGGCCACTGAGGGCATCGTGGCGGCACACGATGGTTTGCACACGATTTTTTCATCGGCACTCCTCGGCGAGCAGCTCGATCGACAATCAATCGGGTCGGCCAGCGAGACCGTGGTCTGCGAAGTCGAATCGCAGGGTCTTTCGTCGTGGGTGGACACGGTGCGAAAGCATCACAGCCAGACCTACCAGCATTGCCTTCTCGTGACCGGGCTTGCTGTCGCCTTCGGTCAGCAGCTTGGCCTGTCGCAAACGGATCGCAAGCGACTCTCGTTCGCCGCATTGCTGCACGACATCGGCAAAGCACGCATTCCGGTCGCCATTCTGGAAAAGCCGGGCCCCCTCGATGCGGATGAAAGATCGCTGATGAATCAGCATCCGCAACTTGGCGCTGACGCGCTCGCGTCAGCGACGGGACTGCATCCGGAGATGATAGACATGGTGCTTCACCACCACGAATATCTTGACGGGTCGGGATATCCGCACGGCCTGCGAGGGAGCGAGATTTCCGACCTCGTCCGTGTCATTACGATCTCCGACGTGTTCGGCGCGCTGATCGAGAAGCGGCCCTACCGCCCGCCGTTATCAAACGAAGCCGCCTATCAGATCTTGCTCGATATGGGACCGAAGCTCGACACCAGCCTGGTGAGCGAGTTTCGATTCGCCTGCGTGCGTCCCTGACGCGGGCTGCTCATCTCAATGAGCAGGCCCAGGGTCCGCGGCGCTAAACTGACCGACAATGCGTTCATTCACGCCGGCAGACAGGTGAATCAGAGGTCACTTCATTGCCTTGAGCCATCCGGCCGTCTTGTCGATGGCCTGCTGCCATTTTGCATCCAACCCCTCGTTCTTCGGTATCCACAACAGCGTGTCATAGAGCCCGCAGATCGCTATCCAGGCGGAGAAACGCTCGGTGGGGTCGATCTCATCATTGGCGGTCTCGTCCCGCAACGGGCCGAGCCGGCGAAGCGCCGTCTCTCGGTCCTTGCGTCGAACAGCCCGCAGCGTCGCCAGCGTCCGTCGCGCAACCTCTTCGTCAGCATCACGAAACATCTTGGACCGCCATGCCGGCAGCATAGCACTTCGGCGGGCCTTCCTATAATCTAGCGACGAAAGGAGTTCCTATTCATGAGCGATCAGCAACAGGAACTGCGGCGTCAGCTTAACGCCAAGACGAGGGAAATTGAAGCTTACGTCGCCAAGGCTCTTGGGCTCGGCGACATCACGGCCCTCAACCCGCAGACAATGCGCCGCCTTGAGGAGGAAGTCGAGCAAATGATCGAACAGCACGACGAGGCCTTCAACCAAGACAAGACATTCGAGCAGTGGCAAATCCTCGATCGTCGTCTCAACAAGACGGAGGTCGGTCGCCTGTTGCAAGAGCGCCACGAGATCGCCGAGCAAATCTTGGATATTCAAGACGAGCGGATATCGAGGACTTGAGGAGCGAGAAACTGCCCCTGCGCCGGGGGCCGACAAAGCCGGGGGCGGTTTTTGCCACCGCAATTGCCACCGCACCACATAGGACAGGGCAGAGTCAGGCGGCATGCCGATGCTCGCGGCGACGTCGGCCCACTCGACGCTGAACGCCAGGGGCGATTGCGGCTGGCCGGACTACTCGACGAGGGACAAGGGCGGGCGACCAGCGGTGCTGTTTTGTCTGGCCACGCAGGAGGTAAATGCGCGCCGTCCCGTTCCGGCGGATTGGGCATCGCTGGTTGGTGGATGACGGGTGGCGGCTTGGCCAACACCACCGCAAGCGCAGCCTGCAATGGAACAGCGCTTCACCTCGTGGATTGCGTGTTTGACGCCACGACGACGACCGGCTTGAGCAGACAATGAATATCGTGTGTGCGACATATTTCGTGTGATAATTTCCAAAGGGAGCGATTCGGAGATTATCGGCCCCTAAAGCGCAAGCGTTGACCTGGACGGAGAGCATGTCCGCGATATCGGCGGCGATTTTGGCAGGCGCCTTCCTCGTGCTTGGCTGCCTCGCATTGCTCTTTGTATGGCATCCGATTCAACGCTTTCTCTTGCTGCGTGAGGAAGTAACAGCACGCGTAGCATTGTTCAAAAGGGAAAGAGCTCGTTATCAAAAGACACGCTACCTCCATGCTGAGCCTTCGCGATCCCTTCTGTTAAGGACAAAGGAGAGGCACTTGGTAGCGTCGCTGAGTGATTTTAACGAGCTGGCCTTCAAAATGAAATCCTTCGCGGAAACCCAGCGGATCGCTACTTGGGCTTTGCAAAAGCTGAATCTTGATCCTTTGAAGGCCGAAGCCGGATTGCATGACCTAGCGGATTCGATCGCATGCGAACGTGATGAATTGTACCGAGAACAGGAGCCACTCGCTTCCCCACGGCGACAAAGACATGGTTAGAGTGAGACGCTAGAGACCAAGCTGCTTGCGAAGCGACCGCTCCGCGCAGCCGATGATCAATGCCAGCATGAAGATCATCGCGGGAATGTACCGCGTATATTGCCAGAGCGCTGGGTCCAAGTCTCTCGAGCTAATAGCGAATAAAAGCATGACGATGAAGCCTACCCAAAGATGAAGGCGAAGCTTCCGCAGCGTGCGATATCCTCCCATCGCTACCCCCGATGCTCTCTAGCTTGCCGTGGCCTATGGCATACTGCGTGCATCACAAGCTCCCACTTTTCATTTCATGCTTCAAGTTGGAACTTTTCTGTTATTCACAGCATCAGGCCAAGGAACTTTTGCGTACGCATAAGGGGCTGAGCTTCGACAACGATCTCGTCTTCATCGGCTGCGAGGACGCCCGCCCGAGTAGCCATGCGTGATGTCGCCCCGTAGGCCGGGGACCAGGGTACTGCGCAGCCTTAGGCAGGTTGTTATGGCATGCAGCAGCTCCATCCCGTGAATGGCGGCGCAGCCGAGTGCCAGCGCTGCTTTAACTGCGGCACTCTGCTCTCGGGCGAATGTGGCGCCGCGAACACAGCCGTCGGGCCGCGTAGGCTTTGTAAACAGGGAGCCCGGCCAACCGGCACGACTCATGTTACGTACCGTGGTCGCGTCGACAGCCGCGGAGGCACTCATGAAGCGATGCGCTCAGTGTGGCGGCAAGCTAGGAATGATTGTGCATCGGACGTTCACCCTGCGCTTCTGCACGTCTTCTTGTAAGAAGGCCTACGAACAACAGCGGAGGGACGAGGTGCGCAAGAAAATGGCGCAGATCGCCTTCCTGGCTCGTGCGACAACCTGAAGTTTCGGACGATTATCCAATACAACTCCTCGACCGCCGAGGAGCTCTGCTTATCGCGACGCCAACCCGTTCATCTTTTGGATCCCGCAGGCCAGTTTGGCGGGAATTAGCTACCGGCCGTGGGTTTTTGCCATCCGGACATTGGCACGGTGAGGTGGTGGAAGCGTACCGGTGCGTCGAATCAACCAACAATGCGCGGTCCAGCGGCTTGGCATTAGTCAAGAGAACACGCCAGGATTTTTTTTGGATGCCGCCGAACGAACCGAGGCTGTGGGCAACTAGCACAATCCGCAATTGCACTTAGTGGCACATTGGCGCCGCTCTCGCGCCTGGAATAAATCGCGGTATGTTCTCTATCCGTGCCTGGAGCATTTGGAGAGCGACTATGATTTGGATCAACCACCCGTGCCCTAGGGGTGAAAAGAACCTGTTGCACGACGCTCGGTCACGCCGGCCGCAGGCGGCGAGCCCAGCCGACCACGCGCAGTGCGGTCTTCGCGTCAACGACTGTCAGGTAAGACCGCCGTAGCAGGACGAGTTCACCCGAGTGGTCACACAATGTTGGCATTCAGCGACCGGATCTATACGCCTAAGCCCCCAGCGTTGCGCCAGAAGGCTTGTAGAGCGCTAGAAGGCATCCTTGCGGCGAATTTCTCTGACCGAGTCCGCTGCGGGAGATCGTAGGTTGGCGGCTAGCCGCGCAGCAAATTTTCGACCCTGTTGCCGACTGTGGCCGTACACTCCGGTAAGGCGCTCCTCAAGGTACTCGATAATCTTCTGCCGCACTGGTGGCGGGAGCCTCGGCGATGCCAGCATCTGTTTGACGAGGTTCGCGGAGAGGCCAGATGCCTTGTGGGAACTTTTTACGATCGTCCAGGCGGTACTACGACACAGCCCGAGCGCCGTCGCCTGCTCCTCGACTGTCAGGTACCCGACATTGGCGAGCGTTTCGCCGATCTCCTTGATCTTACAAGTCTGGCGATCCTTGGTGATCATGCTCATGGAACCCACTCCCACTACTGCACCACCAGCGACAATGAGCACACCCCCTCCCCCGTAACGTGTTTTGGTATGACAGCAAAAGCACTGTAGAAAGCAAGACGCGTTTTTTGGATTATTCTTGTCGAGCAGCCCAACGGCGCAGGTCCTGCTTCCGCTTGAGGCCCACCAACATCATGATCACCGAGATGATGCTGAGGCTGAAGAAGACAAGATCAGCGATGCCATCGACGAACGAGCTGGACTGACCATCTGACCAGCCGAGCATCATCAATGCTACCGGCGCGATCGAGATGAGGAGACCTTTCACAAACAGCGATGTCTTTTTTGGATCAGCTGATGACGTGATAATCCACGAGAGAATGTTCATAAGAGTTGTTTGATTTGCAATTGCGCGTAATCCACCCCGAGCTTCCGACCACCTCTCTGGCGTAGCTCAGCTCCTCCACGTTTACACCGTCGCGCTTGCGTTGGTGAGCACGGTCAGTACTCCTCCGTAAGCATCACGGTCATCACCGTTTCGGTGAGCCGCGTCGCTCGCATCGTCAGCACCGTAGCGTCGCTCGTCGATATCGAAGTAGCCGATTTTGAAAAACGCACGCACGCCCTCTACTTCCACTACGCCGAAGTCATTCTCGTCATGCGGGTTGTTGCCGGGGTCACATGTTCGAGAGAATTTGCACCATCAATGGTCGACAGTATCGCTACCAAGAGCGCGCGAGCCGTACCGCCACAAGGCGACGGTGCTGCGCATCGTAAAGACGTTGCCCCACAAGCGCATCATGCTGTGGGGGTTCGGCTATGCGGTGTCGGCAGCGGACAGCAAGGCGTATAATAAGCGGACGACCGCACTGCATCCGAAAGGAACACGTTGATGGCAATTGAGAACCGTAACAATCTGACGGCGCAAACTGCGCTGTGCGTACCACTCGCGCTCGATCGGCTCACCTCAGCGGCACAATCTCTCCGCGACCATAAACCGGCCCAGGCACTGCAACAAATAATGGATGCGCAAGTTCAATTGGACCAGCTCGTTCCTCTGTTCCAGGCCGCATGCGAGGAAGCTAAGAATGAAGAACACGCGTAATTGTCCCCAATTCTGTCCACTTGTCAGGCGAGGCACGTGATACAGTGAGGGCATTACAAGCTCTCATTTTTCATCATGATCCAAGTCCAAACGTTTTTACTCCCCGATCAGCAGCCGCAGGCCAATGAATTCTTGAAGATGCACAAGCCAGTAGGGCAAGGCCTCGCGCAGGTCCCGCATAGATCCAACCTATTTTAATCAATTCTTCATCGTTGGCGTAGTCCAATCGGCGGGACGGGCACGCTTCCCGACTTCAATAACGACGGAGAACGACAGTGCTGACGTACGAGTACTATTTGGATGATCGCGGACAGTGGCGATGGCAGGCCGTCTCCGATAATGGCAACATCATGGCGGACTCCGGAGAGTCCTACTTTCAATTGAGCGATTGCCTCCACGCGATAAAGCGAATGGAGGAAGGTGATGAGGCGCCAGCCATTAATCCAGCGGTTACTGTTGACCATGAAACACGTGAAGTCCGCTTCAGATCGCTTCTCTTTTGCGAAGTAGGCTAGTGGAGTCTCCGACCCGCCCACAACACGACAAAGCGGAGAACGCCGGGCGTCCGCCCGGCTAGCTGTAACCGGACGTCTAGCGGAACCAAAATCCAGTGGTGTGCTGATCTTGGAAAGGCCGGAAAGGTACTGGCTCACGAGCCTCGTTGCGTCTTCTCGACTGTCGCCGCAGCTGTTGCTGCGGGGGATTAGTTGCACGCGCTTGTGGGTCTGATGGGTGCGCCATGGGCTCGCGGATCGTCGTCGAGTCGTCAAGACCGAGGCGCTTGTTCTCTTCTTGTGCCATCGCAATAGATGAGCTGTTGGATGGCATGTCGTCTGCCAAATGGCCACTGCGGACAACGATTGGATCGAGTCTCGGAGCGCTATAGGCACTCAAGCCCGGATTGGGCAGCACTGTCGGGCGCATAGCGCCATAAAGGACCGAGCCGAACAGAAGGGCGACAGCAACGAATGGCAGAGTGTATATCAAGCTGCCAAGGTCTGGCTGACTTCGGGAATGATCCATTTACAGCTGTAATCGACGTTGGACCCGCGTCGGGGGACTTCGCAGTGTGGCAAATCTGCTATCTGCAATTTGTTAAACAACTCTTATCCGACCGAGGACTGTAGAATGATGTAGCAGCGGTGGGTGCTTAGTGAGCATAGGAGGATCGATGGAACAGTCATGACCAAGGGATCTGGAAAAGTCCTCTCTCGATTGCGGCTGCTCAACCGGCAGCCACGCGCAGCTCATGCTGCAATGCTATTGCAGTTAAGGCGGCTGGAAGTAGCTCTGACACAGCTTCAATTAAGTGCTGTTGGCATCGGCGACCAGCCGGGAGAACGCATCGAGGCCTTGGATGCGAACGACATAAGGCAACTCCGGGCGGCCCTTGCCCTCCTAAGGGTTCAACCCGTCTACCCGACCGAAAGTGGCGATGCCGCCCGCGCTGCTGCAACGACCATAGATCGTAAATCGGAGAAGCTTGCGGAGTGGGTAGCCGGCCTGGGTGATTCCTTTGCTGCAGAAGCCACAAAAGAGATCGAAAAGGAATTCGGCAAATGGGGCACGCGCGTGACCTGGCTTTTGATAGCGGATGTTCTCGTGGATTTGTCAAAAGCTATACAAGCGTGGTTGAGGTTGATGTGATAGTGCAGCGATATCTTGGGACTACGATTTCCGACTCATGGCCCATCGCGACAGATGGCGATGCTCTGACTTTTGCGTCCGGTTTCGGACATTGCGGAAGCGGATCGAAGGGCGCTCTTGACCGACCGTGACGCGAATGACCCTAAGCGGCGGTTCGCAACATCAATTGACGTATTACGAAGGGTTTATCGCCCGGGATAAACGGGGATTAGGCAGGCACATCAGGCGGCTAGCAAGAATTGCGAGCGGAAAACTTCGCAACGTCTCTATTCCCCGATCAACCCCTGCCTCATTCAAACTAACGCACTACCCCCCTGGCCATTGAGAACAGAATAAGAACACTTCAGCCTGAGCCGACGGAAAAAATATTGCCCGTTTCCGAAAGATCGTGTTAGCCGCCACACTTTATAACTTGCCGCACGGGCTATGCCTCTCCTGGGTTGGCGTTTTAGTGGCGGGAGCTGAAATGCTGAGTAGGTCAGAAGAGTATTGGTCGAAAGCTGCCGAATGCGAGCGACTGGCCGTCCAGATAACCAGCCCGCTCGAAAAACGCGTAATGCTCGAACAAGCGCGTCAGTGGCGAATCTTGGCCAAACAAGCGGAGCGGCAAGGGTTGTAGCCGCGTCCAACTCCCATGATTACGCCCCGAGAGCCGCTCAGGACCGGCAGAGGTGTCGCCAGGTGGGCAGATTGCTGCTAGTTCACTTATTAGGCGGCTTAGGCGGCTGCGGCCAAATTGGCGGCTTCCCTTTTTTGCCGAAGTAGCTGACTGCGTATCGCATCCTCGATCCGTATGAGCGTCTTCTCCGCTTTGATCGCCCGGCTCTCGGCCGCACTCGCTTGCAGTTCGGCCGCCGATAGCTGAGCCTCAGCGGCAGCAATGCGTGTTTCCGTTCGCTTCAGCGTTTTTTCCAGCTCTTGTAGTCTCATATTGGCTTCATTCATACCTGCTTCGACGGCGCGTCGCTCTGCCTCAACCGACTGAATGTGGGCTTCCGCGGCGTGCAACTTCTCTACAGCGTCCTGCGCAAGGTGCCGGGCACGAAGTTCTCTTTGAGCTGCGTGCTCCTCGATACCTCTGATCAAGTCGGCCACTTGGTCGATGAGATCCAATGCAGCCTGGCCGCCGTCATAGATTGTCTGGGCCGCTGGAGCATTCGGAATACGAAACACGTTGTCGGGCATTTCGATTGAGTCGGCGGGATCAATATGATTTCGCATACGTTCTCGAAGCCACGCCATGCTGGTCCCCATCCTGAGAGAGTTTGGCAACTGTCAAGATGATGCGCTGGATATGGTAAGCAAAACCTTAACAGGGCGGGCCGTCATCTCCTGGGCCGAAGGGAAGAGGCCTCCAACAATTGTGGCCGCGGTGGCTGCTGGGCGTCGCCGCACGAGGAGAGGTGGGCGTTCCAATTCATTGTGAAGATCAGTCGAGGTCGATGTCGAGTGGGACCTGAACAAGGCGCACGCCCCTTCCGCGCGTAAGCATTTATTACTGTGCCTAAGTTAGGATGTTCGGACGCGGCACCGGCAGTGATTTTCGAAGGACCTCAGACAGCCCTACATGCGCCGCTCAATCTGCCCACGGCGTATCCCCTATTCTCGGGTAGTTGGGGGTGGACTCGGCTGATGACCGCTGCGTGGTTGTGTGGTGCAACATTCGGGTCATCGGTATTGACTGTTATAGGCGAGAACTGTCGATGCGAACGATCACGGTCATTCTCGTTGTCTTGATCGGGCTTGTTGCCTTGGATTCTTACCAGAACAACGGTCGATATCTGAACGCCGCATCGTCGATGGGCTCCCAACTGATCCACCATTTTTTTCGTAAGTGACCTCGACTAATCGATCCCGCCTCGCGGCAATGCTGGGGCGGCAGCTAAGTCGCAGGGCCAAAGCCGACATGCGAGTCGACCCACGCATCCGACTCGTTTGAAATGCCGCTTTCACAGTCCGATATCCGAAAATTCGGTGCAGAGACTGGGTCGCATTCTGCCGCCCATCCAGTCGGTCCGGCCACTAGCTGCATGTCAGATTTCTCGCAGCCACTACGCGAAAAGTCTCTGGTCCGAAATGTTCCGGAATCAGGCGAAATCCGCTGACGTCTCTGTGGAGCATGTGCGCGTTGCAGGAAAGGGCGCGACATTCCCGCGGGTTAGCGAGATGCGACGCCGTCTCTGACACGAGACCTTCCGGATCTTTGGCTTCGACTGGCGAATTTGGCGCGCCCAGTTTCTGGTCGCCAATCTCGGGGTTGTGGCGGCAGAGACTCGGTTCGAAGTCGCATGAGGCCGGTTCGATAGCGTGGCGGGTGGGAAGAAAACCGCCTCGGCCGAAGTCTTTGCGGCGGATGAGGCCGAAGGGACCATTGCAAGTATCGCATCGCGTTTTCATCGGGACATCCTCTTCCATTGCAGATAGCAACTGTCCTGGGGGTTTTCGGAATCTGACTTGCAGAACCAGCGAGGCCCGTCGCGCGTGTTCGCTACCGCACGCTCTTCCCCGAGGGGTGCGTGGCAGTAGTGACACGTGATCGTTCCGGCGAGTTCAGCCAGTGAGCGTTGGAGAGTTTCCATCACGCCCTCGCGCAGTTTTCCTTGGGCATGGTCTTCAGATAGCAACGCTCGCTACAGAAAAAGGCCATGCGAAGCTCCCCGTTAAAGCGGGCGGGGAACGCGACACCATGTGCTACCACGAAGTGATTCGTACAGTTGGAACTCGCACATTCCACTTTGAGTGTGGGCGGGATGCCGCGCTGCGGCAGCTAGGCAATGACCCGGGTGAATTGATCCGCGGCGTAGGCGTCGAGCGTACAGAGATAATTGGGGGATATCGTCGCACTTTCCTTTGGCGCCTAGCTCCTCCCACTGCGCGCTGCATGTCAGCAACGTCTGTTGGTAAGCGGAGCATAGGAGCTGGAGCAGGGCGGCATAAAGAGCGAAGCCCCGGCATTGGCGCCGGGGCCCTAATGCCACGCCCGGGGGATATCGGGGGTGGGGGGCGCAGCATCGGCCTACAGATATAGCTGAACGCAGGCGCCGGCAAAGAGCAGACAGATTGTCTCAGCTGTAAAGGTTAGTGGCTTGTGGCTAGCGAACCGGTCGCGGCAAGGCGATCCACCATCCACCCCTCACCCTGCGGACCTTAAGAAGCTGAGCCACAAGCCTGATTCGTTAGGTTCCATTTCGATAAGTCCAGAAAAAAGGCGTGCTCCGTCAGGCGGCTGACGGACCGGCCTGTCAGGGCGGCGGAACAACTCCGATAAGAGGGCAGTTGGCGGCGTGTAATCAACGGAGCCGAGAATGCCTGGATATTTTTTCGACCTACACGGCCAGGTAGCCGATAAAGACGAGAACGCCGAGGAGTTCGGTACCCTCGAAGACGCTAAAGAGCATGCACACCAACTGGCGACAC
>Ga0137375_10010061_pt1 | contig 11215 bp, 6 predicted proteins | sample SagtaG_24_FD_104936 | JGI IMG/M metagenome (GOLD analysis project Ga0137375, IMG submission 104936) | Vadose zone soil microbial communities from Sagehorn Ranch, Mendocino, California, USA - Sage1_R_113_16 metaG | ecosystem: Environmental > Terrestrial > Soil > Vadose zone | place: USA... | reverse complement strand
CCGCGGCGCCGCCCTCGGCGTCACCGTCCGCGAGGTCCGTTTCTCCTGGGTGCGGCCCCTTCGGCTCTCTGGCCTCACGATGGACCGCGGCGATGGCCAGCGCCTGACCATCGAGGGCCTGGCCGTCGGGTGGAGGCTGCGGGGGGGGCACGACGCGCGTGCGCACGTGCGGCACGTCTCCCTGTGGGGGGTCCGGATCGAGAGAGGACCGCTGGTCGTCGAATGGCCGGAGGCCGAGCTCGACGTCCTCTCCTGGCGCGGTGGGGCCGGTGAGGAGCGCATCCGCGTGCGGCAGCCTTCCGGAGGCGAGCTCCACCTGCACGGGCTCGTCACCGCCACCGCCCGCGAGGCCGCCCTCCTGCTCACCCGCTTCGACGTGTCCGGCGCGAGGGTGCGCTGGGCCTCGGAGCCCGTGCTGGCGCCGGGAGTCTGGACGGGCCGGCTGAGCGTCGCCCAGACCGGCGATCGGCTGGCCACCGACGCCGCTCTCTCCGCCGAGGCCTTGCGCCTCGCCCTGCCCCGAGGCCTGGCCCTCGGCAACGGCGAGTACGGCGCGCCCACCGCGGTGGCCCTCGCCTGGACGGCATCGCGCGACGGCGCCGCGATCGACGTGCGCAACGTGGCCGCGCGCGTGGGCGGGCTGGAGCTCACCGGCCGCGCACGCTTGAATGGGCCCGGCGACGACCGCACCGTCGAGCTGGAGCTGGCCGCACGCAGCGACCTCGGGGCTGCGCTCCAGACGACCGCCCTGCGGCTCCCCGCTGCGCTTCCGGTGACGGCCGGAGACGCTCTCGGCACCGCCTCCTTCGACGTCGCCGTGCAGGGGCCCCTGGCGAGGCCGGCCGACCTGCGGATCGTGCCGCACCTCCGCTACGCCTCGACGCCGCAGGTCTCGGAGAAGCTTTCGTTCCTGCGGCGGCCGTTCCGCTTCCACCCGCCGGACACGGAGGGCATCACGCTCGACGTGCGCGACGGGGCGGCCGACTTCATCCGGCTGTCCGAGGTGCCTCCCCTTTTCCTGCGCACGCTGCTCATCTCCGAGGACGCCGGCTTCTACGGCCATCCCGGGGTCGACGTGGCCGAGATCCCGCGCGCCTGGGCCACCAACGTCGAGCGCGGCACGTCCGCGCGCGGCGCCTCCACCATCACCCAGCAGCTCGTGAAGAACCTCTTCCTCTCGAACGACAAGAGCTACGGCCGCAAGCTGGAGGAAGCCGCCCTCGCGCTGCTCGTGGACGCGGCCCTGCCCAAGGCCCGCATCCTCGAGATCTACCTGAACGTGATCGAGTGGGGGCCGAACCTCTACGGGCTCGTGCCCGCCGCGCGCCACTACTTCGGCAAGACGGTGGGCGAGCTCACCCCGCGGGAGATGGTCTTCCTCGTCTGCGTCGTCCCCAGCCCGGTGCGCTACCACCAGGCGTACGTGGCGGGGCGCGTCGGCCCCGGCATGGACCAGCTCATGGCGAACCTGCTCGCCAAGCTGCGCTCCGTGGACGCTTTGACGGACGATGGCTATTTCGATGCGCTCACGGAGGAGCTGCGGTTCCGCCCCGAGGGCGCACCCCTCGACCTGGTACCGGCCGGGACGGACTGATCCCGCCCACGGGCTTCTGACGTAGGCTCGCCCGATGAAGCTCCTGCTCACGCTATCCCTCGCCGCTTTTGTCGCGGGTTTGACCTTCGCGCAGTCTCCGTTCCCGTCTCCGTCTCCGTCCGTTACTCCACCCGAGATCGGTCCGGCCAAGGGCACACTGGTCGTCGTCGGCGGCGGGCTGAAGAGCGAGTCGATCCTGAAACGCTTCCTCGACCTCGCGGGCGGTCCCGAGGCCAGCCTCGTCATGATTCCCACCGCGGGCGAGAGCGACGATCTCTCCGAATACGCGGGCGACCTGCGCGACCTCACGGACGCGGGAGCGCGCCACGTCAAGGTGATCCACACGCGCGACCGCAGGGTCGCCGACTCCGAGGCTTTCGTAGCGCCGCTGCGCGAAGCGCGCGGGGTGTGGTTCCCGGGCGGACGGCATTGGCGGCTGGCCGACGCCTACCTCGGCACGCGCACGCAGGCCGCCCTCCGCGACGTGCTCGCCCGCGGCGGCGTGATCGGAGGCACCTCCGCCGGCGCGACCATCCTGGGCTCGTTCATGGTGCGCGGCGACACCAAGGGGAACACGATCATGGTCGGCGACCACGTCGAGGGGATGGGCTTCCTGAAGAACGTGACCATCGACCAGCACGTCCTGAGGCGCAACCGCCAGTTCGACCTCATCCCCGTCATCGAGAGCCATCCGGAGCTGCTGGGCATCGGTCTCGACGAGGACACCGCGATCGTGGTGCGCGGCGACCGCTTCGACGTGATGGGCTCTGGCTACGTCGCCATCTACGACCACACGCGGCGCATCGATTCCGGCGGGCAGTTCTACCTCCTCGCCCCCGGCGACCGCTACGACCTGAAGACGCGGGAGGCGGAGCGCCCGCAGCCGCGCGGCGTGCCCATGGAGCGCGTGGTCAAGGAGCCGTGGACGAAGTGAGGGCTCAGGCCTCCAGCCGGTAGCCCATGCCGTGGACGGTGGTGATGAGCTGCGGGTGGCGGGGGTCGTCCTCCAGCTTGCGCCGCAGCCAGGCCACGTGCACGTCCACCGTGCGCGTGGAGACGTCCGCGTCGTAGCCCCAGACGTGCTGCAGCAGCTCCGACCGCGACAGGGTGGCGCCGCGATGGTCGACGAAGTAGCGGAGGAGGTGGAACTCACGGGGCGAGAGGTCCACCGGCCGCCCGCCCTTGCGCACCTCGGCCGCCCGCACGTCGATGGTCAGGTCGCGCACGGAGACGGGGGCGCGTGGCGGCGCCGACGTACCCGTGTGCGACGGCCTCAGGCGGGCCTCGATGCGCGCGAGCAGCTCCGCGTTGTCGAAGGGCTTGGTCACGTAGTCGTCCGCCCCGAGCTTGAGACCGCGGACCTTGTCCGAGACCTGGCCCCGCGCGGTGAGCATGAGGACGGGCGTGCCCACGCCGCGGGCGCGCAGCTCGCGCAGGACGTCGAAGCCGTAGCGGCGGGGCAACATGGCGTCCAGCAGCACGAGGTCGAAGGCCTCCGCGGAGGCGCGGAGGAGTCCCGCCTCCCCATCGCGCGCCACGGCCACGTCGTATCCGTCCGCCTGCAGGCGATCGGTGAGGGCGAGCACGACCCCGGGCTCGTCCTCGACGAGCAGGAGGCGCGGCTTCACCCGATCTCCTCGCGCGCGGGCGCGCGCTCCGCCACGACGTCCGTGGCGGCGGCGGGAACGCGGAGCACGAACGCGATCCCCCGCTCGAGGGGCCGCGCCTCCACGCTGCCGCCGTGCGCCTCCGCGATGCGGCGCACCAGGGCCAGCCCGATGCCGCTGCCCGGGGCCTGGGACTGAGCCGCGGCCCGGCCGCGGAAGAACGGCTCGAACACGCGGCGGACTTCGTCCGCGCCCAGCCCGGGCCCGCGGTCCTCGACCACGATCTCGACCATCGATCCCACCGCGCGCGCGGCCACCTTCGCGTAGCGACCCTCCGCGGCGTACTTCCGCAGGTTCACGAGGAGGTTGCGCAGGACCGCGGCCAGCGTGGCCTCGTCCCCGGAAGCGTGGAGGCCCGGCTCGACCTCGACGTGCGCCTCGATTCCCGCCGCCTCCAGTCCAGCGTCGGCGACCGCGGCCTGGACCAGCCGCTCCACGTCCACCGCCTTGCGCCGATCGGCGCCGGCGCTGTCCGCACCGGCAAAGGCGAGGACCTGCTCGACCATGTCGGTGAGCCGGCGGCCTTCCTCGCGCAGCACGGCGCCGTACTCGCGCACGCGCGCGGGTTCGACCACGAGGCCGTCGCGCAGGTTCTCGGCGGCGGAGCGGATCACGGTCAGCGGCGTGCGCAGCTCGTGGCTCACCGCGGCCACGAACTCGAGCTGGCGCCCGGCCAGACGCCGTTCGCGCCGCGCGGACACGATCACGAGGGCCGCGCTGACGCCGAGGAGGAGCAGCACCCCGCCCGCAACGGCCGCGCTGCGCCGCTGGGCCGCGGCCACGGCGGCGTCGACGGAGCCCGCGCGGTGCGAGAAGGCGATGGTCCAGGGCGCGCGGTCCGCGCCCTTGGCTCCGGTGATGCGGAGCGCGAACATCTTCTTGATCGTGCCGTGGGCGGCCTCCCTCCCCGGCCCACCCGTGCCGGAGACGTCGGGCGCGAGGTTCGACAGGATCGCCGAGTCGATGTCGTCGAAGCGGACCGTGAACGCACTGGCTGTCGCGTCGGCGCTCGCGTCCGGCCCGGGCGCGGCGGGATCGCTGCGCCAGACGACGCGGTGTCCGCTCTCGCCGGTCCCGGGCGCGCTGATCGTGACGTGGTACTCGAGGCCATCGTCGCCCGCCGCGTGCTTCCGCGCGAGGTCGGGAAGGATGTGCTGCTCCAGCGCCTGCCGGTCGATGCGGATCACGGACCAGGTCAGCGGCTCCAGGTCGTTACGGAACACGAACACGTGGTCGACCGCCTTCTCGCCGGGCGCGAGGGGCTCTCGGAGGGGCGGGCGCTGCGGCAACGGCACGAGGATCGCGGGGATCGTCGCGTCCATCGAACCGAGGCTGGTCACCGGCCCCGCCCCATCCGGCTTGCGGCCGGCGCCGAGGCGGGCGACCAGCGGCGTCATCTCCGCGGGCACGGCGGTCTCGACGAAACGACGGGCGCCGGGATCGAAACGGCGCACCCGCGGCGGCCCTCCGGCCGCGGGTGAGGCCTGGACGAGCCAGACGTCGGCGACGAGATCCGGATAGGCGGCCCGCGCCTTCCAGGCCGACAGTGCCCGCGCATACGTCTCGTGATCGCCGCCCTCGACGGTGGCGCCGTCGACCCCGAGCATGAGGAACGCGCGCGTCAGCTCGCGGTCGACGTCGCGCGCGAAGGCGTCCGCGCGCCCGGCTGCGCTCGAACGCATGCGCGTACGCTCGGCCGCGCTCACCGCGGCCAGCCAGTGGTGCTGCAGCACGGCGAGGCCAGCCAGCAGCATGGCGATGACTACCGCGAGCACCGGCAGGGGATCGCGGAGAAAGCGGGGCATCGCCATCAGGCCCGCCAGTGTAGCAACCGGGGCCGGCCGCGCATCCCCGCGGGCGGGGACTTTTACAACCTCTTGACAACACCTTTACCGGTCCTTCACCACGGCGGGCGGCGCCTGCCGATATTGGGTGCGCACGAAGGAGGTGCCTCTTGTCCGCAATCGCCCGCGCCCTGGCCGCATCCGTCTTCGTCCTGTCCTTCTCCGGATCGCTGTTCGCCACGGAGCCGGCCGCGGCAGACGCGGCCGGCCGCGCCCAGCGCGTCCTGACCGCGGCGCGCCAGGCCCTCGGAGGCGAGGACGCGCTCGCCGCCGTCCATTCCGTGTCACTCGAAGGCCAGCTCCGCCGCCGTCTACCCGGCGAGGACGGCGAGGTGGAGATGTCCGGCGATGTGCGCGTGGACGCGCTCCTTCCCGACCGCTACCTGCGCGTCGACACCGTCTCTCCGATTCCGGGGATGCCCGGGATTCCCCTCGCCACCGGGCTCGACGGCGACGAGGTCTGGTCCGGCGCGCTGCCGGTGGCCTCCGGGATGAACGTGGTCATTCGGGCCGTCCCGCCCACAGACGCGAGCGGGCAGACACGTCTCAAGGACCGCATCCTGCGCGAGTCCGCTCTCTTCCTCGTCACCATGCTCGCGGGGGCCAACGGGACCGAATACGCCTGGGTGGGCGAGGCGGAAGCGCCCGAGGGCCGGGCCGACGTCCTGCAGGTGACGGGACACGGCGGGCTCGACGCGCGGCTGTTCGTCGACCAGAAGACGCATCGGCCGCTCATGCTCACGTTCCCCGATTCGCCGCCGCGCATGATGGTCCGCCGCCAGATGGGACCCGGCGGCGGCCATGCCGGTCCGGGCGGCTCCGCGCCGACCGAGGCGCTGCCCACGCCTCCGCCTCTCGTCGAGGCCACCCTCTTCCTGTCCGACTGGAAGCGCGTGGGCGGCGTCCTCCTCCCGCACGCGCTGAACAAGACGCTCGAGGGCAAGCCGTACGAGGAGATCGTGGTCTCGCGGTACACGCTCAACGACCCCAAGCTCACCGCGGACAGGTTCCGCAAGAAGGTCTGACGGTGGAACTCGCGGGCCTTCTCCTCGCGGCCGCTTTGCGCGTGCGCGTCCTCGATCCGAGCGGCGCCGCCGTCCCCAAGGCCGCGGTGACGCTGCAGTGCGCAGAGGCGCGGGCGCGGAAGGCCGCGACCGGCATGAGCGGCGAGGCCGCCTTCTCCGTCGCGGACCCGGCCGCCTGCGCCTTGTTCGTGGAGGCGCGCGGCTTCGAGCCGCTCTCCGCGCCGGACATCGCGCCCGATGCGAGCGGCCTCGTCGCCGTCCGGCTCGCCCTGGCCCGCCGCGAAGAGAAGGTCACGGTGGGCGAGGACACGCGCGAGTCGCTCGCCCGCGCGCGGTCGTTCTCGCAGGTGCTGACCCCGGAGGAGATCGCGTCCCTGCCCGACGACCCCGAAGAGATGGAGAACGAGCTGCGGCGGCGTGCGGGACCGGGGGCGGTGTTGCGCGTCAATGGGTTCAGCGGCGGCCGGCTGCCCCCAAAGAGCCAGATCCGGCAGATCCGCATCCAGACCAATCGCTTCGCCGCCGAGTACCACGAGGGTGGCCATCCGGGGATCGACATCGTCACCAAGCCCGGCCTCGGATCCTGGCGGACGGCGGTGGGCGGCGGGTTGCGTGACGGGGCCTGGGCCTCGCGTCCTCCGCTCGCGTCCGCGGGCGGGGCCCAGACGGCGCATCGTGTGTCCCTGACCCTGGACGGTCCGCTGCGCAAGGACAAGACGTCGCTCTCGCTGCAGCTCCAGTCGCGCGACGCCACCGACGTCTCCGCGGTCACCGCGCTCTCCCCCGGCGCGCCCGCGACCGTGCGCCCCACCCAGCGCAAGCTGGACCTCCAGGGACGGGTCGAGCACGCGTGGGGCAAGACCCAGACCGCGCGCGCGGAGGTCCAGCACGACACGTTCGATCGGGACGGGGTGGGAACGGGTGGCCTCGTCCTGCCCGAAAGGGGTTACGCGGACGACCGAGCCGAGGACCTGCTGCGTCTCTCCAATACGGGAGTCACCCTCGGCTTCTGGGCCACGGACACGCGGCTGCAGTTGCGCCGCGAAGCCACGACCTGGACACCGCGGACGGACGTCCCCGCCGTCGACGTGCTCGGCGCGTTCTCGTCCGGAGGCGCGACGCTGGCGGGCGCGCGCCGGACGTGGAGCGTGGAGCTGGGCCAGGACCTCTCGCGGGCGCTGGGCCGCCACGCCCTGCGCACCGGGCTCCTCTACGAGGGCGCGTTCCTGCGCACGGACGAGCAACGCAACGCGGCGGGCACCTACACGTTCGCGAGCCTGGCCGAGTGGCAGGCCCAGCGGCCGCTGCTGTTCACGCAGCGCACGGGCGATCCCCGCGTGTCCGTCGACCTCCACCGTATCGGCGTGTACGCGCAGGACGACTGGAGGCCGACGGATGCCGTGGCCATCAACGGCGGCGTCCGTTACGAAGCGCAGTCCTTCGCCTCCGGCGCGGCGAACTTCGCACCTCGGCTGGGCCTGACCTGGGCCGTGCGGCCGACCCTCACCCTGCGCGCGGGCGCGGGACGGTTCTACGACTGGCTGGAGGCGGATCCGGTGGCCCAGGTGCGGGGCGGCGACGGGACGCACACGCACGATCTCTCCATCGACGCGCCCGTTTGGACCGATCCCTTCGCGTCCGGCGCCGCCGCGTCCTCGACGACGCGGCGCTGGGCCCTGGCCTCGGACCTCGTCCAGCCGCGGACGACACGACTGTCGTTCGGGCTCGAGCGCTCCTTCGGCCCCGTGCGGATGAGCACGGAGTACGCCTACGAGCGCGGCGCGGCGGCGCTCCGCGCCCGCAACCTGGCGCGGGACGGCGGACGGCTCTTCGAGGTGCGCACGGAAGGCCGCGCCCGTGCCCACACCGTGCGCACGGACGTGATGCTCGGCGCCCCCGGCCGGCGCGCGGGCGGGATGGTCGGCTACATGTTCCGCTCCAGCCGCAACGACACCGACGGACCGCTGGCGCTTCCCGCCGACGACGGCCGTCTCGGCGCGGAGTGGGGACCGGCCGCGGACGACGTGCGTCATCGCGTCTTCGCGTTCGGGCACTGGCGCGTGGCCGGGCGGCTTCGACTCTCCGGCCAGCTCTTCGCCCAGTCCGGCGCGCCCTGGGATGCGATCACCGGCCGCGACGACAACGGCGACACGCTCGCCAACGACCGGCCCGCGGGCACGACGCGGAACGCGGAGCGCGGAGGCTGGACGGTCGACACCGGCCTTCGCCTGACCTGGGACCTCGGCTTCGGGGGGCCGCGCCAGAACGGCCCGCGCGGACCGCAGATGATCGCGGTCCGCCTCGGCGGGGACGACGGACCCCCCGACGTCGGGGGCGGCCCCGACGATCAGCGCTTCGGCGTCCAACTCTACGCGCTGGCGAGCAACGTGCTGAATCACCTCAACGTGGCGCGCTACGGCAACGTCGTCGGCTCGCCCCTCTTCGGGCGCGCCGTGGAAGCGGTTCCAGGGCGACGTCTGGAAATCGGCGCGCGCTTCCGGTTTTGACGCGCGGGGCGCGGCGCGTCGCGAGCCCCGCGGGTTAGACTCGCCGCCGTGCCCCCGACTCGCCTGGCTTCTGCGCTGATCGTGCTCGCGTCGGTGTCCGCCGCCGCACCCGCGCCACCGCCCGCACCCGCCGCCGTCCCGCCAGCGAAGACGAAGCTGGCCCTCACGTTCGACGACCTCCCCGTCCACGGTCCCTTGCCGCCGGGGACGACCCGCGCCGACGTCGCGCGGAGCATCGTCGCCACGCTGCGGTCCGCGAAAGCCCCGCCGACCTATGGCTTCGTCAACGCGAAGGGCATCCGGGACGCTCCGGAGACGGCCGAGTTCCTGGAGATCTGGCGCGCCGCCGGGCACCCCCTCGGCAATCACACGTTCTCGCACATGGATCTCCACACGAATTCCGTCGAGGCCTTCGAGCAGGACGCGCTGGCCGACGAGCCGGCGTTGCAGGCGGCGATGGGCGCGGCCGATTGGCACTGGTTCCGCTATCCGTACCTGCGCGAAGGGGACACGATCGAGAAACGGCACGCGATCGCCGCCTTCCTGAAGGAACACGGCTATCGCGTGGCCGAAGTCACGATGAGCTTCGACGACTACGCCTACAACGACCCCTACGTGCGCTGCCTCGCGCGCAACGATTCATCCGGAGTCGACTGGCTGAAGGAGAGCTATGCGAGCCGCGCCGCGGCCGAGCTCTCGCACGGGCGAGAGGAGGCACAGCGCTTGTACGGGCACGATATCGGCCACGTCCTGCTCCTGCACGTCGGGGCGTTCCAGATGGTCATGCTGCCGAAGCTCATGGAGCTGCTCGAGCAGCGTGGATTCAGTCTCGTCACGCTCCCGGAAGCGCAGGCCGACCCGGCCTACTCCGCAGCGGAGGCCGACGTGCCGACGGCCGGCGGAGGTACGCTCCTGGAGCGGACCCGAATGGCGCGAGGCATCCCCCCCAGCCCGCGTACGGACACGTTCGCGAAATTGGGCGCGCTCTGTAGGTGACACGTAGAGCACGGCGGCGCCGCGCAGCGGCGGCGACGTGCGAGGGGGGTTGCAGGGGGGGTTCGCGAACGCCCACCGGAGTAGCGCGCGAGTGCCCCCCCCTGACTTAACAAGCCGGGCCTACAGCCCCCCTACTCGTACGCCTCGACCGCCGGGCACGCGCAGATCAGGTTCCGATCCCCGTACGTGTTGTCGATGCGCCCCACGAACGGCCAGAACTTGTGCGCGCGCACCCAGGGCGCGGGGAACGCGGCCTCTTGGCGGCTATAGGGGTGCGTCCACTCGTCCGCGGTCAGCTCGCGCGCCGTGTGGGGCGCGTTCTTGAGCGCGTTGTCGCCGCGGTCGGCGGCGCCTTCCTCGATCGCGCGGATCTCCTCGCGGATCGCGATCAGGGCGTCGCAGAAGCGGTCCAGCTCCGCCTTGGGCTCGCTCTCCGTGGGCTCGATCATCAGCGTGCCCGCCACCGGGAAGGACATGGTGGGCGCGTGGAATCCGTAGTCCATGAGCCGCTTCGCGATGTCGTCCACCTCGATGTCGGCCGTCTTCTTGAAGGGCCGCACGTCCACGATGAACTCGTGCGCCACGCGCCCGTTCTTGCCCGTGAACACGACCGGGTAGTGGCTCTCCAGCCGGCGCGCCATGTAGTTCGCGCTGAGGATCGCGACCTCGCTCGCGCGGCGCAGCCCCGCCGCGCCCATGAGCGCGATGTACACCCACGGGATCACGAGGATGGCGGGACTCCCATACGGCGCCGCGGACACCGTACCGACCGATTGCGGCGTCCCCAGCCCGGTGACCGGATGGCCGGGCAGGAATGGAACGAGGTGGGAGGCGACGCCGATCGGTCCCATTCCCGGGCCACCGCCGCCGTGGGGGATGCAGAAGGTCTTGTGCAGGTTCAAGTGGCACACGTCGGCCCCGATGTCCTTGGGGCGCGTGAGACCGACCTGCGCGTTCATGTTGGCCCCGTCCATGTAGACCTGCCCGCCGTGCTCGTGCACCACCTGGCAGACCTCGCGGATCGTCTCCTCGAACACGCCGTAGGTGGAAGGGTAGGTGACCATCAGGGCACCCAGGCGGCCCTTATGCTCCTCCGCCTTGCGGCGCAGGTCGTCGACGTCGATGTTGCCCTTCTCGTCGCAGGCCACCACCACGACCTTGAACCCGGCCGTCACCGCGGAGGCGGGATTGGTGCCGTGCGCGCTCACCGGGATGAGGCACACGTCGCGCGCGGTGTCCCCGCGCGAGTGGTGGAAGGCGCGGATGACGAGCAGGCCCGCGTACTCGCCCTGCGATCCGGCGTTGGGCTGGAGCGAGACGGCGGCGAAGCCGGTGATCTCGGCCAGCCAGGCCTCGAGCTGCGTGAACAGGTCGGCGTAGCCCTTGGCCTGGTCGGCGGGGGCGAAGGGATGGAGCTCCGCGAACTCGCGCCAGGTGACGGGCAGCATCTCCGAGGTCGCGTTGAGCTTCATGGTGCACGACCCCAGCGGGATCATCGAGGTCGTGAGCGAGAGGTCGCGCGCCTGCAGGCGATGGAGGTAGCGGAGCATCTCGTGCTCCGAATGGTGCCGGTTGAAGACCT
>Ga0137375_10010060_pt1 | contig 11215 bp, 11 predicted proteins | sample SagtaG_24_FD_104936 | JGI IMG/M metagenome (GOLD analysis project Ga0137375, IMG submission 104936) | Vadose zone soil microbial communities from Sagehorn Ranch, Mendocino, California, USA - Sage1_R_113_16 metaG | ecosystem: Environmental > Terrestrial > Soil > Vadose zone | place: USA... | reverse complement strand
TCCTCCTGATCCCAGAAGCCGTGGAGTTCCGACCCGAAATAGCCATCCTGGTAGTCGGCAGGCGCCGACTGGCCGGTTCGATTGCACGAATCGCTGCTGGAGCCGTGCAGGATATAGACCGATGCGGCCGACGATCCATGCACAAAGAATAGCGCTACCAGTCCCAATGTGAGTGCAAAGACCAGCGCGAAACGACGTGATCGTAGATGACGAAACATACGCCTGACCCTCCTATTAAACACGGCAGCACTTATGGTTTCCTAATTTATTGCTGCAGCAATACGATCGGGGCACGCCCCATCGCGCCGATGCGTATACCGCTAGAGATGACAAGTGCACCGGCTTTTTGGTACAATAGCCAGCGTGTTGAGCGTAATCTCAGCAATTTTTCAGGAACCTGTCAGTATATGATAGTCTGGGAGCGGCTAAACGACCTAGTGCGGTACATGACGCGAAGATGACACCAAAGTAAAAGACACGTGAATAATTTCTCTATAGGCTTGAAATTAGTGTTTGTAGCGGCTGCCGCGCTTGTGCTGGCGGCTATAGTGCCGCTGTTTAGCTCGACAACCTTTGCACAGCCGGCGCGCGGGCATAGCTCTGAGCTGAGTCTGGCGGCACACGAACGACCATTTGGCATGGTCGAGCGCCGCGCCGCCACAATGCCTGATGGTGTAGGCCAAGACCGACGTCTCTCGCCCGGCCCTGTGATCGGTCTGATCTGCGCGATAGTCGCGAGTTCAGTTGCACTGGGGATCGCGTTCGGGCTACGGCGTCGGATCGATCGGATCGCCGGCCCGGATCCGGAAAAAGAAGATGACGTCTGATGGGCTGGCAATTGGGCATCGGCGCTTGCGGATTTCCGCGGCAGCTATGTGTGTCGTAGCCCTGGTATTGCTGGCTGGCTGCGCCACTGTACCAGACACACGCGCACTGCCCTCGGCCGCACCAGTGTATGTGGCGCGACCAGGCCCCGCGCCGGCGGCAACCGCAACGATCGCAACAATGACCATTGCTGCGCCTACCCCGCTGGCTCAAGATCGAGCGGATATGGCCCTGCCAGCAGCCCCCCCAACCGCTATGCTTTCGCCAAGCCCGTTTGCGGGAACACCGGCTCCGGCGCTGGCAGGCGAGCTTATCATCAGCACCACGCGCCTGGATCTGTATCGGATCGAAGGCGGACTAACGATCACGGCGCTGCTCGATCTCGCACCGCAGTTCGAGCAAGCGATCGATCGGGTGGGCGAGCGGATGGGCGCGCACCTGAGCGGCCGCGTCGCGCTGAGCTTCGAGCCGGCCCAGCGCGGCCCATGCGCCCTACGGGGTCTGACGCTGTCGCACCAGCGGATCATTCGCCTGTACTATGCACCCGAGACTCCTGAGCAACGCGTGCTGGCGATTGTGGCGCACGAGCTAGCCCACGAGCTTCAGCACGACTACTACGGCTGGTTGGCGCACCAGAAATCCGATCTGATCTTGATGGAGGGGCAGGCGACCTGGGCCAGTGGCGACTACACGCTCGATTCGCAGGGGCAGCCGAGCTGGCAGAGCGCGGCCGAGCTGGCGTTGGCGAAAGGCGAACTGCTGCCGCTCGATATTAACCTGGAGGCCGATTGCCGCACGCCGACGCGCAACTCGGCCTATACCGGTTGGGCATCATTCGTCGCGTTTCTCCTGCGTGCTGGGCGCGAGCATTTCGACGCGCTCTATCGCAGCGGCCGTGGCCATCGCCCCGGCACGGCCGATTACACTGGCATCTACGGCAGGCGCCTCCACGATCTCGATCAGGACTGGCGACTCTGGCTCGCCGAGCAGCAGCGGGCGAGGTAGGGACTCTGTAATCTATTCGCCATCTATGTCAGCCTGATCTCATTCACGAGGCTGTGTAGCAACCCTATACTAGGGTGTGTTTGCAAACCTTGCTGTGAGTTGTTTTCGGCGGCGAAGCCGCCGAAAACAACTCACGGGATTTTGCGGTGGCCGCAGGCCCCGCCGCCCCCACAAGTGGAGTTTGCAAACACTGCCTTGAACAAGGGGCATAGCGCATCACATTCGCTTGGGTGAGCTTTTGGAAAGGACATAGATATGACCCGCGCTGCTGCATTCTTCCTACTGCTCGTGATATCGACAGCCACGCTGCCGGCCGGTGCCGCGTCGCACGCGCAGGCTGCGCCGGCAGCCGCGCCGGGTATAAGCAACCCTGACTTTATGGGCATGGTGATCCGCGACCCCTGGTATGATTTCGGCACCAACCCGGCCTTTCCAAATCAGCCGAACAAAGCCTTCCAGGACACGATGGGCGCGACGCTGTCCAACATGGGCGTGCGTTGGGTGCGGCTGGATTTTCACATCGTGGTTCCGCTGGCGGATGTGACAGTGGATCAGTCGCAGGCGATCGATGCGGAGATCGCCAAGAACGATTACTTCATCAATGAGGTTGCGCCGCAGCACAACTTGAAAGTGCTAGCGCTGCTCAGCTTTGATCTGCTGCAAAGCACCAACGGGCATCTGCTTAACACTGGCCCGTTTACCGAGACGTCGACTTTGACCCCGAACTTTGGCGGCGGGGTGAATAAGTATATGCATGCCTGGCTCACGCGCGCGCTGCGAATCGCTGATCGCTACCGCGACAAGATCGCGGCCTACGAGGTGCTGAATGAGGAGAATCGGCTGCCGTCTTTTTTTCCGGGCGACACGTCCGGCGATGCGATCCAGCCTGCGATTACCGCGCGGCTGCTGACCAAGTTCTATCGCTTTTGCAAGAACATTGATCCGACAGATCAGAACCACGGCTGCACAGCTGAGACGAAGATCATCCTTGGCGGCATCCACCCACGCGGCACACTCGACGCCAAAGCTCCAAATCTGACCGATGCAAAGTATCTCAGCGCAGTCTATGATATCGATCACGCTGACAGCCCATTTATGTCGTTCAAAACGGCGTACAAACGTAATCCTCCCTACCCAGTGGATGGCATCGGTTATCACCCGTATCCGCAGGAAATCAAGCTGTCGCCGAACGATGCACAAGTCGACCGAGGACTGGCACGCATGCGCGCCGTCCTCAACACGGTCGATCCGGGCCAGCAGTTCTGGGTGACCGAGGTCGGCTACAACGTCGGGTTCGATGTGGATGGGCCGAACGGACCGACGCCAGCACAGACGGACGCCGGCCAGATCGCGTTTATGCGCGATGTGTACCAATCGCTGGCGCAGCGCACATTAGCGGGTGGCCAGCCCGAGATCGCCAATGTGTTCTGGTTCAAGTACGAGGACTTCCCGCCGGCCAGCGGCGCGAACGCCCAGCACTGGGGGGTGGTGCAGATCCCTTTTACGACCGGCGCCTGCCCTGGCGGCGCGTGCTATGATCCGAACGGCACGCCGTCACTGTATCGTGGATCGTACCTGGCCTATCGCGAGCTGGCTGGGCTGCCAGTGACGCATACATATATACCGCTGGTACGGCGCTAACTTTCAGATTGCCTACTCCTCCTGATCGCCGGCCAGCGCCCCGAGTGCTGCCAGCGCGCGTTCGAGATGCTCCTCGCGCACCAGGATATGATCCTTGGTATAGCCGCAGATCGCCAGGATCGGCACGCCGGCTTCGGCGAGCGCGCGGCTGGCGATCGCCAGGAAGCCTACCAGATCGTTGGGCAGGTCGAGGTCGAAGCTGATCACGCGGAATGGCCCTTGGACGCGCGCATGCGGGAAGGCCGGCTTGAGCGAACGCCAGTCGGATTGCGGCAGCACCAGTGTCAGCAGATCCGGCTCGACGATCAGCTGCATGAATGGCGCAGTGACGCCGACCATCAGTCGTGCTACCACCACTCGCTCATTCGGTTTCAGAGCGGCTAGCACGAGGCGCTCGGGGCGGGCCCGCCAGCGCGCCTGGCGTAGGAGTATCGAGATTCTTGAATCAGTCATAGGAGTGACGAATTGAAAATTGAGAATTGAAAATGCCGTGTGGACGAGGCATTCTCAATTCGCCCAGAGGGCACCCGATTCTCAATGCTCAATTCTTACTTCCTCCTCTTCGCCGCGCCAGCTGCGCCGGCGCTCGATGAAGCCTTCGATCGCGCGGTTGACGGCGGCGGGACGCTCGATCTGTGGCAGGTGTCCGGCGTAGCGGATCAGCTCGAAGCGCGCGTTGGGCAGCCCATCGCACATGTGCTGGAGCACGGCGACCGGCACAATGAAGTCGAACTGGCCACCAATAATCAGCGCCGGTGTCTGGATAGTGGGCAATAGGTTCCAGCCGCGCCAGGGAAACAGCGTTCCCGCAAGGATGCGCTGCAGCACAAACAGCGGCGCGTACACTCGCGGCAGTAGGATTGGCCGGAGCCGCTCCAGCGTGCGCAGCGGCAGCGGCAGCTTCAACAGCGTCTCGATCAGCGGGTTTAGATGCATCTCCGGCGCGGTCGCGACCAGCACCAGCTTGCTCAGGCGCTGCGGCTGCGCGGCGGCGAAGGTCAGCCCGATCGGCCCGCCGAACGAGTGTGCCAGCAGGAGGAACGGCTCGGCGATCGCCAACTGCTCCAGCAGCTGGGTGAAATCCCACAGAAACTCTTCCAACGTATAGGACGAACGTGGCTGCTCGGACTGATCGTGGCCGCGCAGATCAGGGGCGATCACACGGTAGTGTTGGCTGAAATAAGCGATCTGGTTCTTCCACTGCTCGGCATTACCCCCGGCGCCATGAATGCAGACGATTGTGCCGCGTGCGGGCATTTCGGCCGGCCCGACATCGATCACACTCAGCCGAACCGGCCGCGTGCCGGCGACAGTGATGGTTGTGCGGGGAAAATCCACGTTCCCTCCGGCGACAAGGTGCCATAAGGTGACAAGGTGACGGGGTGATAAATTCACCCCGTCACCTTGTCACCCTGTCACCCCATCATTCGTCGTTTGGAGGCCGAGAAAATCGAGCAGGACTGCGTTGAACTCACGCGGGCGCTCGTCCATCGGGTTGTGCGCCGCGCGGCGGATGACAGCATATTGGGCATCGGGAATGGCTGCCGCGACACGGCGCGAGAGCGGCGCAGGAACGAGCGGATCGAACTCGCCGCTGATCACCAGCGTTGGCACACGCACTTCGGCCAGCCGTGGCCCGATCGGGTTTTCGAACAGGTTGTCGAGTAGTACCCGCAGCGCGTCGGCATCGTGCCGCGCCATGTACGTCACGCGGCGCAATGCCGGCAGCACCACACCGCCCCGGTGCGCGTGCGGGACAAAGCGACCGACGAGGCTGAGTTGGCGCGCGGCCGCCATGCTGGTGCGCAGCACGGCCCAGCCAAATGTCTGATCGAGATACGAGCGCGTATACAGCGGTAGCTCGGCTGGCTGTACCGCTGGATCCACCAGCACCAGGCGCTCGACCAGATCCGGGCGCCCCAGCGCTAGCTCCAAGGCAATATTGCCGCTCATCGAGTGGCCGACCAACATGATCCGATCGTGGCCCAGCGCCGCGCAAAATCGGACGATTCGCTCGGCGATCTGGCGCATACTGGCGCTGCCAAGCAGCGGGGAGTCGCCGTGGCCGGGCATATCCGGCGCATAGGCATGGGCGTGCGGCGCGAGCGCGAGCAGTGTGGACCACCACAGCTCCTTGAACGCACTCCAGCCATGCAGTAGCACGATCGTCGGGCCGGTTGCGCCGGCCTCAATGTAGGATAGGCGCGTTTTTTCACAGAAAGCTTCGACTGGTTGGCCGGTTTCTGGCTGAAGGGTATGCTTCACAGTAGCTCTTTTTATGCCGGATCGGCTACGATATACACATCAATGCCACGGGTGGCGCTCAGCACCTGGCGTACCAGCGAGCCGCGTCGAACCTCGTCGAGCCGGCTGCGAGCTGATTCGCCCATTACCAAATGTGTCACGCGATTTGCTTGCGCCGCGCGCGCCAGCACCTCGGCCAGTGGTGAGCCGCGCTCGATCAGGATGCGGGCGCCCAGCTGATGCGCCAATTTCATATTGTGCTCCAGCATCATTTGATAGCCTGGCGCCGCGCTCTCGGCGGGCTGAATATGTAGGGCGATTAGCTCGCCGCCCAGGGCGCGCGCAAGATGGCCGGCGCGCTGGATCAGGCGCTGCGATGCTGGGTTGTAGCCAACGCAGACCATGATCCGCGCGCCCCCCGCCCAGGGTGCCGGCTCGAGATCGTCGCTATACGAGGCAGGCCATTGTTCCATACCAATCCAAAAGATACATGACTGACGCGGTGGAGGTGCAGGGCGACGCCGGGTACCCTCTGGGTGTGGGCACCCGGCCGCCCCGAGAACCTTCGACATGACTTACGCGGTGGTAGGGTTCGGGGAGGCTTCGCCTCCCTGAAATCTTCTTTTGTGGGCCGCGAGCGGCCCACAAAGCATAGATTCTTGGAGCGACGCAGTCCCTCCAAACCGCCCTAAAAACGCTGACTGCGTAAGTCCTATTCCATGAGGGTATTATAGCATTGAACGCGGGTGTTTTGAGGCCAACTGATTTAAGGGATGATCGGCCAGCCCATGGATGAATCGCCGACCAGCAGGTACAGCGGGTGCGTGTTCGGCGGCACATCGAAGATCAGCGGCACGCTCTTGTTGCCGCCGTCCGATGGAATCGGGTCTTCCATGCTCAGGTCGCCGTGTTGCCCGCGCCCATAGGTATTGAGGTAGGCAGTCGAGATCTGTGGCAGGGGCGCATAGCGCTTGCCCGAGCCATCTACGAGTGCGAACAGGCTATCCGGCAGGCGCGCAGGAGCCTGGCCATCGTTGCCGATCGCCAGTAGCGCCAGCACAAATCGGCCATTCGGCTGGAACGACCCGATGCTGCCATCCAGCACCACGGCATCCTCCGGGCGGATGAGAATCGCATGCCACTGCCCTTGTTCGACAACCTCGCCGGGCGCGAGCATCTGACGCGGCGTGGGCAGCGGCGATGATATGGCTGTCGGCGGCGCTGCGGTTGGCTGGGGCAGGCCGACTGCCGGTGCGGCTGTCAGATCGACCAGAGCAGGCAGCGTAGCTGCGTCTCTCTCTGGCGCGGCCGATGGCGCGACCGTGGTATCGAGCGCGGGCGCGATCGCTTGTGTCGTCGCGCCCAATACCGCCAGGGTGGCGGTGGGCGCGGGCCGTAGCGAAGCTGCGAACTCTGAGCCGCGCATCAGGATGACTGCGATCAGAACCACCAATGCCGACACGCCGATCACTAAGTAGAGTGGCCAGCGAATATGACGCGCGACCTGTGCAGGCGCAATATCGGCCGGGCGCAATCCTGGTGCAGCGCGAGTCGGCTCGACATATTCGCCAGGCGCGAAAGATGCAGGTGCAGTAGCAAGCTTAGTCGCGAGCACTGTGGCCGCCGGCTGAGCGATTGCGGGTGCGGCTGTGTCAGAGCTATCTCCCGCCGGTAGAGCAGCAACGCCCTGATCGGGCGGCTGCCCAATGGTCGCCGCGGGGCGCGCGGCCGATGCAGCTTCGATCGCACCGATGCGCGCAAGGCCGCGCTGGGCCGGCTCACTGCGCGGATTGAACGCAAGCACCTGCTCCAGGGCATGCCGCTGCTCTGCGCGCGTTTCGGCCACGGTGGCGAGCATGAGCCAGACCTGAGGCAGATCGGGCTGCTGCGTAGCGAGGGCACGTAAGAGTGCGCGTGATGCGGCGAGGTTGCCGCTCTTGCGCGCGCGCATGGCGCTTTCCAGCAGCGCAGCTACGCTTACGGGCGGCAGTGCGCCGGCAGGATTCGGCTCGATAACGGTATCCGCCACGTAGCCTCACGTTGCAACGATGGGACGAAAGACGAAAGACGAAAGACGAAGGACGAACGCAAGCGCTGCGAACCTTCATCCTTCGTCTGATCGATAAGAATAGCTTGGTTTGGAAGACGAAGGACGGCGGTCTTTCGTCCTCCGTCCTCTGTCAAGCTACTCACACCTTGATCTTTGTTGGTTTATGGTACGACGTTGAGCGGCCAGCCCTGGTCGTTCTTACCGGCGGCGAACAGGAACAGGCCCTGGGCGCCCGGTGGCACGTCGAACACCAGATACACACTGGTTAGCGCACCATTGGCTGGGATGGCGTCTTCCATGCTCGCGTCGGCGTTCACGCCGCGCTGCACGGCGGCGCTGGAAACTTGCGGCTGGCCGACATAGACATTGCCCTGTGCGTCCTTCAATGCGAAGAAGCCGGCTGGGATCGGCTGCGCCGTTCCGGTGTTGTTGCCGATCCAAACAAGAACGTGGAGATAGGTTCCCTGTGCAGTAAAGCTGCCGATCTGCTTGCCGCGCACTAAGACGTAGCTAGCATCTGGATAGGTGAAGATCCAGCCGTTGGCATCCAGCTGCGTGCCGAGCGATACAGGCTGCGCATTTGGATTCGCGACCGGAGCCGGGATCGGCCCTTGCGCGGCAGGCTGCGGCGGGGCCGGCGGCGTGGTACCGGTCGTACCCGTCAGCGGCGTGGTCGGGGTGATGCCGGTCGTACCCGTCAGCGGCGTGGTCGGGGTGATGCCGGTCGTGCCTGTCAGCACGCCAGTACCGCCCGCCTGACCTTCGGCCGTGGGCGCGGCTGTGCCGTCTTGTCCTATCCCACCTCCGGCCGCAGCCGTAGCGGCAACCGAGGTCGGGTTGCCAGCCGTGGTTTCTCCACCGCCGCGATTGAATAGGAATCGGTAGGCGAGCCAACCAACCAACAGCAGCGCGATCAGGCCCACCAACAGCCAGAGCAAATTGTTTGGCCGACTGGCCGGCGCTACCCGCATCTCGTCGTCATCGTCAGATCGGATCGGTGTGCTGGAGCGGCGAGCGGCGCTGCGCGCGCGAGCACTTCGCACACTTGATGTTGCACGGTCGGCGGCAGCTGCGCCGCCGAGCATCTCGGATGTGTCGTCAACATCGCGCCGCGGTGTCTCCGAGCGTGGCACAGTATCATAATCATCGAAGGCTGAATCAAGCTCGGCGGCGTAGCGCTCCTCATCGGTCATTGGGCGCTCCGGCTCGGCTGCGGCAAAGGCGCTGGCGGCAGGGGTGCTGGGGACGACAGTCTCATCCAGCTTTGCGGTCGGGTGTACGCCCATGGCCTGGAGGCCCTTGACTGCCATCTCGTTGGTTGGGTCGAGCTCGACCGCTCGCTCCAGGGCAGCGCGACGCTGCTCGGGGCCATCGGCCACGCCGGCGAGCCACAGCCAGGCCTGGGCGTTATCCGGCTCCTGACGTGTCAGCAGGCCGAAGAGATTGCGCGCTTCCTCGCGGTTGCCCTCGCGCGCGGCTTCGATTCCCAGCTGCAGAATCGTATCGGACTCCGCCATGCGAAGCTCCTTCCTCGTGCGCCCGCCAGCGGAGGGGCAGCACGACGCTGATCGCGTATCCTGAACCAATACGGGACAAAGATTCTCGAAATCATGCGCCCTGGCATGAGAAAGCTGTCTCTGACTGGTTGTTCTTTCAGCTTAGAATAGCTTATCTCGGCTATTCTACCACACAGGTGTTTTACGGTCAACAGTTACATTTTCCCATGACGCGCTGGCAAGGCTCGGATGGGGATCATGAGTCAGGAAAGTGCAAAGAGTTTTCGGAAGAGGACAGGGAATCGGGGATCGGGGATAGGAAACAAGGAGCATGTGCTCGCTGTTGCCTGTTCCGTGTCCCCTCTCCCCTATTTCGTGGTACCATTACTATGCGCGCATCGGGTGTCGCCGGTGCTACGGCTCGACGATGAGTGACGATCACACGCGAGGAGGAACCCTAGATGACCGCTGTCGATGGCCTGGAGCAGGTCGGAATGACTGATATCAAAGAGACGATCCTGGACGCGATCGGCAATACGCCCCTGGTGCGCCTGCACAAAGTCGCGCGCGGCGTGCGGCCCGCGCTGCTGGCGAAAGTCGAGTTTGTGAACCCCGGCGGGAGCGTGAAAGATCGGATCGGTCTGGCGATGATCGAGGCGGCCGAGCGCGCGGGTCGCCTGCGGCCGGGCAGCACAATCGTCGAGGGCACCAGCGGCAACACTGGTGTCGGCCTAGCGATCGCAGCGGCGATCAAAGGCTATAAGACGATCTTTGTGATGCCGGACAAGATGAGCGAGGAGAAGATCCGCCTGCTGCGCGCATTCGGTGCGCGGGTGGTGATTACGCCCACCGACGTGATGCCGGATGATCCGCGCTCGTACTACTCGGTCTCACGCCGGCTATCCGAGGAGACGCCCAACGCCATCCTAGCCGGCCAGTACTGGAATCCGGCCAACCCCGAGGCGCACTACCGCAGCACCGGCCCCGAGCTATGGCGGCAGACCGGCGGCCGGATCAGCGCGTTCATCGCCGGCATGGGTACCGGCGGCACGATCAGCGGTGTTGGCCGTTTCCTCAAAGAGCGCAACCCCGAGATAAAGGTGGTCGGCGTCGATCCGATTGGCTCGTTGTACACCCACTATTTCGAGACCGGTGAGCTGGGCGAGGCCCATAGCTACAAAGTCGAGGGGGTCGGCGAGGATTTTCTGCCCAAGACGATGGATTTTGGGGTGGTAGACGATGTGGTACAGGTGACCGACCGCGAGAGCTTTGTGATGACGCGCCGGCTGGTGCGGGAAGAGGGCCTGTTCTGCGGCGGCTCGTGCGGGCTGGCGCTGGCCGGCGCACTTAAGTGGCTGCGCAACAATGGCGCCGGCTTGGGCGAGGACGACTTGGTGGTGGTGCTCCTACCCGACAGCGGCGCGCGCTATCTCTCGAAGGTCTTCGACGATACCTGGATGCGCGAGAATGGCTTCCTGGCCCCCAGCACGGTGGCCGATCTGCTGGATGGCCGATCAGGCGAAGTGTTCACCGCGCTGGAAGATACCAGCATCGAGTCAGCCATTCGCCAGATGAAGATGCACGGCATCTCGCAGCTGCCGGTGCTCGACGCGAACGGCCGGCTGCACGGCATCATCGGCGAGAGCGATCTGCTAGACTACCTGCTCTCTGGAGGCGCGATGGATCACACGATCGCCGGCCTGCACGCCCACGAGATAGCAACCATCGACCCGGATATGTCGCTGGAGGAGCTGACCAGCGTGTTTGGCCGCAGCCCGGCTGCTGTGGTTGTCAAGGATGGTGAGGTGGTTGGAATTGTGACCAAGATCGACGTGATCGACTTCCTGGCAAACCGCACACGATAAGGTAGGAATTGAGCGTTAAGACGAGATTTCAAACCAGCTTTACCGCTCGGTGGGGGTTGGGGGCGGCGAAGCCGCCCCCCAAATACTTT
>Ga0137375_10010059_pt1 | contig 11217 bp, 7 predicted proteins | sample SagtaG_24_FD_104936 | JGI IMG/M metagenome (GOLD analysis project Ga0137375, IMG submission 104936) | Vadose zone soil microbial communities from Sagehorn Ranch, Mendocino, California, USA - Sage1_R_113_16 metaG | ecosystem: Environmental > Terrestrial > Soil > Vadose zone | place: USA... | reverse complement strand
GATCACCGGCGACCGCGACCCGATCCAGTCACAGGCGCCCCCGTTGAGGATCGAGCGAACGAGTGATTGGTCACAGTATGGCAAGGGCGTGCTGGTCGTTGTGCTGTGTACCGTGCTCGCCTGGCTGATGTTTCCGCATTTCGCGCTCGCCAACCTGGTGATGGTCTATTTGCTGGGGGTCGTGATCGTTGCAGCGCGCTGTGGGCGTGGGCCATCGATTGTTGCAACCGTGTTGAGCGTTGCGGCGTTCGACTTCTTTTTTGTGCGTCCCTACCTGACCTTTGCGGTGTCGGATGCGGAGTATCTCGTCACCTTCACGGTGATGCTGGCAGTGGGTCTGGTGATCAGCACGCTGACGGTGCGGCTGCGACAGCAGGCCACGGTCGCTCGATCCCGCGAACAGCGTGTCACCGCGCTCTATGCCATGAGCCGCGAGTTCGCCAGCACACGCGGCATCAAAAAAGTGCTGTGTATCGCGGTGCAAAATATCAGCCAGACGTTTGATAGCCAGGTGGTGATCCTGCTGCCGAACGCCGTGGGACGCCTCCAGGCCTGGGGCAATGTCACGGGCTGGTGGGGACAAGAGATCAACGAGCGCAGCCTGTTTGCGCCGGACTCGCACGACCAGGGCGTGGCGCAGTGGGTCTACGACCACGGCCAGCTCGCGGGCCAAGGGACAGACACGCTGGCAGGCGCCAAAGCCTTGTATCTCCCACTGATCGCCTCGCGCGGCACGATCGGTGTGATCGGCGTGCGCCCGGCGCAGCCGCAGCGGTTCCTGTGGCCCGAGCAGCTCCACCTGCTCGAAACCTTCGCGAGCCAGACCGCGTTGGCGCTGGAGCGTGTCGAGCTGGCCACCGAGGCGCAGCGCGCGCACGTCCATACCGAAACAGAGCGGATGCGCAGCTCACTGCTCGGCTCGGTCTCGCACGATCTCCGCACGCCGCTCGCGGTGATCAAGGGAACCAGCAGCAGCCTGCTGAAAGGACGCGCGACGCTCAACCCGGCGACCCAGGACGAAATGCTCCAGACGATCTACGACGAAGCCGAGCGCATGAACTGGCTAGTCGGCAACCTGCTGGACATGACGCGTATCGAGTCGGGCAGCGTGCAGGTGCAGAAAGAGTGGCAGCCGCTGGAGGAGGTGGTCGGCGCGGCCCTCACGCGCCTGGAGAGTCAGCTACGCAATCATCCTGTGACGACCAATCTGCCGGCGGATTTGCCACTGCTGACACTCGACAGCGTGCTCATTGAACAAGTCTTGATTAATCTGCTGGAGAACGCCGCCACGTATACGCCAGCCGGTAGTCCAATCGACCTGTCGGCTTCAGCGGCACGCGACGCGATCACCGTCGCGATCGCCGATCGCGGGCCAGGAATCCCATCCGGTGATGAAGACCGGATCTTCGAGAAGTTCTACCGTGTGGCTTCGGCGGATAGTCAGCGTGGTGTTGGCCTCGGGCTGGCGATCTGCCGCGGAATCGTCGAAGCCCACGGCGGGCGGATTCGGGCCGAGAATCGGCCTGGTGGTGGAGCGATCTTTCGCTTCACACTGCCGCTGCAGAGAACACCACCGCTGGTCGCTCCTGAAAGCGATGCGCCGACAGACCAACCAATGACTGCCAATAATCCACATCATTAGTATGTATGCAGAGGGCATCAACTCTATTGGCAGATTCAGTGTTGGTATGTGGTATGATTGCGGTCCTTGGCGTGATCATGCGCGCCCACATTTCACCACAAGCACATAGTACGAGGTGATCGATGTCTTTTGCGGATCGCCTGTTTGGTCGGCGGCTCGCGACCCACGAAGAAGAAGCGCAGAAAGTCGGCCCGCTGGCCGGCATTCCGATGCTCGGGCTGGACGCGCTCAGCTCGTCGGCCTATGGCCCCGAGGCGGCGCTGACGCTCCTGCTGCCGCTCGGTGCCCTCGGCGTGCTCTCTATTGTACCGATCACCGCAGTCATCATTGGCGTGCTGGTGATTGTGTACTTCTCCTACCGGCAAACGATCGCCGCCTACCCGATGGGTGGCGGATCGTACACGGTGGCGAAGGAGAACCTGGGAACCTCAGCCGGACTGCTCGCTGCCGCCGCACTTATGCTCGACTATGTCCTGAACGTCGCGGTGGGCATCTCGGCCGGGGTCGGCGCGCTGGTTTCGGCATTTCCTATCCTCCATCCATATATCTTGCCGTTGTGCCTGTCGATTCTGGTGCTGATCGCCCTCGTGAACCTGCGCGGCGTCCGCGAGTCCGGCCTGGCCTTTCTGCTGCCCACCTACCTGTTCGTCGTCTGCCTGCTGGTGGTGCTCGTCCTCGGCACCTCCAAGACGCTGTTGAGCGGGGGCCATCCCGTGCCGATCGACCCACCACCCGCTCTTCCTGCGGCGACCAGCGGCGTCACGCTCTGGATTCTGTTGCGCGCGTTCGCCAGCGGCTGTACCGCCATGACCGGCGTGGAAGCGGTGAGCAACGGGGTGAGTGCCTTTCGCAGCCCGGCTGTCGTCAATGCCCGGCGCACGCTCACGGCAATCGTCGCGATCCTGATCGTGCTGCTTGTGGGCATCGCGTATCTGTCGCGGGCCTATGGCATCGGCGCGACCGAGCCCGGCGCCCTGGGCTACCAGAGTATCCTGTCGCAGCTGGTCGGCGCGGTGGTCGGCCGCGGCGTCTTCTACTACCTAACGATAGGCGCGGTGCTGACCGTGCTGGCCCTCTCCGCGAACACCAGCTTCGCCGGTTTCCCGCGGCTGTGCCAGATCGTCGCGCGCGACGACTTCCTGCCGCATGCGTTTGCCACCCGTGGGCGCCGGCTCGTGTTCTCGCTCGGCATCTACGTGCTCACGGCGTTTGCCGCAGTGTTGCTGATTATCTTCGGTGGGATCACCGACCGGCTCATTCCACTGTTTGCAGTAGGGGCCTTCCTGGCGTTCACGCTCTCGCAAGCCGGAATGGTCGCCCATTGGCGGCGAGCTCGCGAGCCACAAACCTGGCGCAATATGCTGGTCAACGGCATTGGTGCCACGGCCACGGCGATCACCCTGGCGGTGATCCTGGTGGCGAAATTTGCGGAAGGCGCCTGGATCACGCTGCTGCTCATTCCGGCCAGTCTCATGTTCTTTTACGCCGTGAACCGCCACTACGCCAGTGTCGCGCGCGAACTCGCCTATCACGCGCCGCTCGACCTGCGCGGTCTGCGCCATCCGATTGTGATTGTGCCCATGAAAGGCTGGGATCGGGTCGCGCACAAATCGCTACGCTTTGCCTTGAAGCTCTCTGATGAAGTGTATGCAGTGCAAGTCCGATCGAACGAGAAGATGGACGACCTGGAGGCATTGTGGCCGGAGATGGTGGAAGAGCCGACGCGGATGCTTGGCTTACCACCGCCACATCTCGTCGTGATTGATTCGCCCTACCGGCGGCTGGTTGGGCCGCTGCTTGACTACATCACCACATTCACCGACGAACACCCCGACCGCCAGATTGCTGTGATCATTCCTGATCTCGTCGAACAGCACTGGTACCATTACCTGCTGCATAATCAGCAGGGCGAGGTGCTCAAAGCGCTGCTGCTGCTGCGCGCTCAGGAGCGCGTCGTGGTCATCGGCGTACCGTGGTATCTGCGCACCTAAGCTGCGGAGCAGAGACTGATGCTGGCGCTGGCCTTTTTCTTTGCAACACCATGATGTAGCGTCGGAAATGGGCGAGATCGCACGCTTTGTGGTCACACGCGGCACGTGATTCCGGCGCTTCACCCACGTACCTTCACCCGTCTCCCTGGAAGCGGTACCCGATGCCTGGCTCGGTCAGGATGTGGGTGGGATGCGCTGGGTCGGCTTCGATCTTGCGCCGCAGCTGGGTCACGAACACGCGCAAGGTCGCCACATCCTGCTCGTAAGCGCCGCCCCACACCGCCCGCAAGAGCAGCCGGTGCGTCAGCACCTTGCCGGCCTGCGTCGCCAGCACCCGCAGCAGATCGTACTCGCGCGGCGTCAAATGCACCGCCTGGTCGCGCACCACTACCAGCCGGCGCGCAAGGTCGATCCGCAGGTCGCCGAACTGGCGCACCGGCTCCGCGGTGACCGAAAGATGGGCGGCGTGGCGCAGCGCCACCCGGATGCGCGCCAGCAGCTCGGCGGTGCCGAACGGCTTGGTCAGGTAGTCGTCGGCGCCGAGGTCGAGCGCGGCGACTTTGTCCTGCTCGGCATCGCGCACGGTCAGCACAATGATCGGCACCTGCGACCAGGCGCGCAGCTGACGGCACACGTCCAGGCCAGCGATCGTGGGCAGCCCCAGGTCGAGCAGGATGAGATCGGGGCGCCAGCTGGCCGCCATGTCAAGCGCCGCCTGGCCATCGCTGGCCACCGCCACCTCATAGCCGCGTGCGCCCAGGCTGGTCGTCAACAGGCGGCCGATCTGCGGCTCGTCATCGACCACGAGAATGCGCGCACTCATCGGCGATCCTCCCGTAGCTGGCGTGCGGCGCTGCGTGGAGCTGATCCATGCACCGGCGCGTGGAGTGGCAGCGTGAAGATAAAGCGTGCCCCGCCGGTCGGCTGGTGTTCGGCCCAAATACGGCCCTGATGCATGTCGATAATGCCCTTGCAGATCGCCAACCCTAACCCCATGCCATCGGCATGGCGTTCCGGCCCGGCCACGCGCATGAATTTCTCGAAGATGCGCGTGCTCAGCCCAGCCGGAATTCCTGGCCCTTGGTCGCGTACCTCGATCCGCATCGTGTCACGCTCCACACCAGCCGCGATCATGACCGGGGTATCTGCCGGCGTATACTTTATCACATTCTCCAGCAGATTAGTCAGCACTTGATCGATCTGGGTGTAGTTGATCTGCACCGCAGGCAGGTCGGCCGGAATATCGATGGTTACAGGATGTGCCGCTAAGCGTGGGGACATCCGGTTGACCACATTCGCCACGAGCTCGCCGATGTCTTGCAAGCTTTGCGCGGGCGGCTGCGCGCCGGCCTCAATGCGTGACATCTCGAGCAAGTTGCCGACCAGCCGGTTCAGGTGGTCGGCTTCATCGTTGATCGCATTCAGCAGGTCGCGCCGCGCGGACGAGTCCCATGCGACTGAGTCGTCGAGCAGATCTGTCACTGCGCCTTTGATCACTGCCAGCGGTGTCCGTAGATCGTGTGAGACCGATCCGAGCAGCCCGCCTTTCATGCGCTCGGCCTCGGCCAGGGTACGGGCCTGGCTGGCCTCCTCGGTCAGGCGGGCGCGCTCAAGCGCAAGCACCACCTGCGACGCAATCATCTCCAGGCGCTCATGCTCGGCTTTCGTGAGTGGTTCGTCAAGCGCGCGCTGCGTGACGCGTAGCACGCCCAGCACGCGTGGCCCGATGCGCAGAAAGGTATCGACTTGCCGGGATGGCGCAGGCGGTGGATCGCCGGAGCGCGCGCGCTCGGTCAGCCGGCCGTCGTCATACAGCAGCACCACGCACACCGGCACATCCAGTAGGTGCGCGGTTGTCTGTGCCACCACATGCAGGATGCGGTCGGTTGCCACCTCAGCGCTGATCGTCTGGCTGAGCCCATACAGTGTGGCCAGCTCCGTCGCACTGCGCTGCGCCGTGTCGGCTTGGTCGCGCGCCCGGCCAGCCAGGCTGCTGGCAATAATCGCGACGGCCAGAAAGGTCAGCAAGCGTACAACATCCTGGGAATCGGCGACCGTGAAGGTATGCAGCGGCGGGACAAAGAAGAAGTTAAAGCCCAGAAACGCCAGCAGCGAGGCCAGCAAGGCCGGCCCCAGCCCGATCGTCGTCGCGCTGATCAGCACGACCAGCAAATACAGCAGCGCGATGTTGGCCTGATGCAGGCTGGGAAGTTGGATCAGAACCAGCGTGGTCAGCGCCACGCTCGCCACGCTCATTCCATAGCGCTGCGCAAGGCTCCTCGATCGAAGTGGGTTCATATACTTTCAGGCCTTTCTGTCGCGGTTAGCTGTGTGCTGCTATCATACCAAAAATCATGCGTCAGCCCGTGCCGACTTCTTTATACTATCCTAATATTCTCCAGGCTGATCCTAACACTTTCCAAACGCAGAACACGGTACCGTATTGACGAACCGTCGTTCGCACGATCTGTGGCCGCACGTCGCGTCTCAGCATTCGTGCCTGTATTTTTATGATAGGGGAACACTGTGGCGAGCGTTATGCATGTCGACGCGATCAGCAGCCCAGGGGCGATTGGCACGGCCAGCCCGCTCGGCCGGCCGGATCACGATCTGGGGTTGGCAGCGGAAGGCTTGGTCGAACAGCTCGATGCCGATATGATGCATCCCAAGACGCGGCCGTTGCTGCACCTGGTGCTTGGCCGACCTTTAGAAACAGCCGCCGCGCCACACCAGACGATCGGCAAAGCGATTGGGATGGCGGTATTCGCGTCGGATGCCCTGTCCTCGGTCGCGTACGCCACGCAGGAGATCTTGCTGGTTCTGGCCGCCGCTGGCGCGATCTACTTCACCTACGCGCTGCCGATCGCCGGCGCGATCGCGGCGCTACTGGTCGTCCTGACGCTCTCGTACCGGCAGACGATCTTCGCCTACCCCGGCGGCGGCGGCGCCTATATCGTCGCGCGCGACAACCTGGGCGAGCGGCCGGCGCAGACCGCCGGCGCCGCGCTGCTGACCGATTATGTGCTGACGGTCTCTGTCAGTATTGCCTCCGGCGTCGAGCAGATTATCTCGGCGTTCCCAAATCTGCGGATCTACCAGGTTGAGATCTGCGTTGCCCTGATCGTGGTTATGATGCTGGTCAACCTGCGTGGCGTCAAGGAGTCGGGTCGCGCGTTCGCTGGGCCAACCTACTTCTTTATCGGGATGGCGTTCCTGACGATCGGCGTCGGCCTCTACCGGCTGCTCACCGGCACGCTCGGCCAGGTGCAGGGGGTCGAGAGCATTGCCGCCAGTGTCGGGCCGCTGACGCTCTTCCTGATTTTGCGCGCGTTCTCCAGCGGCTGCACCGCGCTGACCGGTGTCGAGGCGATCTCGAACGGCATTACCGCCTTCAATGAGCCAAAAAGCCGCAACGCCGCCGCCACAATGGTCTGGATGAGCAGCATCCTGATGGCCATGTTCCTGGGCATCACCTACCTGGCGCTCATGATTCATGCGGTGCCTTCCGAGCAGGAGACCGTAATATCGCAGCTCGGCCGGACGGTATTCGGGCCTGGCCCGCTGTATCTGCTGACGATCGCAGCGACTACCGCGATCCTGATCATGGCCGCGAATACCTCGTTCGCCGATTTCCCGCGCCTATGCGCGCTGCACGCCGGCGATGGCTTCCTGCCGCGCCAGCTGACCTATCGCGGCCACCGGCTGGTCTTCTCGTGGGGCATTGTCGCGCTGGCGGGCCTGGCCGCGCTGCTGATCGTCGTCTTCAACGGCTCGACCAGCATGCTGATCCCGCTCTATGCTATCGGGGTGTTCCTCAGCTTCACTATGTCGCAGGCCGGCATGGTGGTGCGCTGGCAGAAGATTAGCAAGCTGAAGCCGGGCCAGGAGATCAAAACCGAGGGGTCGACCCTGCGCTACGACCGACACTGGCGGCCGAAGCAGGTGCTCAACGCGGTGGGCTGCGCCCTGACCGGCATTGTGATGATCGTCTTCGCAGTGACCAAGTTCAGCCAGGGCGCATGGATCGTGGTCATCCTGATCCCGCTGCTAGTGCTGGGCTTTTTCCGCGTTCATCACCACTACCAGCAGGTCAAACAGGCGCTGAGTCTGCAAGCGCGCCCGATCGATGTGCGCACGCACGCCGTCGAGACGATCGTGCTGGTCAACGATGTCCACCAGGGCACCATGCAGATGATCAGCTTCGCCGAGTCGCTGGGCAAGCCGTGGGTGGCGGTGCATGTTGCCGTGCGGCCCGAGAAGACCGCGCGGGTGCTGGAGAAATGGAACACCTACCTGGGCGACCACGGCCACCTGTATGTGCTGCCCTCGCCCTACCGCAGCCTGACCGGCCCGATCGTGCGGCTGGTCAAGGATGTCAAGCGCGAGCACGCTGATGCGTTCGTCAACATCATCATGGCGCAGCTGGTGACCGAGTCGCTGTGGGGGCAGCTGCTGCACCGGAACAGCGGCCCGCAGTTCAAGTTCGCCTTCCAGCACCTTCAAGGCGTGGCAGTCACCGACGTGCATTACCGCGTGTGTGACCTGGATCAGCCGGCGCACGAATGACCTGTAGAGACGCAATATTTTGCGTCTCTACAGGTCATTGCCCTCCGCATCGCCGCAGAAGCGATACCCAACGCCCGGCTCGGTCACAATATAGCGTGGCTGGGCCGGGTCGTCCTCGATCTTGCGCCGCAGCTGGTTCATAAACACCCGTAGCTTAGCCAGATCTTGCTGCTGGCCCGACCCCCACACTTTTTGCAACAGCAGCGTGTGCGTCAGCACTTTGCCGGCATGTGTGGCAAGCGTCTTGAGGATCTCATACTCGGTCGGGGTCAGGTGAATCTCTTCCTCGCCACGTGTCACCTGGCGAAGCGCGACGTTGAGCCGCAGATCGCCGGCAGTGATCACCGGCGCCTGCGGCAGGTGTCCATGGGTCGCGTGGCGCAGCGCAACCTGAATGCGCGCCAGCAGCTCGCCGGCGCCGAATGGCTTGGTCAAGTAATCGTCGGCGCCGAGATTGAGCGCGGCCACCTTATCGGCTTCGCGATCACGGACGGACAGCACAATAATCGGCACATCCGACCATTCGCGCACCCGCCTGGTCACCTCCAGGCCATCGATCTCCGGCAGCCCGAGGTCGAGCAGGATTACATCGGGCCGCCAGGCGGTGATCTGTTCGAGCGCCGCGCGCCCCTGCTCGGCCAGCGCCACGTCGTAGCCATGTACTTCCAGCGTGGTTTTCAAGAAGCGCCGGATCTGCGGCTCGTCGTCGACGACCAGAATACGCACACGGCTCATTGTTGTTGGCCTTTTACTGTATTGGCATCGTTGTGATCAGCCGCGAGTATCAACGAATCGAGCTCATCCAGGGTTGGCGCGCGCCCCGCACCGGCCGGATGCAAGGGCAGCGTGAAGCTAAACACGGCGCCGCCCTGCGGCCGATTGCCGGCCCAGATCCGGCCGCCGTGGGCCTCCACAATCCCCTGGCAGATCGCCAGGCCCAGCCCGGTACCGTCGGCGTGGCGCTCGGGGCCGACCACTCGGAAAAACTTATCGAAGATATGCGGGAGCGCATCCGCCGCGATCCCTGGCCCTTGATCGATCACACGCACCTGAACGGTATCGCCATGAACCTCGGCATCGATCGTCAGCGGCGTCTGGGCGGGGGTATATTTGAGCGTGTTTTCGACAAGGTTGGTGAGCACCTGATCGATCAGCGCGGCGTTCACCCAGATCAGCGGAAGATTGGCCGGGAGATCGGTTTGCACCGTGCGGTCATGCAATTGTGGGCGCATGCGCGCCAGCACGCTGCCGACAATCTCGCTGAGATCTTCCCACTCGCGCGCCGGGTGCAGTGCACCGCTCTCGATCCGCGACATGTCGAGCAGATTGCCGACCAGCCGATTCAGACGATCGGCCTCTTCGGCCAGGGTATCGAGCATTTGCTCGCCCGCGGCGCCATCCCAGGCCACATCGCGCTGCCGCAGGGCCGTCGCGATGCCCTTGATCGCCACCAGCGGCGTGCGCAGATCGTGCGAGACCGACGAGAGCAGCGCGGATTTCAATCGATCCGACTCGACCAGTGCCTGTGCGTCCGCTGCTTGGGCGACCAGCCGCGCGCGTTCGACCGCCAGCGCGGCCTGGCTGGCGAGCAGCTCCACCAGCCGCCGCTCGGGCGCATGGAAGATCTGGTGCGGCTGCGGCTGCACACGCATGCTGCCGACCGAGCGATCGTCAACCCGCAGCGGCGCGGTGATCGTTGTTTGGAGATGTTCGACGTCTGGCGCCAGAGGCGGGGCACGGAACACGCGCTCGCCCGCACCGATCTGGGCACTGAGCACACAGCCGCGCGCGTGCAGCAGCTCCACCGCCGTGGTGGCCAGCACCGGCAAAATGCGGTCGAGATCGACCTGCGCGCTGGTGGCCTGGCTGACCGCATACAGCGACTCCAGCTCGGCGGCGCGCTGACCAAGCTGCTCGGTCTGGCGATGCACCAGACCGGCCAGGCTACTCGCCAGGATGGCGGCGATCAGAAAGCTGATCAAGCGCACGACATCCTGGGGATTGGCTACCGTCAGCACATACAGCGGCTCGACGAAAAAGAAATTGTAGGCCAGGAAGCTGAGCACCGAGGCGACGATGCCAGGGCCAAGGCCGGCGGTGGTGGCGGTAAACAGCACTGCCAGCAGGTAGATCAAGGAGGTGTTCGCCGGCTCAAGCGCAAGCCCGCTGATCTCCATGATCAGAGTCACCAGGGCGGTGCTGATCAGCGCGACGCCGTACTGCACAGGAATGCCACCGCGGGCGATCGCGCGTGTCCAGCGCTCATACGCGCGCAGCACGCCCACCGAATGTACGAGCGGCGTCCTGAAAGTGGCCATGAATATCCTCGGCTCTGATTGAAACGGCTGATACTATAGCACGCCGCGCGCTCGCAATCAAACTCCAAACCCGCGGATAGCCGCCCGACCATCCTTACATAATTTTTACGCCCCGTGATGATCTCCTAACGCCTTCCGAATGCGAAGCTGGCTATAATCAGAGCTGTATGTGTTCGGATTCAGGACTTACACGGTTCCTCGCACAGGCAGGTGAGGTATAACATGTTATGGAATCTTCTGAAACAACAGCTCCGCGCACGTGAGGCATCGGCGGACGCGCAACGCCGGAGCGTCAGTCTCCAGATCGCGCTATGGACGCTCTGGACGCTCTGTGTTGCCGTTGTTGGATACATCAACTGGCACGCCGATTTCGTCGCGCAGCGCCAGGTCAATCTGTTGGGGCTGGTCATCCATTGCGTCCTGGCCGGGCTGATCGGGCTGATTGTTCTGACCAAGATCGAAATGTGGCAAGAGCCGTGGCGGTTCATGGATTAGCGCAATCCCCAGCGCGATCCAGAGAACGTGTCGTTCGAACAACGCCGAGCTGCATGCAGCTCGGCGTTATTCTTCCTCCTGATATTATTACAACGCGAAGTCCGTCAGAGCGTAGCCGGTGCAGGATGGCTCTTGGGCGGACGACCAGGATAACGCAGCCGTTTTTGGGCTTCTTGCTCGGCCACGGCTGCAAGCTTCTTGAGAG
>Ga0137375_10010054_pt1 | contig 11220 bp, 10 predicted proteins | sample SagtaG_24_FD_104936 | JGI IMG/M metagenome (GOLD analysis project Ga0137375, IMG submission 104936) | Vadose zone soil microbial communities from Sagehorn Ranch, Mendocino, California, USA - Sage1_R_113_16 metaG | ecosystem: Environmental > Terrestrial > Soil > Vadose zone | place: USA... | reverse complement strand
TGTCCTTGTCCTCCGGAATCCAGAAGAAGTTCGGCGCGACGAGCCGCGCCAGCGCCGCGCGGTCCTTCTTCTCCGCGATGGCGGCGAGCTGCTTGCGGAAGGCCTCGAAGGTGGGATCGTTCACCGGCTGCGGCAGCTTGACCGCGACCGGCTTGTAGGCCTTGGGCGGAGCTGGCGGCTGGCCCTGTTGCGTGTTCGGCTGTTGCGCGATCACCTCGGGTGGGACGAGAGCGCCGAGGACGAACAGCGCCGCCGCCGCGAGGACGGTCGAGGAGAGGGCTGGTTTGCGCATTTTTTGATCTCCGAATTCGAGCTGCTCGATAGGGAGCTAGCGCGCAATTGAGACCGCTCTACGGCGCTGCGTCACCAGCCGGCGGCGGCGTCGCCCAAGAAGGAAAATATCCTGTAAATCGCGCTGGCCCCGGGCTTGCCACACCGGGCTCAATCCGCGGAGAGAAAAAAAGGTTCCAGCCCCGGGGCAGCCAAAGGCTGGAACCGCCAAGTGATGGGTACGCGAACGCAACGCTTACTGAAGAGATAGGCGGCCGTTATTCGCGGTTGTCAGGCATCGCAATGTCTAGCGGCCAAGTATTACAGTGCGGTGACGTGCAGATGTCCTGTTCCGGAATTCGCAAGCGTTTACGCCTTCAGGGTCGTGGCGGCCTGTGGATTATGTGGAAAGTTGCGTGCGGCCGGTGAGTGGGTAAGGGTCGCACTAGCCCCGGTCCTCCCATGCCCTCGATGCTCGCTTCGCCCTGCCTGCTGCCGATCCTGCTGCTGATCGGCTCCAACGTGTTCATGACGCTCGCCTGGTACGGGCACCTCCGCTTCAAGGAGGTCCCGCTCATCGGTGTCATCGTCGCGAGCTGGGCGATCGCCCTCGTCGAATACTGGATGGCGGTGCCGGCGAACCGCTGGGGCAGCGCTGTCTATAGTACCGCCCAGCTCAAGACCATCCAGGAGATCGTCACGCTTCTGGTCTTTGCTGCGTTCTCGATCCTCTATCTGAAGGAGCCGATGACCTGGAACTATGCGATCGGCTTCGCGCTCGTCGGCGCCGGTGCATATTTTATCTTTCGCGGGCCACTCTGACGCGGCGGGGCTGCACTGCTCCCCTTGTGCCGACAAGTCGTGTAGGCTTTGGCCGGAAGCGCCGAAGCGTCACGCGCCAAGATTCCCGACGCTGCTTCGTCCGATCGCGGGAGGAACATCATCAAACGTTCGCGCCGTCAATTCCTGGGTCTGGCAGCGGGTACCGTTGCGTTTCCGGCCGCTTCGCGCGCTGCCTTAGCCTATCCGACGCGGCCGGTGCGCATGATCGTGCCGTTCGGTCCCGGCGGCGGCACCGACATCGTCGCGCGCCTGATCGGACAATGGCTGTCGGAGCGGCTCGGTCAGCAGTTCGTCATCGAAAATCGCCCGGGCGCCGGCGGCAATCTCGGCACCGAAGCCGTCGTCCGCGCGCCCCCCGACGGCTACACGATCGCGTTGATCGGCGCGCCGAGCGCGATCAACGCCACGCTGTACGAGAAGATTCCGTTCAATTTCATCCGCGATATCGCGCCGGTCGCGATGATCGTCCGCTTCCCGAACGTCATGGTCATCAATCCATCGGTCCCGGCCCGGACCGTTCCCCAGTTCATCGCCTATGCCAAGGCCAACCCGGGCAAGCTCAACATGGCGTCGCCCGGCAACGGCAGCACGCCCCATGTCGCCGGCGAGCTGTTCAAGATGATGAGCGGCGTGAACATGGTGCACGTGCCGTATCGCAGCGTGGCGGCCGGCATGACCGACCTGTTGAGCGGGCAGGTGCAGGTGACCTTCGGCACCACCGCATCGACGATCGAATACGTCCGCGCCGGCACGCTGCGCGCGCTCGCGGTGACGACTGCGGCGCGCTCGAAGGCGCTGCCGGAACTGCCGGCCATTGCCGAATTCGTGCCGGGCTACGAGGCGAGCGCCTGGTTCGGCGCCGGCGCGCCGCGACAGACGCCCGTCGACATCATCGACAAGCTCAACGCCGACATCAACGCCTGCCTCGCCGATCCCAGGCTGCAGGCGCGCATCGCCGATCTGGGCGGCATCGCGATCACCGGCACGCCCGCCGATTTCGGCAAGCTGATCGCAGAAGAGACCGAGAAGTGGGCCACGGTGGTCAAGTTCTCCGGCGCCAAGGCGGAGTGATCAGCCGTGTCGGGCCGTCGCGCATATGTTATATTGAACGGAAAGAACGCATCGAAAGGTCACGCCATGGGCTATGAATCCATCGCCGTCACGCCGATGACGCCTCGCATTGGCGCGGAGGTCGCAGGCCTCACGCTCGCCAATCCGCTCAGCAACCGTCAGGTCGAGGAGCTACATCAGGCGCTGGCCGAGCATCAGGTCCTGTTCTTTCGCGACCAGCCAATGGATGTGGAGGCCCACAAGCGGTTCGGCCGCTATTTCGGCGAGCTGCACATTCACCCGAGCACGCCCGGCCCGGCGGGCCATCCGGAGATCCTGCCGATCCATGCCGATGCCAATTCCAAGCGCATCAACGGCGAGTACTGGCACTCCGATGTCTCCTGCGACGAGGAGCCGCCGGCCGCCAGCATCCTCTACCTGCACACGGTCCCGCCGGTCGGCGGCGACACGCTGTTCGCCAGCCAGTATGCGGCCTACGACGCGCTGTCGGACCGCATGAAGGCCTATCTCGAAGGACTGACCGCGTCGCATTCGGGCGACCATGTCTATCGCCGCAACAACGCGCTGATGGGGCTGAAGGAAACCGGCAAGGTCTATCCGCGCGCGTCGCATCCGGTCGTTCGCACCCATCCGGTGACCAAGCGCAAGGCGCTCTACGTCAACGGCGACTTCACCACCCACATCGACGGCCTGCCGCGCGAAGAGGGGCGCGCGATCCTCGAATTCCTGTGCGCGTTCGCCACGCGCGAGGAATTCCAGGTGCGGTTCCGCTGGCAGCCCCATTCGGTCGCGTTCTGGGACAACCGCTGCGTCCAGCATTAGGCGCTGTGGGACTACTACCCGCAGACGCGCTCCGGCCGTCGGGTGACGATCAAGGGCGACCGGCCGTTCTGATCCCACCTGACAGGCGTCGGCCGCCATGAAGATCGCCCGTGTCGAATGTCTTCCGGTCCATTCCGGTTGGCGCAAGAACTTCGTGTTCGTGCGGGTCGAGACCGATGCCGGCGTGGTCGGCTGGGGCGAGGCCTACAGCCAGTACGACCGCGACCGCGCCGTCGCCGCCCAGGTCGAGGAGCTCGGCCGTTACCTCATCGGACGCGACTCGTTCCACATCCGGCACATCCTGCAGATCGCCTTCGACGACTATGCGCAGCGCCGCGGCTCGCTCGAGTTCTACTGCGCCACCTCGGGCATCGAGCAGGCGTTGTGGGACATCGCCGGCAAGGTGACGCGGCAGCCGGTCTACAATCTTCTCGGCGGTCCCTGCCGTTCGCGCATCCGCGTCTACGCCAACGGCTGGAGCTACAAGATGAGCAAGCCGGAGGACTATGCGCGCGGCGCGGAAGCCGTGCTCAAGCGCGGCTTCACCGCGCTGAAGTTCGACCCGGTCCCGGGTCCCTGGCGCACCTACATCCCGAAGGATCACATCCGCCGCGCCGTGGCGGTCACGCGCGCGGTTCGCGACGCCGTCGGCCCGGACGTCGATATCCTGATCGAGGCGCACCGCCGCCTGGCGCCGATGCACGCGATCGATCTCGCCAATGCGCTGGCGCAGTTCGAGCCCTATTGGCTCGAGGAGCCGTGCCAGTCGGAGAACGTCGAGGCGCTGGCCGATGTGCGTAACGCGAGCCCGATTCCGGTCGTGACCGGCGAGGCGCTGCTCACGCGCGCGGGTTTCCGTCCGATCTTCCGCGCCCGCGCCGTCGACATCATCAATCCCGATGTGTCGAATTGCGGTGGCATTCTCGAGCTCATGAATATCGCGGCGGCGGCGGAATCCGAGTCGATCGCGGTTTCGCCGCACAACTACAATTCGACCACCATGGCGCTGTCCGCCACCGTGCACGCGTCGGCCTGCATGCAGAATTTCATCATCACCGAATATTTCCTGCCGTTCGAGGAGCTCGGCCGGCGCCTGTGTCCGAACGCGCTGCGGCCGGTCGACGGCACCATCGCGCTGCCCGAGGGCCCGGGGCTGGGTCTCGACGTCGATGAGGCCGCCGTGCGCGACGCCAAGGGCAAGCAGTTCCCAGCCCGGACGTTTCGGTCGATCGTGGACGAGGGACCGTAGGCTGCTTCATCCGCGCCATTGCCGTGCTACAACGCCGACATGCGCCAGGCGTTGAGACTTCATCCGGACTCGCTCTGCTTCGCGGCGACACAGATCGAGGTGGACGTCGCGCCGCCGCGCGCCGGCAACCTGGTGCTCTCCTATTTCGTGACCGGCAAGATTGGCGATCTGCGAATACCGCCGATAACGTCGGCCACGCGCACCGAAGAGCTTTGGCGGAGCACCTGCTTTGAGGCATTCGTCCGGGCTTCGGCGAACGCTGCGTATTACGAATTCAACTTTGCGCCCTCGACGCAATGGGCGGCCTATCGGTTCAGCAGCTACCGAAGTGGAATGCGTGCCGCCACCGACATCAGTGCGCCGCAGATCGAAGTGCAAGCGAGCCCCGAGCTCTTCACATTGCGAGCCTCGCTGGAGCTCGACCGGTTGTCGGGCTTGCCGCGTGATGCGGTATGGAGCCTCGGTCTCTCGGCGTTGATCGAAGAAACAAGCGGCCGTAAATCATACTGGGCGTTGGCCCATTCGGCGGGCAAGGCGGACTTCCATCATTCCGATTGCTTTGCGCATGAATTTTTCCCAACGTAGGGCATGATCCGGAAAAGTGGACACCGGTTTTCCGACAAGATCATGCCCCAACGCAAAGAAGGCGGGCTGCGCATGATTCAGTTTCAACGAATCCGGCTCTAGCCATCATGAAATTCGGCATTGACCGGCTCATCAGTGAACCCACTCTGCGGGCGCCACTCAAGGGCAGGCGCGTTTCACTGCTCGCGCATCCCGCATCGGTCACTGAAAGCCTCGAGCACTCGCTCGATGCGTTAGCCGCCTGCGGCGACGTCAAATTGGCCGCCGCTTTCGGTCCGCAGCATGGTCTGCGGGGCGACAAACAAGACAACATGATCGAGTCGCCGGACTTCACCGATCCGGTGCATGGCATCCCGGTCTTCAGCTTGTACGGAGACGTCCGCAAGCCGACGGATGCGATGATGGATACATTCGATGTCATCCTGGTCGATCTGCAGGATTTGGGTTGCCGTATCTATACGTTCATAACGACGCTGCGCTACGTGCTGGAAGCGGCGGCGAAACACAAGAAGGCGGTGTGGGTGCTGGATCGGCCCAATCCGGTCGGCCGGCCGGTCGAAGGCCTGACGCTGCGGACCGGGTGGGAAAGCTTCGTCGGCGCCGGACCGCTGCCGATGCGTCACGGACTGACGCTCGGCGAGCTGGGCTCGTGGTTTGTCAAAACGCTCAAGCTCGATGTCGAGTATCGCGTCATCGCAATGCAAGGTTGGCAGCCCGATGCCGCGCCGGGGTTCGGTTGGCCGCTCGGCGAGCGCACCTGGGTCAATCCCAGCCCCAACGCGCCGAATTTATGGATGGCACGCGCCTATGCCGGCACGGTGATGCTCGAAGGCACCACACTCTCGGAAGGGCGCGGCACCGCCCGCCCGCTCGAGCTGTTCGGTGCGCCCGATATCGATGCGCGGGACATCATGAAGGACATGCACTTGCTTGCGTCGCAGTGGCTCCGTGGTTGCCGCCTGCGCGATTGCTGGTTCGAACCCACGTTTCACAAGCATGCGGGCAAGCTTTGCAACGGCGTGCAGATTCACACCGAAGGTCCAGGCTACGATCATCACGCGTTCAAACCTTGGCGCCTCCAAGCGCTCGCCTTCAAGGCGATGCGTCGCTTGTATCCCGACTATCCGCTGTGGCGCGATTTCGCTTACGAATACGAGCACGGCAAGCTCGCCATCGACGTCATCAACGGCGGCCCGTTGTTGCGAGAATGGGTGGACGATGCGCGTGCGACTCCGCAGGACCTGGACACGCTGACGATACGCGATGAGCAGGCCTGGCTGAGCGAGCGCCAAGGCTTCCTGCAGTATTGAGGACGTCGCGCCGTCAATACTCCGCGTGCCCCGGCGTCCGCGGAAACGGAATCGCATCCCGCACGTTGGCGAGCCCCGTCACATACGCAAGCGTGCGCTCGAACCCGAGCCCGAAGCCCGCGTGCGGCACGGTGCCGTAGCGGCGCAGGTCGCGGTACCAGCCGTAGTGCGCCTTGTCGATTGAGCGCTCGGCCATGCGCGCGTCGAGCACGTCGAGCCGCTCCTCGCGCTGGCTGCCGCCGATGATCTCGCCGATGCCGGGCGCCAGCACGTCCATGGCGGCGACGGTCTTGCCGTCGTCGTTCACCCGCATGTAGAACGCCTTAATGTCCTTCGGGTAGTTCATCACGATCACCGGCTTCTTGGCGTGCTTCTCGGTGAGATAGCGCTCGTGCTCGGACTGCAGGTCGATGCCCCATTTCACCGGAAACTCGAACTTCTCCTTCGCCTTCTCCAGCACCGCGATCGCCTCGCCGTAGTCCATGCGCACGAACTCGGACGCGACGATGCCCGAGAGCTTCGCCACCAGCCCCTTCTCGACCCGCTCGTCGAAGAAGGCGAGATCGTCCTGCCGTTCCTTGAGCAATGTCTCCAACGCGAACTTCAGCAACCCCTCCGCCAGCGTCGCATCGTCGGAGAGATCGGCGAACGCGATCTCCGGCTCGATCATCCAGAACTCCGCCAGATGCCGGCTGGTGTTGGAGTTCTCCGCCCGGAACGTCGGACCGAACGTGTAGACCTTGGAGAGCGCGAGGCAGTAGGCCTCGACGTTGAGCTGCCCCGACACCGTGAGGAACGCCTCGCGGCCGAAGAAATCCTGCGCGAAATCGACCTTGCCCTGCGGGGTGCGCGGCAGGTTGGCGAGGTCGAGCGTCGACACCCGGAACAGCGCGCCGGCGCCCTCGGCGTCGGAGGCGGTGATGATCGGCGTATTGACCCAGAAGAGTCCGTGCTCGTGGAAGAACCGGTGGATCGCCTGCGCCAGCGTGTGCCGCACCCGCCTCGCCGCCACGATCACGTTGGCGCGCGGCCGCAGATGCGCCACCTCGCGCAGGAACTCCATCGTGTGCGGCTTCGGCTGGATCGGATAGGTATCCGGGTCGTCCACCCAGCCGATCACCCGGATCGCGCTCGCCTGCATCTCGAACGGCTGCCCCTTTGCCGGCGATGGCACGATCGCCCCGGTCGCCTCGACCGCGCAACCGGCCGTGAGCTTGAGCACCTCGTCGGCGTAATTGGGCAGCGTGTTCGGCGCCACCACCTGCACCGGATGGAACGACGATCCATCCGAGAGGTGCACGAACGAGATGCCGGCCTTGGAGTCGCGCCGGGTGCGCACCCAGCCCTTGACCGTGACGGCCAAATCCTTCGGCGCCTGCCCGGCCAGGATCGCGCGCACGTTGAATTCGGTCTTGTCCATGGGGCGAGGGTTACCCAGGCGGGGCCACTTGTCCAGTGATCCCCTGAACGACGAGCCCGCCTACCGAACCGAATGATCACCTGATCGCGCATTGGCGGCGGCGCACGCATCGTCCAGATGTTTCGGCCGCCGTCACCCGCGATTCAAGGAGCGTCCGCTCGTCGGCGTTGCCGCGAGGTGGCTGATCGCATTCATCGAGAGCGTCCAGCGGATCGCCGATTTTCGGCGCGGACTAGCGGCCCAATTCAAGCGCAGCCGTTAGGTCGCCGGCCTTTTCGCGCACTCCGGGAAGCGGCTCCAGATCGAACCGGCGCGTGATGAATTTGAGGATCGACGTCGTGTCATAGGATGTCTTGTCGACGTAACCGCGCTTGGCGAACGGCGACACGATGAGCGTCGGAATTCGCGTGCCAGGTCCGAAGCGGTCGCCCCATCCGGGGCCCTGCGGCGGGGGCACGTGATCCCAGAAGCCGCCGTTCTCGTCATAGGTGACGATGATCGCCATCTCGTTCCACTGTGGGCTCTTGCGCAGTCGCTCCAGCAGGTCGGCAATATGATCATCGCCGCTCAGCACATCGGTATAGGAGGGATGCTGGGTAAGACGGCCGACCGGCTTGTAAAAGGAAACCTGAGGCAGCGTCCCGGCGTCGATTGCGCGGAATAGGTCTTCGCCGTCCTTCAGATGAGCTGCGCGGTCGGGCGTACCCGGCGCGAAGCGTGCGAAATAATTGAATGGCTGATGGTGTGGCACGAAATAAGGGGCGCCTTCCGCGCTTGTATAGATGACCTTTCGCTTTGCTTGCGGAGGCTGGCGGCCGTCGGCAATCGCCAGGTTCCAGCCGCCGGCGTACCAGGCCCAAGTCACACCCTTGGCAGAGAGCGTGTCGCCTATGGTCTTGCTGGTTTGCGGTGGCAACGGAAGTCCCCGCGCGTCGGTCCCTTCCGGATCGGTCAAGTCCGGCGCGCCGCCGGGCGCGGGCGGAATGCCGCTTGGTTGGTAAGACGGTTGCGTGGTGTTGACTGAGGCGCCATCGGGTGCGACCTGTCCGCCCCCCGAGCTCACGACCCGAACTGCGCCATCTTTTGCGGACGGTGAATCCTGTGTCTTGCTCAGTTTGCCATCAGGATCGAGGCGCACACGCATGCTGGGTGGCGCGCCCGGGTGTTGCGGAGTGCAGGCGCAGATCAACCATTGATGGTTCAGATAGGAGCCACCGAACGCCGCCATGAAGAAATTGTCGGCCAACGTATAATCCTTCGCCCATTGCCACAGGCGCAGCGCGCTGCCGTCGAAATATCCCATTGTCCAGCCGCCGACGTTCGACATGGCGGCAAACATGTTGTTCTTGCCACCGTTGATCTGCTCTTGGTTGTGATAGAAGGCGTGGATTGGACTCGGCAGAAGCTTGTCGAGAGACATGCTGATTGGCGGAGCGTCGATCCGGAACGGTCCATTCGGCAGGCGCGGAAACCGCGGATCAGGCGTGCCGTGGTCGAAGATTGTCAGGTAGGGCAGCGGCGTGCCGTCGTGATCCAGCTGCGTCTTCTGCTCGTCGGTCGCATTGGCGATGCCGTTCGCGCCGGGAAATAAGCCGTAGAGATGGTCGAAGCTGCGGTTCTCGGCATAGATCACAACGATTGTTTTGAGTTTTTCAAGGCCCTCCTGACTCTGTACAGAGTGGGCAAAAGAGATGGAAAGAACAAACGCAAGTATGAGCTGTTTGATTTTCATTGCTCCCTTGCCTCCTCAACGGCTCAAAGCACCGATTATTCAAAGAATATGGTCATTTGCTGCTCTTTGCCAGAGTCCGCCGCCGCTACCGCGAACCCGAAATTCGCGCGTCGGTGCCGCGAGTGTTTGCGAACTTCGGAATCGGGACACTAGCCGGAGCTGCGCCGTCTCATTACAATTCGCGATGCACAGGCATCGTCGTTGCGGGTTGGTGTCATCATGAAACGATCTGGCGCAGGTTCGCTCGCTTACACGTTCGGCATGAGCGTCTTGGCGCTCACGATCGCTCCGCTTCATTCCGCAGCCCGCGCGCAATCCGCCGATCTCGTGCTGTGCGACCGCCTTGCCGCCGACCCTGCCGATCCGGACAAGCCGGCGGACGTCAGGGGCGCCCGCGACATCCTCCAGTCCGACATTCCGACCGCGATCAAATTCTGCAAAGTCGCGTCGGCGTCGTCGCGCCGCGCGCTCTACCAGCTCGGCCGCGCCTACGCCGCCAATCAGCAATTGCCCGACGCCATCGGCGCCTATCGCCGGGCAGCCGACAAGGGCAGCACGGCGGCCATGGTCGAGCTCGGCGTGATGTACGGGACCGGCGTGGGCGTCGCCCGCGACGAGGCCCAGGCCCGCAAGCTGTTCGAGCGTGCGGCCGAGGCCGGCAACCCGCGCGGCGTCGCCAATCTCGCGGCGCTCTCCGGCACCGGCGGCGCGCCGCAGGATCCGGTGCGGGCGCGCGCGTTGCTGGCGCGGGCGGCGGCCACGAACGCCGAAGCGCAGTACCAGCTCGGCATGATGACGGCGGAGGGCATCGGCGGATCCAAGGACGACGTTGCGGCGCGCGCCCTGTTCGAGAAGGCCGCCGCGCAAGGTCATCCCGGCGCGCTGGAGCGGATGGGCGCCTTCGCGCAGAGCGGGCGCGGCGGGCTGCAGGATGCCAGCGCCGCCAAGGCGTATTACGAGAAGGCGGCCGAGCTCGGCAACGAAGACGCCAAGGCCGCGCTCAAGCGCGCGAACTGTCCGATCGCGATCCGCGACAAGCAGGGCAAGTTCGTGACCAACCTGTGCTGGTAGCGTGTAGCCCGGACGAAGCGAAGCGAAATCCGGGTGACCTCGCCTCTGCCGATCGGGCGCTACTGTCGCAGCATTCGACCGCTGAACACGCGATTTAGTTAAAATTTTAGGCAATTCATTAAAAGAGTCTTGGAAAAGCTGCGGTATCTCATTCCGTATCCCCAGTCAGAGTACTGGTGGTAGTTCGGTCTCTCCGTTTGTCCACGAGCGCTTCGCCCGCCGCCACAAAGGAGGCCTGTTGCGAAGCCAGGGTCAACGCCATGCTTGAACGCCGCCGAGAACCGCGCCAGCCGATCTTCGCCTCAGGCAAAATCGGCTTTGGCGGCCGCGCGTTTCGCGTGAGTTGCCTGGTGCAGAACATTTCGAACTCGGGGGCAAAGCTGGTCCTCTATGCTCGAACCGAGCTGCCGGCCGAATTCTGGCTGCTGGTCTCCGAACAGATGGCCAGCGATCGGATGCGCATCCGGTGGCAACGCGCATCGCTCGCCCTCGAACGGGAATACGCGGCGCAGACCCGCTGGCGCAAGGGCAACGCCTTCGGCGTGGAATTCAAGGACTAAAGCATTTTCAGGAAAGGTGGGAACCGGTTTTCCGTCAAAAAAATGCGACCCCGCAACGAATCTAGAGCACATTCAGTTTCCAAACTGAATCTGCTCTGACGTGGCTTGCGGGCCAAGGTGGCCGGCTACGGATTTCATCGAAAGTGGAATTTGCGATTCACTGCGTGCCGCCACGACACACTAATCTTACTGTGTCAGAAGACTCGGCGCCCGCCTGCTGTGCCCTCTCCCCTTGCGGGAGAGGGCAGCGCCGAACGTTCAACAAGCACGGTTGGGTGAGGGGTTCC
>Ga0137375_10010047_pt1 | contig 11226 bp, 8 predicted proteins | sample SagtaG_24_FD_104936 | JGI IMG/M metagenome (GOLD analysis project Ga0137375, IMG submission 104936) | Vadose zone soil microbial communities from Sagehorn Ranch, Mendocino, California, USA - Sage1_R_113_16 metaG | ecosystem: Environmental > Terrestrial > Soil > Vadose zone | place: USA... | reverse complement strand
TTTGCCTTCGGCACGCTCTCGGCGGTCATCCTGCTGGCGATGATCCCGACGCTCGTGGTCTTCGTGCTGCTCCAGCGGCACTACGTCCGCGGCGTCAGCGAGGGAGCGTTCGCCGGCTTTTAGCGTAGCGCACGGCGAGCTGGGGCAGGACCGCGAGCATCCCGAGCGCCGTCAGCGCGACGAGCACCCGCACGGCCGTCTGCGAGAGCGTCCCCTCGCCCGCGATCGCCTCGCCTCCCGCCCAGCCCGCGTAGACGTACACCGCGGTGGCCGGCGCCATGAAGACGAACGAGGCCAGCACGTAGGGCACGAGCCCGATGCGCGTGAGCCCGAGGGCATAGTTGAGCAGGTTGAAGGGGATGACGGGCACGAGGCGCACGAAGGCGACGAACTCCCAGCCGCCTTTGTCCACGCCCTGTTTGAGCTTCTTGAGCGGGCCCGAGAGCTTCTCCTCCGTCCACTGGCGCCCCACGGTGCGCGCGCCGAGGAGGGCGATGGTGGCGCCCGTCGTCGCCCCCACGAGGGAGTAGACCGTGCCCCAGACGGGGCCGAAGAGGATGCCCGCCGCCAGGTCGAAGGGCAGACCCGGCACGAGGAAGGTCGGGCCGATGGCGTAGAGGAGCATGAAGACCAGCGGCCCCCACGCGCCCAGGCTCGCCACGAACGCCTGGATCTGGGGCACGGTGAGATAGTGGCGCCAGAGGAAAGCGCAGGCGATGCCCGTCAGCAGCACCGCCAGCAGGACGAATCGCCTCACGGTGACTCCGCGGGAGGCACGCATGCAGTCGCCATTGTCGGGCCGACGGGAGGGAGAACGCAACCGGGGTGCGGTATTCCTTGACATGGGTGCGCGGGCCGGCCTACGGTCGCCGTGTCAGGCGCCTCCTCTTGGCGCTTCTCATCTGGTCTGCGGCCGTCCCGTGCGCCGCCTGGGCCGAAGATCTCCAGACAGTCGTCGAAGGCCGCGACTGGCATCTCGGCATCGACGTCTCCGGCTGGCTCAGCTCGGGCGACACCACGTGGGCCTTCTCAGGCTCGGACATCAACTACCTGCACACGCCGATTAGCTGCCGACGAGCGCGTGCGGGTGCCGCTCGCGACTGCCCGACGTTCTGGCAGACCGCTGGCTGCAAGACCACATCGCGTGGTAGAATGCGCGCGCTCGACTCGGCGGAGTCTTCCGTCTGTCAATCGCTACTACAACCGCGGAGATCATGATGACGCGACGGCTCCTCGTGGTTCTCGTCACCCTGCTCGGTATGGTCTGGATCGTGGCGCCGGTCACGGCCTCAGCCGGATGCCCGGAGATCCTGAGCTCCCTCGCCGGGAAGGCAGTCGACGTGGTGTGCTTCGACAGCGCGGACCTCACCACGAACAACCCGCAGACCACGCCGCCCAACAATTTTCTCCCCGGGCTCCCGCTGTTCGCGTTCACGCCCGAGACGGATCGCGCCGTGATCTCGCCCAACCCCCCGGACCGGACACCGATCCTGGGACCCGTGCCGGGGATCCAGGTGCAGGGGTACCTCGCCGGCGATCCGGCGGGTGAGGCGCGCTTCCTCCTCCGCCTACCGACCAACTGGAACGGCCGGCTGGTGGTGGCCGGGGCTTCCGGCACGCGGAGCGAGTTCAACGGCGACTTCGCCTGGAGCGATTATGTCGTGCAGAAGGGCTACGCCTACGCGTCGCAGAACAAGCGGGTCCTGAACTTTCAATTGACCACCTCGGCCGATCCCCTCGGGTGCCGGCTGAGCCCTGCGTCCACCACCTTCGTGCACTTCTACATCAACGACCCGCAGAAGTCGTTCACCGAGTGGGCCGGCGCAATCATCGAGAACTCGCGCCTGGCCCGCGACACCCTGAAGGTGCAGTACGGGAAGCATCCCGCTCAGACCTACGCCGTCGGCACCTCGAACGGCGGCTATCAGGTGCGGCGGGCCATCGAGGAGGCGCCGGATCTCTTCGACGGCGGCGTGGACTGGGAGGGCACCTTCGTCGACCCTGTCGGACCGAACATCCTCATCGATCTGCCGCCGGCCCTCAAGAACTTCCCAGCCTATGTGGGATCGGGCTTCGATCCCAATAGCCCGGCGGCCCAGGCGATCCGCGCCGCCGGCTATCCGCCGGACATCCTGAACGGCCCGCTCTCGCTCTGGGCCATCTACTGGAGCGCCTTCTGGGAGGTGACGGCCTGCCAGTGGCAGAAGAGGCTCGACCCGACCTACGACACCTACGGCGCCGGGCTCGAGAACTACGACTACGCTGCCCGCGTCGGCGTGTCGGACGTGGAGCAGGCCTTCGCGGCCTTCGCCACGACTGGCAAAATCAAGAAGCCCCTCGTGACGATCGCCGGCACCATGGATGCGCTCCTCCCGATCGTCCGGCAGGCGCGGGCCTATCAGGCAAAGGTGGGCGCCTCGCGGAAGGGGAACAACGACAAGCGGAACGCGCAGTATCGCCTCTACGAGGTCCAGAACGGAAACCACGTCGACAACTTCAAGAGCTTCTTCCCGCTGCAGCTCGAGTACCTCCAGCCGCATGCGCAGCGGGCCTTCGATCTCCTGGTCAACCACGTGGAGAATCGGGCGGCACTACCTCCGGACCAGTGTATCCCGCGCGGTGGCGTCATCGCGTCGACTCCGGCGCAGCCGGGCCATTGCGCGAGCCTGTTCGTGCCGTAGTGTAGTCGCCGCCCGCTCGGTCGCCTTGACACTTCCTGCGCTACCCTCTAGAGTCGCCTCACCCATGAATCGGATCGGCGTCCTGGCGACATCCGTGTTGCTGGCGGCGGCCTGCCTCGGCGCCGGCCCCGCCCTGGCCCAGCCCAAGCCGGGCGGCATCGTGCGCGTGGCGCTCCGGACGGAGGTCTCGACCTTCGACCCGCACAAGGGCGCCTCGGGCACCGACCACATGTACCTCTACCCGGTCTTCGACACCCTCGTTCGCTTCGACGACAAGCTCCAGCCGCGTCCGGGGCTCGCCGAGTCCTGGGAGACGCCCGACCCGAAGACGCTCGTGCTGCGGCTCCGGAAGAACGTCAAGTTCCACGACGGCACGCCGTTCAACGCCGAGGCTGTCCGCTTCAACCTCCTGCGCGCCCAGGACAAGACCGTCTCGAGCGTCGTTTCGGAGCTGACCAACATTGAAGCAGTCGAGGTCATGGATCTGGCGACTGTCAGGCTCCGCCTCAAGCGCCCCGACGCCTCGCTGGTCCTGGCCTTCACCGATCGCGCGGGCATGATGGTGTCGCCCACCGCCGTGCAGAAGCTGGGAGACCAGTTCGGAAGGACCCCGGTCGGCGCAGGCGAGTACCGGCTCGCCAAGTGGACGCCGGGGGATTCCGTGCGGCTCGAGCGCTTCCAGGACTACTGGGAGCCGGGGCGGCCGTACCTCGACGGCATCCTGATACGCATCATGCCCGACGGCGACACGCGGGTGAACGCCCTCCGGAGCGGCCAGGTGGATTTCATCATGGAGATCCCCGTCCAGGACTTCGCCGGCCTCAAAGACGAGCGCGGCATCAAGACCTCCGCAGGGCCGTCGCTCGCCTACTGGCGCATCTACCTCAACATGTCCAAACACCCGCTCGACAAGAAGGCGGTGCGCGAGGCGATCAACCTCGCGATCGACCGCGGCGCGCTCGTCCGCACGGTCATGTTCGGGCTGACCGAGGTCGCGGTCACCCCCTTCCCATCCGTGTACTGGGCCTCGAACCCCGCGCTCAAGCCTTGGCCGCACGATCCCGCGCGCGCGAAGGCCAAGCTCGCCGAGGCGGGGCTGCCCAACGGCTTCACCTTCGACATGGTGCTCGAGCCCGCGCCCGAGCACGTGCGGCGCGCCGAGGCGATCCAGGCGCAGCTCGGCGCCGTCGGCATCAAGGTGGATCTCAAGCCGATGGAGCTCGCCAAGGGCGTGCAGGGCTACTTCCGCGGGCAGGAGTTCATGGCGGCCAACTACCGCTGGACGGGTCGCCCCGACCCCGACCAATCGGTGCGCGGCATGTTCCACAGCGCGGGCTTCTACAACCCTGGCAAGTACCAGATCCCGCGGCTCGAGGAGCTGATGGACCAGGCCAAGGCCGTCTACAAGCTCGAGGAGCGGCGCGCGCTCTACCGGCAGATAGAGGAGGTCATCCAGCAGGAGGCGGTGGACGTGCCGCTGTACGTCGCGCCCGTGCTCGAGGCCATGTCGACCAACGTGGAGGGCTACCAGCCGAACCTCCTCGGCAAGCCGGCCTTCCGGGGAGTCTGGCTTCGCCCGGGCCGCTAGCATGGGGGCCTTCCTCCGGCGGCGGCTCCTCGCCGTCGTCCCGCTCGTCCTGCTGACCACGTCTCTCGTCTTTTCCCTCATCCTGCTGCTGCCCGGCGACCCCGCCGTCGCGCTGGTCGGTCTCGAGAACGTCACCGAGGAGCGCTTGGCAGCGATCCGCGCGCGCATGGGTTTCGACCGGCCGCTCTACGTCCAGTACGGGCTCTGGCTCGGGCGCGCGGCGCGCGGCGACCTCGGCACCTCGCTTCGCACCGGCCAGCCCGTCGTCGAGGCGCTCCGGGACCGGCTACCGGTCACGCTCGGGCTCGCCGTCGCGGCGACGGCCTTCGGGCTCCTCCTGGGCTTTCCGCTGGCCGTCGTCGCGGCCGCGAAGCGCGGCGGGTTCATCGGCAGCTGCGCCAGCGGCGTCGCCGCCTTCGGCGTGGCCGTGCCGAACTTCTGGCTGGGCTCCATGCTGGTGCTGGCGCTGGCGCTGCACATGCGCTGGCTGCCGGCCACGGGGTACGCGAGCCCGCTGGAGGCGCCGTGGGACGCACTCCGCCACGCGATCCTGCCCACGCTCACGCTGGGCGCTTCCGCGGTCGCCGAGATCACGCGCCAGCTGCGCTCCGCGCTCCAGGACACGCTCAACACGGACTACGTGCGCACGGCGCGCGCCAAGGGCATCGCCGAGCGCACCGTGATCTGGAAGCACGCGCTCCGGAACGCCCTCATCCCGATGATCACGGTCTCGGGGCTGACCATCTCGCGGCTGGTTGGCGCCACCGTCGTGGTCGAGTCCATCTTCGCCCTGCCCGGCTTGGGCCGCCTGAACCTCGAGTCCGTGCTCAACCGCGACTTCCCCATGCTCCAGGGCGCCGTGCTCGTCATGGTCCTGCTCGTCATCGCGGTCAACCTCGTCTCCGACGTGATCTATGGCTGGGTGGATCCCCGCATACGCCTTTCTTGAGGCGCGCGCGGTGGCGCGGCGCTTCCGGCGGAGCCGGGCGGCGGCCGCGGGCGCGTGCTTCCTCGTCGCGCTGGTGGGCGCGGCGGCGCTGGCGCCTCTCGTGGCGCGGTGGGACCCGCTGAAGCAGAACCTCACGGACGCCCTGGCCGCGCCGTCCGGCCACCATCCGCTCGGCACTGACGACCTCGGCCGCGACGTCCTCTCGCGCCTCCTCCACGGCGCGCGGTTGTCGCTGGCGGCCGCGTGCTTCGCCGTGGCCATCGCGGCGCTCTCGGGTGTGCCGGTGGGTCTCGTGGCGGGCTACGCGGGCGGCAAGCTCGACGACCTCCTCATGCGCCTCGTGGACGCCGTCCAGGCCTTCCCCGCTCTCGTGCTGGCCATGGCCATCACCGCGGCGCTCGGCCCCGGCCTGCGCAACGTCATGGTCGCCGTCGGCATCGTCTACATCCCACGCTTCGCGCGCCTCGTGCGTGGGCAGGCGCTGGCACTCCGCGAGGAGCTGTTCGTCGAGGGCGCGCGCGCCGCAGGTGCCTCGCACGCCCGGATTCTCCTCCGCCACGTCCTGCCCAACGTGGCGGCGCCCATCATCGTGCAGGTGTCGGTCTCCATCGCCTTCGCGCTCCTGGCGGAGACGAGTCTCAGCTTCCTCGGGATCGGCATCAAGCCGCCCACGCCGTCCTGGGGCGCGGACGTCGGGCGCGGCTACCGCTTCATGCGGCTGGCGCCCTGGCTCGTCTTCATGCCGGGCCTCGCCATCCTGCTGACGACGCTCGCCTTCAATTTCCTGGGCGACGGCCTTCGCGACGCCCTCGACCCCAAACACGCAAGGAGAGAGACCGCCTCATGAGCTGGGACGACCGGATGAAGGACTTCGAAGCGCGCCGCGCTCGGGCGCGCGCGATGGGCGGGCCCGAGCGGCTAGCCAGGCGGCGCGCCGAGGGAAGGCTGAACGCCCGCGAGCGCATCGAGCGGCTGGTGGACGCGGGCTCCTTCGTGGAGCTCGGCACCTTCAACGTCTCCGACATGCCGGGCGACGAGGAGAGGACGCCCGCCGACTCCAAGGTCGCGGGGCTCGCGAAGATCGACGGCCGCCCGGTCGCCGTCTCCTCCAACGACTTCACCGTCATGGCCGCCACGTCGAGCCGCGTCGCCTCGCACAAGGAGGCGGAGCTCAAGGCACTGGCGACCAGGCGCGGGGTGCCCATCGTCTACCTCGCCGAGGCCGGCGGCGCGCGCATGCCCGACATCATGGGCTCGGCCGGCATCGCCTCGTTCGGCAACTCGACCTACTACGGCACGCGGCGGCGCCAGGTGCCCATGGTCACGGCCGTGCTCGGCCAGGCCTACGGGCTGCCGACGTGGAACGCGTGCCTCTCGGACATCGTCGTGATGTGGACGGGCGCCTCGATGGCCGTCTCCGGCCCGCGCGTGCTCGAGCTGGCGACGGGCGAGCAGGTCTCCGCCGAGGATCTCGGCGGCGTCAAGGTGCATTCGGAGGAAACGGGCTTCGCCGACCTCGTCGGCGAGACGGACGAGGAGTGCCTGGCCCTCGTCAAGCGGGTGCTCTCCTACCTGCCCTCTCACGCGGGGCAGGCGCCGCCGCGCGCGGCCGTACCCGCGGGCTCGGGGTCGCAGATGGAGAGCATCGCCGACCTCGTGCCGGAGTCGCGCTCGCGCGCGTACGACATGCGCCGCGTGCTCGAGCGCCTGGCCGACGGCGGCCTTATCTTCGAGCTCAAGCCCCGCTTCGGCCGCGCGATCCTCACCTGCCTCACGCGCATCGGCGGGCGCGTGGTCGGCGTCGTCGCCAACCAGCCCATGTACAAGGCCGGCGCGTGCGACGCCGACGGCTGCGACAAGGCCATCTCCTTCCTCTGCCTCTGCGACTCCTTCAACGTCCCGCTGCTCTTCCTGCACGACATCCCGGGGTTCTTCATCGGCCGCGAGGCCGAGCGCCAGGGCGTGCCGGGCAAGATCATCAACTGGATGGAGGCCCTCGGGCAGGTCAGCGTGCCGCGCATCTCGCTCATCGTGCGCAAGACGTACGGCCAGGCCTACTTCAACATGGGCGGCGGCGACTACTCCGATCTGCTGCTGGCCTGGCCGACGGCGGACATGTCCTTCATGGACCCGGACACGGGCGTGAACGTGGTTCACGGCGCCGAGCTCGCGGCCCTCGACCCGTCGGAGCGGGCCGCGCGCAGGAAGGAGCTGCTCGAGCAGTGGGAGTGGGACACCCTGCCCTACGGCGCGGCGGCCCGGCACCTCATTCACGAGGTCATCGCGCCGGCGCAGACGCGCGACGTGATCATCCAGTTCCTCGACACCTGGGAGAGCCGTGGGATGATCGGCCAGCACCACCTCGCCAACTGGCCCACGAAGTTCTAGCCGCTCGTCAGCGGACGGATGTCGCCTCCACGCGGCGGGATGTGATCAGGTACGGCACCCAGATCAGGATAACCAGGACTCCCGTGGCGAGCCCACCGTAGGCGGCCGGTCCCATGTGGGCCGCGGCCGCCGGGATCATGGGCGCGACGCCCGGCGGCCTGGACCACGACCCGCCCGATCAAGAACGCGATCATCGCCACCGGGAAGGCCCAGCCCTGCGTAATGAAGAGAGAGACGAGCGCGCCGGCCCAGATCAGCAGCGCCGCGTTGACCGCGAGCTCGCCCACGATGAGCGGCCAGAAGAGCGGATGATAGGCGCGCGTCCCCAGTGTCGTCCGCGCGTGCCACGTCGCCGGCGGCGCCAGGCAGACGCCCACCGTCACCAGCAGGAGCCACCCGCCGATCCCGCTCGGCGTGGGCTGCGGGCTGCTCGCTGTCACCCGATCCTCTCTTCGCCCGCTGGACCCAACGACACGCTTCTGACACTCATGGCACGGGCACCGTGACCACGATCACCTTGTACTTCCCCGGCGCCACTCCTGAGAAGGAGAAGTTGCCGCCGGCGTCGGTGGTCGTGTTCAGAGTCCCCAGCTTCACCTTCGCCCCGACCAACGGCGCCCCCTTTACCGTCACGTTGCCCGAGACGGTCGAGGTACTGGCCACGACCACCCGGCGTTTGGTCGTGATCTTGTACTTTCCTGGCTCGACCGGGTCGAACTGGTAGGCGCCGATGGCATTGCTGGTCGTGGTGGTCTTGACTCCCGTGGTCTTGTTCGTCAGCTGCATCGTCGCGCCGACGACCGGCGCCCCGCCGATCGCCAGGCGGCCCTGGATGTCGATGACGTCCTTGGCGGAGACTTTGGCCACGAAAACGTCGAGGGTGCCGCCGTTGAAGGTCAGGTCAGGCCCTACGGTCACCGGGAAGGTGGCCTCGGTGGAGGTGGTGCTCCCGGTCACATAGGCGTTGCCCGAGCCATCCACGGCGATGCCGTGGCCCGAGTCTTGGCCACTGCCGCCGATGTAGCCGGCATACACGAACGCCGTGCCCGCCGGGTTCACCTTGGCCACGAAGGCGTCGGCGCCGCCGTTATGAGTCAAGTCCGGCCCCAAGGTCACCGGAAAAGTGGCCTCGGTGGAGCTGGTGGAGCCCGTCACGTAGGCATTGCCGGCCGCATCCACGGCGATGCCCCGGCCGACGTCGTCGCCGCTCCCGCCGATATAGCCGGCATACACGAGCGCCGTGCCCGCCGCATTCACCTTGGCCACGAAGGCGTCGGCGGCGCCGTTATAAGTCAGGTCGGGCCCCACCGTTACCGGGAATGTCGCCTCCGTGGAGTTGGTATAGCCCGTCACATAGGCGTTGCCCGCCCCATCCACGACGATGTCCGTGCCGTTGTCGCTGTCGCTCCCGCCGATATAACCGGCGTACACGAGCGCCGTGCCCGCCGCATTTACCTTGGCCACGAAGGCGTCGGAGAAGCCGCCGTTGAAGGTCAGGCCCGGCCCCACGGTCACCGGGAAAGTGGCCTCTGTGGAGCTGGTATCGCCCGTGACATAGGCGTTGCCGGCTGAATCCACGGCGATGCCGCGGCCCTGATCGTTGCTGCTCCCCCCGATGTAGCCGGCATACACGAACGCCGTACCCGCTGCATTCACCTTGACCACGAAGGCGTCGTTGCCCCCATTCCAGGTCAGGTCAGGCCCCACCGTCACGGGGAACGTGGCCTCGCTGGAGGAGGTCTGGCCCGTCACATAGGCATTGCCGGCTCCGTCCACGGCGATGCCGAAGCCCCAATCGAAGCCGCTGCCGCCGATGTAGCCGCAATACTCGAGCGCCGTGCCCGCCGCGTTCACCTTGGCCACGAAGGCGTCGCCGGTGCCGCCGCCAAAGGTCAGGACAGGCCCCACGGTCACGGGGAAGGTGGCTTCGGTGGAGTAGGTGAGCCCGGTGACATAGGCGTTGCCGGCTGAATCCACGGCGATGGCGTGGCCCTGCTCGTGGTCGCTGCCGCCGATGTAGCCTGCATACACGAGCGCCGTACCCGCTGTATTCACCTTGGCCACGAAGGCGTCATTGCCGCCGTTCCAAGTCAGGTCAGGCCCCACGGTCACCGGGAACGAGCCATCGGTGACGAAGGTGGTGCCGATCACGTAGGCGTTGCCAGCCCCGTCCACGGCGATGCCGTTGCCCTCATCGGTGCCGGTCCCGCCGATGTACCCCGCGTAGAGGAGCACCACGGGGTCGAGGACCAGCGGCAGGCTCGTGTCATAGGCCCCTACGCGGAAGCTGTAGCTGTGACTGTCCGAGGCCGAAGCAGGCTCCAGGACGTAGGCCGCGGCGACCTGCACCTGTTGCCCGTCCACTTCCTGATAGACGTAGGGCGTGTCTTCCGTGAAGCCTCCCACGGGAGTGGCAATCTCCATCTGCCCCGCCTCGGTGAGTCTCACGCCTGTGACCCCGCGGTAGGCGAGCCTGATCTGACCGGGGTCGGCTCCGGGCTTGACCAGGAAGGTGTATTTCAGCCGGCCGGCCTTCCCCGAGTAGACCAGGTCGATGCCGGGCCAGAGATCGGCGTAGACGACGCTGGCATACGTCGGAAGCGCGGTCTTCCACTGTTCCTGTGGCCCCTTGAAGTAGCTCACCACCGCCGGGGTCGGCTCGTGCCCGACGGGCTTGACGCCGGGATTGGCCCCCAGGAACTCCAGCGTGATCGCCCAGCGCTGACGCTCCGGCACGGCCGCCGAGTCAGGATGGAATGCCGCCGTGCGCAGAGCCGGTCGTGTCTGCCGTGGCTCGGCCTCATGCTCCTGAGCCCGGCCCGTCAGGGCGAAGGTGATCCCCTCCGCGGTGAAGTAGACCGCGGTGTCCCTCCCTTGCAGAACGTACGCGACTCGAGAATCAAGCTGCCCGCGGTTTTCGATGAAGTAGAGCGGGAGCTTCCCCAGGGCCGCCTGAACGCGGCGCGTGCTGACCGCATCAGGTTTCGCCGAGGGGGGGCCCGGAAGAGTAGCGGACTCCGCCGGGCTCACGGCTGGCCACACGAGAGCCAGGACCAGACCGATCAGAAGCGCAAACGCTCTCATGGGAATCTGGAATATACGACGGTTCGCCCGCCTCCGCTGAGGTATGCTCGGCGCGATGCGCGAGCTTCCCGAGGTCGAGCGCGGCCGCCGCATCGCGATGAAGGTGGCCCGGGATCGTCGAATCATCGAGGCGCGCTGCGCCGACGATCCCATCGTATTCGAGCGTGTGCCACCCGCGCGCATCCGGCGAGCCCTCGTCGGTCGTCGGGTACGGGGGGTCACGCGTCACGGCAAGCACCTCTGGTTCGAGCTCGACCGCCGGCCGTGGCCGTGCCTGCACTTCGGCATGACCGGCGACTTCCACACGGCCCCCGGCGGCCCCCCCGTGAAGCTCAAGTCGAGCCGGAAAAAACCGGACGGCTCGTGGCCGCCTCGCTTCACGAAGCTCCATCTCGTCTTCGACGACGGCGGCCAGCTCGTGGTGGCGGATGCACGGCGGCTCGGGCGCATCCGGCTGCGCCGGGATCCCGCGCGCGAGCCACCGATCAGCCGGCTCGGATTCGACGCGCACCGTGCCTTGCCCGCGTTTCCTCGCT
>Ga0137375_10010037_pt1 | contig 11232 bp, 11 predicted proteins | sample SagtaG_24_FD_104936 | JGI IMG/M metagenome (GOLD analysis project Ga0137375, IMG submission 104936) | Vadose zone soil microbial communities from Sagehorn Ranch, Mendocino, California, USA - Sage1_R_113_16 metaG | ecosystem: Environmental > Terrestrial > Soil > Vadose zone | place: USA... | reverse complement strand
GGGGTGTATCTGAATACCGAGTACCTCAACGCCAGCCGGGCGCTGCTGCATTATGAGCTACCGCTGGCCGAAATTGTCACGGATTTTTATGATCGCCTGAAATCGGTGTCGCGTGGCTATGCCTCATTTGACTATGAACCCAAAACCATGCGGGCGGCTGATCTAGTGCAGCTCGATATTCTCATTAACGGCGATCCCACAGATGCCCTGTCCGCTATCATCCACCGCGATAAGGCCTACGACTGGGGCCGCGAGCTGTGCCACAAACTGAAAGACCTCATCCCACGCCAGATGTTCGAGGTGATTATCCAGGCCGCCATTGGCAGCCGCATCATCGCGCGCGAAGTTGTCCGGGCCTTTCGGAAAAACGTGGTGGCCAAATGCTATGGCGGCGACATCACGCGCAAACGCAAGCTGCTGAGCCGGCAGAAGGAAGGCAAGAAGCGTATGAAACAACTGGGAAAGGTGGAGATTCCCCAGGAAGCGTTTTTGGCAGCGCTGAAGATCGATACATGAGATGCTTATCTCAAGCGTTTGGCCTCTATGTGCATATCCCCTTCTGCCCACAGCGCTGCCCGTATTGTTCCTTTACTATTTTAACGGGGCACACGGCGCTGTACGACCGCTACGTGGAGGCGGTTTGTACTGAGATCCGCTCCAGGCAAGGGCTGGCGCCGAAGGGACCATGCCAGACGGTCTTCTTTGGCGGTGGCACGCCCAGTATACTCGAGCCAGCCCAGATACAGCGCATACTCGACACCACAGTAGCCACGTTTGGCATAGCCGCCAACGCTGAAATTACCATCGAGGCCAACCCTACCACTGCTGAGGCGCAGAAGTTTATCGCCTTCCGCTCAAGTTGCGTTAATCGCTTGAGCCTTGGTGTGCAGTCGTTCAACGACGCTGATCTCAAAACGCTTGGCCGCTGGCACAGCGCCGTAGATGCCGAGACAGCCTATGCCACAGCCCGCCAGGCGGGGTTCACCAATGTGAACATCGATGTGATCTTCAGTATCCCTGGTGCTCCCCGCCAGCACTGGCAGGAGACCGTCCATACCCTGCTCGCGCTGGCTCCCGAGCACATTTCCACTTATGCGTTGACCATCGAGGAGGGCACCCGCTTTGCGCGGCGCCACCACCAGGGGCGTCTGGAGCCCGTCTCTGAGAATGACGATGCCTGGGCCTATGCCTGGGTCATGGAAACCCTCGCAGCAGCCGGATATGAACATTACGAAGTGTCAAATTTCGCGCGTCCTGGATTCCGCTCACGCCATAACTGGGGCTATTGGCATGGCGCCGACTATCTCGGCGTCGGCCTCTCGGCCCATTCTCTGCTAGACGGCCAGCGGCACTGGAATCGGCGGGGGCTCCAGGCCTATCTCACCGCTATTGAGGCGGGTCGCGCGCCGCACGAGGGCTCTGAGTGTCTTGACCCGGTGACGGCCAGGCATGAGCGTCTCTGGCTGCAACTACGCACGTGTGAGGGTGCCACACTGCAACCCCTGGAACTCCAGGCTCTGCTATCGGCCCCAAAGTTCCAGGCGATGCTTGAGGCCGACCTGATTGCTCTCACACCGCCACGAGTGTGCCTGACCCCATCAGGCTTTTTGCTGGCAGATGCCATTGGGGTGGAGGTGTTGGCCATCCTCGAACGGACGCACGAGCGGTGCTGAGTATCCCTACGCCAGGGGATGCTTGACATACGTCGTACAACGCTTAAGACGCCAGACACGCATGATGAGAGAGGTATGATATGAGGCAAAGCAAGTGGGTACTTGGGGGCGTGATCGTGGTCTGCCTGTGGCTGGTTGGTAATGTTGGTCGTGTCCAGGGAGCAGACCCAGAGCCCTTTGCGGCGGCACAGCTTGAACGCTTTCCCCGCGCTATCCCCTTGCCAGAGGTCAGCCTGCCGGACCCGGAAGGCAAAAGAATATCTCTGCAGTCATTCAAAGGGCAGGTGGTGCTGATGAACTTTTGGACCACCTGGTGACCCCATTGTCTGCGAGAGCGGGCCGCTCTCGAAGCCCTCCATCAGCGCTACAAGGACCAGGGACTCGTGGTCCTTGGCGTCAATATCAAAGAATCGTCCAAGGCGGTCAACGCCTACATCGCCAAGCATCGCCTGACGTTTCTGCATCTGCTTGACGGTGAGGCGAAAGTGGCGTCGATGTTGGCGGTGCCAGCTACCCCCGCGACATTGCTGGTCGATCGTGCCGGACAGGTCGTAGGAGGTGGCTTAGGGTATCGTGACTGGGCGACGCCAGCAGCACATCAGCTGGTCGAGAGCTTGCTCCAGGCTGGGCCGTAGACGGCGGCACACCCGTATCAGCGGTGCCGAAAGTTGGGCTTACGCTTGTTGATGAACGCCTCGACGCCTTCGCGCGCATCCTCCGTTTGGAACACTTTGGCAAACAGGTCAGCCTCGATCTGCAAGCCGGCATCCAGCGTGGTATCCAGCCCCCGATTCACGGCTTCCTGAATGTAACGGAGCGCCACGCCGGACATCCCGGCAATGGTCTGGCCCATCTGTTGGGCGGCCGCGAGGGTTGTACCGGCCGGCACCACCTTGTTGGCCGGTCCAAGGCGGTAGGCTTCCTCAGCGCCAATCGGATCGCCGAGGTACAGCAGTGCTTTGGCAATGCCAGCCCCCACCAGTCTGGGTAGGCGTTGCGTCCCACCAGCCCCTGGCAATAAGCCGAGTTTGATTTCAGGTTGCCCCATCTGGGCATTGGCAGCGACAATGCGTATGTCACAGGCCATGGAGAGCTCCAGGCCCCCACCGAGAGCCAGGCCGTTGACCGCCGCAATCGTTGGCTTGCCAAGATGGGCGATCTTATCCAGACTCGCATGCAGGACCCGGGTGAGCCGTTCAGCCGCACCGGGCGCCATGAGGTTGGGGAACTCCTTGATGTCGAAGCCAGCGCAAAAGGCGCGCTCCCCCTGCCCGGTGACAATCGCCACGACCACCTCAGGATCAGTGGCTAAGCTGGTGAAACAGGCATCGAGTTCTGCCGCCATCTGCGGATGGAGGACATTGAGCGGGGGATTGGTCAGCATCACGATGGCCAACGGGCCGTCTTTCTCCAGGTAGATCATCCGCCAATCTGTTGCCATGCCGGCGTCTCCTTACGTGCAGGGGATACTAATGCAGGTTTACGCGCTTCGTACAGCGTGGTGATGCCACCGGAGAGCGCCTCTGCAGAGATGTCGGTAAAACCAATGCGTTGTAAGAGGGTGGTGAGATCCGGCTGTGAGCGAAAGGCTAGGACGGAATCTCGCAGGTAACGGTACGCTGTCCGCTCACCATACAATGGCCAGGCAATCAGTGGCAGGATATAGCGCAAATACCCGCCGTACACCATCTGCAACCCGCGTCCACGTGGCCAGGTAAATTCGACGAAGCACAGGTGTCCCTCAGGACGCAGCACGCGGTAACATTCTGCCAGACCTGCCACAGGATCGTCAAAGTTCCGGACACCAAACATCATGGTGACTACATCAAAGCTCGTATCGGGGTATGGCAGGCATTGCGCATCCCCAGTGCAGAAATACAGGCGAGACGACGGAGCAGTTGTGGCCAGACGCTGCCGGCCCACGTGCAGCATCGCCTCAGTAAAATCAACTCCCATCAGCCGGGTCGTCGGGGGGCAGCAGCGTGCGAGCTGCACCATGACGCCTCCCGTGCCACAGGCCACATCCAGGATCAGCGGCGCTGCATGGCGTGACACCCGTTGGGCCAGACGCCGACGCCAGGCGTGATCCAGACCAGCGCTGATGATGGTGTTGGTCAAATCGTACCGCTGCGCAATACGGCTAAACATCCCGCGCAGCCACTGCGGGGTCACGCCAGCGAGCATGTTATCCCTTATGCTATACCTCAAAAGTTACGTCGCTTGATCACGCAGAAATTTCTTGATGTCCTCAACGTAGCGCTGAATTTGCTCCATGTTCGGGTTCACGGCAACGGCCCGTTCGAAGTAGTCCAGGGCCTTGGTGAGATTGCGCAGTCCCAAGTAGCACAAGCCAGCCCCACTGAGGGCACCAAAATGGGCGGGGTTGAGGGTAATGGTCTGGTCGCAATCACGGATGGACTTCTCGTATTCCTGCATCAAGTAGTACGTCGTTGCCCGTTTGTTATAGCCTTCAGCAAAATCCGGAGCGATCTCGATCACTTCCGTGAAAATGGCCACTGCCTCTTCGAACGCGCCGCGCTGCATGGCCATGATGCCATCGTGCAAGCGCGCATCCACTTCTGGTTTTCCAGAGCGATGCCACACACTCCAGAGGGCCAGCTCAGCCCTCTCACGCACCATGGTATCGTTGTCACGCAACGCCTGCGCCAGCAGTTGGGCGGCCCGCTGGTCACCAATCTGGGCCAGCACTTCAGCGGCGCGCCGGCGCTCTGCTGTCGTCCCCTTCTGCAGCAACGCCATGGCCTCGCTGACTGGTTCGGCAGCCCCATTGCGCGACACCATGGCAAGTATGAACATACTGGCTACCAGTCCCAGCAGGCTCGATCCAGTTGTCAACATCCTCTTACCCTCCCTCTGCGTTGCTGCAGGACACATGTACTCAAAGATACAGAGGTTATTGGCCTGCAGGTGAGAGACCACTCCACCTTCCTGCCTACCCCCCAGTGCTATGGGATGTCACACGATCTGTGTGGACGGCAGTGTACCACCGTCCTCTGGAGAGCTCAATGCTGGTCTTTTCTTTGCAACCAGTTTTACCCTGTCCTCTGCCCATGGTAGGTGTAGATGAAGACACTGGCGATGATCAGAATGAGGCCTGCCTGCAGCAGCAGACCTAGGAGATTAGGATAAACTCCGAGAGTAGGAATGCCGGGGAAGCTCACCGGGTGTACTGGCAATGTGCCTGCCTCCTGGAGCGCAGCGATACCCTTCCCCACGAAGATCACGGCCAGCAGGACCAGTAGGATCGAAGTAGCACCAAAAAAGGGCCCGAGCGGGAGGTGCACAGTGCCCCGTAAGATTAGCCACCCGAGTCCGGTGAGTGCCACGGCAGCTACGCACAGGCCACCAAGCACGGGAGCGTACACCGGTGCAGCTTGTAACCATAACGCTTGATAGAAGAGCACGGTCTCGAATGCCTCGCGATACACTGCTAGAAATGACACCAGTGCCAGTGCCCACTTAGTGCGGGCGGAGAGGGCATCGCGGAGCTGGCCCTGGAGAAAGGTCCGCCAACGGTCGGCATAGGCCTTACTGTGCATCCAGAAGCCCACGTAGAGCAGGATCACGGCGGCGATCAGTGCCGTGGCGCCTTCGGTTACTTCGCGCGTTGAGCCACTCAACGCGATGACATACGAGGCGACAAGCCAGGTGCATCCTCCTAGAACCAGCGCCGCGACCCAGCCGGTGTGGACATAGGGCAGAGCATCGCGTCGCCCGCTTTTGATCAGCAGCGCCAGGATGGCAGCCAGCACCAACACAGCTTCCAATCCTTCCCGTAGCAGGATCAGGAAGGCACTAAGGAAGGCTGCTCCGGCTGGCAGCCGCGTTTTGTCAAGGAGCGTCGTAGCCTCCGTCAGGAGTTCCTGGATGCGATGGTGCTGCCCTTCGACGGCGGCCGTCGGCTCCTGCTTTTTGATCATGGCCCGGTAGCGCATCATTTCCGCCTCGACCGCCATTCTAAGACGTTTATCGACAACGTCAAGGCTCGCCTCCACCAGTTCGAAACCGTCGAGATAGGCTGACGCCGCCAGATCCTGTGCCGCTTGCTGCTGTCCGCCCCGGTAGGTTGCGAGACTCTCACGCAACAGCCGGGCGCTGCGTGCCAGAGGCGACTCACTGGATGACACGACGACGTGGGGCTGGCTGCGCAGGTAGGCGAGCACGCGCACGCCGTCGTCACCATGCGTAGCATGTATCTCGTTGGCCGTCGCTGTCGCGACGCTGGCGAGATCGGGAAACCAGGTCTGTGCAACGCCGGATTGCCACTGTTCGGCGCCCCGCGTCAGGTCAGGCGTGCTGCTCGCGAGCGTGCTGACGTAAAAGGCAAGTGCCCAGCGCTCGTCCTCGCTGAGCGTGCGGAAGCTCGCCATCCCTGTGCCCTCGACGCCCAGGGTCATGGTGCTGTAGAAACCGTAGATGCTGCGCTGGTCCATACGCTGGCGATCGTGGAAGTTGCTGGGTGCCGGATCAAGATTGGCGCCCGCTGGTCCATCGCCCTGGCCCTGGAGACCGTGGCAGGCAGCGCATTGGCCCTGGTAGAGGACGGCCGCGGTGGTGAGGTCAGGGGGATGCTTGGGAGCAATCTCGACGTTGTACGTGCGGATGATATGCCAATAGAGCTGATGGCCGAGCGCGGCCACCTCTGGCCCTGGACGTCTGCCTTGGATGAGTGTAACGAGTTGCTCGGCCTGGCTGAGGAGGTCGGACTGGGCCGCCTGCGCTGGGAGTTGGTGAAGTAGCGCGCGCACCTGTTGGGAGAATTCTACCTGTTCGTCGTACTCTGACTGATCGAGCACCGTGCCATCCTGCACGCATTGCGGGTAGTCCACGGCCACATAATCGAGCAGATGGAGGATGAGCTGCGCCTGCTCAGGGGTGGCTTGCGCTGCCACCAGTCTCACGCTGCATACGAGGGCAGTTAGACTCAGCAGGCCTAGCCTGCTGAGCCCATACCGAAAAATGGTTGTCGTGGTCATAGCACCTCCGCATGTGCACATTTTGCCCCCAAAATCGTCATGTGCGACAGCACCCTCATTGATAATCTTCATTGAGAGATTTGAGAAACGCCACCAGTGGCTGGAGATCCCCCTGGGTGAGGGCAATGCCCTGGAGCGCTCCAGCGCCATTGCGCAGCGTCCCTTGTCTGGCTTGTGCCGCCGCCCCGATATAGAACCCGATGATAGCGTCCAGGGTGTCAAACTGACCGTTGTGCATATAGGGCGCAGAATGCCCGAGGTCGCGGAGACTCGGGGTTTTGAACCGCGCGATGGCCTCGTCGAGTAACGTACTGTCGTCAGGGCAGGGTTGTGGCACGTGTTCGGCACACAAAATCGCGCGAATCTTTGCCTGAGGCGCTGGGAAATCGGGATTCGCAAAGATATTCCACACGCCTAGATCGGTCAGCTGAGGATTGCTTACAGATGGAATGGCGCGGAAAGGTTCTTGGTAATGAGGATGGTCGTCTGTTGCAGGCAAAAAGGTCTGCGGCTCGGCACTGCGTTGCGCCAGGGTTGGGATGAACAGCAGAGCGAATTGCTCTCCCCCATGCATGGTATCGTATTCCCTCTGGGTCACACCTGTATTGTGCAACTGAAAATCCGTGAAGTTTGGGGCGGGGTGGCACGCCAGACAGTTGCCAATACCCCCCTGGGCTAAGACAGTGGCAGAGGGTGGCAGCGTTAGCGGCTCTGCGAGGAAGATCTTGAGGCCCTGAAGTTCCTGCACGCCGAAGGTAAAATCTTGATCGTGGAACTGAAATTTCCTGTCAGAGGTGTTCGGATTCGCCGTCACAAACTGTAATGTGTTGTTTTGTTCTCGCGTTTGCACGAGCTGCAGGAGGCGACGGCTGTAGTCCAGTGGGGATTCATCGGCCGCCGGTTGTGATGGCAGGCTGTTGAGCTGCAGGAAGATGTCAAACGGCGCACGGATGGGGTTCCCATTATCATCTTGCTTGGAAAAGCGCAGGCTGTTCACATAGGCAGCGACCACTTTCACTATGGCATCAAAGATTTGCTGGTCGGTCCCTGAGTCGACTGCGACGCGAAATTCCGAGGTCAGACGAAAATCTTCTGGGATGGCAGGGTCTGTCCCCGTGAACAGAATGCGGTACGGCTGGCCATCGAATTGTTGCGCCGGGTCGTTCTGGCCGTTATCGCCCCGCACGACGGTCGCGATATGGTGCATGGCCTCGGCCTTTTGCCCCGGTAGCCACCCGAAATTACGCCCGGTGAAGGTGGCGGCGATGAGATCTTCTAACGTGGCAAACTCGGCGTCGAAGTGCAACAGTAGCCCGCCCGGCCGGTCTAACGACGCATTGACCAGGGGCGGCGAGTTGCGCGGGGTGGTTGGCTTCCCATCAGCACGCTCGGGAACTGGGCTACGACGGGCAAAATCAGCATAGGTGCGCATCCCGCCTCCCGGCGTGGGCACTTGCTCGTCCACCAGATGGCAGGTCCGACAGTTCATTGTGAGCCCAGCAAAAGGGCCAGGCAGCGGCTGGTCAATTGTCTGGGTGTCATCCAGCACCGGGTCACCGGCCGGTAGCGGATCATTCACTTTCCCGCCACTATCGAGAAAAGCTTTAAAAGCTTGGGCGAAACGCGTTTCGAGAAACAGGCGCTCACCCACGGACTCGGCAGCATCCGGCGTCCCTACCACAAAGTTCTCTTCTTTGCCGGCAGGACATCCGAACATGAGGAGAGCGGCCCAGGCGAGACCTGCGCTCACTACAACATGCCTCGTAGTGCTTTGAGCAAACAATCGGCAACCCATGGTGTTATCTCCGCAGACTGGCTAAGCAAAGGGCTGACGCTTCAGAACCTGCGCTCAACGCTCGTCGCCCTGGTTACAGGCATGATCGACGGTCAGGTCACGAACCACATATCCCACAGCGTGATGATTATCATGCCGCCGTACCCGATCCACATTCCGGTCCAGCTCAGCAATTGCAGCACCGCAAAGACGGGAGAAACGTAACGGATCAGCCAGTAGCTCGCGATGTCACCAAGCGATCCCGCACAGGCGAGGATGATCAGGCTCGTCTTGAGTCGCGGCGAGGTGGCTGTGGCAATCACCAGGTGGGCCAGGATGAGAAAAATGACCCCCATGATAAACGTGTGGAAGTGGGTAAGCTCGAGCAGCTGGGCAAAGGTTTTGGGGAAGGTCATGGACTGCTCCAGTTCACCCCCACGGTAGTACAGGGCTATACGGTCTAACGTGAGGCCAATGCGGGTGACCTGGAAGAGGCCATTCGTGCAGAATCCTAGTGCCACAAAGATGAGAAAGCCGGTGTACACCCCTTTGATGTCGCTCGGGAGCTGAGCGAGCTGAAACCCTGGCTTGCTAAATTCACGCATCACAGCACCTCGGAGTACGACTGGAAGCCCTGGATCAGGCCAGCGGTGCAGTGGGGCACGCGATCGGGGCCGACGTAGAGTCCCTCTACTTCAGGAAAGCGCTCCAGCAGATCGGTCCATCCTGCACCACTCACGAGGGCAGCCGTGCTCAGGGCTTCGGCGAAGGTGGCACTGGGGGCGAGAATAGTGCTCAAGCAGGGGTGTTGTAGAGGCAAACCGGTACGGGGGTCCAGGATGTGGCTGGCACCGGTAGCCAGGCGTTTCCCCAGGCTGTGCGAGGTGGAGAGCGCGCAATTCTCGCACCACAGGACACCGAGCACTTCCTCCTGTGCCAGACCGCGCACGAGAATAGGCCAACCCCGTGCGTCCGGCGGCGCACCGAGCGTATACAGGCTACTCTCACCAAAATTGATAAAGACCCTGGACGCACCAGCGGCCTGGAACAGCTCGATGAGCCGGTCCACCGCATAGCCCTTGCCAATACCACCGAGATCCAGGCAAGCCCCTGGGGCAAGTTCGACCCATCCGTCGGCAGACAGGTCAAAGGCGGGACGCGGGACGTGACCGGACACCCTGGATACTGCTGTATGTTTGTGACCAGTCAGAGCCCCAGCACTGACGTCAAAGGCACCGTCCGTCTGCTGCGTGAGTGCGGCACAAAGGCAGAGAAGTTGCCAGAGTTCAGGCGCGACCTGCACTGGACCGCATCCTGCCTGGCGGTTGAGGTGACTCAGGGCACTGTCCGGGTCGTGGAGGCTGAGCAAGCGTTCCAGGCGTCGCACCTCGTGTACGCCCTGGGATAAGAGACAGCGCCCCTGCTCTGCCGGCAAGTCGAACAGTGTGCAATCCAGCAATGTGCCCATAAGGTAGTGGAGGGCGCGGAGGGGTTTCATGAGCCTCGCTCCTTCGGAAAGAGGACATGGACCAGGGCCAGGGCCTTACGGACCCCTTGCCCAATACTCTGGCAGGAGAGCGTAGCGCCGGTAATATTGTGGATGTCGCGATAGGGCAGAAGCGGGTCGCGTAGCGTCTTCCCGGCGTATTGGGCTAAAAAGCGTGGATAGCGCACCTCGCCGCCATACGGCTCGCGATACGCCATGACGGCAACTTCTGCCACCTTCCCATCCGGTCGCACCCCGACAATGAATGTGATCGGTAGGCTTTTCCCGATCTCCTCCACAATCACGCCGTATCCTAGGAGCATCTCGCGTTGCTTTGCCGTGAAGATGATGTACTCCACCTCCCAGAGTGAAGGCCGGAGCGTGCCGAGCTGCGTCTGCATTTGCGCCCGCAGCTCTGGAGTGGAGGGCACGACGGTACGCGCAAAGGCGGTCGCCTGCGGAAAGACGGCCGCTGGTGCCGTGGCCTCCGTGAGGAACCTCCCTTCCTGGGCATACAACTCCCCTGGGAGTAAGCCGGCAGCCTGGGTCATGAGCCCGAGGGCAAACGTGCGGCGTGACAGCACAGACGGCTCCCTCTACTTAAAAGCCAATCGCAATGCCCGCCAGGAAAGCATTGGCGGTCTTTTCGTCTGGTCTGGCTGGCAGGAAATTCGTGAGACCCGCCAGAGAACCCGAACTGTTCGACGTAAACGTCCGTTCGTATGCTAGCGAGAACACCCAGAGGGGGGTCGGTCGGTAGGCGAAGCCGATGGTGAAGCGATTCAGCGTGGCATTTCTGGTCCTGCGGACGGTGATATCGCCATTGGCAAAGTCAAGGTCAGTCAAGAGCTTATGGAAGAACACCTGTTCCCAGCGCACGACTGGAACCAGTTGGGGATTGGTAAAGTCACGTCCCAGCAGCGTCTGACTGAGGGCAGCGGGCCAGAAGGGATAGCGAAGTTCCAACCAGTAGCCACTCTTCGAGGTCGCCAGGTTGGCCAGCTCGAAATTCAACTCAGTCACTTGCGAAGGAGTGGCGTTTGCCACGGAGGCATTTTGGACACGCTGGGCAAAGGCACGGGCCACCCCCGCAACATCCTCCCAGTGTGTGTACACGTACTCGCCTTCAATCTCCAGGGGACCCAGGGTGACTTTGCCGTCCCCAGCGATAGACCACACTTTTTTTGAGGTCTTGAGGAAGTCAGGTGTGTAGTCCCCGACATAGCCCGAGATGGCAACTTCGGAACCCAGGTTGGGACTCAGGCTGGCGCGGGCCGCGACCGCTTTGCCTTTATTGAGATC
>Ga0137375_10010036_pt1 | contig 11232 bp, 8 predicted proteins | sample SagtaG_24_FD_104936 | JGI IMG/M metagenome (GOLD analysis project Ga0137375, IMG submission 104936) | Vadose zone soil microbial communities from Sagehorn Ranch, Mendocino, California, USA - Sage1_R_113_16 metaG | ecosystem: Environmental > Terrestrial > Soil > Vadose zone | place: USA... | reverse complement strand
CGAAAAGGTACGCGAATGTTCTCGACGAGATGAACCGCCTCGACCAGCAGCAGCTCGCAACACAGCAGCGCGACACACTGCTGCAGTGGCTTTTCCGCAGCTCGCCCATGCTCGCGCAGTCGTCGACGCTCTATCGCTTGTCGCTCGAGCGGCCGAAGGCGGACATCGATCGCGATCAGGGATTTCAGGAACGCGACTGGCCGCGCATCGGCGAAGGAATTCAGCGCGCGCAGAAGTCGCTCGAGCCGCAGAGCGATCGCGCCGGGCTGCGCTACTTCCTCCTCGAATCGCAGAAGCTTCCCCAGAATCAGCGGATTGCGCCGCTCGATGATCTGATCGCAAAGGCGGGCGGCGTCGATAAGTTCCTCGATCAGCTTTACGGCAACACCAAAATCGCGGACCTCGCGCAACGCAAGGCGATGCAAAGCGAATCGACTGCGCAGCTTCAGGCGCGACACGACGCGATGCTGGACTTCGCCGCGGCGCTCTCGCCGCTGCAGCTCGCGAACGAGCAGCGGGAGAAAGAATTCGCCGGCGCGATGTCGCGCATCCGGCCGATGTACATGGAAGCGCTGCGCACCTCGACCGGCGGCCGGCTCTATCCCGACGCCAACGGCACGCTGCGCATCACGTTCGGCAAAGTCGTCGGATACGCGCCGCGTGACGCGGTCTGGTACAACCCGCAGACGACCGTCGGCGGGATTCTGCAGAAGAACACCGGCTCGGGCGAATTCGATGCGCCGAAGAACGAGCTCGACGCCATTCGCGCGAACAAAACCGCGGGTTACGTCGATCCGCAGCTCGGCGAAGTGCCGGTCAACTTCCTCTCCGATGTCGATACCACCGGCGGCAACTCCGGCTCGCCGACGCTCAACGCAAAAGGGGAGCTTTGCGGCCTCCTCTTCGACGGCACCTATGAGTCCCTCGGCTCCGACTTCGTCGTCGATCCGAACATCACACGCTCGATTCACGTCGACGCCGTGTACATGCTGTGGATGATGGACGCCGTCGACGGCGCGCACAATTTGCTGCGAGAGATGGGGCTGCCAGTGCACTTCGCACAGTGACCAGGAGGCGGGTCCTCCTGGTTGTGAGTCTCGCCGCCGCGATCGGATGTACATCGACCGCGCGGCGGGACTCGCAATTCGATGAGGCTCTCGACCGTCAGGCGATCGTCCGCGTGATGACCGCGGCGGCGGACTGGCAGCTCGCGCATCCATCAGAGCATCCTCGCTATGACTGGACGCAGGCGCCGTTCTGGTCGGGCCTCGCTGCGTTTGCGCCGTTGTCGAGCGATCCGCAGCGCTATCTCGGCGAAGTGCGGCGCAATGGCCAAGAGAACCGCTGGCGTCCGGGACCGCGTCCGCTCTACGCCGACGATCATGCGATCACGCAGAGCTACTTCGCTCTTCATGCAGTGCAGCCCGATCGAACATTGATTGAGCCGGCGCTGCAGACTTTCGATGTCGTCGTTCGCTACCCGTTCGATGAATCGCTCGAGTTCACCGGATGGGAGAAGACGCAGTACCAGTGGATCTGGTGCGACGCATTGTTCATGTCGCCGCCGGCTCTGGCCATGGCCACGCGAGCTACTGGAGATCGACGATACCTCGATTTCATGAACCGCATGTGGTGGAAAACCACCGATTACCTTTACGACAAGAACGAGCACCTGTACTACCGCGATAGCCGTTTCTTCGGACAGAAAATCTTCTGGAGTCGTGGCAACGGTTGGGTGCTCGCCGGCCTTGCGAGAGTGCTGCAGAACATGCCTGCCGATTACCCCGAGCGGCCGCGTTACGTTGCGCTGCTGCGAGAGATGTCGGCGAGGATCGCCGCACTGCAGCAGAGCGACGGCTACTGGCGAACGAGCCTCCTCGACGCCAAGGCGTATCCGCTACCTGAAACAAGCGGGACGGCGTTTTACGTGTACGCGCTCGCCTGGGGAGTCAACGAAGGCCTGCTGGATCGCGCGCCGTACGAGCCGGTCATCCGCAAGGGATGGTCGGCGCTCGTTCGTGCAGTCCATCCCGACGGAATGCTGGGATTTGTGCAGCGCATCGGCGACCAGCCGGGCAGCACGTCATCATCGACGACAGAAATTTACGGTTCTGGCGCATTTCTGCTCGCGGCGAGCGAGGTGTACCGGCTGATACAATCCTGATTCGTCCGGAGGTCCTTCTATGCCGACGAAACTGATCATCAACGGCAAACCTCGAGCCGTCTCCTCTTCACCTGACACGCCTCTGCTGTGGGTTCTACGCGACGAGCTCGGAATGACCGACACAAAATTCGGTTGCGGCCGAGGGTTTTGCGGGTCGTGTACGGTGTTGGCGAATGGCGAGGCGATCCGCTCCTGTAGCACTGCGCTGGAAAATGTTGTAGGGAAAAAGATCACAACAATTGAGGGTCTTTCTGCCGATGGCACGCATCCGCTGCAGAAGGCCTGGCTCGCCGAAAATGTGCCGCAGTGCGGCTACTGTCAGGCGGGGCAGATCATGAATGCCGCCGGCCTGCTGATGAAAACCAGGAAGCCGACTGACGAGCAGATCGACGATGCGATGGGCGGCAATCTCTGTCGCTGCGGCACGTACATGCGCATCCGCCGCGCGATTCATCGCGCAGCAGAGGAGTCGCAGATCCTGAGCGAAGCGAAGGACCCCCTACGCGATAGGGGGTCCTTCGCCGCCATGGCGGCTCAGGATCAGGCGGAGGAGGTGTGACATGAACATCATCAAAGTGAACCGCCGCGACTTCGTGAAGATCACCTCCGCCGCATCGGCAGGACTGGTGCTCGCGCTGCAAGCGCGCAGCGAAACGAATGAAGAGCATTCGTTAGGCGCATTTGTCAACGTCGGCACCAACGGCGTGGTGACGATCTACGTTTCGAAATCGGACATGGGACAGGGCGTCCGCACGGCGTTGCCCATGATCGTGGCCGAGGAGTTGGGGGCGGATTGGAAGAAGGTGAGGATCCGGCAGGCGGACCTCGACAAGAAATACGGCCCGATGGGCACCGGCGGCAGCAGCAGCGTGCGGACGATGTGGATGCCCATGCGCAAAGCGGGAGCGACCGCGCGGGCGATGCTCGTCGCCGCCGCAGCGAAGAAGTGGGGCGTAGCCGCGAAGGACATCACTGTCGAGAACGGCGTCGTCAGCCATGGTCCGCACAAGGCGAAGTTCAGCGAGCTCGCCGCGGCGGCATCGAAGCTCGACGTCCCGAAAGATGTCGCCCTCAAAGATCCGTCGAAGTTCACGATCGTCGGGAAGAAGGCCGGCCGCATCGACAACGCGGATCTCGTCCGCGGCAAGAGCAACTACGGAGTCGACGTCCGCGTGCCGGGCATGCTGTACGGCGCCGTGCTGCGCTCGCCGGTGTTCGGCGGCAAAGTCGCGAGCTACGACGACACGAAAGCGAAGGCGGTCCCGGGCGTGGTGGCCGTGGTGAAAATCGATCCGCACGGCCCGGAGGCGCCGTGGGCGGGCGTGGGGGTGGTGGCGAATTCGACATGGGCCGCGTGGAAGGCGCGTGACGCGCTGGCGGTGAAATGGGACGAAGGTGACGCGAAGAATGAGACAACCGATTCGCTGATGGCTCAGATGCGCGATCTGGTCTCCAAAGAGTCGCAGCGGGTGCGCAACGATGGGGATGTCGACGCGGCCCTCGCTTCGGCTTCGAACAAGATCGAAGCGACCTACGAGCTGCCGTACCTCGCTCACGCGACGATGGAGCCGATGAACGCCACGGCGAGCGTTACCGCTGACGGCATCGAGATCTGGGGACCGACGCAGTTTCCCGACTGGTGGGGCGGCGCGGCGGGCCGGGCGGTGGGCTTCACAAAGCCGGAGCAGGCCAAGGTTCACGTGACACTGTTAGGCGGCGGATTTGGCCGCCGCGCCTTTCCCGACGTCGCTGTCGAGGCCGCACTGCTGTCGAAAGCGGTGGGCAAGCCGGTCAAGGTGCAGTGGACGCGTGAAGATGACATGCAGCACGACTTCTATCGCCCGGCGACAGTTCATCGCGTCGTCGCGGCGCTCGGCAACGACGGCAAGATCGCCGCGTGGCATCACCGGATGGCCTCGCCGGCGATCAACACGTACATGGGACGTGGCGACGCACACGACAGCGAAGTCTTCGACGAGGAGCAGCTTCCTCCGATCGCGAACTTCCGCCTCGAGTACGCGTCTGCGAAGTCCGCCGTTCCGCGCGGATGGTGGCGCTCCGTGGAGAACTCGTCGAATGCCTTCGTCGTGCAATCGTTCATGGACGAGCTGGCGCACGCCGCGGGAAAAGATCCGATTGCCTTTCAACTGGACATGATGCCTGCGGGCCGCAAGGTGGAGGCAAAGGGAGGAGCGGCCCCTTATCCATTCGAATCCGATCGTCTGCGGCGCGTCATCGAGCTCGCGCGTGACAAATCGAATTGGGGCAAGCCGCTCCCGGCCGGCCGCGCGCGTGGATTTGCGGCGTGGTATGCGTTCCGGTCGTATGTCGCCGAAATCGCTGAGGTCTCGCTGGACAAAGACGGAACCCCGCGCGTCCATCGCGTGATCGCGGCGATCGACTGCGGTCAGCCGGTCAATCCCGACGGAGTCGCCGCGCAAATGGAAGGGGGAATTGTTTACGGGCTGTCCGCAGCGCTCAATGGCGCGATTACAATCAAGAACGGCGCGGTCGAGCAGTCGAATTTTCACGATTATCCTCTGCTGCCGATCGCGCAGATGCCGGCCGTCGAAGTGCACATCGTTCCGAGCACGGCGCTGCCCACGGGCACCGGCGAGCCGGGAACGCCGCCGATCGCGCCGGCAGTGGCGAACGCGCTTTTTGCATTGACAGGAAAACGGGCGAGGAAGTTGCCGTTGGGAACAATTGCATGATGTACGCCCCTCACCCGCCGCTTCGCGGCACCCTCTCCCGGCGGGAGAGGGATTGCGTTTGCGACAGCCCTCTCCCGCCGGGAGAGGGTGGCCCGAAGGGCCGGGTGAGGGGCACGTAAATGCACGAGATCGACCGCATCATCGAAGCCGCCAAGCGCATGAGGCGCGGCATCGTCGCCACCATTGTCGCGACGAGCGGCTCGACCTATCGTCGCCCGGCAGCGCGCGCGGTGATCAGCGAAGATGGCCAGGCGGTTGGCACGATCAGCGGCGGCTGCCTGGAAAAAGATCTCGCCGCGCGCTGTACCGAGTGGCTCGCGGACATGAAGCCGCGCGTGATCACGTACGACAGCTCCCGCGAAGACGACATCGTCTTCGGCCTCGGTCTCGGCTGTCGCGGCGTCATCGACGTGCACATCGAGCCGTTCGATGCGGAGCATCCGCCGCGGCTCGTCCGCGAATTTCGCTGGAGCGGACGCGAGCCGGTGATGTGGGAGACGTCCATCGATGGCCGCCTGCTTCTCGTCGAATCGATTCATCCCTCGCGAACATTGGCGATCTTCGGCGGCGGTCCTGACGTCGAACCGCTCGCTCGGATTGCCGAGCAGGTGGGATTCGTCGTCGCGCGCTTTGCTCCGCGTGACCTTCACCCGGAAAAGGTGCGCGACAGTGTGGACCTGACACAGTTCGACGCCGCGGTAGTCATGACGCACAACTATCTTTACGATCAGGTGCTGCTGGAGACGCTGCTTACAACTGCGATCCCGTATCTCGGTCTGTTAGGTCCGAAATCACGCGGCGAAGAACTCCTGAGAAGTGTGGCGCCGCCGCCCTCGGCGGCGGTGGCCGGCGAGGGCGCCGGCCCTACACTGCACACCCCGATCGGTCTCGACCTCGGCGGCGAGACGCCTGAGCAGATCGCGCTCTCGATCGTTGCGGAGATCGAGGCGGTGCTGAATCGCCGCAGCGGTCGCCATCTGCGCGAACTCGACGGACCGCTGCACGTACGACCGTCCGTGCCGTGCCGGTAACCTGCATCGTCCTCGCCGCGGGCGCCTCGCGGCGACTGGGCCGGCCCAAGCAGCTCGTGCATTTTGAAGGAGAGCCGCTCGTAGTTCGCGCTTCGCGGACCGCGGCCCGCGTTTCGCAGACGATTGTGGTGATTCCTCCCGACGCCGCGATTCGCCAGGCCTTGCAAGGTTTTGCGGTCATTGAGAACAAGGACGCCAGCGAGGGGATGGCCTCCTCGATTCGCTGCGGCGTGGAGGCGACGAGCGGGGATGTGATCATCACCCTCTGCGATCAGCCGCTGGTCACCAGCGAGCATCTGCGCGCGCTCATCGAGGCGCACGCTCCGATCGCGGCGAGCGGCTACAACGGCATCAGCGGCGTTCCGGCGTTCTTCGCCGCGAAATTTCGGGATGAGCTCGTCGCGTTGCGGGGCGACGCCGGGGCGCAGGGCATCATCAACGCGCACCGCGATCAAGTAGTGACGATCCCATTCGAAGCGGCCGGCTTCGATGTGGATACCGACGCCGCACTTTCACTATAATTTCGATCCCTTCCAGCCGACGCAAAGGAGCCTCTCATGTCTGGCCACAGTAGATGGAGCACGATCAAGCACAAGAAGGGTGCCACCGACGCCAAACGCGGAAAAACCTTCACCCGCCTGATCAAGGAAATCACCGTCGCCGCGCGATCCGGCGGCGGCGACATCAACGGCAATCCGCGCCTGCGCGCCGCGGTCGATGAAGCCAAGGCGAACAATATGCCGAAGGACACCATCGAGCGCGCGATCAAACGCGGCACCGGCGAGATCGAGGGCGCGACATACGAGGAAGTCACTTACGAGGGCTACGGGCCGGGCGGCGTGGCCATCATGGTCGAAGCCATGACCGACAATCCCAATCGCACCACACCTGAGATCCGCCACGTCTTCGAGAAAAACGGCGGCAACCTCGGCACGCCGGGCTCGGTGCGCTTTCAGTTCGATCGGAAGGGTTACTTCGCGATCGAGAAGAAGGCAGTGAGCGAAGACAAGCTGATGGAGATCGTCCTCGAAGCAGGGGCGGACGATCTGCTGACCGACGCTCCCGACGCGTACGAGGTCTATGCGTCGCCGGACAATTTCGAGCAGGTCCGTCAGGCGCTGGAGAAGAACAACATTCCGACCGTCGAGGCGAAGATCGGACAGATTCCACAGATGTACGTGAAACTCGACGAAGCGAAAGCGAAGCAGACCATGCGCCTGCTGGAGATGCTCGACGATCAGGACGACGTGCAGAACGTCTGGTCGAACTTCGACATCCCGGCGGAAATGATGGAGAGCGCGTAGCGGTCTCGCGGTCTCGGGGTTGCGAAGTCTCGGGGTATCCTCACTGCGCAACCGCGAGACCTCGAGACCCCGAGACCTGGAGATCGCATGAAGAACTCATTTTTCATCGCTACCCTTGTTGCGGCCACCGCCCTCGCGCAAACGCCCTCGAATCTGGTCGTCGAGGGCGTTCCTGTTTTTCCCGAAACGCTCGTGGAAAAAGTGCGCCCGTATCTCGAAGCTCGCATAGCGGCATTCGAGGACTGGAATCCGGCTCGCCCGGAGATGGTGATACTCACCAGATTTGGAAATACGTCGCAACTGCATGTCGTGAAGATGCCCGGCGGCGCGCGGAAACAATTGACGTTCTTTCCCGATCGCGTCATCGGCGCGCGATTTCGACCGAGTGACCCGAACACGATCGTTTTTTCGAAGGATGTCGGCGGCGCCGAGTTCTTTCAGCTTTATCGTTTTGATGTTCCCACCGGCGAGGTGACTCTGCTGACCGACGGCAAGTCGCGCAATACCTCGCCCCATTTTTCACGAGACGGCAGGTGGCTCGCGTACGCCTCGACGCGCCGCAGCGGCAAAGACACCGACTTGTATGTCATCGATCCGGTGCAGCCGCAGTCGAATCGAATGGTGCTGCAGGTCGAGGGCGGCGGCTGGTCGCCGAGCGATTTCTCGTCCGACGGCAAACAACTTCTCGTTCACAACACGATCTCCGCGGCTCAAAGCGAGCTGTATCTTCTCGATCTCGCCACCGGCGCGAAGCGCATGCTCACGCCCAAAGGCGCGCTGGTGGCCTATGAAAACGCGCGCTTCTCGCGCGATGGCAGCGACATCTACTTTCTGAGCGATGAAGGTTCCGAGTTCTCGCGCCTCACCCGCCTGCACCTTGCGGACAGCGGCAAGACGGTCCTCACGCATGAGAAATGGGATGTCGATGAATTCGACATCTCACACGATGGCAAACGGATCGCCTACATCACCAATGAGAACGGCATCGGCGTTCTGCACGTGATGGACGAAGCGACCGGTGCGGCGATCAACATTCCGCAACTGCCCATCGGCATCGTCGCCGGCGTTCGCTGGCATCCGAACAACCGACTCGTCGGATTCACAATCTCTTCGTCGAAGTCGCCCGCAGACGCATATTCGCTCGATGTCGACAGCGGCCGGATCGATCGATGGACCGAGAGCGAGACGGGCGGACTCGATCCGTCGCGCAACATCGATTCGCAACTGGTCACGATGAAGAGCTTCGATGGAACGACGATCTCCGCGTTCGTCTACCGTCCCGATCCGGCGCGTTTTCCCGGCAAACGGCCGGCACTGATGGTCATTCATGGAGGGCCGGAGGGGCAAAGCAGGCCAGGTTTTCTCGGGCGCAACAATTACTGGGTCAACGAGCTCGGAATCGCGCTCGTGTTTCCGAACGTGCGCGGCTCGGCGGGATACGGCAAGACCTTTCTGTCGATGGACAACGGCTACAAACGCGAGGACACGATCAAAGACATCGGCACGGTGATCAACTGGATCAAGAACGAGCCGGCGCTCGACGGCAATCGCATTGGCGTGTCCGGCGGCAGCTACGGCGGCTACATGACTTTGGCCACGATGACGCACTACAACGATCAGATGCGCGCGGCGATCGACGTCGTGGGCATCGCCAGCTTCATCACCTTTTTCCAGAACACGTCGGCCTATCGCGCCGATCTTCGGCGCGTCGAATACGGCGACGAGCGCGATCCGCAGATGCACGCCTTTCTCGAGCGCATTTCGCCGCTGAGCAGCGCATCGAAGATCACCAAGCCGCTGATGGTCGTCGCCGGCTACAACGATCCGCGCGTGCCGTACACCGAAGGGCAGCAGATCGTCAAAGCCGTCCGCGCGAACAATGCGCCGGTGTGGTGGCTGATGGCCAAGGACGAGGGACACGGCTTCGCCAAGAAGGCCAATCAGGATTATCAATTTCTGGCGACGACGGAGTTCCTGCAGCAGTATTTGTTGCAGTAGGCGTTGATGCCGTTTTCCTCCGGCCTGCTCACCGATCTCTACCAGCTCACGATGGCCTTTGGCTATTGGAAAACCGGCAAAGATCGTGACGACGCCGTCTTCCACCTTTACTTCCGCGAGAACCCGTTCGACGGCGGTTACACGATTGCCGCAGGTCTCGAAGAGGCCGTGGGATACCTCGAATCGCTGTGTTTTCACGATGATGATCTGAAATTTCTGGCGACGGTCCGCGGCAACGACGATCGTCCGCTGTTTCCCGACGAATTTCTCCGTTACCTCGCGCAGCTTCGCTTCGCGTTGGACATCGACGCGGTTCCCGAAGGCACAGTCGTTTTTCCGCAGGAGCCGATGCTGCGCGTTGTCGGCCCGATTCTGCAGGCGCAGATTGTCGAGACCGCGTTGCTGAACATGATCAATTTTCAATCGCTGATTGCCACCAAAGCGGCGCGTGTCGTGTATGCCGCGAAAGGCGATCCGGTGATCGACTTCGGCTTGCGGCGCGCGCAGGGCGTCGATGGCGCACTCGCGGCGAGTCGGGCGACCTACATCGGCGGCTGCGCGGCGACGTCAAACGTGCTCGCCGGCGCGACGTACGACATCCCCGTCAAAGGTACGCACGCGCACAGTTGGGTGATGGCCTTCGGCAGCGAGATCGAGGCATTCGAGAAGTACGCCGAGGTGATGCCGAACAACTGTCTGCTGCTGGTGGACACGTACAACACGTTTCAGGGAATCGAGCACGCGATCGAGGTCGGCAAACGTCTGCGCAAACGCGGTCACGAGCTAATCGGAATCCGCCTCGATTCGGGCGACCTCGCGTACCTGTCGATCGAGGCGCGAAAGATGCTCGACGCCGCCGGATTTCCGAAGGCGGTCATCGCTGCCAGCAACGAGCTCGATGAGCACCTCATCGCCAGCCTGAAGGACCAGGGCGCGAGGATTGACCTCTGGGGCGTTGGGACGAAGCTGATCACCGCATTCGATCAGCCCGCGTTAGGCGGGATCTACAAACTCTCGGCGCTGCGGCCGCATGGCGGCGAATGGCAGTACCGGATCAAAGTTTCGGAGCAGGCAATCAAGACGTCGAATCCGGGCATGCTGCAGGTCCGCCGGTTCGACGATGCGGACATGATCTTCGATCAGCTCACCGGCGAGCCGGCGCACGTGATCGTCGATCCGCTCGATCTCACGCGGCGGCGGGTCATTGCCGAGGGGGCGCAGTATCACGATCTGTTGGTGCCGGTTTTTCGCCGCGGCAATCGCGTCTACGAGCTGCCGACGATCGAGCAGATCCGCGCACGGAGAGCAGCGGAGCTCGATCGCTTTCACTCCGGCGTGAAGCGCTTTGTAAATCCTCATCGCTACCCGGTCGGGCTGGAGAAGAATCTCTTCGATCTGAAGACGCGGTTGATCCTCGAAGCGCGCGGAGCACCGGTGTGACCACCGTTTTCTCTCTGACGGAATACGATTACATGGCCGATGAGCTGACGCGCATCGGTTCGTTCGAACGTGGCGCGGTGGAGCGGGACATCTTTCCTGACGGCGAACACTACCTGCGCATCACCTCGAACGTTCTCGATCAGCACGCGGTGCTCGTCGGTGGAACGATCTCGGACATGGCCACGCTCGCGCTGTACGACCTCGCCTGCGCGATCGTGGAGAACGGCGCGTCGACGCTGAGTCTGATCGTGCCGTGGTACGGCTACGCGACGATGGATCGCGCGTCGAAAGCGGGGGAGGCGGTCACCGCGAAGAATCGCGCGCGAATTTTCTCGTCAATCCCGGCAGCGAAGCTCGGCAATCAGATTTTGCTTCTCGATCTGCACAGCGAAGGCATTCCGCACTACTTCGAAGGAAGCATGCATCCCGTGCACGTGTACGCGAAGCCGCTGATCGAATCGCTCGCCCGTGACCTGGCCGGCCGCGACTTCATCCTCGGATCCACCGACGCCGGACGCGCGAAGTGGGTGGAGTCGCTCTCCAATGAGCTCGGCGTGCCTGCAGCATTTGTCTACAAGCGG
>Ga0137375_10010022_pt1 | contig 11241 bp, 10 predicted proteins | sample SagtaG_24_FD_104936 | JGI IMG/M metagenome (GOLD analysis project Ga0137375, IMG submission 104936) | Vadose zone soil microbial communities from Sagehorn Ranch, Mendocino, California, USA - Sage1_R_113_16 metaG | ecosystem: Environmental > Terrestrial > Soil > Vadose zone | place: USA... | reverse complement strand
TCCATGGTGTACCGGGAGGTGAGCACGGCGACTAGGCCGCCGGGCCGGGTCAGGTGCAGGCTCTTGATGAGGAAATGGTTGTGGATGGAGTGTCCGCCCGGGTTGTGTCGCCGATCGTGCAGCGTCACCTTGCCGAACGGCACGTTGCCGATCACCAGATCGAAGGAGCCTTCTGGGGCGCGGGTGTCGGCGAAGCTCTCGGACAGGATCTGCGCCTGCGGGTAGAGGGCGGCGGCGATGGCTGCGGTGACCGGTTCCAGTTCCACCCCGACCAGTCGCGTGTTCTCGGGGGCGAAGGCCAGGAAGTTGCCGGAGCCGACGCCGGGTTCCAGGACGTTGCCGCCGGTGAAGTCCAGCCGCGCCACGCCGGCCCAGATCGACTGCACCAGACTCGCGTCGGTGTAGTGGGCGTTGAGCGTGCTTCGGGCCGCGGCGGCGTATTCGGCGTCGGGCAGCAGTTCGCGTAGTTCGGTACGCGCCCACGCGAACTCGTCACGGTCCTCGTCGAACACTTCGGGCACCGCACCCCACCCGGACCATCGCGCCAGCACGGCCTGCTCGGCGCCGGTAGCCGGCCTGCCGGGCGAGCCGATAGCGCGCAGGGTGCGTAGCGCGGCGAGGTTGGCGCGTACCCGTGCCACCGCCCCGGAGGGCGCGAGGTCTTCCTGTCCGGTCGGCCGGAACGGTGTCACGGCCGGGCTTGCCGGAGCCTCCACTGCGGACGGTGTGGCCGCTGGTGTCGGGTCGGAGCGAGGTTGGTCGGCTGCGGGGGTGTCCGCCGGGTCTTGGGCGGCGGGCACGGTGCGGTCGGCGGTCGCGGAGGCGATCGGTGCCGTGCTCGGGGCGGGGTATTGGGCGGCGTGTGGGCGGCAGAGGTTGAGCTGGTGACCGGTGTCCAGGGTCAGTCGCAGTGTCGCCCGGTTGGTGCAGTCGCCGTCTTCGCACCCGTACGGGTTGGGGTGGGGCAGCCGGTCCTGACGGACCACCGCCGGCAGGGGCGCCGGGTCGCCGGGCGCCGGGCCGGTGGTTAGCTCTGGCGGATGTGCTCCTCGGCCATCGCCTGCTGCCACCAGGGATGGTTCGGGTCCTCCCGCATCGGCACCCACTGCTCGGTCGTCTGTTGCGGTTGCGGGTCGTCCTCGTCCGTCTCCGGGTCGAGCAGCACCAGCTCCGGCAGGACCATCTCCCGGGCCCGCTGGGCGGCGTTGTTGAGCCGGCCGAGCTTGTTCATGAACGTCTCGCCGGGCGGGTCCTCGCCCGCCAGTTCCAGCGTCAGGTCCGCGATCCTCGTGGCCACCTGGTCCCCCAAGGTCGAAAAGAAGCTGTTCGGGTCCTCGATCTGGCTGTAGCGCTCCGGTAGCCGCCGCTGCCAGTGGTCCAGGGCCATCTGCCCGTACTCGTTCATCGTTGGCCCCTTCCTTCGCTGTGCTGTCCGCTGATCCCCACAGGTACTCCAGCGAGAGCTGGCCGGGGTATTCCTCGCGCCGCCGACGTGCCACTTTCTCACCTTCTTTCTACCAGCCCGCGGCGACACTTCCGTGAAGCGACACGGGCCGATGCCTTGTGGCCGCTTACCGGCGCTGCCGTGTGGGTGACGTCGTCGTGGTGTTCGCTGGTCGGGGACGGCTGGTGGCGCTGCCGGCGGGTGCCGCGGCCACGCCGGGTGCCTGGTCCTGGCCGGCCAGTTGCGCCGCGGTCAACCCGTTGCTCGTGGTGGCTTGACGTTGGGAAACCGCGGCGATGTCCGGTACCGAGAAGTCGTGGATGACCGACTGGGTGGAGCGGATGGAACTGACCTCGACGGCTTCGGCGCTGTAGCGGGCCTTGGCGTCCAACTGGTTCAGCCACTCGCGTGCCGAAAGTCCCTCGACCTCGACACGGCGCAGCGCCAGCTCGCCGACCTCGCGGGTGACGGCCTGCCGGACGGTGGCCATCAGCGACCAGGCCGCGTCGGCGTGTCCTTGCGCCCGGCCGTGGCTCCACCCGGTCCGGGCGGCTGCCGCGGCTCGGCCCGGCTGGGACTCGTCGTTGTAGTCGCCCAGGGCGACGTCGTAGTCGGCCCGGGACGGTCCGGGGCTGCGCACGGTGGGTGGGGTCCGGCTGGCCACCGTTGCCGCCTGGGCGATGGTGTCCATGATGCGCACCGCGACGGGAAGGGCGTTCCCGGCTGCGGTGAGCCGGTCGCGGGTGGCGACCGCTTCGCGGATGACATATCCGGCGGTGAAGTCGCGGCCGGCCGCCGCGCCGTGCCGGTAACCCGAGCCGTAGGTCGCGTCGACGACGGCACGCATTGCGGCCGCCCACGGCGGGCTGCCGCCGTAGCCGGCATTCCAGGCGTGGGTGACTACTGGTGTGAGCGCGTCCACGTCGGCGTGCGGCATCCGGTGGGCCATCGCACGCAGTGCCAGGGTCGCGGTGCGTTCGTCCATGACAAGCATCTCCTTGCGCGGGAAGGGTTACTGCGTGAGTGGTCGGCGGATCGCCGCGATGGGGCCGAATTTGTCGACCTGCGAGGTCTTGACGTGGTCGCCGGTGTGCGGCGCCTGTACGAGCCATTGCCGGCCGGCGCTGTCGCGTCCGATGTACATGCCGACATGGCCCGGGCGGCTCATCGTGCCGTCGGAGCCGGGGATGAAGATGAGGTCGCCGGGCTGCATCGCGTCGACGCCGTTCACGGCGATGCCGGTGTGGACCTGGTCGGCGGTGACGCGGGGGATGTGCACGCCGGCGTGTGCCCATGCGGCCATGACCAGACCGGAGCAGTCGTACGCGTCCGGCCCTTCGGCACCGAACACGTAGGGCTTGCCGAGCTGCGCGAGCGCGAAGGAAACGGCGGCGGCCTGCTGGGCGTCCGACGGCAGCACGTAGCCGTCGGGAAGGCCGCCACCGCCGTCGGGTAGTCCGTCGCCGCCGGTATCGGCGGCGTACTTGGGTAGCCGGTCGCGGACCTGGAGCGGGTAGTCGTGGGTGGCGCCGGAGTCGGGTACGCCACCGGCGGACAGGATCGCGCCGCGACCGGCGAAGTAGGCTGCCCACGCCAGATCCAGCGGATCGCCTTGAAGGCGGGGCGGTGTGCTGGCGAGCATCTGCTGCGCCCAGGCGATGTTGTCGCACATGAGGTGGCCCAGCGCGATGATGGCGTCTTCGGGGTCGTAGGGGCTGTTCTGCCCGTCGTGGTCGAAGTCGCCGCCCCAGGTCTGCCAGGTGGCGGCTTGGAACTGGGCAATGCCTATCGCGTCGCCGCCACGCTCCGGCGGGTTGTGCGCTACCGCGTTGGGATTCCAGCTCGACTCCAGGTCGATCTGCGCAGCGACATCGGCCGGCCCGAGCCGGGGGCACAACGACCCGGCTTGGATGACGTACTTGAGGTACTGCGCCGGTACCGGGGCGTCGGGCCGCAGCGCGTTGCCCAGACTCGCCTGCTGCGCCGCGGTGACCGCGCCACCGGCTCCCGCGGCGGACACCACCAGCAGGCCCATGCCGCACAACGCGAACAGCCCCAGCACGATGCCGGCGGCGATGAGCAACCACCGGCTGCCGCCGCCCTGCTCGCCATTCATGGCCGACCCGCCCGGGTCGGGGTGCCAGCCGCCAACGCCGCAACCGCAACGGCTCCCGGACTCGCCGGCCCGGCCGGCACCTGGCCGTGTCCGCGCATGGGCACCGTGCGGTGCCAGGTGTGGGGTGCGGTCGCGGCCGGGCGCACGCGTGGTCCCGCGCGCATGTTCGCCACCTCCTGCCGGGTCTCGTGATCGATTCACGAAACCCGGCAACGGTTGGCGGGAGCGCTACCCGTAGCGCCCGTAGCGGGTGCGTCAACACCTTCGCCAACAGGTCCATCACCGGTCGGCGGCAACCGTCCAGTTCGCCGGCCCGCACACCGCGGGCGGCTCTGGACGAAGGAGCGCAAAGTGCTGATCGAACACTTCGCCGCCGGGGTGCTGACCTACCTGGCGGCGCCGACGCCCGGCCCGGGTGGTGGGCTGGACCCCACCCCGCAACCGATTCCCGGTCTCGACACGGCCGCGTCGATGTTCCTCGGTTGGGGCAAGTGGGCCCTGATCGTCGGCGGTGTGCTGGGCATGTTCATCTGCGGCGGCATGATGATCCTGGGCCGGCGCAACCGGTCCTCGACGGCGGTGGACGGTGCCACCGGCATTCCCTGGGTGCTGGGCGGGCTGACCCTCGGCGCCATCGCCGCAACCGTCGTCGGCACGGTGCTGTGACGCCATGGCCCACCGCATGAGCGACGACATCAACCGCGCGGCCCGTCGCCGTACCCGCACGGTCGTCGGAACCATCGCGGCCGTGATTGTGGGGATCGCGGTCGTGGTGACCGGACTGGTCGTCGCGGTCGGGCACCGGGGCGACCCGGTGCCCGACCCGGCGGTCGGCCCAGCGACCCCGGCGGTAGGCGCGGCGGCGTCGGGTTCGGCGGGCTCCGCCGGACCCGACGCCGTGAGCTGGTCCACGGTAGCCGGCGCGAAGGTACCCGTCTCGGCGACCGCAGGCCCGTCCGACACCAACGCCGGACGGGCCCGCGGGTTCGCGCACACCCCGCTGGGGGCGGTGCTCGCCGCAGCGAACATCAGCGTGCGCCTGTCCCCCCAGGTCGGCCCGGGGGTGTTCGGGCCGACGCTGCGCGAGCAGGTGGTCGGCCCGGACTCCGACGCCCTCTCCCAGCACCTCCAAGAGGACTACCAGGCGGCCCGCGCCCAACTCGGCCTGCCCTACGGCGCGGCGGCCGGCCGCCTGTACTCGACCACAACCGGCTACCAGCTCGACATGCACGGCGCCGACGCGGCCACCGTACGGCTGATGATCGAAGGCCCCGGCACAAGCGGCGGCTCCGTCCTGGTCGCACTGGTCACGCACGTGCAGTGGACCGGCGCGGACTGGGCGCTCCAAGCCCCCAACCGCGGTGACTGGAACACCGACGCGGCGGTGGTCACCGACGCCTCCGACTACACGACCTTCCCGAATCGACCAGCGGACGGGAGCTGATAGTCCATGTGCTCGCCCTGGGACACCGGCTGCATGGCCAACGAGGTCGCCACCGCCGTGTCCAACACCATATTCGGCCAGGTCTCGATGATGGTCACCACCGCCGAACAGTGGCTGATCGACACCTCAGCGAGCTGATGGGTGATGGTGCCCTCGATCAGCCTCTACCCCAACGCACACAACACCAACCCGCACGCCGCACCGATCGACGCGGTCGCCAACCTGCACGCGCTGATCATGCCGATCACGATGGTCGTCGCGGTCGGCGGCATGCTGTGGAACGGCCTGCTGATGGTGCTGTCCCGCAAACCCGCCCCGCTGGTGAACGTCATGCGCGGCCTGTGGAACACCGCGCTGTGGGCGGCCGTGGGCATCTTCGGCACCCAACTGCTGCTGGCCGGAAGCGACGCGTTCAGCACCTACGTCATCGCCTCGGCGCTGAAGTCGGTCGGCAACCCCAGCTTCGGCAAACGCCTGTCCGTGATGCTGGTGCCGGTCACCGGGCAACCCGGCGGGCTGCCGGTCGGCATGGTCATCCTCATCGGCGGCATCGCGATGATCTGCGCCTTCATCCAGGCCATCCTGATGCTGTTCCGCGACGGTTCCGTGCTGATCCTCGCCGCCTGCACACCCCTCGCGGCGTCAGGCTCCTTCGCCAACGCGACCAACAGCTGGAAGAACAAGCTGCTGTCCTGGCAGTTGGCGTTGATCTTCTACAAACCGATGGCCGCGATCGTCTATGCCGTCTCCATCTGGCTCACCGGCGAGAACAAGTCGACCGATCCACGGGTGCTGCTGTTCGGCATCGCCATGATGGTCGTCGCACTGATCGCGCTACCGGTGCTGTTGAAGTTCTTCAACTGGACCGTCGGCAGCCTGCAAAGCGGTGGTGGTGGACTGGGCATGTTCGCCACCGCCGGTGCCGCCGGCGTGCACGCCGCGGCGTCGCTACGCGGCGGCGGCGTCAACGAACACGCCCGCTACATCTCCGACACCTTCGGCAGCGGATCGGGCGGTGGCCCGTCCGGCGGCGGTTCGACACCGCCCAGCGGCTCTCCATCGCCGGGCAGCCCCCCGCCGTCCCCCTCGGGCGGCACACCCGGTGGGGTGCCGAAGTTCCAGGGCGCACCAGGCGGCGGTACCAGCCCGGGTGGCGGTGCGCCGGGCGGGATTCCGATGCCCGGCGGCAAGCCACAGGGCGGCGGCTCCGGCGCCCGCGAGGGACGCGAGGGCAGCCAGGCGGTGATGACCGCGGTCAACACCGGCACCAGCGTCGTGGAGGGCATCGCCCCGGCGACCGGGCCGGCCGCCCCCTTCGTGCAGGCCGGCGCCCAGGTCGTTCGCACCGGTGCGCAGATGGCCAACTCCGCAGCCAACTCCATGGCCGATGCGGCCGACAACTCCAGCAAGGGCGGGTGATCGGTGATGGTGCAGGCCGACGAACAGGTGCGCACCTACGGCGGCTGGCGCCGTTCCCGGGGTATGGGCCTGATGGGGCTCGGTTCGGCGCAGACCCTGGTCGTGCTCATCGCGCTGTCCACGCTGATCATCTCGGTGTCGGTCAGCGCGACCGCCGGGATGGTGGTGGCCGGACCGGCGTTGCTGCTCATCGGCGGAACGGTGCTGCGCTGGGACGGTGTCCCGCTGCTGCACGGTGTCCTGCAACGCATCCGATGGGGTTGGGGTTCCACCCGCGGCTACACCGCCTACCGCTCCGGGGTGACGGCGGCACACCCGCAGGCATGGCGGCTACCCGGTCTGCTCGCGCCGACCACGCTGCTGTCGGTGTCGGACCCGGCCGGGGACTACGGCCTGGTCTGGCACAAGCGGGTCGGCACCATGACCGCGACCCTGCGCGCCGCCGCCACCTCGACCTGGCTGGTCGACCGGGACCAGGCCACCACATGGGTATCCAACTGGGGCGGGTGGCTTTCCGGGCTGGGATACCTGCCGATCGTGCGGTGGGCGACCATCACCGTCGACACCGCACCGGCCTCCGGAAGTAGGTTGGCCGACTACGTCGCCGGGCGGGTAGTGCCGCACGCCCCGGCCGCGGCACGGCGAGTGCTGTTGCAACTGGTCGACGTGTCGCCGGCCGCAGCAGCGGACGTGGAAACCCGGGTATCCATCACGTTCGAGCCGGCGGCGTCCCCGGCCCGGCCGCGCACCCTGGAAGAGTCGGTGGCCGAGATCGGCCGCACCCTTCCCGGCCTGGTTGACGGTTTGGGTAGCTGCGGGTTGACCGTGCTGGGCCGTGCCACCGCCGCCGACCTGGTCGCCACCGTCCGCGCCGCCTACGATCCGGCGGCACGCGGGGACGTGGCCCGGCTGGTTGATCCCCGCAACCGCCACACGGCCGGCGGCCTGTTGGACTGGGACACCGCCGGGCCGGTGGCCGCGGATGAGGAGTACGACCGGTACCGGCACGACTCCGGCTGGTCGGTGTCCTGGGCGTGGCACGAGGCGCCCCGGGCCAACGTGCACGCCGACGTCCTGTCCCGGTTGTTGGCGCCCGGCCCGTACCCCAAGCGGGTCTCGCTGGTGTACCGGCCGTTCAGCGCCGGTGAAGCCGCGCGGGTGACCGAGCGGGAAGTCAACGCCGCCGCGTTCCGGGACGCTCTGCGCGCGGCCCAGAAACGGGACGAGAACGCCCGGGACCGGGCCGACAAGGAACGCGCACTGCGAGCCGCCCGGGAGGAAGCCGCCGGTGCCGGCGTCGGCCTCATGAGCATGTTCGTGACCGTCACCGTGCTCGACGAAGACGAACTCGGCCGCGCGGTCGCCGACATCGAGTCCCGCGCCGAGGTCGCGAAGATCCGGCTGCGCCGGCTGTGGGCATCCCAGGCCGCGGGCTTCGCGACCACGCTGCCGTGCGGGCTGTGCCCGCCGCAGCTCGCCACCCAATGGCCGCGGTGACGGGAGGAGCACGCCATGTCCCGCAACACCTGGTCCCGAAATGCCTCGTCCCGCAGGGCGTCGGCTCGCAGCGGCGCGTCCCGCCGGGAGTCGATCCTCCCGGCGGACGCCCGGTCGGCTGGCCCGGTCGCCCCGTGCTGGGGGTGGCGGATGCCCGGCGCTGGACGGGTCAGCCATCTTGCTCCCGGCATGGAGTACCAAGGCACCACCGTTCAGTTGTGCGGTTTGTATCCGTACGTCGCCGGCTCCGGCTCGCCGATGCTCGGTGTCCCCATCGGCAGACACATGCTGTGGGGCGAGGTGCTCTGCCTTGACCCGCTGGAATGGTTGCGGCACGGGCTGGTCACCAACCCCGGAATGTTCCTGCTCGGGCAACCCGGTGTCGGAAAATCCAGCCTGGCCAAGCGATTGGTGACCGGGCTGGTCGGGTACGGCACGCACGCGCTGATCCTGGGCGACACCAAACCCGACTACACGCCACTGATCCGCGCGCTGGGCGGGCAGGTCATCACCGTCGGCCGCGGCCTGGACCGCATCAACCCCCTCGATTCCGGGCCGCTCGGGCAGGTCGTGGACCGGATGAGCGGACCGGACGCCGACCGGCTACGGCTGGAAATCCGCGGCCGGCGACTGTCGCTGCTGCTCGCGCTGTGCACACTGGTGCGCGCCGGCCGGGTCACCAACCCCGAGGAAGTCATCCTCGGCCGCTGCATCGACCTGCTCACCGACCGCCTTCAGCGCGAGCCCACCGTGCCCGACGTTCTGGGCCTGCTGGAGGAAGGCCCGGACGAGCTGCGCGCGGCGGCCCGCGCCGCCAGCGAACCGGACTACCAGCCGCGCGTTGATGAAATGATCCCCGCCCTCGCCCTGCTGTGCGAAGGCAGCCTGAAGGGAGTCTTCGATGACGCGACCACCACCCCGATCCACCTGGACGCCCCGGCCGTGTCGGTGGACATCTCGCACGTGGCCGCCGCCGGGGACCAGCTCGTCGCCGCGGCCATGCTGTGTGTCTGGGCCTACTCCTTCGGCGTCGTGGACGCCGCCGCCGTCCTCGCAGAGCAGAACCTCGCCCCGCGGCGGCAGTTCTTCGGCGTCATGGACGAACTCTGGAGAGCGTTGCGGGGCGCACCCGGCCTGGTCGACCACGCCGACGCCTTGACGCGCCTCAACCGGCAACGCGGCATGGGAAGCCTGATGATCACGCACAGCCTCGACGACCTCGACGCGCTGCCCACCGACGAGGACCGGGCGAAAGCCAGAGGGTTCTTCGAGCGGGCGGCGATCAAGATCTTGGCGGCCCTGCCGGGGCGGGAGTTGGATCGCATCGGGCAGATCACCCGACTGTCCACACCCGAGCGTGAGCTGGTCAGCTCCTGGGCAGCGCCCGAGGCGCTGTTCGCCGGCAGCGTGCACCCGGGCCGCGGCAAGTACCTGGTGAAAACCGGGGAACGGCCGGGGTTGCCGGTCGCGCTCAGCCTTGTCGGTGAGGAGTGGCGGCTCTACGACACCGACATGGCGGTTCGGGCAGGTGCGTCATGACCACCACGACGGCGTCAACCGTGCCGTCAACACCTCCGTCAACCCGCGCGCCACGCCGCCCGGGTCGGCTGGTGCGGCGGGTGGTGCGCCGGCTGGCGATCCACGCGCTGTGTGGCGTGTTCGCGGCGGTGGCCGGCGGCGCCTGGTGCCTGCCACCGGTGAGCCCGCACGACGACGGATCTGCCGCCGCGACATCTGTGTTGCTGCTCGGGATGGTCCTCGTCCTTGCGGTGCTGGGGCGCAGCGAGCACCGCGACCAGGCCGCCCGGCGACCACCCACCAAGGGCGGTGTGTGATGAGCATGTCGCAGCACCCGGTCCAGCCTCGGTCGAGCGCCGGCACGATGCCGCTGACGCCGTTCGTCTTGCTGGGTGCCGTATGGGGTGCCATCGTGCTGACGTGGCTGGCCTGGGCCGCCGGTGCCACAACGGCCGCGCTGACCGGCCGGCCGGGTGGGCCGGGCTTCGGTGGCCGGTTCGTCGTAACCCTGGCTCACGGGCAGTGGAGCGTGCTGTACCCGAACGTCAACCACGTGCTGGTGGCGGTGGTGTACGGCGTGTTCGTCGCTGCCGCCGCCGTACCGGTGGTGGCCGGCTGGATCGTGTGGGAGCGACGGCGCACGCAGGCGGGTGACCCGCTGCCATCGCTGGCCCGCCCGCACGAGGTCGCCGAGCTGACCCCGGCCGGGGTGACCAAGCGCGCACGGCAACTACGGCCGAGCCTGGCCGACAGCCCGGCCAAGCAACTGAAGCCGGCGGACACCGGTCTGGCGTTGGGCACCATGCTGCTTCCCGGCCGGCGGGGGCCGCAGTTGCGGGCCTCGTGGGAGGACGGCGTGCTCGCCGTGATGGGTCCACGCGCGATGAAGACCACGGCGCTGGCGGTGCCGCTGATCCTCGACGCACCCGGCGCGGTGCTGGCCACCTCCAACCGGGCCGACGTGTGGGCCACCACGTACGCGGCGCGGGCACGGGTCGGGCGGGTGTGGGTGTTCGACCCGCAGGGCATCACCCGGGTTGCCCAGTCCTGGTGGTGGAACCCGCTGACCGCGATCGGGTCGGTGGAGGACGCCGCCCGCATGGCCAGCCACTTCGTGCAGCCCATCAGGAGAGACAAGGGCGAGGATTTCTGGCTGCTGGCCGCTGAAGACCTGCTCACGAGCTTCTTCCTGGCGGCGGCGGCAAGCGGCGCCGGGATGCCCGATGTGCAGGCGTGGCTGACCGACGCGGGTGACGACGAACCGGTCGGGCTGCTATTCGACCACGGCTACCCCGAGGTCGCCCGGGCGCTGCGCGGCCGGCAGAACGGGGCGCCGGAAACCCGCGACGGCATCTACGAGACCGCCCGCACCGCGGCCAAATGCTTGCAGGACCCACGCATCATGGCCTGGGTCACCCAGCCTCAATACACCACAGTGGACCGGTTCGACCCGGACGCATTCCCCGTTTCGACGGACACGCTGTATCTGCTGTCCAAGGACGGCGCCGGTAGCAGCGGTCCGTTGGTGGCGGCGCTGACCGACCAGGTGATGCGCTACGGCGTGCGCCGGGCTGAGGGCCGCGGCGGCCGGCTGGACCCGCCGCTGCTGTGCATGCTGGACGAGGCCGCCAACATCTGCCCCCTGGCCGACCTGCCGCAGCTGTACTCCCACTACGGCGGGCGGGGCATCATCCTGGTCACCATCCTCCAGACCTACCAGCAGGGCACCACCGTGTGGGGCGACCGGGGCATGGGCACCCTGTGGGGCGCGGCCACCGTCAAACTCATCGGCGCCGGCGGTGA
>Ga0137375_10010021_pt1 | contig 11241 bp, 8 predicted proteins | sample SagtaG_24_FD_104936 | JGI IMG/M metagenome (GOLD analysis project Ga0137375, IMG submission 104936) | Vadose zone soil microbial communities from Sagehorn Ranch, Mendocino, California, USA - Sage1_R_113_16 metaG | ecosystem: Environmental > Terrestrial > Soil > Vadose zone | place: USA... | reverse complement strand
GTGACGATGTAGTGGATATGCGTGCCACGAGCGGCCAGCTCCGCGAGCCGCTGGCGCGTCGGGACCAGAACCCGCCTAAAGAAGTCCGGATACGCGAGATTGTCGAATTTACCTTGCCGCTCGCTTACGGCCAGGCTGAGCAGGTGCTCCCGCGGGATGCCACGACGGGCCGCATAGTATTCGGCGACATCCTGTGAGTCCGACCGGTAGTTGCCGTCCTCGTCCGGCCACCTCGCGTTGAAGAGAACCAAGATCTCCTGCGGGGTCACCCACGCTTGAGGCACACCAGTTTGGGCGTGGCTCCCGACTCCGCCAAGAAACCAGACGGAGAGAATCAGTCCGATTCCGATGATGACCAGAAGGGAACGCACTCGAGCGCTCACCGCTGGACTATACAACGCGCCGTTCTCGGTCCCGATGAGAGCCAGCCGAAATCGGGTCACATTCTGGGACTGTCAATCTGACAACGCGTCCCGTCGACCCGGCGTCACTTATGAAACCTGCTAGCCAGAGTCCCCATAACTTTCAATCACTTGGGGTCCGTTTTTCATGGCAGTCACCTTGCACTAGGACCGAGTAGGAACTTCGAGATTCTCAACCCGATAAGGGCAAACCGCTCGAAAGGGTGGGGCGCAAAGCTACTGGCCTAAGTCCCGGTGCTCCCGGGATATGGCGGCAGGGCTGCCGGGCGAACACAGAGCCTCCTCTGGGCTGTGACCTCGCACACGGCTTGGAGGAGACTGGCAGTGACTTCACTCAAGAGACCGTACCGTCGCGTTGCCATTGCAGCACTGCTCTTCCTGACGATCTTCACCTGGCACGCTGAAGCCATTGCAGGCCAGCTCACCGAGTCGTGGGTCAACAATACGGGCGATGCGATCGGGATCTCGGTAGAGCGAAGCATGGGCAGCACGGGGATGTTCACTGAAATCGCCACGACGGGAGCCACAGCCACCGCGTACACAGATCTCACCGTGGCCGATGGGACAACCTATTGCTACCGTGTCCGCGCATACAATCAAACTGCCTACTCTTCTTATTCCAACACAGCGTGTGGCGCCATGGCCCAAGCGCTCAGCCTCGCAGTGGTGATGATGGGCACCGGTAGCGGTGTCGTGATCAGTACGCCATCCGGGATCCTCTGTGGTACGACCTGCTCGGGGACCTACGGAAGCGGTACCGCGGTGACCCTGACCGCCACGCCGGCGTCAGGCTCGACCTTTGCCGGCTGGAGTGGTGGTGGTTGCGCGGGCACAGGCACCTGCACAGTAAACGTGACCGCCACGACGACCGTGACCGCCACGTTCAATGCATCGACGGCGATCCTCACGGTCAGCAAGGCCGGCACCGGTAGCGGCAGCGTGAGCAGCTCACCGGCCGGCATCACGTGCGGGACAACCTGCTCGGCGACCTACCCGTACAGTGCCACGGTGACCCTGACGGCCGCGACGGCGACGAGCTCGACATTCACAGGTTGGAGCGGCGCATGTACGGGCACCGGTTCGTGTAGTGTTACGCTGACGTCCGACACGGCGGTCACGGCGACGTTCAACCAGCAGACTCAGACCCAGACTCAGACGCTCATGGTCGGCGTGTCTGGCAAGGGCACGGTGACCAGTTCGCCGGCGGGGATCAACTGCGGAAAGACCTGCTCAGCCAATTACCCGACCGGCACAGCGGTGACGCTCTCAGCCACGCCGGGCGCGGGCTTCGCCTTCACCGGCTGGAGCGGCGCCTGCACCGGTACCGGCTCGTGCTCGGTGAGCATGACGACCGCCCAGACCGCCAACGCGACGTTTAAGAAGAAGCACTAAACGTTCGCCTGCTGACTCGAGCCGGGACGGTCGTGGCCACGCCCGAGAGGGGCCGGGTTCACGCTCGTCACCGGCGGAGCGTCCTCGTGTCGCTTCTGCTCCTGACGGTGCTGTCCGCGCTCGGATGGCATTCTCTCCATGCGGCGCCGCGGCGATTCCAAGAGACAACAGCCCTTGCAAACACCGTAGCTCAGCCCCTATGATGACTACTCCCTCTCGGGGCTCACAATGGCGCGACGGTGGAGGAGCATAACCAAATCCGCGGCTGGAGATGCTACGTACCGCACGATCTCCCGGCAGCAGGCCGCCCCATCGCTCGTGATGCATAATCGACCCGATCCTGTGACGTTCAACGGGAGAGCCCGCCCAGGACTCCGGACAGGCCTTGTCGTTCTCGTCTTCCTGGGTCTGCTGGGCGGCCTTTACGGTGGCATCCTCCGCGATCTGGCGTGGCAGTGGTGGGACGACCCCAACTACACCCACGGCTTTCTGGTGCCGCTCTTCAGTGGATTTCTCGTCTGGCAGCGGCGCAAGGAGCTGGCAGCGCTGCCGCCCGACGGCACCTGGATCGGCCTTCCCGTCCTTATCGCCGGGCTCGCGGCGCTCCTCCTGGGCGAGATCGGAGCGGAGAATTTCCTGATGCGGAGCTCGCTCATCGCCGTACTTGCGGGCGTGGTGCTCTTTCATCTCGGCCGGCAAGTGTTCCGGGTGGTGGCCTTCCCGCTGCTCTTCCTCTTATTTATGGTCCCCTTACCGGCAACCCTTTTTTCCGCGGTGGCCTTCCCGCTCCAGAATCTCGCGGCACGCAATGCGGCCTGGACACTCGACACGCTAGGCGTACCCGTGCTGCTTGACGGCAACGTCATCCATCTGACCAAGCAGAGCCTGGGTGTTGCCGAAGCCTGCAGCGGCATCCGCTCCTTGATCTCACTCCTTTCAGTGGCGGTGGCCTGGGCGGCCCTGACGCTCCCAGGGGTCTTGGCGATGGCGGTATTCGTGACCGCCGTGATCCCGATCACCATCGTCGCCAACGCTGGCCGCGTCGTGATCACAGGGCTCATCGGCCAGTGGTTCGGCGTGGACTATGCCCAGGGATTTTTTCATACCTTCTCGAGCTGGCTTGTCTTCGTCTTCGCGTTTGTCTGCCTGGTGGCGATACACGCACTGATTCGCCTCGTTCAGTCACGCTGGCGGGGCCGGGAACCGTGAAGCAACCGGTTCGCGTGGGTGTTTCGCTCTCGCTCCTCGTCGGGGCACTGCTGGTACTCCACCTCCGCTCATCAGGCGAGGCTGTACCGATCCGGAAGAGCCTCGACAGCTTTCCGAACACGGTGGGCCAGTGGCAGGCACGCGAAGGGGTGCTGCTTGAGCTGGACACCCTGAACGTACTCAGGCCCAAAGACTACCTGATGCGTCGCGACCAGGACCCCTCTGGGCGAAGCATCTGGCTCTTCATCGCCTATTGGGACAGCCAGCGGAAGGGGGCCCAGCCTCATTCGCCCAAGAACTGCCTGCCGGGAGGCGGCTGGGAGCCCCTCGAGGCCTCGATGGTGACTATTCCCCTCCCCCAACCCTTGGCGCCGCTCACGGTGAACCGATATCTGATCCAGAAGGATCGAGACCAGCAAGTTGTGTTCTATTGGTACCAGTCCCAAGGGAAAGCGATAGCGGGAGAGATGGCCGCCCGGGTGCAGATGATAAAGGATTCGATCGTGCGGCACCGGACGGATGGCGCGCTGGTGCGCGTCTCGAGCCCAGTCTACGGCAGCGTACAGGACACATCAGAACGCCTGGTCAAATACATTCAGGCCATGTACCCGGTGCTCGGCGACTATCTGCCTGACTAGGGGGAAAGCGAGTTGACGTCTCGAAGAACCCGTGGGTGGACACTTCTACTGGTGGCTGGCTTGCTGATCGTGGCCGGCTGCTCGCGGTCGCCGGAGGCTCAGAAGGCGCGCTATCTGGAGCGCGGCGACAAGTACGCTGCGCGAGAGCAATATCGCGAGGCGATCCTGGAGTACCGCAATGTGCTTCGGCTCGAACCGGCCAACGCGCGGGCCACCAGGCAGCTCGGCCTCTTGTACAATCAGATGGGAGAACTGGCGCAGGCATTCCGTTTTCTCCTGAAGGCCCAGGAGCTTACACCCGACGACAGCGAAGTGCGCCTCAAGCTCGGCGGGATCTATCTCCTCGCGGGGAAGCGTGACGAGGCGCGCGAGGAGGCCGCCTCTGTCCTCACCAAGGAGCCGAACAACGTCGACGCCCTCGCACTCCTGGCCGACACGTCGATCACCCCCGAGCAAGTGGATGCGACGATCAGACGGATCGAGGAGGCGCTCCCCACCGTGGGCGATCGGGCGAAGCCGCACTTGGCGCTCGGCATCCTCTTCCTCAGGAAGCAGGATCAGGATCGAGCGGAACGCGCCTTCCGGGAAGCCATCGCGCGGGAGCCGAAGTCGGTCGAGGCGCATTCCCTCCTCGGATCCCTCTACCTCGTCAAGCGGGACAGCGCGCAAGCCGAGCGCGAGTTCAAGACAGCGGCAGACCTCGCTCCGATCGGCTCACCGATGCGGCTGAAGCTTGTCGATTTCTATCTTTCCGCACAGAGGCCGGACGACGCCAAGCGCATCCTGACAGAGATGAACCAGAAGGCTCCGGACTTTCTGCCCGCCTGGCGTCGCCTCGCACAGATCGAGCTCGAAGAGGGCAACTACGACGGGAGCCTGAAAACCTTGCAGGCCCTTCTCAAGAAGAACCCCTCAGATCTCGAGGGGCTGTTCCTGCGGGGCCGTGTGCGCCTGGCCAAGCGCGAAACCAACGAGGCAATCCAGGATTTCCAGACAGTGCTTAAGCTCGAGCCTCGCCACGCCCCTACGCATTACCAGCTCGCGCTGGCCCAGCTCCAGGCCGGCAACGTCCAGCAGGCCAAGACCGAGCTGAAAGAGGCGACCTCGATTGCCCCCAACTTCGCCGAGGCTGTCCTCACGCTAGCCCAGCTGAACCTCACGACGGGTGCCGTGCAGCCTGCCATCCAGGACCTAGAGCGCTTCGTCGCGGGGCAGCCGCAATCGTTCAGTGCCTACATGCTCCTGGGCACCGCCTATCTGGCCAATCGTCAAGCGGCGAAGGCCACCGAGACGTACCGTAGACTTGTCGTGCTCGCGCCAAAGGATCCACGCGGACCCTATCTGGTCGGTGGCGCGCTTGGGGCCCTAGGGAAACCCGCGGAAGCGAAGCATGAATTCGAAACCGCCCTTGCCCTCGCGCCCGCCTACCTCGAGCCCATGCGGGAGCTCGTGGCCATGGACATCGGGGAAAAACAGCCCGATGTCGCCGTAGCCCGCCTCACGAAGCAGATCGCACTCGTACCGAAGTCCGGAGGTCTCCAATGGCTACTCGGCATCGTGTATCTCGGTCGGCGCGAGCCTGACCGGGCCGAAGGCGCCTTCCTGAAGGCTATCGAGCTGGAGCCGACCCTCATTGATGCCTACGTGAAACTTGCTGAGATCTATGGGACATCGCAGCGCTACGATCAAGCGTTGACCAAGCTAAACGAAGCCCTCAAGGTGAATCCCCAGAGCGTCCCCGCACAAATGACGCTTGGCGTTGTCTATCAAAGCAAGGGAGACATACAGAAGGCGCAGCAGGCCTTCGAGAAGGTCCTGACATTGAACCCGCGGTTCGCGCCCGCCGCGAACAATCTGGCCGTGCTCTACTCGGAGCACGGCGGTAACCAGGAAAAGGCGCTCGAGCTCGCCCAGCGCGCCAAAGAAACGGCCCCCGACGACCCCTACATCTCGGACACGCTGGGCTGGATACTCTACAAGCGCGGCGTGTACCAGCGAGCCGCGGACTTGCTCAAGGAAAGCGCTGCGAAGCTGCCGGACCAGCCCGTCGTCCAGTACCATCTCGGCTTGGCGTCGCTGAAAGCTGGAGACAAACAGGGCGCCCGTAAAGCGTTGACCGCGGCGATTAACTCGCCGGTGAACTTCGCTGGAAAGGAAGAGGCGAGAAAGGCTCTGGCCGAGATCCAGTAGTGGAGGCCCGTAAGATTGATCAACGCAGCTCTTGGAGCGGCCCTCGCCCTGCGTGCGGGCGCTCCGGCGCAGCCTTCTGCGTAAGCATATCCGGAGATCGGCTCGTAATTACCTGGAATGCCTTAAGATTCCTCTAGTGGTGAAATACATCGCATCATCGTTGTCCAAACGCCCAAAGGTCGCCGCCCAGACCGCCAAGGAAGCGGCTCCCGACGACCCGCGCATCTTCACACCCTAGGCTGACCCACAAGCGCGTTGTGTACTAGGGGCGGCAGGCTCGCCTACGAGGAGCGCCACGTGGCTCCCAGGGAAAGCGGTCGTTCAGTACCACTTCGGGCTCGCGTACTGAGGCAGGCTCTGGCCCCCGCCCCATCAGCTTCACCGAAAAGCTTCACCGAAAAAAACGAATTGAAAGGATCTTGAGGCGAAGCGTCAGTAGGCAATTTACTGCATAGTAGTTCGACGCTAATTTTCAAGCAGAAGTTTTCACAGATGGAAGGAATAGAAATGCGTAAATAGTTGAGATTAGGTGATTCTTGTTCTCCGAATCATTGGCACGAGAGATGCTGATAGCCCTCACCGGCAAGCATAAGATTCTTAAACCCCCTGTGGTGGCCAACCTTTACCAATGGAGGAAGTGATGTTGAAAAGGTACGCGGCAGGCGCATGGATGGTATTGGCACTGGGGGTGGCCCTGATAGCGACAGCGACCCCTGCCCAGGCCGTCACGTTTGACCTCACCAGTTGCCATATCTCGACCGGGTGTCCACCCGCCGGGACGATCTTCGGCACCGTAACGCTGACGCAGTCCGGGACGTCGGTCCTTTTCGACGTGGTGCTGAACAGCGGGAGTAGGTTCGTGGAGACAGGAGCGGGGGGCGGAGCCCTCTTTGTGTTCAACGACAGCGTGGCCGGCTCCACAATCACAGGCATCTCCGCCACGCTGGACACCGTGGTCGTGGCCATCCCGGGGGGCCTCACGGGACTCACCAATCAACCTCCGATTCATGCCGACGGCACCGGGGATTTCACCGCCGCGGTCAAATGCACGACTGATGCTAGCTGCAATGGCGGATCCACTCCGAACATCAATGATCTCCATTTTACCGTTACCAATGCGACGATTGATCAGCTGGACAACCCGAATGCCGACGGGAACATCTTCGTCGCCGACATACTCTGCGGCGCGACCGTCACCGGCTGCGCTGGCTTCACCGGGCCCGTGGATGTTACCTCTCCAGGAGTGGTACCGGAGCCCACGACCCTCCTGATGGTAGGTACGGCACTGGTGGGACTCGGCGGAGCGTGGCGGCGGAGGCGGTCACAGAGGGCTCTCGCCGTCGCCGTCTGACCGGTCGAGGAACCGCAGCACCGGACCCGGGAAGCGCCTAAGGCCAAGCAGCGCGAGTTGGCTCTGCGAGGCGGAGCGGCGAGGGGTACTTGAGACGAAGCCGTACGGGCGTGCTGATCACGCCCGTACGGCTTTTCCTGTGTTCCGGAGAATCCCACGTCGAGATCCCCGATCGCGACGATGGATAGCCGCGACAAGATCCTCAAAGGCGCCGAGCCCACGGACCTGCCGGTCGAGCAGCCGACGAAGTTCGAGCTCAAGACGGCGAAGGGCCTCAGGCTCACGATCCCGCAGTTCTCCAGCTGCGCGCCGACCGGTTGATCCAGAAGGCACTGCCGTCGCCACGATATCGGGGTACAGTGGAAGATAGCTCTTGCCAGGCGACTGACTCATGAATGACCACGAGCGTTTCGAAGCCCACCTCGCCGCATTCCCCGATGCTGGTGTCCCGTCGCCGGCCAGCGCGATCGCGTTGCTGGCTGCCGCAATCCTGCTCGCCGTGGGCCTTGCCGGCGTGAGTCCGGCGCCAGCGCAGCCGGCCGATGTTCGCACGCTCACGATACGCGCGGCTCCGGATGGGTCCTATCGGGCCCAGCCGAACTGGGAAGGCAATCTGCGGACGAACGTCGCCGCGGTGTCGGCGCTCTACGAGAAAACCTTCCGGATCCGCTTCGTCCTGCTCGACATCGTCCCGTGGGCAGCGGCCCTTCGGGGGGACCGGGTGCGCCAGATCAGCAAATTGATGGCCGACGTGCCGCCAGGGCGTGGAGACCTCGTGGTGGCCTTTAGCGGCCGGTGCGAGGGGAACAAGGCTGGCTGGACATGGCTGTTCGACCGATACGCCCTCGTCACCTCGGGATGCGGGACACCCCCTGCGGACCAGGCCACGGCGCAGGCGATTCTGTCGCACGAGCTGGCGCATCTCTTCGGCGCTTTCCATCCCGCCAGCAACGTGGAGTCGGTGATGCGAAACGGGACCGCGGACAGGTTCGACGACCAGATGACCAGGATCCTCCGTCTGACCCGCGACTTCGATTTCTCACAAGGGGTGACGAGCCTGACTCCGGAGACGCGGCGGGCGTGGAGCGCCATCTACGCCGAGGGCCACGCAAGCGGCGAGCCCAACCCGCTCGCGGCGGCCTTCGCGCGTGGCGGGGAAACGCTGCTGCACCAGGCGAAGCCGCAGGAAGCCGAGGCGGCTCTGCACGAGGCCATCAGGCTCGACGCGACGGTGGCGCCGCCGCACGCGACGCTGGGCCGTGTCTACGCCAGCACCGGTCGCCTCGAGGATGCGGTGCGAGAGCTCCGGACCGCCAAGGCGCTCGACTCTCGACTCATCGAGGCGCGGATAGTCCTTGGGTTCGCCCTCCTGGAGCTCAGGAGGGACGCGGACGCGCTCTCAGAGTTTCAGGACGCGCTGCAGATGGACCCGCGTCTGGGACGAGCGTATGTGGGTCAAGGCGTGGCGCTGGTGCGTCGCGGGAAGGTGGATGAGGCGATCACGGCGCTCACCGACGCGATCAGACTCGACCCGAGCGACCTGTTGGCCCTCAACGCGCGTGCCGTTGCTCTCCGCACGAAGGGGGCCTATGTCGAGGCGATCGAGGACCTCGGCCGGGTGATCCAGCTGCGTCCAAAAGACGCCGGCGCCTGGAATGATCGGTGCTACACGCGCGCCGTGGCCGGAAAGCTGGAAGAAGCCCTGGCAGATTGCAACGAATCCCTACGGCTCCAGCCCGATTTACCCAACGCTCTTGTCAACCGCGGGCTGATCTATCTCAAGAAGGACCAGCCTGCCAGGGCTTTCGTCGACTACGACGCGGCCCTGCGTCTCGTCCCTCGAAGTGCCTTGGCCCTCTACGGACGCGGCCTCGCCAAGCGAAAGGCGGGCGACATGGCCAGTGGGGACGCCGATCTGGCGGCCGCGACGGCACTCTCCCCGCGGGTCTCGGCGGACTATGCGGCGTCCGGCGCAACGCCCTGAGCCACACGGGTCTGCCGCGCCGCCGGCCCGCGTATAATCCCGCCGGTCGATGAAGATCCATTTCCACGAGCGGCTGGCGACGTGACGACCGGCAAGAGATCCTGGAGCAGCAGATGGCCAGTATCCGCTCCAGGACGTCCAGGACGACATCGATCTTCGGGGGGCGTCGGTCTCCAGGTGGGCGAGCGCGGGGTGGACTCTGGCGTCCTGAGCGCCAGAGTCCAGACGCAGCAGAAGTGCGTCGTCAGCAGGCGGTAAAAATGGGTGATCGACGTGACGGCGACGTTCCGCCGTCGCGTCTCTGCGGCTAGCCCCAGGACGCTCCGCCCGTTCGCGCCGACCGAGGCCAGGGCATGCTCGGCGCCCGGCCGCAGGGCCCGTCGTCGCCACGTCCGAGTCACGGGCTCCGCCTGACCCTCAAGGGCGGCGGGGTCAATCCCGACGAACGCCTTGAGGTCTGACGGCCGGACACAGAGCCGCCAGGCCACGTCTGCGGGGGATCGCGCGAAGTCCCGTCGGAGAGACCTATACTCGATCTGTGGCCTCGGTATCCTTTCCTTCTCCCCGCGCGGGATGGGTGGCACGACTGGCGCTGATCGTGTATGCCAGCCTCCTGTCGGCATCGCTTCTGTTGCAGGCGGGTCGAGCCGGTGTTCCCGGAGCAGGACTGTTCGATCTCCGGACTGGCGCGCGCATCCGCACCGTGGCTCTGGCCCTTGCTGCATATGCGCTGGTAGAAGTCCTACGCTTCGTGCCGGTGGGGATCCTCGCCGTGCTCTCCGTGCCACGGGCGCTGGGCGATCGGGCTCGAGGGCTGCTCTTAGCCGCGACGGCGGGAGCGGGAAGCCTGGTCATCACGGGTCTCGTGCTCACGCGCGAGATCGGCTGGCAATGGCCGGGGGCCTCGGATTTCTTCCTTCCGATCATCGGTTGTGGGGCCGGTGTGGCCGTAGCCCTCGGCTGGCTGGGCGGGCGCATCGCCTGGCGCTATACCTTGATGATGCTCCTAGTGCTGCCCCTCGCCGCGCCAATCGTGGCCGGGATCGGACTCCTCGCCGTTTCCGAGCGCGAGCCGCTGGTCCGCGAGAGCCCAGCCGTCACTTCCGAGGAGAAGCGCCGGCTCTATGGGATCCTGCGCCGTGAGAACCCCAACAGACTCGCGCCCGTCGAGACACGCACCGTCAGTCTGGCGAGCCGCGACCTCGACCTGCTCCTCGCTTGGGGGCTCCCCGTCGTGTTCAGCGATGGGCGCGCCACGGCACGCATCGACCTCGAATCGCCACAGGCGGCCACCCTCTCGTTGTCGTTCCGCTGGCCCGGGGGTATCCGCTATCTGAACCTCGTGGCCGGCGCGCGGGTGGCGATCGCCAACGGCCAGTTGACCCTCGGTGATCCGCACCTGCGCGTCGGCCGTCTCACCCTGCCCGGGGCATCTCTGCGCTGGCTCTCCCCGATCCTCACCGCTCTCATCCAGACCGAGCGACGCGCGCGCCCGGTCCTGGCCGGTGTGGAACGGCTCGACATCGACCCCGGCAAGGTGACCGTGACCTATGGCCGAATGGAGCTCCCACCGCGTCTGCTGGCCAGCTTCATCTGGGGCGAACGATCGAACGAGGAGATGCGGCTCGCGGTGAGATCGCACGTCGAGCGCCTACTGCAGGCGGCTCCACACCTTCCCAATGGCGAGCAGCGACTTGGGGCAGCAGTCGAGGTGGCGTTCGCGTGGGCCCGTGAGCGATCGACAACGAGCTCCCCAGTGCTCGAGAACCGGGCCGCACTCCTCGCCTTGGGTGTCCTGCTCGGTCATCCGCGACTGGAGGGGCTCGTCGGCCAGGTCGTGGAAAGGCGCGAATGGCCGCGCGCGGCACCCCTCGCCCGGGCCACCCTGCGCGGGCGCGACGACTGGACGAAGCACTTCTTCGTGAGCGCGGCACTCACCATCCTCTCGGCCCAGGCTCCCAGCGACGCCATTGGCCTTTTCAAGGAAGAGCTCGACGCCGGCGGAGGCAGCGGCTTCTCGTTCGGCGATCTCATGGCCGATCGCGCCGGCACGAC
>Ga0137375_10010020_pt1 | contig 11244 bp, 7 predicted proteins | sample SagtaG_24_FD_104936 | JGI IMG/M metagenome (GOLD analysis project Ga0137375, IMG submission 104936) | Vadose zone soil microbial communities from Sagehorn Ranch, Mendocino, California, USA - Sage1_R_113_16 metaG | ecosystem: Environmental > Terrestrial > Soil > Vadose zone | place: USA... | reverse complement strand
GCAGCCGCGGAGAGGAAGCGCTGCGGCGCCTTCTGGGGCACGAGCCGTCCTATGAGCGAGACCACCGGGCCCCCCTCGATACCGAGGTCGCGGTCGATCGCCTCGCGGACCTCGGATGACAGCGGCTCCGGTGTGGGTACGCCGTTCGGGATCACCCGCAGGCGCTCGGGGCGCAGGCCGGCATCGATCAGCTTCCGCGCGACGTCGTCGGAGACGCTGACGACGATCTGCGGCACCCGTAGGATGAGCGCGGCCGGCCGGTACTCCTCCCGCCGGACGCCATGGAACGTCGTCACCAGCGGCGGACGGTGACTCAGTGTCGCCCTCGCAAGGATCAGTGTGGCAGTGGCCTTGACGTTGTGGCTGTGGATCAGGTCGGGCCGGAAGGAGCGAATCGCCTCACGCAGGCCGGCGACCGCGCGACCCGCGCGAAGCGGTGATCGTCCGTATCCGGCGGTCACGAAGTGGCTGACACCGGCCGCCTCCAGCGACGTTTCCAGCGGTCCGTGGTCCGCGGCGACGGCCACCTGGTCGCCGCCGGCGCCGAGGCCCCTGGCGAGCTCGACCACGATGCGCTCGGCGCCCCCCATCGCCATCGTGGCCACTCTGAGGAGGACTCGCATCAGGCCCTCCCGAGGAGCCGCCGGTAGAGCGCGAGGGTCTTCGTCGCGCAGGCCTCCGCCGTGAAGCTCGAGGCGACCCGCTCGCGTGCGGCCTCGGCTTGTCGCCGGCGCAGGCCGGGATCGCCCAGCAGCCGTTCGATCGCGTCAGCCATCGCGACCTCGTTCCCGGGGGTCACGAGCTGTGCAGTCCCGTTGACCGCGATCTCGGGGATCGCGCCCACCGTCGTCGCCACGACGGGCACGCCGGCGGCCATCGCTTCGAGCACGGTGAGGGGACCGCTCTCCAGATACGAGCCGAGGACGAAGATGGCGAGCTGGCCGAGCGCGTCGTCCACCGGCACGTAGCCCGGAAGCGCCACCTTCTCGGATAGGCCCAGGCGCCGGGCCAGGTCCTCGAGTCGCTTCCGGTCGGGACCGGTGCCGAAAATCGCGAAGCGAAGCTCGGGATTGCGGTGTGCCAGGCGTGCCGCGGCTCGCAGGAAGACGTCGAGGCCCTTGACGGGCTCCAGCAGAGCGATCGTGCCCACCAGGCTGCCGGGCGTCACCGGGCGCTCCGGCACCCGAACACCGTGCGGGATGACGGTGAGCTTCGCGCGCGGGAAGCCGAGCCGCGTCGCGAGCAGCTCGGCGAACGCGGCAGACGGGGCGATCACGGCGTCGGCGCGCCGGCAGAGCGCCGCGTCCAGCCCCCGGTAGGCGAGGGTCGCCCGGAACCCGGGATGCAGGTGCTGCCCCGGCACGCCCAGGTACTCATCGGGCAGGCCGTGCACGGTGTACACGCGGAGACCCCCCCGGCGGGGACGCGGGCCCAGCCTGACCCAGAGGCCGCTTCGTCGATCCTGACCGTGGACGACGTCCGCGCCGCGCAGGTAGCTCCATGTCTTCCGCGCATGACCGGCGTCGCGCCAGCTGCGCAGGGGGATCACGGCGGCATCGGCACCTGCCGCGCGGAACCGCTCGGCGATCTCCTCGCTCACGCACACGGCCCCGACGTCGATCCGCTCCTCCGCCATCGCTTCCGCCAGGGAGAGGGTGTGCTCCACAGGGCCGCCACGCCGAAGCGACGTGACGAAGCGAACCTTCATGCAGGCGCCGGTCTCGCGCCGGTCGTCCGTCTGGCGTCGGCCGTCTGCTTTTCGTCGACCGCGCTGCCATAGGCCACGGGGACGACCGCGGCGAACCCGGCAATCACCCAGAACGGGCTTGCCACCTGCTCGCTGAGGAAGAGCGCTCCGACGATCGCGACGAGAAGCGACGCTTGGAGGGCGGTCGCCAGCCGCTCGCCTTCTCGATCGCCGGCCCCCTGCCTCGCTCGGCGCGCTCGCACGAGCGTCTGCCAGGTCAGTCCGAGGAAGGCCAGGAACGCCGCGAGGGCGAAGGGCCCGCTTTCCGCGAGGATCTCCAGGTAGGCGTTGTGCGCCTGCGGGTCGCCGAGGACGATCGGATTGTCGCGAACGTAGTCGACGCTCTCTGCGCCGAAGCGGCCCGTTCCGACCCCAGTGATCGGACGGTCCATCGCCATTACCACCGCACCCTCCCAGAGGGCTTCGCGCGACTCCGCGTTCTTCTCCGCGATCAGCTGCTTCTGCCCCACCCTTTCGTTGATCACCGGTCCCCACAGGGAGAATCCGATGGCGACGAGCGCGAAGAGGCTGACGGTAGAGGCGAGCAGGCCCCCCAGCCTGATCCGCCGAGTGAGGACGGCCCAGATCAGCATCGCGACAAGGCCGACGAAGGCGCCTCGGGACAGGGTGGCGAGCGTCGCTGCGAGTATTGCGAGGAAGCAGGCCAGCCATAGCCCGCGCAACTCCCGGTCCTCGAGGATCAGGTAGATGCAGAGGGGGAGCATGGTGGCGAGCAGGTATCCGAATTCGAGCGGTTCGGTGATCGGTCCCGAGGCGCGTGCGGCTTCGCCCGAAAGGAAGGCGACGAGCCCCCAGACGGCGGCGGCCCCGAGCGAGGCGACGAGCACCCGGAGGGCGGTAAGCAGGCGGACGCGGTCATCGAGCAGCTGGATCACGATGAAGAAGAACCCGGCGAGGAACACGTATCGGAGGAGTTGGTTTAGGCCGGCCGCCGGGTCGGGGGAGACGATCAGGGAGACCGCGGCGAAGAGGACGAAGGCGAGCGCCGCGACGGCGGCGGGCGGTGCGCGGAACCTCGTTCCCTGTGCAATCGCGGTCAGCGTCACCGACAGGATGAGGAGGAGGCCGAGAAGCTTGACGACGGTGACCGTGGGCGTCGGGAAGTCCAGCATGCCCTCCCATGGCAACACCGCGAGCATGATCACCAGCACCACGTACGGCTGGGAGAGGACGAAGATCATCAGCAGCACGACGGCGAGCGCCGCCACCGCCATGAACGGGCTTCGCGAGGAGACGAAGCCCACGGCGACAGCAGCGAGCGTCGCGGCCAAGATCGGTACCCCGCGTTCCGCGGCCGGCCAGGCAGTCATGTTGCCGCTCTCCATGCTGGGAGCAGGCGATGGTAGAGGGCCTCGTAGGAGCGGGCCATGGCGGTGGAGGTGAAGCGCTCGAGTGCCCGTGCCCGACCGCGCTCGCCCATCCCCTTGCGACGGCCGGGATCGTTGAGCAGCTCCAGCAGCGCACTCGCCAGCGCCTCGACGTCCTCGGGTGGAATCACGATCCCCGTGACCCCGTCCGCCACCGCCTCCGGAAGGCTCTGGACCCGGGAGACGACGAGCGGCCTTCGGACGAGCATGGCCTCAATCGCGACCAGCGGGAAGCCTTCGAACCGGGACGGCAGGGCGACCACGTCGAGGCTTGCGAGCTGGTCGCGAACCCGATCCGTCCAGCCGATCACGATGAGGCGATCTTTCAGCCCGAGCGACTCAGCGAGCTCCTCGAGGCTGTCTCTCTCGGGCCCATCGCCCACCAGCACGCAGGTGGCCTCGATCTGCAGCGACGCCACCGCGCGGAGCAGCAGGTCGAACCCCTTCTGGTGGACCAGGCGACCGGCTGCGCCCACGATAGGCCCCTCGACCGGTCGAGTCACCGGGTTCGCCGGCAGGTCCGGCACGCCGTTGTAGATCGTCTCCACCGAACCCGGCTCGAGACCGATCATCTCCTCGACCTCCCGGGCTGCGCGCTCGCCGACCGCGATGTGCGCGGAGAGCCGGGAGCACAGGGCCCTGCGCAGAAAGCGCTGCCGCCGCGGCTGCGCGCCGAAGACGATCTGCTCCACCGCGACCACGGGCACGCGGCTGAGCAGGCCGGCCAGGATCCCGTATTGGCCCTCCCACGGGCTTTGCAGGTTTACGTGCACCAGATCGGGGCTCAGGGAGCGCATCGCCCTGAGGTGCTCGACCAGCGGCCTTCCGTCCCACTTGCTCTGGACCGGGGGCACAGTCGTGGTCGAGGAGCCGTTACGGCGGGACGCGATCTGCTCCACCACGGCCTGATCGACGCCCAGCACCGTCACCTCGATCGACGGATCGAGCTCGGAAAGGAGGTTGCCGAGCGAGATCTCCGCTCCGCCGATCTCCACGGAGTCCATGTAGGCGACCAGGTGCAACGGCAGCGGACGATACCCTCGCCGCATGTGGAGCTTCCTTGCCCCCTCGCCGCGGCGGAAGCTGGAGAGGGGGGAGCCTCCGACGTTCTCCGTGCTGGTCGCCGCCTACCAAGTGGCGGACCTGGTGGGGGAGGCGGTGGAATCCGCCCTGACCCAGACGCTGGCGCCGCATGAGGTGATCGTCTGCGACGACGGCTCGACCGACGACATCGAGGGCGCGCTGGCGCCCTTCCGCGAGCAGATTGTCTTCCTGCGCAAGGAGAACGGCGGCGAGGCCTCGGCCAAGAACGCCGCCGCGCAAGCGGCCTCAGGCGACTTCGTCGTCATTCTCGACGCGGACGACACGTTCATGCCGGAGCGGCTCGGGGCGCTCGCGGAGCTGTCCTGCGCCCGGCCGGACCTGGACGTCCTCACGACCGACGCCTACCTCGATCTGGATGGGCGCACGCTCCGCCGTTGTTACGCGGAGGGCTTCAAGTTCGTGGTCGACGATCAGCGGCGAGGCATCCTCAACGACAACTTCATCTTCGGTCACGCCGCTGTACGCCGCGACCGCCTGCTCGCGGTGGGCGGCTTCGACGAGTCGATTCTGTGGGCGACCGACTGGGACTGCTGGATCCGCATGGTCCTGGGGGGCTCGCGAGCAGGCCTCGTCGACGAGCCGCTGGCCCGCTACCGCCTCCGTTCGGGGAGCCTCAGCTCGCAGCGTTCTCGGATGTTCGCGGGACGCACGCAGACCCTGGAGAAGGCGGCTGCTCTGCCCGGCCTTCGCCCCGTAGAGCGCGAGGTTCTCGCTCGCTCGCTCGCTCGCAACCAGCATCGGCTCGCCCTGGCGGAGGCTCGGGAGGCGCTCCTGGCGGGAAGCCCCGAGGCTCGCAGGCGGTCGCTGGCGGTTGCGATGGGATCCGGCTTCGGTGTTCGCACCCGCATCAAGGCGCTCGCCTCCGCACTGTCTCCGGGCACGGCGAGACGCCTCCTCGCCGGGCGGGAGCGGGAGACGACCGGTGGAGTGCAGCTGCCCCCCGCAGCGGGTTGAACATTCGTTCGTCAGGCCCGGCAAATTATTCCCCAAACGTCCAGGTAAGCACCCTCGTGGAGGTGCACCCGTCGGATTGCGCCGATACGTGGCGCCATGCGACACACAAGAACACTTGGCGTGGTGGCTGGAATGGCGCTTGTGCTGCTGATGGGGGCGGCGAGCGCCAGCGCGGCCACCTCCGCCGCCGGCCACCTCCGCTACGCGGTCGACAACAACCCCGACTTCTCGCAGCTCTCGCAGACCGCACAGCGAAATGGCTACGTAATTTTGACCAGCGCCCGGGTCGACCAGATGCGGCAGATCAAGGCGGCCAACCCGAACGTGAAGGTGCTGGTGTACAAGAACCTCACCGGGAGTCGCACTGATTGCACCTACGGCCCGTGCACCGCGGGGGTCACCTATCAGCAAGCCGACAGCCAGCACCCGGAGTGGTTCCTGCTCAACAAGCAGGGTGCGCGAATCAGGTTCAAGGACTACCAGGACCTGTGGGCGATGGACGTCGGCTCGGCGAGCTATCAGAGCCAGTGGGCCGACAACGTCATCTCTGAGGTCAAGCGAGACGGTTGGGACGGGATCTTCCTCGACGACACGAACGCGTCGATGAAGTACCACTACGACGTCGCCAACATCGCCAAGTACCCGAGCGATTCCGCCTGGCAGTCGGCGACGCGGTCCGCGCTCGCCAACATCGGCCCCCGGATTCAGGCCGCCGGGAAGGATGCGATCGCCAACATCGGCAGCTGGCACGAGTATCCGGCGGTCGGCGACTCATGGCTTTCGTATCTGGACGGAGGGATGCAGGAGCACTTCGCCAAGTGGGGCAGCTGGCCGGACAGCGGCTACGCCGACCAGTGGACGTGGCAGACACAGCTGAACTCCCTGAAGTACGCGGAGGCGCACGGGAAGGCCTACTTGGGCGTGACCAACTCCTCGGGTGACGACCGGGCGGCGGCTCGCTACGGATGGGCGACGACGCTACTGGGCGCTCAGGGGAGGGCCGACTTCGCCCTCCACAGCAACTACACGTACGAGAACTGGTTCCCCGAGTACGACTACGACATCGGTGAGCCGATCGGGCCCGAGTCGACGGACGCCAGCGGCGTGCACCGCCGCGTCTTCACGAATGGCCTCGTAGTCGTCAACCCGACCGGAAGCCAGCTGACCGCGAATCTCAACGGGACCTACAGCGGGTCCGGGTTGACCAACGTCTCCAGCGTCACCGTCGCGACCCACAGCGCCTACGTGCTCACCGGGACCACCACCGAGCCACCGACCACCACGACCCCTCCCCACCGCAAGGGGAAGGGCAAGGTCAAGTACCGCAAGGCCGCGCGAAAGCGCTCAAATAAGCGATGAGCTGAGCCGCGAGCGCGAAGCTCGCGAGCGCACTAACCCGCCCCGCCCGTCCCCTGGCCGCGGGCTCGGGTAAGGACCCTCTCGCTCTCTTGCTCCTCGGGCGTAGCCAAGGCCGTCGCCGGCGAGCGGTAGTGATAGGTGCCCTCGCCCGTCGAGCGGGTCTTGTTGATCACGAACCCGTTCACCCTGCTGTTCGTCAGGGCGAGGTGATCGATCGCCCGGGCGAGCGCCGCCGGGCGCTCCTCCCCGGAGGCAAGGACGATTATCACTCCGTCCATCCAGCCGGCGATGATCCGGGCGTCGCTCACCGGCAGCAGCGGAGGACTGTCGACGAGAACGAGATCGAAGGAGTTGCGCAGCTTCTCGAGGGTGTCTGGAAACCTGACCTGAAGTAGCTCGGTGGGATCTCTTTGGGGGGCACCTGCGGTTATTACAGTGAGGTCGTGAAACTGGGTCCTGGCGCGCTTGCTGCCAGCGCGCTGCGACCCCGTCCAGCCGCCGCCGTCGCTGCCGAGCTTGAATATCTGCTCTTGAGCGGGCCGCCGAAGATCGGCGTCGACGATCGCGGTCGACACCCCGAGGTCGGCGAAGGCGACCCCCAGATTGGCCGCGACCGTCGATTTTCCCTGCGAGGATCCCGCGCTGGTGATCTGGAGGGCCACCCCATCGGTGCCGGTGGTGAGCTGGATGTTGGTCCGCAGCGAGCGAAAGTTCTCCTGGAGCTCGGTTAGCTGGGAGTCGTCCCAGACGATCTGCGGTGCCGAGCGCAGCAGGCGCCGGTTGCGCTGGATCTGCCCGAGCAGCGGCAGAGGGCTGACCTCGGCGAGGTCATCGGCGGTCGTGATCCGCCGCCGGAGTCGGTCGATGGCGATCGCCAGGAGGATCGCAACCCCGAGTCCGACGACCAAAGACGTTGCGATGATCAGCGGCGGTCGTGGCTGCACCGCCGTGGTGGGGACCGAGGGGGGGCTGACAAGCGTCGCGGAGAGATTCCTGTTGCCCTCGAACCTATTGAGGAACGCGGTGGCCACCGCATCGGCGCTGTCGCGGGCGTCGGTCGCGTCGTGGGCGCGATCGCTGATCCGCAGGATCCCCGTCCCGGACTCGGTGGTGGCGTTGATGGTGCCGTCGAGCGGGTGGCCAAGGATGTCCTCGGCCGAATCGCGGGCGCTGTCGGATTCCGCCGTCTCGGCGTAGGTCCCGAGGAGCGCCGACAATGCGTCAGCCGAGACGATCCCTAGTGATCCGATATCCGGCGTGATCGCGATCGTCGCCGTCGACTCGTAGGTCGGGGCACGCTGGCTCGCGAAGACAGCGCCCAGCCCGCCCGACAAGAGGACCACGAGCAGGACGAGCACGCGCCACTTCCATACGACTGAGACGAACTCCCGGAGATCCACGCGGCCAGTCTACGCAGTCTGAATCCAACGCCAAGCACGTATTGGTGCGCCGCTCACCGGCTTTCATCCCCGCCCGCGAGGCGGGCGTACAGCTCCAGCCAGTCCCTCACCATCCGCTCGCGCCCGAACGCCGTCCGCCGCCGCCGCTGCTCGGCGAGCATCTCCTCCCGGCGGCGAGGATCGGTCAGCGCGGCGCGCAGCATCGCGATCGCATCATCCTCGCTCGCTCCAACCTGGTCCGCCCCGACCAGATCGCGGTTCGCCTCGATGTCGCTCGCGATCACCAGCACGTCGAACGCCATCGCCTCGAGCACGGTCAGCGGGTGGCTATCCCAGGCGGACCAATTGAGGAAGACCGTCGCCTCCGCCAGTCGCTCGACCGCGCGCTGCCGATCGATCCAGCCGGTCACCTCGATCCCCGCCGCCCGGACGTCGTGCTCGAGGGTGGGGTCAACGCCGGGCCCCCCGATCCAGAGGGTGTCGGCGAGGTCCGAGACCGCGCGCAGGATCTGTGCGGTCTCATGCGGGCGTCTTTGGGGGACGATCCTTCCCATCGAGACGACGAGGGGGCGCGCCCGTGGGGGCGGCACGCGACCGAGCGAGAGCCGGTCTGGATCGAGGTCCGCGATCCCGTTGGGCACCACCACGACCGAGCGGGCACCGACCTCGCGCGCCCGCCGGGCCTCGGATTCGGACACCGCCCCGACCACCGCGACTCGGCGGGCTACGAGGCGCTCGGCGAGCCGGTACGCGGTGCGGGTGGCGCCAGGGGGCGCCCCCAGGAACGAGTAGCCGTGCGGGGTGTAGATCGAGGGCGCGAGCCGGGTGACGCTTAGTGCCCCGATGAAGCCGGCGAAGGACGAGTGCAGGTGGATCACGTCCGGCCGCCACTCCCGGCAGGTCCTCCGCAGCTCGGGGATCGTCCGAAGCTGCGTCCGCACCGTCCGCCCGGTCCACGGAAGCTCGATCAGCTCCACCTCGTCCGGGATCTGGCCCCGCACGTCGGCGGGCGTCTCGGGCCGCTGCCCGTAGGCGATCGCCACCCGGTGCCCTTGTGCGGTCGCCCCGGCGGCGATCTCGCGAATGACCTCCATCGTTCCCGTGGCGAAGCTCTCGCTCACCTCAAGGATCCGCATCGGTCCCCTCTGCTTCCGCTGCGTCACCCGGGCCAGGATCGCATGCCGGGCCCATTGAATGCGACGAACCGGGCGGACCGCTTCGGCTCGTCCCCTCGTCGATAGTTCGCTCCAGCGGTCATTGTAGGCTCGTGGGGTTGAAGCCGCCGCACGCCAAGCGCTCGTGATCGAGGCTGAAACCGGCTCACCGAAGCGGCGTGCGGCCGCGCTGGCCGGCAGTCCCGAGCTCATCCCCGGTTTCCTCGCGCTCGCGGTGTTCGTCTTCTGGACGATCTCCGACGGAGGCGTCTTCCCCACCGACAGTTATCCAGGCGCGCTCTTCCTGCTCGGCCTGCTCGCCGCCACAGCCTACGGGTATCGCACTCAGCTCCCCGGCCTTCCGCGCGCCGCGATCGTGGCGATCGGCCTGCTCGCTGCCTTCGCTGCCTGGAACTTCATCTCCATTACCTGGGCTGACGACCAGGGAGCGGCCTGGGACGGCGCCAATCGGGTCCTTCTCTACCTGACCGTTTTTGTGCTCTTTGCTTTGCCGGCCTGGAGCTCCCGCTCAGCGGCGCTGCTGCTCGGCCTCTATGCCTGCACGATGGCGGCGATCGCCGCGATCACGCTGCTTGGCGCGGCCGCCTCCGCCGAGCCGTTCGACTACCTGATCGCCGAGCGCTTCTCGACGCCAACGGGCTACTACAACGCGAACGCGGCCCTGTTCACCGCCGCGATTTTTCCCGCGGTCCTCCTCGCCTCCCGGCGAGAGGTCCCGTGGCCGCTGCGCGGGTTGCTGCTCGCTTCAGCGGGCGTCCTCTTCGACTTCGCCCTGCTGCCGCAGAGCCGAGGTTGGCTGATCGCGGCGCCGGTGGCCTTGATCGCCTATCTGGTGCTCACCCCGGATCGGGTGCGATCGCTGTTCGTTCTGGCGCCGCTGGCAGTCGTCGCGGCCCTGACGGCATCGCCGGTCCTCGACGTCTTCGACGTCGCGGGCGCCGGGAGCGTGGGAGCCGCGCTCGATGAAGCCAGGGACGCGATCTTGATCGGGGCGGCCGCGCTGTTCGTCGCGGGGGCGGCGATTGGCCTGGTCGATGGCCGTCTCCGGCTCTCGGAGGCGAGCACTCGGCTGGGGACGCGCGCGATCGGCGGGCTTGCATGGCTGGGGGCGCTCGCGGGCGTGATCGCCGCGATCGCCGTGGTCGGGAACCCGGTGAGCTGGGTGGAGGACCGCTGGGAGGACTTCAAGAGCGGGGAGTCCCCCGGCGAGCGCGTGGATTCCGGGGGGTCGAGACTGACAAGCGGCGTGGGGGGCAACCGCTACGACTTCTGGCGGGTCGCCCTCGACGATTTCGAGGGCTCGCCGCTGACCGGGGTCGGCTCGGAGAACTTCGCCGAAGACTATGTGAGAGACCGCGAGAGCGACGAGGAGCCCACCCATCCGCACAGCCTCCCGCTGCGGATCCTCTCCCAGACAGGACTGATCGGAACTCTGATGTTCGCCGGCTTTCTCGTCGCCGCCCTCAGCGGGCTCGCGCGGGCGCGCCTGCGTTCCCCCGACCCGCTCAGCCGCGCGGTCGCGGGCGGTGTTGCCGTCGTCTTCGTCTACTGGTTCCTGCATTCGAGCGGTGACTGGTTCTGGGCCTTCCCGGCGATCTCGGCGCCTGTCTTCGCCTGGCTCGGGTTCTCCATGAGGCTCGATAAGCAGGGGGACTCGCCGGCGCGATTGCGGTGGGAGCGCTGGCGGCTGCCGGCAACCGTGGGAGCGGTTGCGCTCTCCGCCCTCGCCGCGATCTCGCTCTTCCTTCCCTGGACCGCGGCGCTCGACGTGAAGAAGGCGGCGGAGAGCTGGGGAGCGGATCCCGATGCCGCCTTTGAGCGGCTCGATCGCGCCCGCGACCTCAACTTCCTCAGCGCTCAGCCCGACCTGGTGGCGGGCGCGATCGCTACGCGCCTGAACGAACCCGAGCGCGCTCGCCTGTCCTTCACACGTGCGCTCGAGCGCGATCCGCGCAACTGGTATCCGACGCTCGAGCTGGCGGCACTCGACGCATTGGAGGGCGATCGCGCCTCCGCGCTCGCCCGCCTCGACGAGGTGGCCAGGCTCAACCCGGGCGAGAAGCTCACTGCGCGGGTTCGCAACGGCATCGAGGAGGGAAGGCCGGTGGGTCTGGACG
>Ga0137375_10010018_pt1 | contig 11245 bp, 7 predicted proteins | sample SagtaG_24_FD_104936 | JGI IMG/M metagenome (GOLD analysis project Ga0137375, IMG submission 104936) | Vadose zone soil microbial communities from Sagehorn Ranch, Mendocino, California, USA - Sage1_R_113_16 metaG | ecosystem: Environmental > Terrestrial > Soil > Vadose zone | place: USA... | reverse complement strand
AGGTGGCGACCAGGTACATGCTCTGGTAGAGCACACCGACGTGCTTGAGGATCAAGGAATAGGGCATCTCCTCGTAGGTCCACATAAGCCGACCGAATCGCGCCGCTATCACGATCAGTACCTGCGGCAGGGGCTTGACCGCGGCCGATCGAGCCGCCACGCGGAGCAGCCGGGTCACCTGCGGGCCTGGCGCGCGCACCAGGCGAAGCTGATGATCGTGTGGGTCGTAGTGATACATCCCCGGATCCAGTCCAGCCGCCCGGCGTACCACCGGATAGAGCTCCAGTTCATAGACCGAGCCACCGGACGGCCGCGGGCCGCTGACGTACTCGATGGGGTCCTGCCCCCATCGGGACGTCCAGACCCTGGCGCATCGGTACAGCAGCTCACCGAGCTGGGCGGCGGTGATGGGGTTGTCGTCGTCGTGTTCTCTGATCGAGCGACGATCCTCCACGACCGCCGTCAGCGGAGGATCCCGATGACGCAACGCCTCGATGTCGGGCCGGTAGAGATCGATCGCGGGCCCGGGGAACGGGTCGGGCCGCCGTGCCGGAGGTGGGTCGAACTGCTCTTTCGCCCACTGAGTACGGCCGTACCCGATGCCGAGGTACCGGCCGTCGCCCATCCGGGTGCGCCTGTGGAACCACAGCTCGTGCGGTGACCACTGGCGCAGCCCCAACTCGGTCTCCTCGGCATCGGGCACGGGCACCGCCAGCCCGGCGGCATGCAGGTCCCGCAGGGCCCGCGCGGCCACCGCGGCAGGCAGCGGCTCCGGCATCGCGTCCGCCGGGACCGGCTGGGCCAGCGCGCCGAGCAGGGCGAGCACGGCGGGGTCGCACACGTGCATCCGGGTCCAGGCGAGCGGTGATTCCACGACGAGCCGGCCGCCGTCGCGGTGGATCAGTGCGAAGCGGGACAGCACCAGGACACCGGCCGCGGGGTCCGGAACCGGCGACGCCCGGCGCAACGGCCGGAGCGTATACAGGGGCCGCCCCAGATGGCACACCGTCGTCATCAGCCATCCGCCGTCGCGCAACGCGTCGATGAACGCGGAAACGTCGTCGTGGCCGACCGGGTCGTGCCGGCCGTCCTGGTCGTGGGCCAGTGCGCGCAGTTCCGCCTCCGGGCATGGTTCTGGGGCGGCCAGCCGGCGCAGGAGGGTGTCCTTCCACGCGGTGCTCGCCCCGAACGACTCGCGTCGCCCCCCGTCCAGCAGATGCAGCTCCCCGTCTGTCGCGACGGCGCCGTATACGCCCGGTATGAGCTGCACTCGCTCGTCGCACACCACAGAAGTTGTCACGTCTTTCATCAGCACTTCCGTCTAATCGTGTGCACGGGCCTGATGCGAGAGTCCGCATCTCCGCAACGACTCCGGTGCTTCGCCGGGCTCCACCCTCCGCCAGTGGCCGTGCCGATGTCCCGATCAGCCCCATGGTCGTGCCGGTCCACCGGCTCGGCTCCCTTCATCGGCGAGCGCGGCGACCGCCCAAGCGGCCCGGTAGCGGAGAGTTCTCTCCTCGGCCGGCCCGACCCCAAGACGGTTACATGCCAGGTGTGCGCAGATGTCGAGGACGGGAAGCACGCTCGGCGACGAGCCATGCGGCGTAGGCTCCGCGGGTACGTGCCGGTACCCTGCCGGCGGGGTGAACGCCCCGGAGGCGATCTGGGCGGTCAGTGCGTCGCGCAATGTCGTCATCGACCGTGCCCAGCCGACCAGGGTCCGGTCGCCCGGCAACTCTGCCGACCGCGCGGCGAGGGCACGCATCCGCCGGGCGAGCTCGATCATTCGATCCAACCGCCCCGCCGTGTCGAGCGCCGCCGTGTCGAGCCCGGCCGGATCGAAGGTCGCCTGCGGGTCAGGCCTGCCGGCGGGCGGCGACGCGTTCACCCAGCCGGTCAGCCGCGCCGGGTCCGGCTCCCCGCTGAACCACGCGAGCAGGATCATCGCCGCGGCTGCGGTAGCTCGCTGGCCGGCGGTAAGTCCGGCGGTCAACAGGACGAGCGCGATCCGGCTCGACTCAACGAAATGCCGCTCCACCGCCTCGATCGAGACACCATGCCCGTAACGACCATGCTCGCGCCGATACGGTATGAAAGCCAGTGAATTGGTTGGATACACGCGTTCGGCGGCGGAGTGCCGCGCGAAGTACTCATCGAACCGTTCGGCGATGAGTCCCTCGACCGACGCTCGGTCGGCCTTACCCGCAGGCAGGACGCGCAGCCGCAGGTGCCTGACATCGTCCCAGTACCGCAGAAAGAAAAACCCGCCCGCCAGTCCGCGCGCGGAAAGTTCTTCAACGAGCGAAGCGACCACATGAACAAGCAGAACGTCCAGACCGTCGTGATAGAAGGCGTGAACGCTCACCCACGCCGACTCGCCCGCCGGTTCACGCACTGCCGGCGCCCCCGACGCCACTAGGGATTCCACTCGGCCTTACGGCCCAGTCGGCGCGGATCCAGAGAGCGCCGTGCAACTGCAGGCGGCGCAAGTAGTGCAAGCGCAAGTAATGCAGTCGCAGCAAAAGGTAGGAGCGTAAGCTTGACCGCCGATCTCGGCCATTCCGTGACCAGCGGTCAAAGACTCCACCGTCAGCCCGCTGTCGGCGAGGTCGAACACGTCCATCGGAAGACTCTCGAGGTCGACGTCCAGTTGTCGCGAAACACTCATCTCAATCTCCTCTCGGGCCACCAAGGGCCTAGGGACCCGTCGGCCTGCTCGACGGGTGCTGAACCTCTCAATTCACTCCCTCGGTCACTATCCGGACACTGTATGAGGCCCCACTAACGTTTCGCTGGCGCCGCACTGGCGCGTCTGTCCAGTTAGCGGTTCTGTCTGCCGGTCTGGTCGCCCGACAGCAGGACGGACGCCCGGTTGCGGCTCGAACGTCCCGGCCCGGTCCCGCGGAACCTCGATCCCGACCGGGCCGCTGCCCTGTCAACACCGTCTTGGCACGGGAGCCCGACACGACACATCGCGCAAGATCACGACAGCGGACGGGGGTATGCACCGCCGTGATCTGGTCTTGCGGCTGGTGCCGGCGCGAATTGCAAGATCATGACGGAGAAAGGGTCAGCGCTTCAGCAAGCGGTCGATGCCGGTGAGCTGGGCGGCGGTGAGCGGACCACGCTGGAGCACGCCGGCGTTCTCCTCGGCGTGGGCGGGGGTGCGGATGCCAGGGATCGGCACGGTTCGCGGACTGCGGGCGAGCAGCCAGCCGAGCGCACCCTGGGTGAGGGTGCGGCCGTCACTCGTCAACACCTCGCGAATCGCCGCCAGCATGTCGAGATACTCAGGGGCCGGCCGTCCGTCCCGGAAGTAGCGCATCCACGGCGGCGACTCCTCACCACGGACGTCGTCAGCGGGCAGCTTCGAGTCTGGCCCGTACTTGCCCGACAGCATCCCCATGGCGAGCGGACCGCGATTGATGCTCGCCAGGTCGTGGGCATCGCAGACGGCAAGCATCGCGGGCTGGTCGTCGAACACGTTGAAGTTGTGCTGGACCGCCGCACAGTGCGGGCCTTTCGCGAACGAGGCGGCCTTGCCGGGGTCGTCGGTGCTCCAGGCGTAGGTACGGATCAGCCCTTCGTCGACCAATCCCTCCAGCGTGGCCAGCACGTCTTCGACCTGCTCCGGCGCTGCGTCACAGTGCTGCTGGTAGAGGTCGACGCGGTCCGTACCGAGCCGGTCCAGGGACGCTCTGCAGGCCCGGCGGATATAACCCGCGGAGATGTCGGTACCGGCCAGCGTGCGGGTGGTTTCGTCGAAGACGTTTCCGAACTTGGTGGCGATCACGACCTCGTCGCGGCGGGCGGCCAGCGCCCGGCCCAGCACCCGCTCGCTGTGGCCGACGCCGTACACATCGGCGGTGTCGAAGAACGTGACGCCGAGGTCCAGGGCACGATCGATGGCCACGCGCGACACACCGTCATCCACCGCGCCCCATCCGACCTGCTTGCCATCGCGAGTCATCGGGCCGCCGATCGCCCACGCACCGAACCCGATCGCGCTCATCTCGATGCCGCTGCGCCCAAGAGCCCTGGTCACGGCCTCATTGCTCATCCCTGCCTCCGTCGCGTCGCTTGAGGATGCCCATTGGAGCACCCTCGAAGTCAATACCCGGGGCAGCTCAGGGAGGGACAAGCGTGCGGTCATCCGTGCTAGCCACCGATTCACCACGCGACCGCCGCGGATTCCGCTGCACTCGGCCACCGCGCGGATGAACCGCTCACATTCGGTGACTTTCCGTGTACGGCGATGGGTAAATTGCGAGGTAAACTACCTTGCCGAAACATTGCGGCGACTCGAGAACGAGAATACTATTTCGCCCCAGGTTGCCCGGGAGTACACCCGTTTCTACGGTTCGCCATTGATCACGACCGCTTGTTGTGCAGGTAACCTTCGTTGGAACCCATCAGGGGGAACCGGTGCCGAAGACTGAGCGTCCACACGGCTTTCATGGGCGGTCGCGCACGCGCCCCATCCGATGGAGGATCGCACTCCTCCTCGCGATCCCGCTGGTGTCGCTGATGGCCCTGTGGGCGTTCTCCGCGGCGACCACGCTGTCCGCTGCGCTGCAACGGCGCGACTCCGCCACGATCTTCGATCGGATCGCCACCCCCGTCGGGGGCGTGCTGGCGGCCATCGAGCAGGAACGGGCCGCGGCGACGGTCGCCCTCGCGGTACCCAGCAGCGGCAACGTCACCCGGTTCCAGGGGCTGACGGCCAAGACGGACGCGGCCGTGGCGACGTTCCGGAAGACGTCCCTCGCACCGGAGACGTACGACCTGGTGAAGGATCCGACGCCACAGCGGCTGCAGGAACTCGATCGCTCGCTCGGGGCGCTGCGGACGATACGTTCCCAGGTCGACTCGCGAGGGATCACGCCGCTACAGGTGGTCGAGAGGTACAGCGATCTCTTCGACTCCGGGATGGGGTTGATGACGACGCTGGTCCAGGTGGACGATGTCGCCGTCTATCGGCAGGGCAACGCGCTGCTGGCCATCTTCTGGTCCCAGGACATGATGTTGCGCGAGAGCGCGGTGCTGTCTGCGGCGCGGGTCGGTACGAACAACAAGATGACCGCGGCCGACCGTACGGCGTTCACCGGATGGGCCGGGAGCCGGCAGGTGTTCTTCGGGATCGCCCGCGCCGGGGTGCAGGGCGAGATCGCCCAGATCCTGCAGCGGTTCGCGAACGCGCCGGTCTACGGGACCTACCTGTCGCTGGAGAGCGGTGTCGTCGACGAGGGGACCGCGCCGCGGATGCGGGATTGGCAGGCGACGCTCGGGACGCTGACGCCGATGTGGGCGAAGACGACCCGGCAGTCCGCGGACGTGCTGACCGACAAGATCGTCGATTCAACCCGGCAAAAGATCATGGTGCGGTTCTACGCTGTGGGCGGTGCGGGGCTGCTGGCCGTGATCGCCGCGGTTGCGCTGTCGCTGCTGTTCGCCCGCAGGCTCACCAAGGAGCTTCGCGGCCTAGAGCGGACCGCCCAGACCTTGGCCCACGATCGGCTGCCGCGGGTGGTGGCCCGGTTGCGCCGCGGCGAGCCGGTGGACGTGGAGGCCGAGGCCCCGCGGCCCGCGACCGGTGGAACGAGAGAGATCGCCCGGGTCAGCGACGCGTTCGCCGAGGTCCAGCGGACCGCGATCGGGTCGGCGGTCGGGGAGGCGGAGCTGCGCGCGAGCATCAATCGCGTCTTCGTCAACCTGTCCTGGCGGAGCCAGTCGCTGCTGCACCGCCAGCTGCGCCTGCTGGACGAGATGGAACGCCGGGCGTCCAGCCCCGAGGAGCTGGAGAACCTGTTCCGGCTCGACCACCTGACCACCCGGATGCGTCGCCATGCCGAGGGCCTGGTCATCCTGTCCGGTGCGCCGGCCATGCGCGCCTGGGATCATCCGGTCGCCGCCGAAGATCTGGTCCGTGCGGCCATCGCCGAGGTGGAAGACTACACGCGAGTGGAAGTGGTGGTGGGGACCACGGCGGCCGCCGTCACCGGCGCCGCGGTCGCCGACGTCATTCATCTGCTGGCGGAGCTGATCGAAAACGCCACGTCCTTCTCGCCGCCGAACACCGAGGTCACCGTGTGGGTCGGGACCGTCGCCAACGGGCTGGCGATCGAGGTGGTGGACCGCGGGTTCGGCCTGCAAGCCGATGAGCGCGCCGAGCTGAACCGGCGGATCAGCAACACGGTCGAGTTCGACCTGGCGGATACCGACCGGCTCGGTCTGTTCGTGGTCGCGCGACTGGCGGCGATGCACGGCATCAATGTCTCGCTGCAACCGTCCGCGTACGGCGGCACGACTGTGGTCGTGCTGATCCCGCATTCGCTGGTGGTGCTGGAGGGGGAGGCGCCGTCGGCGCACCCCACGCCGTTGAACGGCACGGGGACCAGGAGAGCGCGGGTGGCGCGTGCCGTGCAATATCCCGATCGGCCGTCCCGGCCCGCGCTTTCGGAGCCGATCTTCTACCCGTCGCCGCCCGGTTCGCCCGCCGCCCTCGACGACCCGCTGGCGGCGGCAGCAGGCGATGGCGCGGCGGCACCCGCGGAAGCGACCGCACAGAACGGCTCGGTCACGTCGCAGGGGCCGTCCCCATCGCAAGGCGCGACCGGACCGCATGGGGCGACCGGACCGCATGAGGCTGCCGACCGGCGCAGCGCGACGTCGCCCGAAGACACGGACGAGCTCGAATCCAGCGAGATCACCGGGCGGCTTCCCCGGCGGGTGCGCCAGCGCAATCTGGCTCCGCAGCTGCGCCGGCCGGTGCCCCGGGACGCGGGCGCCCCGCCGGAGCCGGAGGATGACTTTGCCGAGCCGCGCCCCGAGTTCAGCCGCCACCTGATGACATCCCTGCAGTCGGGCTGGGTGCGCGGCAGGGCGGACGAGGAGATGGACGACAACGACCCGCGCGACAACTGGGGGGACGATGGGGAGGATCATGAAAGAGGGAACCCGGGCGTCCGGTGAGCTGGACTGGCTGCTCGACGATCTGGTCAACCGGGTGGGTGAGGTGCACCAGGCCGTCCTTTTGTCCCGCGACGGCCTCGTCATGGGCGCCTCGGGGAGCGTCACCCGCAAGGACGCCGAGTTCCTTTCGGCGCTGTCGTCGGGGTTCCATAGCCTGGCGAACGGCGCGCGCGAGCACTTCCAAGCCAGTCACGTGCGGCAGACCGTTGTGGAGCTGGACGAGAAGTTGTTTTTCGTCATGCCGGCCGGCAACGGCAGCTGCCTCGCCGTGCTGAGCGACGCGGGCGGCAACGCCGGGCTGGTCGCCTACGAGACCACCATGTTGATCAAGCGGGTACGGCGGCAGCTGGGTGCGGAACCCAGGTCCGGCGCCGAGCCCGCCTCCCCGGCCCGCCAGGCCGACCGTTCCACGTCTGCCTAGCACGCTTGTGGACGCGCCGAAGGAGCGCTGGGTCGGCCGAGACGCCGGGCCGATCGTGCGGCCGTACGCGGTGACCCGCGGACGGACCCGCCCACGCGAACTCGTCATCGACCTGGTGACCATCTTCGTCGCCAGCGGCCGCGCCCCCGGCGACCGGGCATGGCTGTCGCGTGAGCAAAAACGGCTGCTGGAGCTGTGCCGGCGGCCCTCGACCCCGGCCGATCTGGCCTCGGAGGCCGATCTGCCGTTCCGTGTCGTGCAGATCCTGCTCGAGGACCTCTGCCAGTACGGCTTGATCGAGGAGCTGCCGCAGGCCGTGCAATCCGAGCAGACCGGACAAACCGATCCCCGGATACTGATGAGGGTGCTGGATGAACTTCGCCGCCTTTGACGCCTCGTCCACCGTGCCCGGCGACGTGGACGACGTACCGCTGCACGCGTTGAAGATCCTGGTGGCCGGGGGCTTCGGCGTCGGCAAGACGACCCTCGTCGGCGCGGTGAGCGAGGTCCGGCCGCTGCGCACCGAAGAGATACTGACCGACGCCTCCGCCGGCGTAGACGATCTGCGCGGCGTGGAGGGCAAGACCACAACGACGGTCGCCATGGACTTCGGCCGGCTGACCTTCTCCGGCGGCGTCCGGCTCTACCTGTTCGGGACGCCGGGCCAGGAGCGGTTCTGGTTCATGTGGGACCAGATCGCCTACGGCGCGATCGGCGCCATCGTCTTGGTCGACACCCGCCGGCTCACCAGCAGCTTCGCCTCGATCGACTACTTCGAACAACGCGGCATCCCGTTCGTCGTCGCGGCCAACCGCTTCGACGGCGCCCGCCGCTATACGATCGAGCAGATCCGCAACGCACTCGACGTCGACCTCAAGGTGCCGGTCCTGCTGTGCGACGCCCGCCGCCGCGAAATCGTCAAGGACGTCTTGATCACCCTGATCGAACACGCGATCCGGCTCGCCGGGCACGGGCAACGACTTCCGTCGCGGCGCACCTGACGCCTCCCGCGCATCCGGCGCGACTTCCTTGACGGCGTAGGAGGTGGGCGCGCTCTGCGCAAGACCACCCGCCGCTCGTCCGCGTTCAGATCACCGCTGTCCGGACGGCGTGGATCAACGTTCGTGACGAGGCTGCCCGTGAGCTCTCCCACAGGACCATCGATCGTTTGAGGAGCAGAAGGACCTTGGGCTCCGTGGGGCAGGATGGAGGAACGAGGACGGGAGATCACGACGATGAGGCGGAGTTCGGAGCGGATACTGGTGTCGCACGCTGGGGCGTTGCCGCGGCCGGAGGACCTACAGCGGCTTTTCGACGCCTACCCGAGGGAGCAGGACGCCTTCGTGGCGGCCTTGCCCGGCGCCGTGCATCAGGTCGTCGGCCAGCAGGTGGCCGCGGGCATCGATGTGGTCAATGACGGCGAGATCTCCAAACGCGGACTGTTCATCGGCTACATCCGCGACCGGATGACCGGGTTTGAGGAGGTCCCTTTCGAACAGGGCCGGCACAGGCGGCCGAATGCGGGGGTGACCGGCCGTGACCGCAGAGATTTTCCCGGCTTCTACGCGGCGGGTCTCGGCGGGTTCGGAGGGCGTCCGGCCGCGACGGCGCAGCAAGACGCCGCCTACTCGATGTCGGCGACGTCCTATGTCTGTACCGGCCGGCTCACCTACACCGGCCTCGCTGCCGCCCGCGCCGACATCGAAAACCTCCGCGCCGCCACCCAGGACCGCGATGTCGAGCCGTTCCTCCCAGCGATCACGCCGGGCACCGTGGAGCACTGGCTGGAGAATGCGTTTTACCCAGACGACGAGTCCTTTCTGGAGGCCATCGCCGACGTGCTGCACGAGGAGTACAAGGCGATCACCGACGCCGGGTTCTTACTCCAGGTGGATGATCCAGATCTGCCCGACGGCTGGCAGATGTTCCCGGACATGACCGTCCCCGAGTACCGGACCTACGCCGCCCTCCGGGTCGAGGCCCTGAACCATGCCCTCAGCGGCATCCCAGCCGACCAGGTGAGGCTGCACGTCTGTTGGGGCAGTCAGCACGGCCCGCACCGTGACGACATACCGCTGCGCGACATCCTCGACCTGGTGCTCTCCGTCCCGGCGGGCTGTTATTCGATCGAGGCGGCCAACCCGCGACACGATCACGAGTGGGCCGTTTGGCAGGAGATCAACCTGCCGGACGAGGCGATACTGATGCCGGGAGTCGTGAGCCACGCGACAGACACCATTGAGCACCCTGAGCTCGTCGCCCAGCGCCTCATCCGCTATGCCGAGGTGGTCGGCCGCGAGAACGTGATCGCCGGCACCGACTGCGGCCTTGGCGGCCGCGTCGGCCACCCGGAAATCGCCTGGGCCAAGCTCGCGGACCTTTCTGAAGGCGCAAGGCTGGCCTCGCGCCGACTGTGGAGAAGGTGAGGCCCGCAAAGAGCGATCGGGCGGAGCCGAGCGCGGTCGAGGTGGTCCCCCCAGCTCACAGCACGACGCCGAGTTTCCGAGCGGCACACGCTGACAACGCTGACAGCGGCACCCGGCTGATCATCTCCAGCAATGCCGTCGTGCACTCTTGACAGGTATCCCCGGGCCGCAGAGTGTCGTCGGTGTGCGCGCTAACAAGCCCCAGCGCATTGACGGTTGCGGAAGCTCGCCGCAGGTTAACGACTCAGCGCGGTTAAGGGCGCTTGCCCGGGTCAGTGACACCCTTATCCATCAGTGCTAACGAACATCGGTTAACGCCCAGATGATCGCACTATCAGCTGGCTTTTCGCCCTAGCCAAACCCGGCTCAGTCAGCATAGGAGCTTATCCAGCATGTTCACCTCCCCGCCCCCCATCCGGCGCACACGCCTTAGGATCTTCGCCGCAGGTCTGGCGATTGCGCTGTTGCCGATTGGCGTCACGTTCGCTACGGCCACGGCGGCGCAGGCGGCCCCTCCGCCCAGGCCGCAGGGGCCGTGTGACATCTACGCCGCCGGTGGCAACCCCTGCGTGGCCGCCCACAGCACCACGCGGGCGCTGTACGCCTCCTACAACGGCCCGCTCTACCGGGTCATGCGCCTGCCGGACAAGCGGGTCAAGGACATCGGCGTCGTCGCCCCCCGCGCCGTACCGTCCCGGGATGTGGGCGGATACGCCGACGCGGCAGCGCAGGACGCGTTCTGCCTCAACAGGGTCTGCCTAGTCACCAAGGTCTACGACCAATCCCGAAACCACAACGACCTCACCCAGGCGCCCCGCGGCGGATTCAGCGGCCCCGCCATGGGCGGCGCCAACAATTTCCCGATCGCGGACATGGCGCCGATTACGATCGGCGGCCACAAGGCCTACGGCGTTTTCATCGAGCCGGGCATGGGCCTGCGCAACAACGACACCAGGGGCATCGCGACCGATGACGGGCCGGAGGGCATGTACTGGGTCCTTAACGGCCGGCACTTCAACGACGGCTGCTGCTACGACTACGGCAACGGCGAGATCGACAGCCGCGACGACGGCAACGGCACCATGGAAACCGCCTACTACGGCAACGCCACCGCCTGGTATCACGGGCCTCCACCCGGGCCATGGATCATGACCGACCAGGAGAACAACCTGGTTGGTTGCGTCAACCCGGGTAGCACGTCCAAGCTCTGCGCCGACCTGCCGAACATCACTTCGCGGTTCGTGACCGCCGTGGCCAAGGGCGAACCGCACCACTGGGCCTCCCTCGGCGGCGACGCGCAGCAGGGCGCCCTGTCGACCATGTTCGACGGACCGCGCGTCGACTCCAGCTATGACCCGATGCGCAAGCAGGGGGCCATCGTCCTGGGCAACGGCGGCGACAACAGCAATGGTTCGCAGGGCACCTT
>Ga0137375_10010005_pt1 | contig 11252 bp, 9 predicted proteins | sample SagtaG_24_FD_104936 | JGI IMG/M metagenome (GOLD analysis project Ga0137375, IMG submission 104936) | Vadose zone soil microbial communities from Sagehorn Ranch, Mendocino, California, USA - Sage1_R_113_16 metaG | ecosystem: Environmental > Terrestrial > Soil > Vadose zone | place: USA... | reverse complement strand
CTGAGCGCGGAACTCCGCCGCCTCGCGTTGGCGCTCGGTCTGCATGCGCTGGTACACCGCCTGGCTGTTCTGCTCCGGCAGGTCGGCGCGGCGGATACGCACGTCGACGACGTCGATGCCGAAGGCGTTGGCCTCGCGGTCGAGCTGCTCGCGCATCTTTTGCGTCAGCTGCGGCCGCTCGTCACGCACGACTTGGATGAAGGTCGCCTCGCCGAGGACGCGGCGCAGCGCCGAGACGAGCAATGTCGCGAGACGGGAATTGGCGCCCTCGATCGAGCTTACCGTCTGGTAGAACTTCAGCGGATCGTGAATGCGGTAGCGCGCGAACGCATCGACGACCAGCCGCTTCTGATCGGAAGCGATCACCTCTTGGGCGGGTGCTTCCAGATCGAGGATCCGCTTGTCGATCGAGATGACGCTGTCGATCAGCGGCAATTTCAGGTTCAGTCCGGGCTCCGTCACGACGCGCACCGGCTGGCCGAGCCGCACCACCAATGCCTGGCGGGTCTGATAGACGGTGAACAGCGAACCGTAGCCGACGATCGCGGCCACGATCACGAGAACGGCGATCACGCCGCCGGCGATGCCGAGTTTCATCGTCCGCCTCCCGTCTGCGGCTGCGCCGGCGGCCGGCGTGTCAGCTCGTTGAGCGGAAGGTACGGCACCACGCCCGAAGTGGAACCGGAATCGACAATGAATTTCTCCGTGCCTCCGAGCACGCGCTCCATGGTCTCCAAGTACAGGCGCTGGCGCGTCACCTCCGGGGCCTTCTTGTATTCGTCGTAGACCTTGACGAAGCGGGCGGTCTGGCCCTTTGCCTCGGCCACCGTCTGCTCGCGATAGGCCTCGGCGGCCTGCGTGATCTGCGCCACCCGGCCGCGCGCCTCCGGCACCACGCGGTTGGCGTAGGTCTGCGCCTCGTTCTGCGCACGCTCGGCATCCGCGCGCGCCGCCTGCACGTCGCGGAAGGAATCGATGACCTGCGCCGGCGGATCGACCTTCTGCAGCTGAACCTGGCTCACCTGAATTCCTGCACCGTACTGGTCGAGGGTCTTCTGCATCAGGTCGTGCACGGCCCCTTCGATCGTCTGCCGCGCGCCGGTCAGGATCGGCTGGATGTTGTTGCGGCCGATCACCTCGCGCATCGCGCTTTCGGCGACCGCCTTCACCGTGCCTTCCGGGTTTTGAATGTTGAACAGGTATTCGCTGGCTCTGGTCGGCTTGATCAGCCAGAACACGGAAAAGTCGACATCGACGATGTTCTCGTCGCCGGTGAGCATGAGACTCTCCTCCGGCACGTTGCGCATCTGGGTGCCGCGGCGGAGGTCCTCGACCAGACGCATGCCGATATCGATGCGGTTGACCCGGGTCACCTTCGGGGTGAGCACCGACTCGACCGGATAGGGCAGGTGGTAATTGAGGCCAGGCTTGGCGTCGCGCACGTACTTGCCGAACCGCAGCACCACGCCCAGCTCGTCGGGCTCGACCCGGAAGAAGCCGGAAAAGCCCCAGATGGCGAGCGCGGCGAGCGCGATCAGGGCAAAGCCCTTGCCGCCCAGATTGCCACCGGGCAGTACGGTCTTGAGCTTGTCCTGGCTGCGGCGCAGCAGCTCTTCGAGATCCGGAGGCGTCGGGCCCGATGATTGCGGCCCCGAGCCCCAGGGTCCCTTGGACCCGGAGCCCCACGGTCCTCCGCCTTGATTGCTCCACGGCATGGATTTTCTCCTAACGGCCGCCGGGCCATGACGCCGAACCGGGCGCGGTTTCGCTGTCCGGAGCGGGTTATAGGGGAGGCGCTCGCCCCTTACAACGCGCGTTCGTGACGCGGTGACGGTGCACACCGCGTGCTCTGCTCGACGCCGCATTTGATCTTAGCTGATTTGGGCAGCGTTGGCGCCTGGCGGAACAGATTGTGCCGGAGCAGCCTGATTCGTCTCCCGCTCGTAGCGCACAAAAGCGAAGCCCGTGTCGTCGTCCGGCCCGGGCAAATGCTCGGTCCGGTCGACCTCGCGCCAAGCCGTCCTGTCGATGTCGGGAAACGCCGCATCGCCTTGCGGCCGGTCGTGGACCGACGTGATGAGGAGCCGATCGGCGAGCGGCATCGCCTGCGCGTAGATGTCGGCGCCGCCGGCGACCACGATGGCGTCGGCTCCGCGGCGGAGCGCATCGCCGCGCGCGGCAGCGAGCGCGGCTTGCAAGCTCGGCGCCACCACAATGCCGGGCGCGGAAAAATCCGGATCGCGCGTGACCACGATCGTCGTGCGCCCATCGAGCGGCTTGAACAGCGATTGAAACGTCTTGCGCCCCATCACCACCGGCTTTCCCAGGGTGAGCTTACGGAAGTGCCGCAGGTCGGATTTCAGCCGCCACGGCAGCCGATTGTCGCGCCCGATCACACCGTTTTCGGCGACGGCGGCGATGAGGACGATGTCGATCACCAACTCTTCGGCGCCGTTGCCGACCATTGATTCGGCCATTGCGTCACACCGCCACCTCGGCCTTGATGTGCGGGTGCGGGTCGTAGCCTTCGAGCGCGAAATCCTCGTACCGGAAGGCGAAGAGGTCAGTGACCGCCGGATTGAGCCGCATGTGCGGCAGCGCGCGCGGTGCGCGCGAAAGCTGGAGCCGCGCCTGTTCGAGATGATTCACATAGAGATGGGCATCCCCGAAAGTATGGACGAAGTCGCCCGGCTCGAGCCCGGTCGCCTGCGCGACCATCATGGTGAGCAGCGCATATGAGGCGATATTGAACGGCACGCCGATGAACACGTCCGCCGAGCGCTGGTAGAGCTGGCACGAAAGGCGCCCCTCGGCCACGTAGAACTGGAACAGGCAGTGGCACGGCGGCAGCGCCATCTGGTCGATCTCGGCCGGGTTCCAGGCGGTCACGACGAGGCGGCGCGAATCGGGATTGCGGCGGATCATGCCGACCACGCTTGCGATCTGATCGATCGCGCTGCCGTCGGGCGCAGGCCACGAGCGCCATTGCCGGCCGTAAACCGGACCGAGCTCGCCCTGCTCGTCCGCCCATTCATCCCAGATCGTGATGCCGTGCTCGTTCAGGTACTTGATGTTCGTGTCGCCGGCGAGGAACCACAGCAGCTCGTGGACGATCGATTTGACGTGCACTTTCTTGGTCGTCAGCAGCGGAAGGCCGTCGGCGAGATCGAACCGCATCTGGTGGCCGAAGACCGACAAGGTCCCGGTGCCGGTGCGGTCGCGCTTCTCCACGCCGTCGACGAGAATGTGCTCCATGAGGTCGAGATACTGGCGCACGAACGTCGGCCTCCTGCGGCTGAGCGCGACTCAAGAAAATGCCCAAGGGTAATCCCCGCCGCGCGCCGCGCGAAGCGGTTCTATGACATGTGGATGATTCTGGTTATCTGCAATGGCCGCTCGGCGGCCCGGTCAAGCTGTCACCCGCCGGGCACCGCCGGCCGGTTCTTGTCGCCCGTGACGACGTTGCCCGGGGCGTCCTTTTCCCGGGTCTTTTTCCCCGTGCTATTCGACGAACACCTCATCGCGGCGCTTGCGTAACGTCGGCAGGGCTGCAATCACGAGCAGGAAGACGGCCGTGCCGATCAGCACACCCGATATCGGGCGGGTAATGAAAACCGACACGTCGCCGCGTGCGATCAGCATGGCGCGCCGCAGATTCTCCTCCATCAGCGGACCGAGGACGAAGCCGAGCAGCATCGGCGCCGGCTCGAAATCGTGCTTGACCAGCCAATAGCCGATTATGCCGAACACGGCCGCGATGATGACGTCGGCCGGCGCGTTGTTGATCGAGTAGATTCCGATGTAGCAGAAGACGAGGATCGCCGGGTAGAGCAGGCGATACGGCACGCGCAACAGGCTCACCCACATGCCGACGAGCGGCAGGTTGATGACGATCAGCATCAGATTGCCGATCCACATCGAGGCGATCATGCCCCAGAACAGCTCCGGCTGCTTGGTCATGACCTGGGGGCCGGGCACGATGCCGTGGATGGTCATCGCGCCCACCATCAGCGCCATCACCGCGTTGGGCGGGATTCCGAGCGTCAACAGCGGGATGAAGGCCGTCTGCGCGGCGGCATTGTTGGCGCTTTCCGGCGCGGCAACGCCCTCGATGGCGCCGTTGCCGAAGCGCTCCGGGTGTCTCGCGACCTTTTTTTCGAAGGTGTAAGCGGCAAACGATGCGATGACCGCGCCGCCGCCGGGCAGGATGCCGAGAATGGAGCCGATGACCGTGCCGCGCCCGATCGCACCGGCCGAGTCGATCAGATCCTTGCGCGTCGGCATCAACCCCGTCACCTTGGCTTGGACGATGCTTCGGTCCTCGGAGGGACTCTCGAGATTGCGGATGATCTCGGCGAAGCCGAACACGCCCATCGCGACCGTCACGAAGCCGATTCCGTCGGAGAGCTCGGGAACGTCGAACGTCATCCGTCCGACGCCGGTCTCCAGGTCCGAACCGACCATCGACATCAACAGGCCGGTGAGGATCATCGCGAGCGCCTTGATGAGCGAACCTTTCGCCAGGACGACGGCGAAGATCAGTCCGAGCACCATCAGCGAGAAATACTCGGCCGGACCGAACAGGAGCGCCATGCTGGTCAACGGCGCACCGAGGGCCGCGACCAGCACGGTGGCAACGCAACCGGCGAAGAACGAGCCGATCGCGGCGATTGCAAGCGCCGGTCCCGCGCGGCCCTGCTTCGCCATCTGGAAACCGTCGAGCGTCGTCACCACCGAAGTCGCTTCTCCCGGGATGTTGACCAGGATCGAGGTCGTGGAGCCGCCGTACTGGGCGCCGTAGTAGATGCCGGCGAGCATGATCAGCGCGCCCACCGGCGGCAGCCCGAAGGTGATCGGCAGCAGCATCGCAATGGTGGCGACCGACCCGATCCCGGGCAGAACCCCGATCAAGGTGCCGACCAGCGCGCCGATCAGGCAGAACAGGACGTTCCAAGGGGTCGCCGCGACCGAAAAGCCGAGCGCCAGATTCGCAAGAAGGTCAGACATGACGGACTCGTTTTGCTCAGAACCGCGGCCAGAGCTGGAACGGCAGATTCAGCAAGTAGACGAACAGCAGGACGGAAAACCCGGTCATCACGACTCCCGCGATGATCGTTTCCACCCATCGCGTTTCGGTTGAGCCGGCACCGGAGACCACGAACGACACGAAGGTCGCGATGACGAGCCCGACCGGACGCACCGTGGTGGCGAAGATGATGATCGATATCGTGATCCACAGGGGACCGCGAACGGCATAGCGCTCGAGCGGCTTTCCATCGGTCACGAGGCCCATGCCCGCGATGACGACGCCGAACGCCAGGAGCACGCCGGCAAACAGTCGCGGGGCGGTGCCCGGACCGAAGGAGAAGCCCCGCATTCCCGGCAGGTCGCCCGATGCCCACAGCGCAAAAACCGCCAGCGCAACGATCGCTAGCCCGCCATAGAAATCCTGCGGATTGCGGATCACACCGCGCGGGCGCGTGTCGGCCGGCGCATTGACGTCCTCAGACATCCTTACTCCCCTCTGCCTGCGCTTCTTGCGCAGTCGCCTGATTGTTAGCACAGCGCCCCGCCACTACCTAGCACAGCGCATATCGCCGCAGAAATCAATTTGGTTCGTAAGGCCCGGTTCGTAAGACCGGTTTAAAGCCAAACCGGTGTGACCGGCCGAGTCCGTCGGCACGAAACATGCCGGACGGGCTCCGTCGCATCCGATCGGCAATCGCCGCAGTCGTAACGGACATCGCAAACGCGATCAGGTTGTGATTCGCGACGCGAGCCGAGACGATTCGGCGCCCAACAAACGTCCGCCTGTCCGCGCATTGAATCGCGGCACGCCTATCGCCTAAATAGGCTTCGTTATCGGTACATGAGTGACCAATGCGCTGGACCATTCGTACAATCGTCATCGTCGCCGTCCTGTGGGTCGCCCACGCCGCATGGCCGTTCTTCGCGCTGTACGATCTCGTCAATGCGATACAGAATCGCGACAGCGCCGCCGTTGCGCGCCGCGTCAACTTCGCCGGCGTGCGCCAGTCGCTGACCGAGCAGATCGTCGTGACCTATCTCCAGCTCAGCGGAAAGGACGCGCGGCTGGGGCAATTCGGTCGAGGCGTGGCGGTCGCTGCGGTCACCGCCGTCGCCGACCCGATCGTGGCCAAGCTGTTGTCCGCCGAGGCGCTGGTCGACCTCCTGCGGAACGGCTGGCCTGCGTCCGCCCTGCCGGAGAACGCGGCCGTCTCGCCGGAGACTGCACTCGCGGCCGAGGGACTGAAATCCGGCTCGCTCGGAAATGCCTGGCAGCTCTTCATCAACTCGGAGCACGGTTTGCGCCGCTTCGACGTCGCCGTACCCACGACGGCGCCGCCGCCGCAGCGGTTCAAGCTCCAGTTTCGGCTCACCAACTGGACGTGGAAATTGTCCGGACTGGAGCTGCCGGAAGTGCTCCGGACGCGGCTCGCCCAGGAACTGGTGAAGCAGATCGACAAGAAATAGCGGTCCTGACGAATGTTTCTTCCCCCGGCGCCGTTTCGACAGCCTTGACCAAGCAGGTGCAATCATACCTGCAGCTCCGCGAAAGGCCCGCGATGCCCTCTTTTTCTGTCAACCATTGCCGCCTATATTGAGCAGGCTGGCGCAAGCCGGCTATGGCGATAAATGGCCGTCGCAATAAGCCTATCGGACCCGGGGGCAGTACCCGGCGCCTCCACCCAAGCCCAGGATATCTGCTGGGTTTCGGCGGGGGCGAAACAGGATCGACGAGGGTGTAAAGGGCGCGCTTTTGCTCGGTATGGTTCCGCCGTTATCGGGCCACGGCAATAGTTGCAAACGACAACTATGCTCCGGTTGCTCAGGCCGCGTAATGCGGTTTGAAAGACCGACTTTAAAGTCCTGACGTCTTAGCAGCGTCAGGCGGGGTCCGGAGGCGCCTGGCAACAGAAGCCTCCACTTTGCTTTTGCGTTGCGGGCGAGCCGCGGCGGCAAAATGGAAAAACACGGGCGAGTGTCCCGATTCCGCGGTTCGCAAACACTGGCGGCACATTCTCATGCGAACTTCGGAATCAAAGGGACACTAGCAACTCTATCATTCTAGTGCCGCCGATTTGAAGTTCCTACACCGGCTGCGGCAAACTCGGGTGCCGCAATGTATCACGAACTTCGGAAGCGGGGCACTAGTGCCCCTTTGAACCCGAAGTTCGCAATCGGACTCCCAGCACGGCTGTGCGAACTTCGGGTTCGGGGCACTAGTATTCGCCGATCGGCGCGCTACCATCCGGATTGTCGCGAGTCTTGCCCCCTTTAAGCGTCCGGCCGAGCCCGTCGCCATGCCCACCGACCATATCCGCTACGATCTTCTGGTCCAGGAAGCCCTGCGCGGCGTCGTTCAGCGTATTCTCGCCGACGCCGCAAAGAACGGACTCCCGGGCGAGCACCACTTCTACGTCTCGTTCGACACCCGCGCGCCCGGCGTGCGGATATCGTCGCGGTTGCGCGAAAAATATCCGGAAGAGATGACGGTCGTTCTGCAGCACCAGTTCTGGGATCTCATCGTCGGCGATGAGGCCTTCGAGGTCGGGTTGTCGTTCAACGGCGTGCCGGAGCGCCTCACGGTGCCGTACCAGGCGATCAAGGGATTCGTCGATCCCTCGGTGCAGTTCGCGCTCCAATTCGAGGCGATCGCCCAAGTGGAGGCCGGCTTGCCGGCCGAACAGCCGCCCGCCGCGGCCGGCCGGCCGCCGGTCCCGGTTCCCGCCGAAACGCAGGATGTCAAATCCCGCCGCACGCCCCGCAAGGCGGTGCCGGCGCCGACCGAATCGGCGCCGCAGCCGGACGTCGCGGACAAGCCGGGTGAACCAAGCGAACCGCGAGGCAGTCCGTCGGGCGGCGGCGAAGTCGTTCGGCTCGACCGCTTCCGCAAGAAATAGACGCCGGAGGACGGACGGCAGGGGAAGACGGACATCGTCGGACCCTCAGTGGTCAGCCGTTGGTCTTCCGTCGTCGGTCAAGAAGATCGGACATGCCGAAGACGAGGGTCGAGACCGACAGCTTCGGCCCGATCGAGGTGCCGGCGGATCGCTATTGGGGCGCCCAGACGGAGCGTTCGCGCCGGAATTTCCGCATCGGCTCCGAACGCATGCCGATCCCCTTGATCCATGCGCTCGGCATCGTCAAGCGCGCGGCGGCCGAGGTGAACCATGCCCTCGGCTTGCTCGACGCGCGCCGCATGCGGGCGATCGTCAAGGCGGCCGACGAGGTCATCAAGGGGAAGCTGGACGATCATTTCCCGCTGGTGGTCTGGCAAACCGGTTCCGGCACCCAAACCAACATGAACGTCAACGAGGTGATCGCCAACCGGGCGAACGAGCTGCTCGGCGGCAAGCCCGGTGCGAAAGCGCCGGTGCATCCCAACGATCACGTCAACTTGAGCCAATCGTCCAACGACTGCTTTCCCACCGCGATGCATATCGCGGCGGCGCAGGAGATCGCGCAACGGCTCATCCCGGCGCTCGCCCACCTGCAAGATGCCTTGCGGGAGAAATCAAAGGCGTTCTCGCGCATCGTGAAGATCGGCCGCACCCACACGCAGGATGCGACGCCGCTCACGCTCGGTCAGGAATTCTCCGGCTACGCCGCACAGGTGGAGCACGGGATTGCGCGCGTGCGGCTTGGCCTGAAGGAGCTTTATGCCTTGGCGCAGGGCGGCACCGCGGTCGGCACGGGGCTGAACGCCAAGCGGCAATTCGGCAGGCTGTTCGCACGGCGCGTTGCCGAGATCACAGGACTTCCGTTCGTGACCGCGCCCAACAAGTTCGAAGCCCTGGCTTCGCACGATGCCGATCTGTTCGCGCACGGCGCAGTGAACTCGGTCGCCGCCGGCCTGTTCAAGATCGCCAACGACATCCGCCTGCTCGGCTCCGGTCCGCGCTCCGGACTTGGCGAGCTCATCCTGCCGGAGAACGAGCCGGGCTCCTCGATCATGCCGGGCAAGGTCAATCCGACCCAGGCCGAGGCGCTCACCATGGTGTGCTGCCAGGTGTTCGGCAACCACACCACGATGTCGATCGCCGCCAGCCAGGGACATTTCGAACTCAACGTCTACAAGCCGGTCATCGCTCACGCGATGCTGCAGTCGATCGGGCTCATCGCGGACGCCGCGATCTCCTTCACCGACAAATGCGTGATCGGCATCCGCGCCGACGAGTCGCGCATCCGCGAGTTGATGGAACGCTCGCTGATGCTGGTCACGGCGCTCGCTCCGAAGATCGGCTACGACAAGGCCGCCAAGATCGCGCGGGCGGCGCACGCAAATGGAACCACGTTGCGGGAGGAAGCGACGCAGCTCGGTTACGTCTCAGGGGAGGAATTCGATCGTCTCGTCCGCCCCGACAGAATGACGCATGGGGACTGAGTTACAATCTATTAGTGTATGACATACAATTATCGGAGTAATGTATACAAGCGGACGTGAACGATTTGCCAAGAACATTTGACTGTTCTTTTTGCAATTCTTGCGGGCAAGCCCAAATAACCTTAATAATACATATTTATTATGAGCGATAAATACACGCGAATGCCAGCCACGCTACCTTTCTCGACAAACGCTGTATTGCCGTCACGTGCGATCCTTATGCCCAATTCGACCTTAGAACTATATTGAATTCCGGATTGATCTACCCATTTGAACAGGCGTACAGAGCAAGCGTTCTGGGCGTCGATCCCTACGAGGCAGAGCGGTTACCGCCGAATCATCGCAATGGGCCAAGTCTTCAACCTTCGGATCGCCCGCAAACGGGCTGCCCGGCGCGAGGCCGCCGATCAGGCCGCCCAAAACCGGCTGACGCACGGTCGCGCCAAAGCCGAGCGAAGCCTTGATGCGGCGCAATCCGCCAAGGCAAGGCGCGATCTCGACGGGCATCGGATCGATACGGAGGATGCTTAAATGAAATCCCCGGTCGTGAAACGGTCGATCGTGATTGCTGGGCACAAGACGAGCGTCAGCCTTGAAGACGCCTTTTGGCAGGGGCTGAAGCAGATCGCGGCAGAACGCGATATGACGCTGTCTGACCTCGTCGCGGCGATCGACACCGATCGCCAGCAAGGAAATCTATCGTCTGCTATTCGCCTGTTCGTGCTCGACTATTACCGCACGCGCTGGAACTCGAGCGGAAGCGACGCGGATCGCGCCGCGCGCGGCAGCTCCCGCGAGGGCAAGCCGGTCCGGTCGGCGGCATCAGCGCTGCGGTCCGAATAGTTGATCGAGCACGGAGCGGCTGGCTGCGGCGGGCGGAATGTCGGCCGGCGGCCGCGTAGAACCGGTGGGGCGCGATTTGGGCGCGCTGTTCGGCGCCGGAGGGGATCTCTGAATCACGCTCTGGTTCGGGCGCGGCTCCGGCGTCGGACGGATCTCGATCGGCGGCGGCAGCGCGGGGGCGGTTTCGCCGACCGGGGGCACGGCAGCCCGCCGCGGCGGGCTGGGACTTGGCGTGGAGGGCGCGCGCGGACGCGGTTCCGGCTCCGCCGCTTCCTCCGGTGCCACGCGGGTAACGGCGGGCGGCGCCGGTTCGGCAGGGGGAGCGGCAGCCGTCGTGGGCGGAGCCGTCCCAACGGGCTCTTCCTTGCGCTCGGACTCCAAAACTTCCAGCTGCTTGGACTGGCGTTCGACCGCTCGCAAGGTCAGCCAGCCGGTGAAAGCGGAAACATCGAGGGCACGCTTCGGTGTCCCGAACGGTCCCTTCAGCGCGATGAAGACGTCCGGACGGCTCGCCGTAGACGCCGGTCCACCGGCCGGGCCCGACAGGGTCAGCCGCGCGTCCATGACCCATTCGGACAGGTCGATGACCCCGTTGACGGCGAGGTCGGCGCCGTCCGCGCGGGCAGCGACATTGCCCCAACGGGCCTGACCGGCGGTAAGGGTAAAGGCTCCGTCGACGCGCGGAACGGCGAGCCGGCCGGCATTCAGCGCGGCCTCCATCATGTCCCTGATTTTCGCCGAATCGACGGTCAGTCCGCGATCGACCGCGCGGATGACGGTATCGAACGCCTTCGGATCGAGGCCCGCGAGTTGCGCGCCCTCCAGGGTCACGGTGCCGGCTCCGCGCAGCGACCCGATCAGCGTCGCCGGGCTGAGCCCGCCGCCGTCCGCCTCGACCTGCAATGCCAGACGTCCGTTCACCGGCGGACGCGCTGCGCCCGGGATCACCGCGCTCGCGTCGGCGTCGGTCAGCGCCAGCCGCGCGCGCGCCGCAAGCCCT
>Ga0137375_10010000_pt1 | contig 11256 bp, 12 predicted proteins | sample SagtaG_24_FD_104936 | JGI IMG/M metagenome (GOLD analysis project Ga0137375, IMG submission 104936) | Vadose zone soil microbial communities from Sagehorn Ranch, Mendocino, California, USA - Sage1_R_113_16 metaG | ecosystem: Environmental > Terrestrial > Soil > Vadose zone | place: USA... | reverse complement strand
GCTGACGCAACACCGCCGTTGGCTTCGGTCCGCGTACCGCCACGCTTGCCGCGTCCAATCGCGCCCGCAGCTCGGTTTCCCGCTGCATGAGCCGTGCGGCGTCAAAGACCGTGCGCGTCCCCACGCCAGTCAAGAACACGGCATAGTCAAGCCGGTCGGCATCCAGCACAGCGGTGAGGGAGGCCTGGAGCTCGGAGGCCTCAGGCGTGTGCACCTCGCGCAGGCACGGCGCCGCCAGCGGCACCCCGTTGTGGCGTCGGATCAAATCGGCAAGCTCCACCTCACGGCGGCCTTCAAGGAAGGCCACGACGCGACTCTCGAGATCAGCCACGGCCGACCTCGGCGAAGGCGCGCGCGCGGCGCGGCTCCACGTACACCCACTGCTGGTGCTCGAGCGCGATGAAGTCGCCGAAGCGCTTGCTGACCGAGGCGACCTCAATGCTCACACTGCCACCGCCTCGGCGTGCGTGCCCTCGGGCGCGAGTCGGCCGCTCAAGGCAGCCGTTGGCCCGACAACCAGAACCGCCGGCGCTTCGATGCCTGCTTCCCTGGCGGCCGTGGCAATGCCGCCGAGGCTGGCGAGCACGATGTGCTGCTTAGATGTTGTCGCCCACTGGACGATAGCCGCTGGCTCGCTCGTTGGCCGCCCATGGCCAATTAGCTGCGCGCAGATGGTGTCGAGGTGCTCGACCGCCATCATGAACACCAGCGTCCCGCTCGTCTGAGCCAGGGCGTGCCAGTCGTGGGCGCTGGTGTCGTGGCCGGTGGCGATGGTCACCGACGAGCTGAGGCCACGGTGCGTGACCGGGATGCCGGCCGCCGCGGGCGCCGCCAGCGCCGCACTGACACCGGGCACCACCTCGAACGGGATGCCCGCCCGCGCCAGCGCGAGCGCTTCCTCGCCACCGCGGCCGAACACAAATGGATCGCCACCTTTGAGCCGCACGACTCGCTTGCCCTGGCAAGCGAGGTCGATCAGCAGCCGCTCGATGTCGCGCTGCGTCGAGCCGCCACCATGCGCCGACTTGCCGACGTCGTAGCGCTCGGCGTGTGGCGAAGCGAACGCCAGCACCTCGGCACTGACCAACCTGTCGTGCACGACGGCATCCGCGGCTTGCACGCGACGCAGCGCCTTGAGCGTCAGCAGCTCTGGATCCCCTGGACCCGCCCCGACCAGCGACACCAGGCCCGTCTTGGGCGAGTCGAACAGCGTGCGCTCCAGCTTGCTCAGCAGCCGCTCCGTCGCGTGCTCGAGTTGGCCGTTTTCAGTTAGCCGTTCGACCTCGCCGCCCAAAGCGGCCTGCCATTGGTCAGGCTCGATCAGCGTGCGCGCCTGGCCCAGCTGTTCGCGCGCCGACGCCGCCACTTCGAGCAGGTCGCCCCACACGCGCGGCAGCGTCGCGTCGAGGTGCTCGCGCACCCGTCGCGCCATGGCCGGGCTGCGCCCGCCGGTCGAGATAGCGATGACCACGTCGCCACGGCGCACGATGGCCGGTGCGATGAAATCGCAGTTGGGCACGTCGTCGACGGCCAGCACGGCGATGTTTCGCGCGCGCGCTGCTTGGGCGACCTGCGCGTTGAGCGTGCAGTCGTCGGTGGCCGCGAATACGAGCTCAGCGCCGGCCAGGTCCGCTGCCTGGTAGCCGCGCGCCTGCCATTCCAGCCGACCCGCCATGGCCTGGTCACGGATGTGCGCCGATGCCTCGCTCGCGACGACGGTAATGTGTGCCCCACACGGCACCAGCGCGCGCACCTTGCTCGTCGCCACGTGCCCACCACCAACGACCAGTACGCGCTTGCGCACCAGATCGAGGAAAGCCGGAAAATACGGAACGCCGTGGTCGGCGCGCAGGCGCGGCATGACTTCAGTCGAGGTAGTCTACTACTTGAGTAGACCAATCGAGATTATGGGTTATCCGCGCGATGTGTCAAGCCAACGCCGTGCCGCGAGCGATGCGCCCGTGCGACGCGGCCCGCTATGCCGCCGCGCAGGCCGCAGGTGTGACTCGGCATACTCGGGGTGTGCGCAAGCTGCTGGCGTGTGGCGTGTTGGCGGGGCCGCTGTTCGTGACGGCGTTCCTGATCGAGGGCGCGACGCGGCCGGGCTACAACGCGTTGCGGCACCCGATCAGCTCGCTCGCCATCGGCGACCTCGGTTGGACGCAGAGCGCCAACTTCCTGGTCGCCGGCTTGCTCACCGTGGCCTATGCGCTCGGTGTGCGACGCGCGTCTGGCTCCACTTGGGGTTCGCTGCTGATTGCGGCCTCGGGCGTGGGCTTCATCGGTGCGGCGATCTTCGTCACCGACCCGATCAGCGGCTATCCGCCGGGCACACCTGACCGGCTGCAGTACACGCAGGCGGGCGCGCTGCATCAGCTCTTGTCGACGCTCTATTTCGTCGGCCTGCCCGCCGCGTGCTTCGTGATGGCCCGCAAGCAACGCGGCGGCTGGGCCGCGTACTCGGTCGTCAGCGGTCTGCTGTTCATCGTCGCCTTCGTGCTGGCAGCGGCCGGCTTCGGCCAGGCGCCAGGTCTGGTCGACTTCGGCGGCCTGTTCCAGCGCATCGCGGTCATCGACGGCGAGCTCTGGCTGAGCCTGCTCGCCGTCTACTTCCTGCGCGAAACGCCGAGCGTACCCAGCAGCACGCACAGCGCCGCCTCAGCCAGTGCCGCCGGCGCCAAGGGCGGCGCCGGACCAACGGTCTTGGAGATGGCCAGCCACCACCGTTCGGGCTCAGACAGCGCGTCCCACACGGACCCGTAGCGGAAGTCGAGCGGCGCGGCGTCGTAGTTCGCGGCGATGTGTTGCCACACCCCGATGACCGCGGTCAGCATGACGAGCACCGCCAGCGCCCGCGCTACGCGCACTCGGCGCGGCGCTGGCTCGCGGGCTGCGAGCGCCACTGCCGCGGCAAGTAGAGCCAGCGCCGCCCAGGCAATGAGCTGCGCTGGCTGTGTCCAGTGCCGTTCGGCCGCCAGCTCCAGCCCGATGCCAAGCGTCGTCAGCCCGGCCAAGGCCAACAGTCCACTGCGCACCAGGCGGCCCGTGTCGGCACCGCCCGAGGCATCTGCCGCGCGCGCGTCAGCCTCGTGGCCAGGCGCCGTTGGACCAGCGCGTTCAAGTTGCGCAGCCATGCGGACTACAGGGCCAATGTAGCGACGATCTGGTCGACCACGCCCGGCGCGGGGTTGTACTTGGCCAGCTCACCACGCAGCTTGGCGAACGTCGGATCATCGGTCGGATACGGCCGATATTCGGCCACCTCACGCGCCCAGCGGTCAGGATTCGCGATCCCCGCGGCGGTGAACGCCTGCTGCAGCTCAGCCGTCGTGGCGTTATTGGCGCTCACCTTGCCCGCGCCGACAACAGCCGAAGTCGGCGCCGCGCTGCTCGCTGGCGTAGCTGACGCGCTCGAACAGGCGCTGACGGCAACCAGCGCGGTGGCCGCCAGCGGCACGATCACCATTCGTTTGAACGAGTTCATGCAGCTGACCTTAGGCAGGCCAGCTTGGAACTCCCTTGGATTCAGCTCAGACGGCGACGGGCGTCCATTCGTAGTTGGGGTTCTTGTACGCCTCGTCGGGAATCAGCGATTGCAGGCCACGTTTGGCTAGCTCGGCTTCGAAGCGCTCGCGCATCTGTGGTTCTTCGGCGACGTATTCGATCTGATCGCGGGCGCGGTCTTCGACCTTCTCGGCGTGGCCGTCGAACTGCATCGGCGGGTGGAACGCGAGATACCGCGCAGGCAACCGGCCAACGTTGAAGTGCTGGTGGAACCACTTGTTGGGTGGCGTGATCAGCGAGCCTGGCTTCCACGGCGCGATGACCTTGTCTTTGCCTTCTTCCCACATGATCGAGTAGCCCTCGCCCGCGGGAATGACGATCGCGCGACCAGGCCCGTGCCGATGTGCCTTCTTGTATGTCCGGGAAGGAAACATCGACATGTGCATCGAGATCTCGGAGTCGGGAAACTCCATCGCCACGCTGCGCCCGCCGGCGCCGCGGCCCTGGTTGAAGTTCAGCTTGTCCCAGGCGCTCATGTCGGGGAAGAAGCTGGAGACCCAGACCTGCTGGCGTCGCTTCCAGACCACGTCTTCCTCGCGCGTCACGCGCAAGGTAGGCTCGCCGTACATCGCCTGCAGGTCGACCTCGCGCGGCGGCTCGGCAGCATCACCGCGATGCGTGGTGATGAACGCCGCGGGGTCCGGACTCGCCGACAGCAACAGCGGGAAGTAGTTGTAGTGCAGCAGGCGCACCGGCTGTGAGCTCGACGTGTTGCTCAGCTGGTGGAAGTGGTGGCGCGGCAGTAAGAACATGCTGTTTTCGGACCACTCGAATGTCTTGCGCGGGCCGTTGCTGCTCCAGACCGTGGTCGCGCCGCGACCCTGAATCACGTACACCGCCTCGTCGAACGCCAGCCGCAAGGGCGGCAGTACACCCTGGGCCGGGATTTCGCTGACGCGCGTTTCGGTGACACCCTCCTGGCCCGCCAGCTGGATGAACGCGCTGTCGACGCCGCGCTCCTCCCAGCGCGCCAGCTCGAGGGTGCGCATGTCCTCGATGTAGTAGCCGGTATGGATCGGTAGCCCGAGACCAACGATCCAGTGGTCGTGCGTATAGCGCAGCCGAATCGGGCCCGTATCAACCTGAGCGAGTGACGCGGTCATGGCGCGACGATCCTCCAAACGCGAGAGATTTGACGACGACGGGAACGACGTTGGCCGGCTGAAGCAGCTCGCCGATGTCGACATAGTCGAGCTCGACGAGATGCAAGCCGTCGATGGCAACGAGTGGCGCACGGACGCCGATGTCCTCGGCAAGGATGCCGCCGAGCGACTTGCCGATGTCGGCATCGAGCGCGATCACCAATGGAAACCCAGCAGACAAGCAGCGCGGCATGGCCTGAGCGATGCCGTCCGCCACGGCGCGCAGGCGCGCGTAGTGTGGCTCGCCCTGCCACGGCAGCGCCACCGCTACGGGTGTTTCGCCCTCAATCAGGTCGAGCCGACGGAAGCCGAGTCGAATCGCGTCGGCGACCCGGTCAGCGCTGGGATTGGGCTCGCCCAGGCGGGCGTACACGACGGGCAGGTTGCGCAGCGGCAGCACGGTCGGGTCGCTGATGTGCACGGTATTACCGCTCAGCTGGACGCTGAACTGCGAGGCGCCGAGGACGGTGGCGCGAATGCCTTCGCCCAGGTTGACGGTGGCGGCGGGCAGGCCACCGTTCTGCGCCGCCCGTTGCAGAGCGGCGGCCAGGTCTAGCCCGAGGTCGCCGAAACGTGTGGGCTCTCGGCCGTAGATGTACTCGGCTACGCCGCCCGACCAGGTCACTCCGTCGGGCTTGAAGCCATTCAACTCCAGCGGCTCGGTGAGCAAGAAACTCTGGGCCAACGGGGACAGGTCACGGCCGCAGACGTAATCAAGCAGGATGCCCGCTAGCGCATCAGCCATTCGGCGGCGGTCGTCGGGAGACAGCGGACTGCCCAATGCCAAAGGAATCCCGAGGTCCGCCGCCACGGCTGCGCCCGAGGGTTCGATGCGCGTGACGCGCTCCTGGTCGTCGAAGGCGACCAGCCGGCCGCCGACGTGGATCGCCGCGGTATGTACCACCTCGCCGTTGCGTAGCACGCCAAGCTTGGTGGTGCCGCCACCCACGTCGATGTGCAGCAATGTCGTCGCGCGCTGTTCCGAGAGCGCGACGGCGCCCGAGCCATGGGCGGCCAGGATGCCCTCGAGATTGTGGCCGGCCGAGGCACACACGAACTTGCCGCCGGCGCCCGCGAACAACTCGGCCACGTTGCGCGCGTTGGCGCGTTCGAGCGCCGCGCCGGTCAGAATGACCGCGCCGGTATCGATCTCGTCGGGCCGTAGACCCGCGTCGGCATAGGCTTCCAGGACGAACTGCTCGAGCGCTTCGACATCGATCAAGCCGTCGGCGCGATACGGCGTCAGCAGAATCGGCGAGCGATGTAGCACGTCGCGTTCGGTAACCACGAATCGGCTCGACAATGATTCCGACAAGCGTTGCAGATGCAAGTGCGCGAACAGCAAGTGCGACGTCGACGAGCCGACGTCCACGCCCACGGTGGTCAGGTCGACGTTGTCCAGCGCCCAGGTAAAGGGCAAGCGAGCACCGTCGTCGTGCTCATGTGAGAAGTCATCGTGCTCATGACCCTCATGAAAGAAGGCACCACGCAGCATTTAGCCCGCCGATAGTATCGCGCGGTAGACCTCCAGTGCGCCGTCCCCTGCCAGCCGTTCCAGGCCGGACTGGCTATCCAACAGGGCCAAGACCCGTTGCAATGCGTCGGCGGTCAGCAGATCACGATGGACCACGACGTATCGGGAATTCGTCCAGCGCAGCACCGCTGCCAGGTCGTCAGGGCTCGCGCTGACGGGCTCGCCGGCCAGGAGCAGCAGTGCCGGCTGGGCACGATAGGTCTCGAAGACACCGCGCGGCAGCCGTGCGATCATGCCGTTGAGCAGCGGCTTGCCGTGCACGTGCTGGTAGTACTCGAGCACTTCGCCCCCGGTGCCGATCTGGTCCAGCCCCGAGCGGACGCCGAACGGCACTTCGAGAATGGTGAACCGGCCGGGCTCCTGCGCGATCCGCTCATAGGTGGCATACGTGGGGTAGGTCTGGACCTGCAGCGGATCGTGGACGAGGGCAAAAACGAGGCGAGCCGCGATGGCGACGCCGACGAAGCCGATTCGAATCGAAGCACGCCAGCGCTCCTCGAACCGTGCCACAACACAGGCCAAGACGACGGCCAGGCCGAGCACGGCCGGCATCGCCAGCCGATACGGCGTACGGAACTGGCCTAGCGGCGGCCAGGCGCTGAATGTGGCGAATGGCAGCGCCAGCTCGGTCGGCTGTAGGACGGGGCCGAGCGCCAGGACCAGGAACAGCACGCCGCCAACCAGCCACACACTGACACGCCGCGTGGCGACTGTCGCAACGGCCGCGAGTCCGAATTCGAGGCCATAGGCATGCGGCGCAACGGTCGGGTCGAGGTAGTCCCAGATGTGGAAGGAGTATTCCTGCATGTCGACCAGGCGCGGCCTCGGGTAGTCATCGGCAGTGAGCGCCGGTAGATACACGAGCACGAACGGCAGCGCTGCCACCAGCGCACCCACGCCCAATGGCAGCACGTGCCGTGGCCGCACAGGCGCAATGGCATAGATGGCCAGCCACAACGCCGTGAACAGCACAATCTGGAAGTCAGTGAACAGCGCGGCCAGCAGCAACGCGCCCAGGACAACGCCGTTCCACAGCCGTGGCCTATCGAGCAGTTGGCGTAGCACCAGCAATGCGCCAGCGGTGATCCACAGCGAGGCGAACGTGGGTCGGCCGACGCGGACTTGATCGAGCAGCGGCGAGGCGAGCATGAAGCACACGGCGCCGACAACGCCAGCGGTACTGCTGTTGCTGGCGCTGCGCGCCAGGACATACAGGGCCGCCCCGTTCAGCCATATGGTGCCGACCAGCATCAAGTTGAACGCGCCGACCACGCCAACCAGCGACACCAGCGGTGCGCTCAGAACGCCCTGCAGCAAGCCATACGTGTGCAAGCGCAGATCGGCGCCGAACGGCACCAGCACGTCGTCACTGCGCAGCACCGACTGGCCAGTGCGCAGCGCACGATCGACCCAGCCGATATTCCAGACCATCGTCGCGACGTCGCGGTCCGTCGGCCCGCCAGGAATGGCCGTCGCGACGTTTGACAGCAATGGCCAGGTGTAGATCAGCGCGATCATGCCGAGCGTCGCCACGGCGGCGACGTGTGCGCGCATCAGCTGCGTGCGAGGTTTTGCGTGAGCCAGCCGACGATCAGCGGCATTGCCTGCTCGCCGCCCATGTGCGCGGCGTCGGCGAAGAAGCGCGCGCTCTTGGGCCCGCCGTGCTCGAGCAACAGGTACATGTCCTGGATCGGGAAAATCGTGTCGCGTACGCCGTTGACCAGGAGCAGTGGCGCCGACGGCGTCTCGAGCAGCCCTTGATCCAGCAGCGATGGGCGCGCGCCCGCTCGAGCATTGCCTGGCGGACCTCGGCGAAGGGTCGCGGCTGCATCGGTGCCTCAGAATAGCCGCATGGACATCACGGAGCGAGTGCGGCTGGCCCATGGGGACGCTTGGGAGATGGACGGTCGCGCCCGTGCAGCGCGTGGCGGGGGTGCGACGCGCGTGGCCGGCGCACGGCTGATGAGCTCCGGCCTGCCTGCCCGCCAATGGAACAGTGGCGATGTCGTCAGCCTGCCGGTCGACGTCGATGCCGCCCGGCGCTGGTATTGCGAACACGTGGTTCCGTGGGGCTTGGTCGTTCCGGTCGAGTTGGACTTCGCCCCGGGCGACTATCTGTTCACGAAACGCTGCATGGGCCTCACGCCGGCATCGTGCTCATCCTTCGAGCCGCCGGCTGGCGTTTGTTTTCGTGAAGCCAAGCCATCTGATCTGGATGCATACGCAGCGCTGGACGCGCGAGTCTTCGGGTCGCCGATCGAACCGTTGCGGTCATGGATTGGTGGCAGCTTCGGCACGCCAGGCTGGACGCACTGGCTGGCCGAGGTCGAAGGCGGGCCGATCGGTATGTTGCGCGCGCAGCGGACCGATCTCGACGGTGGGCCGTGCGGCACGATCACGGGCGTGGGCGTCGCCGAAAGCCACCGCCGACGCGGCATCGGCGCGGCGCTGACCAGCCGCGCGTGTGCCGTGCTATTCGACAGTGGCGCGACGCTGGTTCACCTGAACCCAGACACCGATGCCGCCGCTAGCGTCTACGCCCGCATAGGCTTCCAGGAGGTGCCTGGCTGGAAAGTCTTTGCGATGCGCTAAGCACCCGGGCAAGTCGCCCGACTCCTGGTCGGTTGATGCTGATGCTCCGCGGGCACCGATATGGTGGCCACTACGGTCGCGGCCGATGGGAGGCTGTCGCGTCCCGGTGGCGCGGCCGTCACACCCGTCCTCGGCCCTGCGTGGCCGGATGGCGCGCGTAGCGCGAGGACCTCGACAGCCTGCCAAGCCGCAGCGCTAGCCGTTACGGCAGGATGCGCAAAAAGGCAGTGATGCCGTCGGCCAGGCCGCGCGCCAGGCGATCGGGGTTGCCGATCAGCCACTGGCGGTCGGTGCCGCTGGTCATATAGCCCATTTCGACAATCGCCTGCGGCACCCCGGTGGCCACAGCGTGGCAGTAGCGCCGCGAGTTGAACGCGTAGTAGTAGCGCATCCGCAGGGTGATGTGTTCGTCGTCGCGCGGCAGGCCCGTCGCGGCCGCGTAGACGTTATTCAGCGTGTCGACGAGCTTGTCGTCGACCGACGGAATCGAGCTGAACCCGGGCCGCGCAATCTTGAACCCGCGGCCCGCACCCGAGACGTCGCCGTCGGCGTGCAGCGCAACGAACACGTGCGCCTGATAGCGCGGTGGAATCGTCGACGGCAGCACGTCCACATCGAAGCCATCGGCTTCCAGTAACGCAGCCGTGCGCTGCGACACGTCGAGATTGACCTGCCATTCGGCCTTGCCGCCGCCGCTCGAGCCACCCTGCAACCTGCCAAGCTCCGCGGGCACCTGATCGGTGAGCCAGTGGCCGGCCTGTAAGCCGATGCGCCTGGTGCCTGGCGGGTTATAGAGCGGCGCGGCCGCCAGCGGGTCGCGAAACGACCTGAAGAAGTCCTGCGCGCCGGGGGCGCCTGGCGCGGGAAGCGGCGTCGTGCCCGAGGTGCGCTGGCATGCCGTGTCATCCGGCTCGGCGTATTGCGGCACGGCGGTTGGCGCGATCGTCGGCAGGATCGGCACCGTCGTCGGGGCGGCGGTCGACTCCAACACGGCTGGGGCTGCGGTCGGCACCGCGGTCGCAGCGGCAGCGGGCATCGTGGTCGGCACGGCCGGTGTGAGCGCCGCCTGGACTGCCTCTTGAGCCGCGGGCTGCACTCGGGCGGGAACTGCCATCGGCGTCGGCGTACAGCCCGCCAGCAGCAGCACAAGTGCGCACAGCGTCCACCCCAACATATAGCGGTGCATTAAGCCGGACCGCACTAGCGGCTGACTAGTAATGCACAAAACTCCAAGCTGCCTCCAAGCTTTCAGCGCTAAGGTCTCGAGTACTACCCATGCATGTCCTGCTTGTTGAAGACGACGTTCGCATCGCCCGCGTCGTGCAGCGCGCGCTGACCGAGGTGGGCCACGATGTCGACGTCGCTCACGATGGTGAGGAAGGCCTCACCCGCGCCGAAGAAACTCCGTACGACCTGCTCGTCCTGGACGTGATGCTGCCCGAACGCGACGGGTTCAGCATCGCCCGCGAGCTGCGCCTTCAGCGCCAGCGCACACCCATCCTGATGCTCACCGCGCGCGACGCCGTCGCCGATCGCGTGCGCGGCCTCGACGCCGGCGCCGACGACTATCTCCCGAAACCTTTCGCGCTCGAGGAATTCCTGGCGAGAGTGCGAGCGCTCGGCAGGCGAACCGCCGACCACGCAGACTCACTCTTCGTCGGCGACCTGAAGCTTGACCCAGACCGACACGAAGTCCAGCGCGGTGACCAGTCCATCGACCTGACCGCCAAGGAGTTCGACCTGCTGGCGTATCTCATGCGCAACGCTGGCCGAGTGCTGAGCAAACCGCAGATCACCGAACATGTATGGGGGTACGATTCCGAGGCCACGTCCAACGTCGTCGAGATCTATATCCACTACCTGCGTGACAAGATCGACAAAGGCTTCGGCCGACCGCTGATCCGAACCATTCGCGGCGTGGGCTACACAATCAAGGCATGAACCGCCTGTTCGCGCGTATTCGCTGGGGCCTGGTCGCCTGGAGCATGCTCATCCTGGGCGTAATCCTGGCGCTGCTCGGCACCACGATCTACGTGGCGGTCGACCGCAGTCTCATGGACGAGGTCGATCGCAACCTGCTGAGTCGCGGCGAACAGGCTGGGCCACTCTTGTTCGCCCCGCCCGGCGGTCGCGGCCGCGGCGACGAGCGCGGGCCGGCCGAGGGCTATCGCGGCGGGGTGTTCTACGTCGGCGTACGCGGCGATGGCCTGGTCATGAACCCGCAGCAGGTGGCGATCGACGGGGTGCAGTGGCCCAGCGCGGAGGGTCGCTACGCGGTCATCGAAACGATCGTCCTCGACGGCGAGCCAACGCGCGTGCTCGCGCGCCGCATGCCCGACGGCGGCACGCTCTTCGTCGGCCAGAGCCTGCAGCCCGAACAGGCAGCGATGCACTCGCTGCTGCTGGTGCTGCTCGGCGGCGGCG
>Ga0137375_10009996_pt1 | contig 11257 bp, 10 predicted proteins | sample SagtaG_24_FD_104936 | JGI IMG/M metagenome (GOLD analysis project Ga0137375, IMG submission 104936) | Vadose zone soil microbial communities from Sagehorn Ranch, Mendocino, California, USA - Sage1_R_113_16 metaG | ecosystem: Environmental > Terrestrial > Soil > Vadose zone | place: USA... | reverse complement strand
TGCTCGGACACCCCTAAAACATTCCCGAACAACACCGCTTCAAAGTCCTGGGTAAAGCGGTGCACCCGACTCATCAGGGCTACACCCACAGCAAAACTCGCCGTGGTGACGATACCGATCGCCGCGTCAGCATGGAGATCACGCCTGGCAGTCAAGCGGTGGATTAGCACCGCGGCGCCAAAACCCCAGAGTCCAGCACCTACATAGACGTTCAGGCCGAGCAGGTGGCTGACCACGGCGCCGCCGAACACCGCGTGCGACAGCCCGTGGCCGATATAGCTCATCTGGCGCAGCACGATGTATACGCCAAGGAGTCCACACAGACTCCCCACCAGCAGGGCCGCCACCAGGCCATGCACGAAAAACTGATACTGGAGTGGCTCAACGAAGAACGCCATCTGGCACTCTCTGTAGGCGATGCGCCAATGTGCCTTGCTGGGGCACGTGTGGATGGGTCAGGGAACGGTTAGCAATAAACGTCATGTCGCCCTGACGCAGCACCACCATGTCTGCGTTGTACGTCCGGCTCAAGATACCCGGGGTGAACACCGTCTCCGGAGGGCCCTGGGCAATCACACCGTGCTGAAAGCAGACCACCCACGGGACATGGCTGGCAATGGTATTGAGGTCGTGCGTTGCCAGGAGGATGGTCATGCCCTCCCGGTTCAGTTCATGGAGGAGGTGCAAAATATCATGCTGGGTCTTCAGATCCACGCCAGTAGTAGGCTCATCGAGTAACAACAGTTGGGGCCTGGCAACCAGAGCCCGGGCGAGAAAAACGCGCTGTTGTTGGCCGCCAGAGAGCTGGCTGATATGCCGCTGCGCATATGGTGTGAGCCCGAGACGTTCAAGGAGCGCGGCGACCGCCTGGCGATCCGCACGCGTGGCCCAGGGCCAGTAGCTGGTCTGCCGATACCGCCCCATGCGCACCACCTGTTCCGCGGTCACCGGAAAGCGCCAGTCGATTATCTCGCGCTGCGGCACATAGCCCATAGTCACCTGGGGCAGCCGATGCACCCTCCCCCGCGTACAGGGCAGTAACCCCAGAATGAGTTTTAAGAGGGTACTTTTGCCCCCACCGGTGGGGCCCACGAGCGCGGCAAACTGCCCTGAGGTGAGGCGCAAATCGAGATCTGCAAACACTGGTTGGCTGGCATAGCCAGCACTGACGTGCTGCAGCGTAAGCAAGGCATCGGACATGGTCTTACCTCGTCGAAGGCTCCTGGAGGCAGTTGGCAAAAGTTGCCGGCTTGCCTCCCAAAGCCTCTAGCATAGTTGTCACGTTGTGCTGCATCATACCCATGTAGCTATGGTCTGCCTCACCTGGGACTCCTGGGAGGACGTCATCCCGTAGGGTCGTCACATAGCGTACACCGGCTTCAGAGGCAATCTTGCGCAGGACTTGACTCGGGAACACTTCCGAGCCGAAGACCGCGGGGACCTTTTCGCGCCGGAGTTGGTCAATCAGGCGCGCCATTTCACGTGGGGAAGGTTCGGAAAAATTGGCTGGTTGTACGGCTCCCACAATGGTCATGCCGTAGCGTTGGGCAAAGTACGGCCAGGAGTCGTGATAGGTGAGGAGCTTGCGTTGGTATGGAGCCAGGGTGCGCATGGCCGCCGCAATGCAATGGTCCAGGTGCGCAAGTTGAGTGAGATAGCTAGCCGCATTGCGGTGGTACACGGCGGCATGATCGCGATCTAAGGCGCTCACGTGATCACGGATCAAGGTGACGTAGTGCATGGCGTAGTCGACATTGAGCCAGAGGTGGGGATTGGGATGTCCCTGGGCTTTGGGGAAGCTGAAATCAAAGACCCATTCAGCTTCACTGATGGTTTGCTCGCCGAGTTTGACGACGGTGACACCCACTTTACCATTACTACGGACGAGCTTTTCGATAGGGACCTCTAGATGCAGGCCGTTGAGCACAACCAGATCTGCCTGGATGAGGTATTGCACATCCCCTGGCGCCGGCTGAAAGGTATGTGAGTTCACGCCTTCTGGCACCAGACCATACACATGCAGCGTGTCACCCCCAACCTGTTTGACCATATCCGTCAAGGGTGCTACCGTTGTCACCACGTGTAGTGGCGCTGCTGCTAGACCAGGAAGTCCACCAGACCTAAGCACTACCATAATGAGGAGGACCGTGAAAACGCTCAACCGAGCCATGAGCTTCTTTCGCACGATGGTAATACAAATGTAAAAATCTTCATACACTCAATGGCATACGATAGCACAGGCATACAGCATGAGCAACCCCGATATGTCCAGGTCTACGCACAAGCTGAGAGTGATGTCGGGTCGATGCATGAGGTGATGCTGGAAGGCTCTACACAAAGGACAGTATGAATTAGAGCAGTCTAAAGGAGCCTCATCCTATCCCTCTCCCACAGGGAGATGGCACAACAAGCAGCGTGCTGCCACGGTGTTACGTTGCCTCCGCTTCAGCGCGCAAGCCAATATCACGCAGAATATGCATGACGCGTTCACACTTGGCCTTCTCGCCGAAATAGACAGAGGCTCGGCCGTGGTGATCCACAATCCACACCAACTCGTAGGCGTGGTCACGGGAGCATCCCACGGCCAGCATCAATTGTTGGATAACCTGGGCGTAGGTGTGGCAATCACAGTTGTAGAGGACCGCTTGCCAGGGGTTGGCGAGACCGTCATCATCGCGCTCCGTCTCCACGTCCTCAACGGGTAGTACGTCTGGAAGCTCCACAGTCGCCATTGTAGGCTTCCTTCTCTCCTACCCTTTGATGGGGGAGGCGACGCGTTCTTGCTCGAGTTTGAGCTTCAACTTCTTGATAAGAGCGTCGTACGACTCCTGGCTGACAATATTGTTAAATTGCGTGCGGTAATTGTTGACTAAGCTCACTCCTTCAATCACCACGTCATATATCTGCCAGTTGCCATCGCGGCGTAACAGACGGTACTCAACCTCAACATTGGCATCGCGCTTGATAACGATCTCGGTCCGCACAGACGCATAGCCGTCTTTGTCGATGGTTTCTTTCGTATACAGGACTTTTTGTTCACCGGTATAGCTCTCAATTTTATTGATGTAAGAGCGTTCGAGCAGTTCGCCAAACAGGGTGGTAAACTCCTTTTTTTCTGCCGGTGTGCGTTTCTGCCAGTGTGGACCGAGGGCCCGCTGGGACATTTCCTCAAACCCAAAACGCTGAAACACCGCCTGGCGCATTTTCTCCCGGCGTTTCTCCGTGTTTTCCGGACCTTGCAGGGACTTGTCCTGCAACACGGCCAGCACGGCATCCACGGTCTCACGCACCTTCTCCTGGGGCTCCCCAGCCGACGCTAGGCGGGGAGAGCTGACGAGAAGCAAACTGCTCAGCAGTGCTCCCACAACTACCCATCTGTAGGCCATGTGCATGTGATATTCCTTTGTTATCCCTAGTGCTTGCCAGGTGGCGGAGGGAGCAATGGCTGCACCACGGCCACATCCCGTCCGGCGACATGATCGAGCTTCGCTAATCCGAGGTTGTAATTGTAGACTGCCTGAAAATACCCAGTGCGCAGTTTTGCATACGCCAACGCGGCATCAGCGACGTCCTTGCCTGGCCCCACCCCGAGGTCAAAGTTCGATACGGCCGTCACGAGCCACTGGCGACCACTGCGAAAGCCCTTGCGCGTGGCTTCGATATTCGCTTGGTGCTGCTGCACTTCGAGATATGCCTGGCGCACCTGGAACGGAATGCCCTGTTCCGCCAGTGCGTGTTTTTGCTGGATTTTGCCTAGCTCCGCTTCGGCTTCATCGACCTTGCCGGCGGTGATGCCCAGGTTAAATTTCCACTGCACGCCCAGTACCGGTGCGATCGCGGTGTCCTTCAAGCGATCATAGATAAAGGGATTCCTCACCCGATCACGGTTCGTCGCCTCGGCTGCACTGCCGAATACCCCAAAGAAGAGCACCGGATAGTAGTCAGCCTTGGCGGCATCGACCAGCTTCTCGAAGGCCTTCACGCCCTCACGAGCTTGCGTAAATTCCGGTCGCAGCTGGTTGGCATCAGTGAGGTATTGCTCAAGCGACACGGGCTCACGCACCTGAGGTTCAAGCGCCTTGTCTGTGAGCTCAATAGGCTGGGTTGGGTCCAGATTGAGCAATGTCTGCAGGCCAGTCAGGGCCAAGGCTTTCCCCTCACGGATATCATTGAGTTGCTTTTCCAACTCACCCTGAAAGGTCTGCAGTTTGAGCAGATCGATGTTGTCCACGCCAGGCGCACCTGCATCAAGTTGACGTCGTATTTTCTCCAGCGAGCTGTTGAGCTGGTCGCCAATTTCCAGCGCTAAGCTTTCTAGCGAGACAGCGAGAAGATAGCCGTAATACGCCTCATAGACCAGCATAGCGACCTTGGTGGCCCGCTCGTTCACCTGCGCCTGGCTCACAGCAATTCCATGTGCGGCCGCCTCGCGCAGGCTATCAATTTTGCCAAAGGTGTACAGCGGTTGCACCAGGCTCACGGTCGCCAGACCAAACATGCCGGTAATGGCAGGATCGGTTTTCGAGTCAGGCGAGCTAATCTGATTGCCGCGGGCCCGCGGTGATGGGCCACCCACTACCGTAATCTCTAACTGCGCAAAGCGTGCCGCATCTGCCTGCCTCCGTTGGCTTTGGCGCTTGAGCACGCCAAACTGCTCCTCTTTGATCTGAGGACTGTTCTTCACGGCCAGGGCGATGGCCTCGTCAAGAGACAAGACACGCGGTGTGGGGCGCTGTTGTGCTACCACACGTGTCACACTCCCAACGAGGAGGGTACTGAGCATCACCAGCCCCAGACTCACTCCGACCCGCCAGACGCAGCGCTGGCGTTTCTCTGGCAGCCTCTCCCTTGTGTCTCGCGGTTGTACGTGCCACACGCTCTGCCCCTTTCTTGCTGATGGCTCTCGTTACAGTTTCCCCTGGATAAAGTGCCCGATAAGCGTCTCTATATCAATAGGAGGCTCGACCTCACGGATACGTCCGCCGGCTGTCAGGAGTTGCTCCGATCCTCCTGGAGTAATCCTGACATATTTTTCCCCAATCAGTCCGCGGGTGCGAATAGAAGCAATCGCATCGTCTTGCAATTTCACCTGCTTATCCAAACGGAGGGTCACGACCGCGGCATACTCGGCCAACGTGATGTCCTGCACACGCCCGACCTGTACCCCGGCGATCTCTACGGTTGCACTCACGCGGAGACCGGCCACCGTGGGGAACACCGCAGTTAGATCATACGTATTCCCTCGGCCTACCTGGAGCTGGCCGAGACGCACTGAGAGATACGCTAGAGCACACAGACCTAACACGACAAACAGACCAACTGTGACCTCGAGGTTGAACCGTTTCATGGTCCCTTTCTGATGTCGTTGTCCCAAGGGATTAGGTAGGGGTGAGGGGCCCCTCAAGGCGGCCAGCGATGAATTGTTGGATGGCGGGATTACTGGAACACTGAAAACGGGCCGCGGTGTCCACCTCCAAAATCACGCCGTTATGCAGCATGGCGACGCGGGTGGCGATGTCAAAAATTTGCGGAATTTCATGGCTGACGATCACTGCAGTGTAGTTGAAGCGCCCCTGGGTGTCAGCAATGAGCTGATGGATAGAGCGCACCAGAATAGGGTCGAGACCCGTCGTCGGTTCATCGAATAAGACAATTTCTGGATGCAAGACCAGCGCCCGCGCCAGGGCCACACGTTTCCGCATGCCACCACTGAGTTGATCAGGAAACTTGCCTTCCACGCCCTCCAGGCCGACACCTTTGAGCATTTCTACGACTGCGGTCGAGATCTGGGCCGCCGACATACGGGTCTTTTCCCGCAGTGGAAAGGCAATGTTCTCTTCCACGGTCAGCGAATCAAAGAGTGCCCCTCCCTGAAAGAGCATGCCGAAGCGCTCCCGGACACGCGCCAGGCCACGGCTCCCGCCCTGATAAATGTTCTGCTCACCCACCAGAATCTGCCCACTATCGGGCCGTACGAGCCCGATGAGATGCTTGAGAAACACGCTCTTGCCTGTACCGCTACGCCCAACGACCGCCAGAATCTCACCATGCCTGATGTCGAGGCTCAAGCCATTGAGCACCACCTGGCGGCCAAAACGTTTACAGAGATCCCGCACCTGGATGATCGGCATCTCAGACATCACAGCAGCACCGAGTTCAGGAAATAATCCAGCACCAGGATGGCAACCGACGACCACACCACGGCTTCCGTGGTGGCCTTGCTCACCCCCTCTGCTCCATAACCCGTATGGTAGCCCTTGAAACAACACAAAAATGTGATCAACAACCCAAAACTGAGCGACTTATACAGACCGTTACGGATATCAGTCATCGCCACGAAGTCCGTCATGCTGCCAAAATAGGTGCCGCTGCTGACCCCAAGCAGTTGCACCCCTATGAGATAGCCACCGTAAATGCCAATCACCGCAAACAGGGCCCCTAAGAGCGGCAGAGCAATAATGCCCGCCACTACATTAGGCACCACGAGGTAGCGTATGGGGTTCAACGCCATGACTTCCAAGGCATCGATCTGCTCCGTGATCCGCATGATGCCGATTTCAGCCGCGATCGCTGAGCCGGCCCTGCCAGTGACCATCAAGGCGGAGAGCACTGGCCCTAATTCGGTGATCAGGCTAATGGCCACCGCTGGCCCTAGATAGGCTTCTGAACCAAAACGCGTCAGCGTGTAGTATCCCTGGAGTGCCAGCACCATCCCGGTGAAGAGCCCGGTCAGGGCAATGACCAACAGCGAACGTGCCCCAATAAATTGCACCTGCCGCAGGACACGTTGCACTTTGAGCGGGGGAACAACAATCAGCCCCACGGCCTGCAGCAGGAAAAGTCCGAGACGCCCCAGATAGGACAGCAGGCTGAGCACTACCGCGCCAAGTGGGGCGAGGACGAAGCGCACCACAGGCCCCTGGTTGTCATCTTCCATCTCTATAGGCGGCGTGCGTCGTGCCATGGGAAACCCCAGTCAATTGAGCCATAACCGGCGTGGCTCGTCAATCATCACACCATATTTTCCCTGAAACGCCGAGCGCTCGCAAGCGCCTTCCCCTGCGCGCCCCCTACACTGACGTCGGCAGCCCATGTTCCTGCTGCAGAGCCGTAATCTGGTTCCAGGTCTCATCCTCAATGTAGATGCCATCACGCCGACGCTGTTGCGCGGTCCGATACTCCAACTCGCCTGGATAGAGCACTTCCGTGAACCCGGCGGCCGGTGGCGTGGCTTTGAGGTAGTCGACAAACTCAGCAATATCCCGTTTAAACTTGTCGAGTGGGAGAAACGCATTGACGTCGAACACCGCCAAAAACGTCCCGTCATTATGGCGTCCGGTCGGCGAAACCCCAAACCCCAGCCCCGTTAAAATGCCTGACAGGGTCTCGACCATGAACGACAGCACATACCCTTTGTGGGCCTGATCCCCGCCCATTGGCAGAATAGCCCCGCCAGCGTAGTAGGCTTCCACATCGGTGGTCGGATTGCCGTCCTTATCCACGACCCATCCCGGCGGGGCCGGTTCACGGCGGTTGCGCTTTACCGACAGCTTCCCAGCCGCCACCGCACTCGTTGCCATATCCAAGAAAATCGGTCCCTCAAGGTCACTGGGGAAGGCTACTGAGATGGGGTTGGTGCCCAGGCGGGCTGTTTTGCCCCCGAAGGGCACCACGGCCTTGGGGCCGCGGCCCGAGTCACAGGTCATGAGCCCAATCATGCCAGCACGCGCCGCCATGAGCGGATAGTCGGCCACACGTCCAACGTGGCTCTGCTGGTAGATGGTCATGGCCGCGACTTGATGCGCCTTGGCTTTGGCAATGGCCATCTCCATCGCCCGCGTGGTGACCACGTAGCCAAACCCCCAGTTACCGTTGATCCGCGCGCTCGTCGGCGTCTCTTGCTCAATAGTCATGGGCGCTCCGGGCACAATATCCCCGCGTTTGATGCGCGCAATATACGTGGGCAGTAAAATCAGCCCGTGGGAGTCATGTCCAGCCAGATTCGCCCCCACCAGATGTTCCATAACAGTCTGCGCTTCCTCGGCAGAAGCGCCCGCGGCACGGAACAACGCCATGCCAGTGTGGTGTAACTGTTCCGGTGTGAAAATTGGCATATCCTTCGTCCTCCTGGGCGTCTCCGCCCCTCTGCACGTCCCACCTACTTTAGCGCTGGTGCCGTTCCCAGGCTGCTTTGATTTTCTTATGCGCGTCGTTCAGTTGCTGGGTGAGGAACGTAGCATCGGCCTGTTTGGCCTGATCGTTGGCATATCGATCTGGATGACATTTCTTCAGATACGCTTTCCACTGCTTGGTCACCTGCTCCATAGGGGTGCCAAACGGTAGATCTAACATGCGATAACAACGGTCGAGTTCTGCACTGTGAGGGAGGCCATGGCCGGCAGAGGCAGGTTCCTCAAAAGGTGGAGGGGCGTTGAAGGTGTCGTGCCGCGTGCGCTCCTGCGTCTCAAAGTCCTTCTCCCACGTGGAGGGAGAGGCTGCTCCAGGCCAGCGCTGTTCGAGCAATTCATTTAGATGGGCCCGCCCCAGTTGGACGAGGCGCTGAAAAATACCGGCCATGGGTTCCCTTTACTCTCTGATTGCCTTAGTCTGCTTCGTGATCTAGTGAAGGACAGACAACTATGAGCAGATGGCATGGCTCTTATGTGTATGGTAGCAGATCGGGTAGGGCTTTGACAGCCCATAAAGTAGTCGTGCAGCAATTCTCATTTTGGCTGAACCAGCGGTTCAGGGTTGCTTATCAACACCTACATAGCTATGGATAGGGGAGGCAACTCCGAATCCGCAAGGAGGTCGCCATAACGAATCCCTGACCCTTCGATGCTCTCCAGACCATCATACACCGACACAGCGATTCGTCCTGCCTCCAGACCGACGCAGCACCCCTCCTGACGCGTGCAGAGGCGCCAAGGACGCGCTGCCAGCGGCGCTGGCAGCCAGGCGCGATCATGCTAGCTCTCTTGCGGCGCATCTCAGACCGTCGTGCAGTACGACGAGCAGTAAAGGCAATACCGACCGTGAGGAGCCGCGGCCGGTATCGTGAGAGGATACCATGGTCACCCTGGCTAAGCTGGCGCCTAGGCCATCCTATTGCACGGTAAAGCTCCCCGTAGCGCTCCCAGTGATCCCATTTAAGCTCGCATCTGCGCGGACCTGGTAAGTTCCGATCAGATCGGTTTGTTTGAGGCGAAGTTTCGACACCGTGGTGCCAGATGTCCCGGTAAGAGCCGTCTGCTTGACCACCGTGCCGTTCGCTTTCGTGATCGTGACAGTCACGCTGACGTTAGCTACCGGGGAGCCATCGGCGTTTACACCCACCGTGATGGCTACCGTCTTACCCCGCGTGTAGCTCGTCTTATCGGTCGTCACCGTGACAGTGAGGCCCGAGACGAGGGCCACTGTCGCTGAGATCGTAGCGGTGGAGGTTGGGTTGGCGCTGTTCGTGGCCGTCACGCTGCTGGTGTAGAACCCGTCGGCCGCGGTGGCCGGTGAGGTGACCTGCAATGTCGTGGACACGCTCGCCCCCGGGCTGAGGGTCAGCGTTGAAGTGGTGAAGCTTGCCGTCCAGCCGCTGGGCGCAGCAGCCTGTAGAGCGAAGGTAGAGGCGGTGCAGCCTGCGTTGTCGTTATTGGTGACCGAAACCGTGAAGGTCACGGTGCTCCCGGGCTGGACCCACTGGCTCTGGGACGGCGAGAGGGTCATCGTGGGCTTGGCACGTACACAGGCCAGCGGCCCGAAGTTCACGGAGACGGTCGCGCCGGTACTACTGACCGACACTGGGATGATAGTCACGCCCGTATTAGGATCAACGAAGCTCTGACCCACGACCAGGGCGGGATCGGACCAGGAGGAGGTCGCAGGCGTCATGTCCAGGAGGTGGCTGCTGTTGCTGTCTGCTGGCGATCCCGTATGGACCACCACACCGTTGAGGACGTTGCTATTGGTAGAGAGAAAGCTGTCAAAGCCGAGCGCCCGGCGGTACTCCACGTAATACCAGGTCTGCTGGCCAGTGGTGGCGTTGGTCGATTTCAAGGTCGCCAGCGCCTTGGGGCCAGGATCCGTGGCTTTGAGCGGTTCAAGCGTGTAGAGGCCACCCGTCTGGACAGTGGTGATCGCGGGTGAGGTGCCGTAGTCCAACCACCCCAACCGCTCCTTCTGGAAGGCATTGAAATGGCCTGCCGCGGGGCTGCCCATAGTATCGATCGTGTCGCCGTAGTCGCTCGTGGTGCAACTGCTCCCCAGCACGGTGGTGCCGCAGTCCAGGGAGTGCGCATGGTAGAGGCCCAAGTTATGACCCATCTCGTGGCTGACCACCTTCAGTTGCAGGCTCCCGTTGATCCAGGCCTGGGAGGGGTTACCACCGACAGACCCGAGGCCCCACCAGGTGCAGGCGTTCTGCGGGAAGGCATAGACATAGCGTGTGTAAGCAGACAGAGTGACCCCGGCCGCCTGGGCGGCCGATTTGGCCTGGCTCGCCAGCGTGGAATAGTCGCAGACCGTGCTGCTGAGGGAAATGGTGTACCAGCCGACGACGGTGCCGGTCAGCCAGGTCTGCCCATACGAGTTCTCCAGGTCAAAGTTACTCGTCGTGGTGAACACGGTGCTCTGCGCCGTGGCGACCGTGTAGGGTTGCGTCGCCTTGTCCTGGAAGTTCACCAAGATGACGAGGGTCTTCTGCGCTCCGAAGGTGTTCGGTAGGGCAGTGGAGAGGGCCTGGACACTCGTGCTGCTAGAGTCGAGCGCGAGCGCCTGCGCGACCCGCACGCCGGTCGCGCGGACCCGAGAGCCCGTTTCGAGGTGTGTGGGCGGGTCAGCGGCGAAGTGCAGCGCGAACCGCCCTCTCGTGGTCTTGAGGAAGTAAACGTAGCGGCTCCCAACATCGCGATCCTCATGCAGGACTTCAAGTTCCCCTTCGACTTCTATCTCCTCCTCGACAAGGGCCTGCACCGCGGCTGGCAGGCCAGCGCGGAGGTCAGCTGGCAGGGCCACGCGTAACACCTCCCCCGGGTTGTCCTCGAGGAGCACGGCGAGGAGCTGGTGGCGCTCGGTGACCAGAGTGTGCAGGGTACTCAGGAACTGGGCCCGCGCAGCAGGGTCAGCCAGGTGATAGTGGGTGCTGAGGGTAACGAGATCCTGCGTCAGGTTTTCCACCAGGGGATGCGGTCTCGAGGATGGGGCATGCGCCAGAGCGAGCCCTACAGGAGCCCAGAGCATCAGGCCCAGGAGGCAGAGACTGGCG
>Ga0137375_10009990_pt1 | contig 11259 bp, 8 predicted proteins | sample SagtaG_24_FD_104936 | JGI IMG/M metagenome (GOLD analysis project Ga0137375, IMG submission 104936) | Vadose zone soil microbial communities from Sagehorn Ranch, Mendocino, California, USA - Sage1_R_113_16 metaG | ecosystem: Environmental > Terrestrial > Soil > Vadose zone | place: USA... | reverse complement strand
TACGGCGGCTCCCGCCTGCCGCGCCAGATCCGCCAGTACGGCGCGGTCTCGCGCATCGAGTGTCGACTCTCCCCGCCTCGGCGCGGCGACCAGCGTGCCGACCGGCGTGCCCTGGGACACGAGCGCCCAGCGGCCGAGCTGGGTGTCCGGGGGTTGCGGGTCACCGTGCCGGGCCAGCACGGAACCGTCTCCCGGCCGCTCGATCGCGACGTACGGCAGCCGCAACGAGTCCGCGACCGCGGTGACCACGGTCTGCAGGACCGCGCCCGGCGCAGCCACGGCATCGAGGCGCTGGCTCAGGTCGCTCAGCACCCGGTAGGGATCGCTGCGATGACCGTAGAAGAGCTCGTCGACCAGGTGCTGACTGCGACGGAGTGCCGGCCCGAACACGAGTGCGGTGATCACCGCCGCCGTCACCAGCCCGACCCGTTCGCCCTGGAGCGCCGCGACGCTGGCCGCCAACGCGGCGAAGACCCCGGCGACCAGCACGGTCACCAGCAGGTAGGCCATCGACCTGCGGATGATGGTGTCGATCGCCCACAGCCGGTACCGCACGACGGGGATGACCAGCGTGGTGGTGAAGAGGAGCCCGTCGGCCAGGTTCACCGCGAGTGGGAGCGCCTCGGTGACCGCGAGGGGGAAGAGCGTGAGCGACAGTACGACGCCGTACGCCCGCCAGCGGAGCTGGTCACGCTCGATGCCGGTGGCCTTCCAGGCCCGGCGGACCACCGCGAGTCCGGCGATCAAGCCGACCAGGATCACGAGTGGGACGGCGGCGGTGAGTGCCACCCCGATATCCCCCACTACCGTCCCACCCGTCACCGGGTTGTGGAGGGTGGCGGTCGTACCGTCGGCGCGATCGAGCTCGAGTGTCCAGTCGCCGAGGAGCCCGCCGGTCGTCCCGAGCGCGATCCCCACGACGAGCAGCACGTTCAGCACCTGGCCGAACCGTGACGTGACCCGGCCGCTCGGGAACCGGACGTTCACCAGGCCCTGCACCGCGACCGGGAGCCACTGCACGGTGGCCAAGAGGCAGCCGAGCTGCAGCAGCTTGCCCTCCGCACCGTCGCTCAGGGCGACGTACGACTGCGAGGCGACCGCGATCCCGACGGCGACGATCGCGGCGCAGCCCGAGAGCAGCCAGCCGAACGGCAGATCCGGGCGACGTACGACGAGGAACGCGCCGACGACCGCGTATGGGACGACGTACGCGAGCGTCGTCGCGATCTCGGCCACGTCGGCGCGAGGGGCATCGGCCAGCGTCAGCAGGGCCTCGACCGTGACTCCGACCCCGACCAAGGCGACAGCCAGCAGCACGGCCGCCGCCGGCACCGGACGGGTGCGGGGCGACCAGGTCCGCTGGGTCATCAGGGTGGTCGTCACGATGTGCCAACCCTGACTCTCCCCGCTCCGGCGCGCAATGGACCGGTGCTCCCGATCATCGGGAGGTTCTCCCGAGGACGCGGGACGGCTTCGTGATGCCCGGCCCTGTTCGCGGGAACTGCCCCGGGCCAACGATCAGGGCATCGACAAGCCCGGCCGCCCAAGCCGCCGGACACCACCCTGAGGAGACCACCATGAAGCTCGTCCGCATCCTCGCGATCGTCCCGCTCGCGCTGATTTCACTGATGAACGTCGGCTACCCGTTCGGCTCCGACCCGAAGCCCGGCATCGCCCTCGCCATCGCCGTACTGGTGCTGGGGGCGGCCGGGTTCGTGGCCGCCTACGGCCTCGCCCGCAACACCACCTGGGGCATCCCCGCTGCTCTCGCCGTCGCCGGGGTCAACGTCGTCGGCGCGATCATCGCGCTCGTCTCGGACAGCGAGGGCGCCATCATCGGCCTCGTCGTCAGCGCGGTCGCCCTGGTGCTCGCGTTCCTCACCGGCTCGGGGCGACGCCGGGCGTCGCTGGCCGCCTGAGGCCCCGCAGCCGATCCCCAGATCCCACCGACGACCGATCCCCGGAGGAAACCATGAGTTCCACGACCAACCCTGCACCCCCGACCAGCACCGAGCGGGCGAAGCGAGTACGTGACCGACGCGGCTTCTGGCGCATCCTGCTCGCCGTCATCGCGCCCCTGCCGATGCTCGCCAAAGGCGTCTACTACCTGCTGACCCCGGTCGCGGGCGACGCCACCTTCAAGGAATCCGTGGCGTCGTTCGAGGCCCACCGGGACCTCCTCGAGACCCTGAAGTGGTTCGACGCGGTGTTCGTGGTGACGCTCATCCCCGCCACCATCGCGGTGGCCTGGGTCGCCCGCCGCGGCGCCCCACGCCTGACCACCGCCGGCGCCGTCATCGCCTTGACCGGCTTCTTCTTCGGCATCGCCCTCCTCGGTGGGGTGGAGACGCCGGCGCTGGTCACCGTGCAGCACGACCTCGACATCACGTCGATGGCCGCCCTGGACGACGCGGTCCACCACGAGCCGCTTCTCGGGGTCGCGTCGCTCCTGTTCATCATCGGTGTCGTCTTCGGGCTGGGTCTGCTGGGCGGTGCCTTGAAGCGCAGCCGGGCGGTCCCTGCCTGGGTGGGACTCGCCGTCATGATCGGTGGCGCGACGCATCCGTTCATCCCCAGCCACGTCGGTCAGGGCATCGGCCTGTTCGTGGCAGCAGCCGGGTTCATCGGCGTGAGCGTCGCGCTGCTGCGGATGTCGAACGACGAGTTCGACCTGCCGGCCGCCCCCAGGGGCAAGTGACCCGACAGTCGCGAAACCCCGTCCGGCCGCGGCGTTGCCGCAGGCCGGGCGGGGTTTGGTGACGTCAGCTCCAGCGGCCGTGGACGTGGACCCAGAGTGTCTTCGTCGACGTCAGGTCCCACAGCTGCTTCGCGTCCTCGGTCCAGAAGTTCACGCAGCCGTGGCTGTGATCGACGTACGGGCTCATCATCAGCCGCGACCCGTGCAGGGCCTGCCCGCCGGAGAAGAACTGGGAGTAGGGCATCGGGGAGCCGTAGGTGCTGCTGACATGGTCGATGTCTCGGTAGTACACCCGGAACCTTCCCGTGCGGGTCGGCGTGGAGGCCCCACCGCCGCGCACCAGCCAGGAGTTGAACAGCCGACCATCGTGGTAGAGGTTCACCTGGTGCCACCACCGGTTGTAGCAGGCGTGCCAGCCGGCGGTCCGGCAGCCATAGGGTACGGCGTGCTTGCCGCGGATGCTCTGCTTGATCAACGGCTGCCAGGTGCGGTAGTTGACGGTGCCCGTCTGCTCCAGGCCGTTCCGCTTCTGGAACCTCTTGACGGCGGCCTCGGTGATCGGGCCGAACCGGCCATTGGGGGTCGCGTCGAAGATGCCGAGGCGCTTGAGGCGGAGCTGCACCTCGTAGACGTGCTCGATGTGGTACGGGTCGACATCGACATCGCCGCGTCGGACGATCTCGCGGGTGAACGGGTCACGCAGCGTCCACGGCACCGACCCCTGCCCCGCCGACGCGACAGTCGAGGCAGTGGCGGCAGTCGCGGCGGACGCGGCCGGCGCGACGGCGTACGTCGGCGCGAGGGCCGCCAGGGCCAGGACGAAGCCGGACAAGACCTTCTGCACCAGGCCAAGACGGCCGATCATTCGCCTCTGCAACACGCGCATCCCCCGTCATCTTTGGTCACCTTCGGCCTTTCCCTCAATGCTTCCAGATAACGCCGACGCCCGCGCGAGCAATAGGGACGAAGGTCGGCCGACAGCCGTCCGATGGTCCAAGAGATCGCACGGCGGCCTCTCTGACTGCGGCGTGGCCGACGGACGAACCGACGCTGACCTTGGACAGTTCTGACTATTGACGGGGCCGACCGAGGGCAGGTACTTCTTGATACCAATTTCGCTCAGGAGGGCCTATGTCAAGGCTTCGCAGCTTCTCTCTCGCTGGTGCCGCCACAGCGGCAGCGACCATCGTCGCGCTCACCGTTCCAGCCGGTGCCGGGTCCACAACAGGCACGAGCAGCACCGGAAGCGACGCGCCGCGCAGTGGCCCAACCGTCAACAGGGCCAGTGCGCTCGTCCAGCTGGCCGCCGCCCCGCTCAGCACGGCGGACAGCACCCGACCGTCGGGCGGGAAGAAGATCGACTTCTCAAGCTCGTCTGTGAAGAGCCAGCGTGCGCTCCTCGCCTCCCAGCGCAACGCGTTCAGGACCTGGCTGCGCGACAACGCACCCAGCGCCAAGGTCACCGGCGAATATGACATCTCGCTGAACGCTGTAGCCGTCCAGCTCAACGGCACCGCGCTCTCCCGTATCGCGTCGGCCCCCGGCGTCCGGTCCGCGCAGTACGAAGGGCTCTACCGCCCTAGCGACGCCACGGACCCTGATCTCAAGATCATCAGTGCCCAGGCTGCCTGGGCGTCCGCCAACGTGGGCGGGTCGGACAATGCGGGACGAGGTGTCAAGGTCGCGATCGTCGACACCGGCATCGACGTCACCCATCCGTGCTTCAGCGACGCAGGCTTCCCGAGCCAGACCCAGCTCGGCGACCACCGGTTCACCAACAACAAGGTGATCGCCGCGAAGGTCTTCTACAACAAGGCCCTCGTCAAGGGACTGACCCCCGAGGCGGTCCAGGAGCACGGCACCCACGTCGCCGGCACCGTGGCCTGCGACCTCGACACTCCGGCGACGGTCGACGGGGTCGACATCCCGTACGACGTGTCCGGTGTCGCGCCGGCGGCGCTCCTGGGCAACTACAACGTCTTCCCGGGCGATGTCGACAACGCACGCAGTGAGGACATCCTCAACGCGCTCGAGGCGGCATACACCGACGGCTTCGACGTCGCCAACATGAGCCTCGGGGGCGCGGCGTCCGGCGTGCACGACCTGCTAACGATAGCGGTCGACGACCTCGACAAGGCGAACATGGTGGTCGCGGTGGCTGCCGGCAACAGCGGTCCGGGCCACTACACGGTCGAGTCCCCGGGGTCGGCGCAGCGAGCGCTGTCTGCCGGCGCCTCGACGGTGCCGCACTTCGTTGGCGCACCGTTCACGTACGGCGGCAGCACGATTGGTCTTGCCTCCGGTGACTTCGCCACGGTCACCTCGGACCTGACCGCGCCGATCGGCGTCGTCACGGGGACGGTCGGCGGCCTGGGCACCGCCTGCTCGGCGTTGCCAGCAAGCTCGCTGACCGGTGACATCGCGGTGCTCTCCCGTGGCACGTGCACGTTCTCGACGAAGATCCGCAATGCCCAGGCCGCAGGTGCCGTCGCGGTCATCGTGGTCAACAACGTGGCGGGCGACCCGACCGCGATGGCCTCGGACGGGACAGCCGACCAGCCGACCGTGCCGGCGTACATGGCGTCACTCGCCAACCGCGCGTCGCTCGTCGCAGCCGATGGCGTCACGGGGACGATCGGGGCGTCGTTGAGCTACTTCTCCACCACGAACGTCGACATAATGGCGGGCTTCTCCAGCCAGGGCCCGACCGACGTCGACTTCCGGGTGAAGCCGGACGTCGTCGCTCCGGGCGTCAACGTGCTCAGCTCGATTCCGCACCAGTTCTGCGACGCACCGCCCTGCTTCGCCTTCTTCCAGGGCACCTCGATGGCGACACCGCATCTCGCGGGTTCTGCCGCGGTGGTGCTCGGGGCTCACCCGGGCTGGTCGGCGGCGGAGATCCGCTCGGCGATCGTGAACACGGCTGACCAGGGCGTGCTGACGGACTCCACGACAGGGACGAATGTGGTGACCGACGTCAACATCGTCGGCGCGGGTCGTGAGAACCTGCTCTCGGCGGTCGGTGCCAACGCCGGTCTGTCCCCGGTGAGCACCAGCTTCGGGTCCATCGCGTCGGGCTCCGGCGGCACGGTCTCCAGGATCCTGACGATCACCAACCTGTCGGGGACCAGCGGCACCTTCACCCTCGCGATCGACTCGGTCACGGGTTCCGGTGTGTCCTTCTCGCTCAGCAACGGGTCGGCCACCCTGGCTCCGGGCGAGTCGGCTCAGGTGACACTCACGATGAACGCCGCCAGGGGCGCCGAGGCTGGCGACCACCAGGCGATGCTCCGGGTGTCCCGGTCGGGCGTGGAGGTAGCGCACGCAGCGTTGTACACCTTCGTGAGCTGACCTGGGGCCACGGGCGCGCCACGCGGACACCCGCGTGGCGCGCCTGTTCGCGCCATGTTCTCCGGCTTCTCCATCGGCGGCGTCCTCGCGGCGGTGCTCGCGATCAACCTGGTGCCGAGCTCCGGCTTCCGGACGATGTTCTGGGTCGGCCTCGCCCCACTCGTCCTCGTCGTACCCTTCGCCTGCCGCTTCCTGCCCGAGTCGGTCGGCTTCCTCCTCGCGCCGCGGGCGCCGCGGCGGAGGCCGAGGAGCTGGCCACGCGGTACGGCGTCTCGCTCAAGACCGCCGCGGCCGACGCCACGCCGGAGACGGTCCAGCGCGGAGCCCTCTCGGCCCTGTCCTCCCGCCACCACCTGGGGGCGACGATCCTCTTCGGCGTCGCCAGCTTCTCCGGCCTGCTGCTGGTCTACAGCCTCAACACCTGGCTGCCGCAGATCATGCGCGAGTCCGGCTACCCGCTCGGCTCGGCACTCCGGTTCCTCGTGCTCAACCTCGGCGCGGTCGTCGGCACCACCCTTGCGTTCGCGTCGGCAGCCGGCGCGATCTTCACCCTGAGCCCGCAGCCCGCTGCCGGCCTGCTCTACCGCGGTGCCGGCGAACGGGTCCCCCGGGCCCACCCGCGCCACCTCTGCTCGTTGGATCGGCGCCGCGGCCGACAGCGCGGGCGCCTCACCTCCGGTGCGGTGGCTGTTCAGAACGGGAAGGCGTGCGCCTGCTCGCGAGAGGTGACCCACTGCCAGGAGGTGAACTCGTCCCAGCTGGACTGTGAGCCGAACCGGCTGCCGTTGCCCGAGGCACCGGTGCCACCGAACGGCGCATAGGCATCGTTGTTCAGGGTCTGGTCGTTGACGTGCACGATTCCGGTGCGCAGACCCTTCGCCAGGTTCAGCCCGCGTTCGACCGAGCCCGTCTGGATGGCGGCCACGAGGCCGTACTCCGTGTCGTTGGCGACCGCGATGGCCTCGGCCTCGTCCTTGACGACGATCACCGGAGCGACCGGTCCGAAGATCTCCTCGCGGAACGCCGGCATGTCCTGGGTGACGCCCGCCAGCACGGTCGGGGAGTAGAAGAGCCCGTCGTGGACGCCACCCGCACGGATGTCGGCCCCGGCAGCCACGGTCTCGCGAACGATCCGGTCGACGTTCGCCACCTGCCGCTCGTTGATGAGCGGACCGAGGGCGACCTGCTCGGTGTGGGGATTGCCGACCGGAAGGTTGGCGGCGCGTTTGGCCAGCCGCTCCAGATACTCGTCGGCGACCGTCTCCAGGACGATGTGCCGGCCGGCCGTCATGCAGACCTGCCCTTGGTGCAGGAACGCGCCCCAGGCGCCTGCGGAGGACGCGACCTCGAGGTCGGCATCGTCGAGGATCACGAGGGCGTTGTTGCCGCCCAGCTCCAGCGAGACCCGCTTGAGCGTGCGGCCGGCAGCGGCACCAACCTCACGCCCGACCGCGGTCGAGCCGGTGAACGCGATCATGGCCACGTGGGGGTCGTTGGCAAGGGCGGCGCCCGGCTCGGCGTCACCGGCCAGAACGTGCAGTAGTCCGTCGGGCAGGCCGGCCTCTTCGAACAGCCGGGCGATCAGCGTTCCGCCCGAGACCGCAGTCTGAACGTCCGGCTTGAGCACGACCGCATTGCCCAGCGCGAGAGCCGGCGCGACCGCGCGCACACTCAGGATCTGCGGGAAGTTCCACGGCGAGATGACACCGACCACGCCGAGCGGGACCCGGCGGGCGACGGACTCCCGGCCCGGCTCGCTCGAAGGCAGCAGGTGGCCCCAGGGCTGCGTCGGCAGAGCCGCCGCTTCCCACAGCTCGCCCAGAACCAGGTCGACCTCGAACGCGGCCTTGCCGGGAACGCAGCCGCCCTCGCGGACCAGCCAGGTCTCGAACTCGGCCCGGTTGGCCGCGAGCACCTCGGCGGCCTTGCGGATGACGGCGGCGCGCTCGGGGCCGGTCCTCGCTGCCCAGTTGGGCTGCGCCGCGGCGGCCGCCACGGCGGCTGCCGCCACGTCCTGCGCATTCGCGAGGCCCACCTGGCCCAGCACCCCGCCGGTGGCCGGTTCGATGGAGTCGATCACTCCCCCGCCCGCTGCGTGCCAGCCGTTGCTGAAGATGTTGCCCTGCCAGTCGACGCCGTCCAGGAGACCGCTCATGTCTACGTTTCCTCTCAGTTCTTCTCGGGTGGCTCAGGCGCTGCGTGCCTGGCGAATCAGGTCGGCGGCCTTCTCGGCGATCATGATCGTGGCCGCGTTGGTGTTGACGCTGACCACGCGCGGCATCACCGAGGCATCGACGACGCGCAGGTTCTCGAGGCCCCGAACGCGTAGCTCGGGGTCGACGACCGCGTCGTCCGTCGTACCCATCGCGCAGGTCCCGACCGGGTGGTAGTACGTCCCCGTGCCGGTGGCCGCGAAGGCGGCCAGATCTGCGTCCGAGGTGGCTTCGGGACCGGGAAGGACCTCGGCGGACCGCCAATCGGCGAACGGCGAGGTCGCGGCGATCCGTCGAGCCACCTTGATCCCCTCCACGATCCGGTCCACGTCCGCCTGAGTCCCGAGGTAGTTCGGGTCGATGACCGGCGCAGCGTCAGGATCGGGGCCGGTGATGGTGACGCTGCCACGGGCTTCGGGCACGCACGTCACTCCGAACGTGTAGGAGTTCGGCGGGGCGGCAAGGTGGGGCGGGTGGAACGGCAGGTGGATGAACATGATCTGCATGTCCGGACCCGGGAGCGTCTCGCTGCTGCGCCACTGCAGGGAGGTCTCCGCGTGGTTGGTGGCACCGGGAGGGATCTCCTGGCTCGCCTCGTACACGACGCCGCAGAGTGGGTGGTCGTGAAGGTTGCGGCCCACGCCTGGGAGGTCGTGAACGACGTCGACGCCGACCCGGGCCAGCTCATCCGCGGGCCCGACTCCCGACAGCAGCAGCAGGCGGGGCGAGTCGACCGCGCCGGCGGAGACAACTACCTCGCGGCTCGCCCGGGCCACGCTGACCTCGCCGTCTCGGTCGAACTCGACACCGACGCAGGTCGGTCCCTCGAAGATCAACCGGCAGGCGCGGGAGTTGGTGGAGACGGTCAGGTTCGGACGCTCGTCCGCCACGGGGTGCAGGTACGCCGCCGCCGTGGACTGGCGAGCCCCGCTCGTGATCGAGAGGTCGTGGAAGCCCGCACCCTCGGCACGCTCACCGTTGAAGTCCTCGGTGACCGCGAACCCGGCCTCGGCGGCACCTTCCACGAAGGCGGGCGACAGCGGGTTGGGCTGTGTGGTGATGGCCGGCCGCATCGGGCCATCGGTCCCCCGGTGCGGCCCGCCGCCCTCCACCGTCTCCATCCTCTTGAAGTACGGCAGCACGGACTCGTACTCCCAACCTTTGCAGCCCCGGTCGGCCCAGTGGTCGAAGTCCGCGGGATGCCCACGCAGGTAGACCATCGCGTTGATGCTGGACGAGCCTCCGAGCGTCTTTCCCCGCGGCCAGTTGTGGGCGAGCCCGTTGGTGCCCGGCTGGGCGACCGTGTCGTAGGAATAGTCGACCTCGGTGCCCCACAGCGCCGGCCAGGCCGGCGGTACCGCGAGTTCGGGCTTGGTGTCCTCGCCTCCTGCCTCGAGGAGCAGGACGGTTATGTCCGGATCCTCCGAGAGCCGGCTGGCGAGCACGCAGCCCGCCGAGCCCGCGCCCGCGATCACGTAGTCGTAGCTCCGGGCGGACGCGACGATGCTGCTGACCTGATCCGACATGGGTGCCTCCTCGACAGAGATACGCGAATGGCGATATGCGACATACTCTTGTCAGATACGTCACAGTGTTGTTGACTTTCTGCGCCAGGGTTCTTGGCGTAACCCGCCAGAAACACGTCGCGCAAGGTTCCAGGAGCCACCACGACCGCAGTCGTCGACAACCGCACAGCTCGCTCCGAGGAGTGGCGGGCCGACCTTTCACGTGCCTTCGGCCGGCTCCGTGCCGAGGTGTACGACGGTCCGTCGGCCCGTGCCGAGGATGAGGATCGCCCCGCCGGCCGGATGAGGGCGACGTCGCTCGGCCGCGTGGGCGCCTTCCGGGTTGCCGGCACTCCCCAGATCGTGCGCCGTACGACGAACGCCATCGTCGACGCCCCCGCGGACCCCCTCAAGGTGTGTATCCAGCAGACGGGCCGAGCCCTGGTTCACCAGGGTGACGTCGAGATCGAGATCCGGCCCGGCGAGCTCGCGCTCTACGACACCGGGAGGCCGTACGCCCTCCGACTCGAGGGCAACTGGACCTGCTGGGTCATGACCATCCCGAGAGACGCGCTGAGCATGCCGGACAAGGTCGTCAAGGCGGCCATGACTCATACCTTCCGCGCCGACGCCGGCCCCGGCGCCGTGCTGGCCCATCTGCTCGACAGTTCGCTCCCCCCGCAGGCCGCCGGCACGGACAGCGGCGCCGAGCAGCTGGGTGAGGCGGGCGTGCTCCTGATGGCGAGCCTGCTGCGGAGTGCCGGTGGCGCCGATACGCCCGCCGAGGACGTTCTGCGCACGCGGGTCCTGGCGCACCTCGGCGCCCACCTCGGCGACCCGGACCTCTCGCACGCGAGCGTCGCAGCGGCCCACGGCCTGTCGCCACGCAGCCTCCACCGGCTGTTCCAGAACGAACCGCACACGGTGTCCGAGACGATTCGTGCCATGCGTCTCGACACCATTCGCGCCGAGCTGGTCGACCCGATGTCCGCGCGGCGGTCGACGATGGCCATCGCGTCCCGCTGGGGATATCAGGACCCGGCGCACTTCACCCGGTCGTTCCGCGCCAGGTTCGGCGCGACACCGGCCGCCGTACGCCGGGAGTCGGCAGCGCGCTGACGGTCAGCGTGCCCGGGAACGACGACCCAAGAAGGCCGTCAGTCCCTGGCGGCCGTCATCGCTCGGTCTCCGCCTCGACACCGGACGGCTCCAGTCGGTGTTGGCCGGCATCGGTGATCAGCCGGTCCTGCTGCTCGGTGACGAGAAGCGGAGGGTCTGCGGTGTACAAGCGCGCAAGAGCCGACCGCTCGAGCCCGACCTCGCGGGCGGCCTGGTGCACCTCCAGCCGGTGCATCCGACCACCGGGCTGCGCGGCGATTCGCGCCAGCAACGCGTCCGCCGGGTCGGCGGGCTCCGGCCCGGCCGCCTCACCGACCGTCGGCTCCTGCTCGAGCAGTGCCTCGAGCTGGGTGACGATGCCGCGCAGGGCCTG